>Ga0302326_10005259_pt1 | contig 29560 bp, 26 predicted proteins | sample Palsa_T0_3_FD_202264 | JGI IMG/M metagenome (GOLD analysis project Ga0302326, IMG submission 202264) | Peat permafrost microbial communities from Stordalen Mire near Abisko, Sweden - Palsa_T0_3 | ecosystem: Environmental > Terrestrial > Soil > Palsa > Peat permafrost | place: Sweden: Abisko... | reverse complement strand
TTGAATATTCATCCGGGCGAGAGCTGGGCGGAGAACCTTGCCGCATTGCAGGAGAAGACCCTGACCATCCGGCAGCATGTGGCGCCTGGACAATGGTTTGGCGTTGGCCTGCGGATCGCGCAGCGCGCGGCCGAGGAACTGACCGCCAGCGCGGAATTGCGCGCCCAGGCGCTGGGATTCTTCCACGACAACCAGATTTATCCCTTCACCATCAACGGCTTCCCCTACGGCCGTTTTCACGCCGGCCCGGTGAAGGAAAATGTCTACGCGCCCGATTGGCGGAGTCCGGAGCGCCTGCAATACACCCTGCAACTGGTCGACCTGCTCTCCGGCTGGCTGCCCGCGGAAATCGACGGCAGCATCAGCACGGTGCCATGTTCCTTCAAGCCTTGGATCAAAGGCACCGACGATCTCACGCTCATCGTCGACCACCTCGCCGCCGCGGTCGCTTATCTTGTCGCCTTGCGCGAGAACACCGGGCGCGACATCCATCTCGGGCTCGAGCCGGAGCCGGACTGCTATCTGGAAACCACCGCCGAGACGATCGCCTTCTTCAAGAACATCCTGTTCACCGCTGGCGCCCAGGAAGTCGCCCGCATTCTCAAGTGCTACCGCTCGGACGCCGAGGCCATGGTTCGCCGCCATCTCGGCGTGTGCTTCGATACCTGCCATGTGGCCCTTCAGGGTGAGGACCTCACCGAATCACTCCGCGCCTACCAGTTCGAAGGCATCCGCATTTCCAAAATCCAACTCAGCGCCGCATTGCGCGTCCCGTCCAACGCCGACGGTTGGGCCGCGCTCCAGCCATTTGTCGAGCCGGTCTACCTGCACCAGGTCAAAGGCCGCTCGCCCTCGGGCGCGCTTTTCTCGTGGTACGACTTGCCGGTCGCGTTGGAAGAACTTCCCAATCTGCCGGATGTCCAGGAATTGCGCGTCCACTTCCATGTGCCGCTGTTTTTTACCGGCGCCGGGGTCTTGCAATCCACCGTCGACGCCCTGACACCGGATTTTTTCCAGGAAATCCGCCGCGGCGTCTGCCCCCATCTGGAAATTGAAACCTACACCTTCGACGTCCTCCCCCCCGAAGTGCATCCCGGCGACGTCACCCAGAGCGTCAGCCGCGAATTCGCCTGGACGCTGGAGCGTCTGGGGTAGCGGAGCCGCCCCGCTCACTCCTCCTTCTGGGGTCCCGAGAACAGCTTCCGCGACGGCTCGTGCCGGATGTCCTGCCCTTTGTAGAGGTAAAATACCTCCTCCGCGATATTCGTGGCGTGATCGGCGATCCGCTCGATGGCCCGCGCCACCGTCATGAGATTGAGCGCCCGGGTGATGGTCTTCGGATTCTCGACCATGTAACCCGTGAGCTCGCGCTCGAGCTGTTTGTTGATGCTGTCGACCGACCGGTCACGGGCGATGATCTCGATGGCCAGTTCATCATTGGCGTCCACAAATGCCGTGATTGCGTCGCGCAGCATTTCCTGGGCGATATCGGCCATCAAGGGGATGTCGATCAGTGGCTTGAGCAGCGGCTCCGTATTCAGTTCGCGGGCCCGCCGCGCGATCTTGGTGGCCTGGTCGGCAATGCGCTCGAGGTTGTTGGAGATTTTCGACGCCGTGATCATCATCCGGCAATCGCGGGCGATGGGGCCATGGGTGGCCATGTAGGTGATGACCTTCTCGTCGATCTGGATTTCCAGATCGTCGATCTGCGAGTCCTCCGCTTCGACCGTGTCGCAAAGGTCGTCATTGCGCTCCACCAGCGCGCGCATGGCCATGGCCATGTTGCGCTCCGTCAGACCCGACATCATCAGCAATTGCTCGCGGATATCGACCAGTTGTTGTTCCCAAAACAAGCTCATTTAAAGTGCGACTCAGTGGCAGGGATCAGCCAAAACGCCCGGTAATATAGTCCTCTGTCTGCCTTTGCGAAGGGTTTGTGAAGATTTTCTCGGTCCGCGCAAATTCGATGAGCCGGCCCAGGTAAAAGAACGCCGTGTGGTCAGAGCACCGGCCCGCCTGCTGCATGTTGTGCGTCACGATGACGATGGTGTATTTGCCTTTCAAGACCTGGATGAGTTCCTCCACCTTGGAGGTGGCAATGGGATCGAGCGCCGAGCACGGCTCGTCCATGAGGATAATGCTCGGCTCGACGGCGATGGCCCGGGCGATGCACAAGCGCTGCTGCTGGCCGCCGGAGAGTCCCAGCCCGCTGGTGTGCAGGCGGTCCTTGACCTCGTCCCACAGGGCCGCGCCGCGCAGGCTCTTTTCCACCACTTCATCGAGCTTCCGGCGGTCGTTGATGCCCTGGATCTGGAGCCCGTAGGTGATGTTCTCGTAGATGGATTTGGGAAAGGGATTCGATTTCTGGAAGACCATCCCAACCTGCCGGCGCAAGGCGATGACATCCACGTCCGGGTGGTGGATATCGATGCCGTGAATCCGCACCCGCCCGTTGCCGATGCGGGCGATGTCGACAAGGTCATTCATCCGGTTGAAGCATCGCAGCAGGGTGGACTTTCCGCAACCGGATGGCCCGATGAACGCCGTCACCTTTTTCGCCGGAATCTGGATGCTGATGCCGTGGAGCGCCTGCGCCTGGCCGTAAAAGAAGTCGAGACTCTCGACTTCGATCATCGTCGGGTTCTCTTCGGAAGACATGGCGGCTGCCTTGGGCAGGGAAGCGGCGTCGGGCGGAATCATGTGACGGTCGGAAGGGTACGCTGCCATCGCGGGAATTGCTACCACCGGTGACGGCTTCTCATGCGGATGCGCAGCAAGATGGAAGTCAGCGCAATACCCATGACGATGACGAGGAAAACAAAGGCCGTGCCGTACTGGACCCGCTCCGTGTACTCATTCTGCGGAAGCTTCGAGCTGACGACGTAAATATGGTACGGGAGGGCCATCACACCCTGGAAAAGGAAATCGAGCGGGTGTTCGACCTGCCAGGGCATCTTGTCCCGCACGATATACGCCGCGGTGAACATGATCGGCGCCGTCTCGCCGGCCACCCGCGCAATGCTCAGGATCGAGGAGGTGATCATGCCCGGCAGCGCGTAGGGCAGGACGTTGGTGCGGATGGCCTGCCACTTCGTCGCCCCAAGAGCGAGCGAACCCTCGCGAAAGCCCATCGGCACGGCCTTAAGCGATTCTTCGCTGGCGATGATCACCACCGGCAGGGCCATGAAGGCCAGCGTAAACCATCCCGAAAGCAGGCAGACATTCCAGCCGGAGAAGTTCAGGTAGTGCCCAAAGCCCACCGGAAGACTCAGCACCGCGGGGTTGTGGAAGCTTTGCAGCACCGGCATGAAGACCACGAACAGCCCGAGGCCAAAGAGGCCGAACACGATCGAGGGCACCCCCGCCAGATTGAGGATGGCGAGCCGCACGAAGCGCACGAATGGCCCATGCTTGCTGTATTCGCTCAGGTAGATGGCCGCGCTCACGCCGATGAAGAGCGCAATCGCCATCGAGCCGATCACCAGCAGCACCGTGCCGACAATGCACGGAAAGATCCCGCCCGCGCTGTGCGCGAAACTTTCCGCCGGCAGCTCCTTGAGCCCGTGATTCTCCTTGAAGGCGCGAAATTCCTTGTCGCCGAGTTCCATCTTTTTCCCCTCGTATTCAAAGACGTAGAGCGTTTCCGGCGACTGCGTGAGGAAGGGCACATTGACGAAGGGAAAGTGCGCGCGGAAAACGGTCTCGCCGCCTTTGACAAAAATGAATCCGAAAATGAACGTCGCGCACGCGAGGATGAAATAGGTGGCCGCCCGGAACAGTCCGAAGGCCACATTCTCGACCGTGCGCGACGAGGATTTTCGAACATTAAATGGATTCGCGGGAGCGTGCATGGCTTTAGCCGATGGAAATCCGGTAGCGCTGGACGATGCGCTGGGCCACGTAATTGATGCCGAGCGCCAGCACAAAGAGCACCACGCCGACCATGAACAATGCCCGGTAGTGAATGCTCCCGGGCACCACTTCGCCCATTTCCTGCGCGATGATGCCGGTCATGGTGTGCACCGGCTGGAAGAACGCCCCGAGCCCCTGCGTGAAGTCCGGGATGGCGATGCGATTGCCCGCGCAAAGCAACACCACCATGGTCTCGCCGATGACCCGGCCGAAGCCCAGCAGCACCGCGGAGATGATTCCCGATAACGACGCCGGAACGAGAACGTGCCGGACGGTCTGGAAGCGATTGGCGCCCAAGGCATAGGAAGCCTCCTTGAAATGTTTCGGGACACTGTTCAGCGCATCCTCCGCCAGCGTGAAGATCGTCGGAATCGAAATGAGCGCGAGCAGACAACCGGCCGTGAGCGCGTTCAAACGCTCGCTCATCGGGAAACCTGGCACCCAGCGCAGGACCGGGACTTGAGAAATCCAGCGGAGCGTCGTCCCCAGCACGGCGATGCCAAAGAATCCCAGCACCACCGAGGGAATCGCCGAGATGAATTCGATATAGGGTTTGATGAAATTCTTCTCTTTTGCCCCGGCAATCTCGCTGACATAAATCGCCGCCGAAATACCCAACGGCACCGCCATGGCCAGCGCGATGGCCGACACGAGGAGGGAACCGACAAACAGCGGCACGATGCCATACCAATCCTGCCAGAAACTGGCGGTCAGCCACTTGCGCCCGACCAGGAACGACGTCACCGCCCGCGAAGCCGGCACCGGGGCATCGTATTTCCAGTCCCGCATTTGCTGCTCGATCCGCGGCAGCGACCGGATCAGCGCCCGGGCCTGTTCCGTTGCCTTGTCCACGTGCGCCCGAATCCTGGCGTCCGCGACGGGCGGCGCCGCCGCCAGGGACGCTTGCAGTTTCGCGGCGAACTTCCCGTTGGCCTCGTGGACCGCACCCAAGGTGCCTTTCAAGATGTCCGTTTCCGCCGCAAAATTCACCGGGGTGATCTGAATCTTTTCCGCCTCGTCGATTTTTCCGGCCTTGACGAGCATGCTCTTCTGCTCCGCCTGATCGAAATTGATCTGGTCCTTTTGCTTGATGGCCATGGCGGCATCCGTCAGGTCGGAGAGAATCCCGCGCACGTCTTCCGCCGCGTCCCCGAACGCATCCGCAAAGGCGTCGAACGGCGCCAGGGCCGCGTTGACCTCTTCCGCAGTCCTGCCAGCCGCGGTCAACTCCTGAAACTGCGCCAGACGCACTTCATTCAGTTCCCGGTTCAGGGCGGTGTGCTCATCGACCTCCTGCCGCAGGAAATCGACGTACTCCAGACCCGCCAGCCGATAAATCCGCAAATTGCGCAGGTTTTGACCAAAGAAGCCCGATCCCTCGCGAAAAAGGAAAATGGTAATCAGCGCGAGTACCACCACCGCAACCACCGCATTGCCATTGAAAAATACCTTGATGAAATCGTCCAGCGTCAGCCCCAGAATTCGGAACCGTTTACGGTTGAGCAGCGCCTCGCCAACGGAAGCCGGCGATTGGGAGAACTTGGAAGCCATGTCGTTTCTGGAGACCCTTGCAACGTGGAATTTCAGCACCTGGGCAGAAGAGTCATTGAGTCGTAAAAAGCACAACCTTGCCCGGAATTGTTACAGTAACGTTTCAATCACGTTACAACCACGCAACATTAATTTTTGGTTTGTGACAGTTGCGTGACATTACTCTGGAAAAGCCCTACGGGAATAACCCCCGCGCCTTTTTTGCCGCGAGCACCCGTTCCACCCCAATGGCCATCGCCGCCACCCGGTGCGGGATCTTCGCCTCCCGGGCCCGCTTGGTGACCGCCACGAACGCCTGTTCGAGAATGCGGAAGAGTTTGTCCATCACTTCATTCTCGTTCCAGAAGAACTGCTGCAAATCCTGGACCCATTCAAAATAGGAGACGATCACGCCACCGGCGTTGCAGAGAATATCCGGAATCACAAAGATTTCATTCCAACGCTCGAAGAGGATGCGGTCGGCCGCGGGCGTGGTCGGGCCATTTGCCGCCTCCGCGAGAAGCCGGCAGCGCAACTGACCGGCGTTCTTTTCCGTAATGACTCCCTCAATCGCCGCCGGCACGAGCACGTCGCACGGCAGGGTGAGGAGTTCGTCCGGTGAAATCGGATCCGCCCCGGGAAAGCCGGCCAGACTCCCGTGCTCGGTCGCGTACCGGTCGGCCGCACCGACATCAATGCCTTCCGCCCGATGGAAGGCGCCAAAGGCATCACTCAGGCCGGTGATTTTCATGCCATTCTTGTAGGCGAGAGCGAGCGCCGTGATCGCGCCGACATTGCCAAAGCCCTGCACCACCGCAGTGCATTTCTCCGGTTGCATCTTCATCAAATTGAGAGCGCGCTCGACCAGGTAGACGACCCCGCGTCCGGTCGCCTCACGACGGCCAATGGTCCCGCCGATGCTGACCGGCTTGCCCGTGACGATCCCGGGCACCGCATAGCCCTGGTAAACCGAATACGTGTCCATAAACCACGCCATGACCTGCTCGTTGGTTCCCATGTCCGGCCCGATGACATCGGTGTGCGTACCGACAAACGGGATCATCTCCTGCATGTAACGGCGCGAGAGGGATTCCATCTCGCGCAACGAAAGGTCCCGCGGGTTAACGCTCACTCCGCCTTTCGCTCCGCCGTAGGGCAATCCCGTGAGGGCGCATTTCCAACTCATCCAGGTGGCCAGCGCCGCGACCTCACCGAGGCTCACACTCGGATGGAACCGCACCCCGCCCTTCGTCGGCCCCATCGCCAGGTGGTGCTGCACCCGGTAGCCTTGAAACGTCTGGATGCGTCCGTCATCGCGATGGATCGGCAGGGTCACCGCGATCGCCCGCTTCGGATGGAGCATCCGCTCGCGGACATTGGCATCGAGGTTCAGGTAATCGGCGATGACCTGGAATTGCTCCGTGGCCATCGAGTAGGCGGGATCGGCGTAGATATCCATCGGGGGGGGAGAGGTTGGGGCGGTGTAAAGACTTAGTGCTCAGCGCTTAGTGCTCAGTCGAGATGGCGACGCGTCTTCGGGACAGGACGCAGTTGAAACCAAACACGAATTTCCGGGCACCCGGCTCCTCCACGGTTTCGCTCACGATTTGAAATCCCGCGAGGAGAAAATCGCCACGCCGACGAGCACGAAGGTCGCGTCAACTCCCGCAAGATAAATGACATCTTCAGTCATTTGCGCCCACGGAATCGGGGAGCGGTAGACGTTGTACCAGGTCTCGATGTGGCTGGTGAGAAACCACGGTTTGAGCGAATCGAAGTAGGGGATATTGCGGAAGATGTTGTCGGTCACGATATAGGTCAGCGTGCAGATGGTCGCGGCGGCCGGCTTCATGTTGCAACACGAGAGCATGAAGGCGAGCGAAGCGACGCTGACGAGGGTGAACCCGAGCACCGGGAGCGAACCAAAATAGCGGGCCAGGCCAGGCCCGAAATCGTAGAGAACGTAGAGCTTCTGCAGCGGTTGGAAGGCAAAGAAACCGCCCACGCCCTGGCGCAGCAACCCGATGACGAGCGCGCTCAATCCAATGAAAAACGTCAGCGCGAAGGTGTAAATGAGGCTGGCAATGTATTTCACCGCGAGCACTCGCAGCCGGGACACCGGTCGGCAAAGGGTCATGCGCATGGTGCCGTCCTCCACTTCCTTTGCGACGATATCACCGCCGACCAGCGCGATGTAGAGGCCTCCGAGGAGGAAAACGGTCCAGAAGAGAACCTGGAAAGCGAGCGTGACGCCGGAAAAATAGCCTTCGAATTCGTAGCCGGCTTGCTCAATGATGTGTCGCCACGAGCGTTGAACCTTCGGGAGTTGAAAGAGGATGAGGATGACGACTTCGAGGCCGAAGAAGGCACCGAAACCGATGTAGGTCCGCTTTCGTGCAAAGAGCTTCCAAAGTTCGCCACGCAGTTGGAGGAAAAAAAGGCTCATGAATCGACAGTGGGTGCGTTTCCGCCATGGGTCATCGAAAGATAAACCTCCTCGAGATTTCTCCGCTGCGGTTCCACGGCGCGCACGCGCACGCCGCCGTGCACCAGCCGGGCCACCAGATCCGCCGTATCGAAGTCAGTCTTCACGGAAACCAATCCCGCTTCGCCGATCGTCACCTCCGGCATCGCCCGCAACAACCCGGCGGCCTTCTCCCAATCGTCCACCTCGAGACGCACCCGGCGCTCTTCACCCGCCAGTTCCGCCCAGTGCCCGTCGAAGACCTTGCGCCCCTGATTCAGGATCACGACGTGATCGCAAAGCTGTTCGACCTCGACCAGCAGGTGGGAACAAAAGAGCACGGTGATCCCGCGCTCGCGATTGAGCCGCTGGATGAGCGTGCGCATCTCGTGAATGCCCTCCGGGTCAAGGCCGTTGGTCGGTTCATCGAGCAGCAGGAGATTGTTCTCCGGCAGCAGCGCCTGGGCGAGGCCGAGGCGCTGGCGCATTCCCTGCGAATACGTGCCGACCCGGTCGTGAATCCGCGACGTCAGGCTCACCGTCTCGACCGCCTCCGCGATCCTCTCCTTCGGCACGCGGGCCGAGTAGCTCGTGTAAATCTCCAGGTTTCGCCAGCCGCTGAGATAATCGTAAAACCGCGGCGCCTCGAAAATGGCGCCGATGCGGTCCAGCGCACGGGCGCGCTCGCGCTGCACGGAGACTCCATCCACCAAGGCCTCGCCTCGATCCGGGAAGACCTGCCCGAGCAGAATGCCGAGCGTGGTGCTCTTGCCCGCGCCATTGTGCCCGAGCAGGCCGAAGACCTCGCCCTGCCGCACCTCGAGCGAGAGGTCATGGAGCGCCGGCCGGCCAGCAAAGGACTTCTGTAAATTACGCAACTCGATCATGGGAGGCATGGTCATTCCGGATTTGGTGCGCGCGCAGCTTTCCTGTAGGCTCGCCCCGCATGCAACTTCTTTCCCAAGCGAGCAGCCTGGCGGTTCCTGACCCTCTGGCCGTGAAGACGCATCTCCAGCAATTCCTCCAGCGTCCGGAGGTCCACCACCTAGCGGAACTTTACGTCATCCAGTTGGCGGTTTCCCAAGTGGTCTGCATCATCGCTTACTGGATCGCTGCGAAGCCCTTGGCCCAGAGGGACAAAGCGACCATGCGCAATGCCGTCCTGCTCTGGCTGTACTATGCGATTTTCTCGGTGCTCGTCGGCGTCGGTTCTGTGCTGTTCGTGCCGGTCGCCGCGGCGATGGCCAGCCAGGACCAGCTCCGCGCCCAGATGATTGTCGGCGGGGCGACGCTCGTCGCGTTTTTGCTCATCTTCCTCATCCCGATGAAGCTCTACGTCATCGGTTTTATCCGTGCATTCCTCTTCCTGCTGCTGGCCGGCGCGATGATCCTCGGCGGGATGACCGCCGTGAGTCTTGTCCTCCTCAAGACCACCGGCGCGGACAAGGACATCGTGGCGCTGCAAAACACGATCTTCAAACCCGGTCCCGATTCGCAAAAATTCCTCCGCCGGCTCGCCGGCCAGGAAGCGCCCGACGAAATCGACCGGTTGCTCGACGACGCCCTCAATCCCCTTGGGCCGAAAGCTTCCATGGCGGAACGCGAAGCGAAGGTGCGTGAGCTCCAGCAGAAACTCCAGGCCCGGAGCCGGACCTTCCCGCCCGGCGCCCCTCCTCCGCAGGCCTTCCAGGATCAGCTCACGCGCTACAAGCAATTCCTCGAAGAAGTGAAGGCCGATCTTGCCGCCGCGGCCCCGCCTTCACCGCCGCCGCCGGGAATCAAGCCAGGCGCACCACCCGCGCCTTAACGCGGCGTCAGTTGCTCCCCGTCACAAACTGCAGATCCTTGGTCACGTGCCCGTCGGCGTAGAGGATGTTCACCTTGTTGTCGAGATAGAGATGCCACCCGACCTTGTCCGAGAGAATCGGGATTTGCGAGCTATTGGTGGTGAGAGTGAGGAAGTTGAGACTCGCCACCGGCTGCCCGTTCAACGCCACATTCCAAAAATAGCTCGTGCCGGTGCTCACGCCGAGGCCCTGGTTGTCCGACGGACAAATGAACACTCGGTGGTCGGTCAGGTACTTGTCGAAAGTGTTGTCGATCACCGGCACATTGTCGTTGACGCTGCTGCGCGCCAGTTGCAGCGTCGGCATCTTCATGGCGTTGTCGTTCAGGTACGCGTTCAAGCCGGCGCCAACCTGCCGCAGGTTCGCGAGGCACGCCGCCGCCTGCCCGGCCGCCTTAATCCTTTGATACACGGGAAGAATGAGCGCCGCCAGGATCGCGATGACCGCGACGATGACCAGGATCTCGACCAGGGTGAACGCATTCTGCCGGGACCGTTTCATCGTCCGCCCTGGAGATTTCGCTGCAACTGCTCAATCAGCGGCGCCACATCCATTTTCGTCTCGGCGCTGGCGTCGCTGTAAAAAGAGCGGAAGCCCTGATTGACGATCTTCTCGCCAGTCGCATCAAGCTGGCGCTTGTCCGGCGGAAGCTCATCGTCCTCATGCTTTTTCATGTCCGCCAGGGCCTTGTCCACAAACTCCTTTCGCTTCTCGTGCGTCATCTTGTTGAGCGCGTCCATCATCTGCTTGAAACCGGCGGGCAGCGTCAGGTCGAGAAAGCGCGACTGCTGGTCGGGTGGCAGCGCGCGAAAGAATGCGTCGAGCTTGCGGCTCATGCGCACTTCGCGCCGCTCTTCGTACGTGAGACCATTGAGTTGCGCCGCGACCGTATCCACCATCTTCGCCTGGTCCTGTGAAGAAGCGCCCGCCGCCGGGTGCGCATCGAGGTACTGCACCACTTTCGCCGGGGTCGGTTTTGCCGCCCTTGCCAGGAAGATGATGCCTCCCGCGACCATCCAGATGGCCGCGAGCACAATGGCGAATTTGATCCAGGGCAAACGCATGGGACGAATCTACAGGAAAAATCGGGGCAGCAGAAACTTTACGTTTGCCATTATCACCTGAAAGACGGCGGACGCAAAGTCATGGTTATGGTGCGAATCACCGCCGGGCCAGGCGCCCCAGCTTGCGCCTGGCGATGGCTGCCACGTCGTCGAGTTCTTCGATCCGCAGGAGGAGGGCCACACCGAAAAACGCCCCAGCCGCGACGGCGATGGTCACGAAGAGCAGCAGCACGCGCAGCAGGAATCCTTCCTGCCTCCAGCCAGCCAGCAGCCAGTGCTGACCCGCCCAGCAGATCAACGCAAGCACACCGCCGGCCACGGCCAGCTTCGCCAGGGTGGCCGCCATCTGGGCGGTCTCCAGTCGCCGTACCTCCCGCCACATGAGCAGGTAGAGCAGCGCAAAATTCGTCAGCGCCACCAAGCCGGTCGAGAACGCCAGCCCGCGATGCCCCCAGCCGAGGTAAAAGGTAAATACCTGGTTCAGCCCGTAATTCACGGCGATAGAAAGGAAACTCACCATCATCGGGGTGTGGCGTTTGCCGATGGCATAGAACGCCGGCGCGAGAACCTTGATGCCCGCGTAGGCGCACAGCCCGATCGCGTAGAGCTGCAGCGCCTCCGCGGTGTGCTCCGTATCCAGCGCGGTAAATTTCCGACGCTCATAGATGAGCCCGATGATCGGACGGGCAAGCATCACAAGCCCGATGGTCGAAGGGATGGTGAGCAGAAAAGCCAGCCGCATCCCTTTCGCCAGGATGCTGCGAAACTCCACCCGGTTTCCCGCCGCAGCGCTGCGGGAGACAACGGGCAGCGTCACCGTGCCAATGGCTACGCCGAAGATCCCAATGGGCAACTGCATCAACCGGAAGGCGTACCCGAGCCAGCTCACCGGCCCGTTGCCCAGTTGCGAAGCAAAGTTGCCGTTGACCATGACGTTGACCTGCACGGCGCTCGCGGCGATCACCGCCGGCCCCATCAGCAGCAGGATTTGCCGCACCCCGGGATCGCGCCACGCGAAGTCGGGGCGAAAGTGATACCCCACCCGGCGCAGGGCCGGAAATTGGACGACCAGTTGCAGCAAGCCTCCGATCAGAACGCCGATGGCCATTCCGACCAGGGAACCCACGCCATAATCCTTCGTGCCAAAATGCGGATCGAGCCATCGGCCCAAGAGCACTCCGCCGACAATCGAACCGATATTGAAAAACGTGGACGCCATCGCCGGCATGCCGAAGACGTTCTTGGCGTTCAGCATCCCCATGACCAGCGCGGCCAGGGAGACCAGCGCGATAAACGGGAACATGATGCGCGTCAGGAGCACGGTCAGTTCCATCTTGCCCGGCATGGCCGCGAAGCCCCCCGCCAGCAAGTGCGTGATGACGGGCGCGCCCCAGATGCCCAGCAGCGTGACCAGGCTCATGAACACCACGGCGAGCGTCGCCACCTTGTTCGCCAGCCGCCACGCGGCCTGATCATCCGCTTTGGTGATCTTTTCTGAAAACGTCGTGATGAACGCGGTGGAAAGTGCTCCCTCGGCGAATAAATCACGCAGCAAGTTCGGCGCGCGAAACGCCGCGATAAAGGCGTCCATCTGCGCACTGGCCCCGAAAAGCGCGGCGAACACCTGCTCGCGCACGAGCCCAAGCACGCGGCTCGACATCACTGCCAGGCTCACCAACCCCGCGGATTTCGTGCTGATTTTGTTGGCCGGCCTGGCGGGCGCGACAGGCGCCGCCGGCGCGGTGGGTTCAGCGATTGGCTCACCGGGCGCAGCGGGCTCTTTAGACATGTTGCGCCGCAGCCTTGCGAAGACGGTCCATGATGGCAATGCCTAGTCCACGCTCCGGCACTTCTTCGGCAATGATCATATCGAGGCCAGCTTCGTCGAGACGGCGCAACTTCGCAAATAGCGTCGCCGCCGCCTCGCGCAGATCGCCAGAGGACGAAAGGATCTCCTCGCGGACAAATTGCGCGGATGTCGACGGTTTCTCAAAAGCGAGCGAACCGAGTTGCGCCGGCGCCTCGTTCGCTTGATGATAAACCACCACCTGCACCCCCGGCGTCACGAGTCGCAGCGGTGTCTGCGGTGCATAATGGCCGGCCATCTGCCCCGGCGCTTCCACGCACACTTTGCTCTCCCCGCGCAACATCGCCGAGAAGGAGATTCCCAAGCGCTCGTAGAACGCGGCGATCTCCGCCTCGGTCGGCCGATAGTCCCGCACCGCGCAAAGGCTGCGGAAGATACCACCCAGATCCTCCGGGGTGACCGGTCCTGCGCGCAACAACCGCAATTCCCCGCCCTCGATCTTGACGACGGTCGATTCCAGGCCGTGTTCCGTCGGCCCGCCATCCAGAATGAGCGGGATGCGGGTGTCGAGTTCGCTCCGCACGTGCGCCGCTTCCGTCGGGCTGACGCGCCGGAAACGATTGGCGCTCGGCGCCGCCAGGGGCTGGCCGAAATGCTCGATCACCGCGCGGAAGACCGGATGCGCGCTCATGCGCACGGCCACCGTATCGAGGCCCGCCGTCACCAGATCGGGCACGATCTCCCGGCGCGGCAGCACCAGCGTCAGCGGGCCAGGCCAGAATTTCGCGATCAAGGCCTCGGTCATCGCCTGGCTTTCCTGCGGGATGCCGGCCACGCGCTCCAGCCACTCCCGCGACGGCAAATGGACGATCAGCGGATCAAAGAGCGGCCGCTCCTTGGCCTCGAAAATCCGCAGGACCGCATCTGGACGCAACGCATCGGCCGCCAGTCCGTAAACCGTCTCCGTCGGGAGCGCCACCGGTTGTCCGTCCGCCAGCAACCCGGCAGCCGCTTTCACCGCCGCCGAGAGCTGGCGCGGCGTGTTCGTGGACAGCAGTTGTGTCTCCACTCAACGCGCGGATTTCTGCGGAGCGCGGTGTTTCGCCGCCGGCGCATCGCCTTTGCTCAGGGCCGCGCGCGCGGCCAGCGCGTGGTGCACGGCTTCCTCCGCCGAATTTCCAAAAGCCACGAGATGGCCCATCTTGCGTCCGGGACGCGGCTCGGTTTTGCCGTAAAGATGAATCTTGACGTGCGGGATCGCCGCCGCGGCCACCCAATCCGGTTCCCCGTTGGCCCAGAGATCCCCGAGCAGGTTCACCATCGCCGCGGGGCGCAACGACTCCGTGCTGCCCAGCGGCAACCCGCAAACCGCGCGCAACTGTTGCTCGAACTGGCTCGTCACACTCGCGTCGAAAGAAAAATGCCCGCTGTTGTGCGGGCGCGGCGCGAGTTCATTGATGAGCAGCGTGCCGTCCTCGAGCAGAAACATCTCCACGGCGAGCAAGCCGACCAGCCCGAGCTTTTCCGCGACTTCTCCGGCCAGCACACGCGCCTGGACATCCACCTCGGCCGGAATCCCCGCGGGCACCACCGTCACGTCGAGGATATGATGCCGGTGCACATTCTCGCACACCGGATAGGCCGCCATCTTGCCGTCCACCCCGCGAGCCACGATCGCGGAAACTTCCTTGTCGAAATCGACAAACTGCTCGAGTACCGCGTGGCCTCCGCCGAAAGCCTCCCACACCTTCGCCGGATCTTCGCGCCGCTCGATCTTGCGCTGGCCTTTGCCATCGTAGCCAAACGCCGCGGTCTTGAGCACCGCCGGCGCCCCGATGTGCTGGAGAGCCTCGGCCAGCTCCGCCGCGTTCGCCACCGGCAGGAAGCGCGGCAGCGGCAGCCCGGCACCCGCCAGGAACTGCTTCTCCCGGAGCCGGTGCTGGCAGATGTGCAGCACATTTGCCGATGGGCGCACTTCACAGAATTCCGCGGCCCATTCCACTGTCTGCGCTGGCACGTTCTCAAACTCAAAGGTGAGCACGTCGATACCCCTGGCGAAATCGCGCACCGCCTCCGCATCGTCATACCTGGCCACCACCTCACGGTCCGCCAATTGCCCGGCGGGCGAATCCTTCTCGGGCGAAAACGTATGCACACGGTACCCCATGCGCCATGCCGCCATGGCAAACATGCGCCCGAGCTGTCCCCCGCCCATCACGCCGATGGTACTGCCGGGGAGGTAGGTGCGTTGCGAAGGCATGTTTCGTAAAAGTGCTTGGTGCTTGGTTGGTGGTTCCCTGGTGCCATGGCGTCACCGGGCCCGGCGGGGGGCCCGGTTCTCAGACAACAAATGGCAATCCGGATGGTTTGGATTCTTAAAGCTTAATTCTTAAAACTTAAAATTCGATCACGGCAGCTTCGCCGCGAGGACCGCCGAAGTCTGGTGCGCGCGGAAGCGGTCCAGCGCGTCTCGCAATTCCGGGTCTTTCAAGGCGAGGATGCTCACCGCCAGGAGCCCGGCATTCTTCGCCCCGGTTTCACCGATGGCCAGCGTGCCGACGGGAATACCCGCCGGCATTTGCACGATGGAGAGCAGCGAGTCGACTCCATGCAGCACCTTGCTCTCGACCGGCACCCCAAGCACCGGGAGTGGCGTGTGCGCGGCAATCATACCCGGCAAATGCGCCGCGCCGCCCGCGCCGGCGATAATCACCTGCACCCCACGCCCGGCCGCCTCTCGCGCGAACTCCGCCATTAATTCCGGAGTGCGATGCGCGGAAACGACCCTCCGCTCATGCACGACACCAAATTTCTCGAGCATCTCCGCAGTGTGACAAAGCGTCTCCCAATCGGAAGTGCTGCCCATGACGACGGCGACGAGGGGTACGGCGGAACTCATGCGCGAGACATTGGCGCGACTGGCAGCCTCTGGCGAGTTGATTGTTGGCCATCCAACCCCCAACATCCAACCCCATGAGAGCCAGGAGCCAAGATTCAGAGAAAGTGCCATGTCACATGCCCCAGGAGCCAAGTGCTGATTCCGCAGCCTGAGTGGAGCTACGCACGGGACCACCTGGCCCCGCCCGCCGCGCTTCGCGCAGCGCTGCGGGCGGGTCTCGCGACCCGGCTCCTGGAACTTGCCCGCATGGCTCCTGGCACGAGCGCAGTGAACCAGAAACCAGAAACCAGAAACTAAAAACCGGCGGAACTGTGTCCAACACGCACACCAACATCGTCCTCATCGGCTTCATGGGCAGCGGCAAGACCTCCATCGGCCGGCTGGTGGCGCAGCGGCTCGGGTTTCAATTTATCGACACCGATGCCGTCGTCGTCGAACGTGTGGGACTGCCGATTGCCGAAATCTTTGCCCACCACGGCGAGGCCTGGTTCCGCGAACAGGAAACCTCCGCGTTGCGCTCGCTGGCCATCCTGAATCGTGCCGTCATCTCCACCGGCGGCGGTATTGTCCTGCGCGCCGGGAACCGCGCGCTCCTCCGGGAATTGGGCTTCGTCGCCTGGCTCACTGCCAGCGAAGAGGTGCTCTTCGAGCGTGTCTCGCGAAACAAAAAGCGTCCCCTCCTCCACACCGACGATCCTCGCACCACCGTGCACGAATTACTCGCCACGCGCCGCCCGCTTTACGAGGAGGCCGCCCAGATCACCGTCGATTCCTCGCTCCTCACTCATGAGGCCGCCGCCAATCTCCTTATCGCCGAGGCCCGCCGCGCCTTTTCGTGGCCAGCAAGGTAGGGCGCACTGGTCCCATTGCGCCGAAGCGCACCGCACCTTTTCGTGGTAGACAAAGGCGTGAAAGAAGAACTGGACGCGTTCGCGCATCAACTCGGCTTCGACCTCTGCCGGGTCGCCCCCTGTGTGCCTCCACCGCACGCCGCCGAGTTCCGCGCCTGGCTGGCCGCCGGACGCGCCGGCGAGATGACCTGGCTGCAACGCAACGAGCACCGCCGCACCGACCCACACCAGGTCCTGCCCGGCGCCCGCAGCATCGTCGTGCTGGCGATGAATTATTGGCAGGGCGAAGCGCCCTCGCCTTCGGTCTCGCGCCCTGCGCCGTTCGCCGTCGCCCGCTACGCCTGGGGAGACGATTACCACGACCTCATCGAGAAAAAACTGCGCACGATCGACGACTGGCTGGCGGCGCGCGGCGGACGGCAGCGCTGTTACGTCGATACCGGCCCCGTGCTCGAGCGCGATCTTGCCGCGGTGGCCGGCGCTGGCTGGCAGGGCAAGAGCACCATGCTCATTCATCCCAAACTCGGGACCTGGTTCTTCCTCGCGGAAATCCTCACCACGCTCGCGTTCGCACCCGATCCTCCCATGGGCGATCACTGCGGCAAATGCACCCGCTGCATCACCGCCTGCCCGACGGGAGCGATCACCGCACCACACCAGCTCGACGCGCGGCGTTGCATCTCCTACCTCACCATCGAAAACAAGGGCCCCATCCCGGAGGAATTCCGCGCTGCCATGGGTGCGCGCATCTACGGCTGCGACGATTGCCTCACCGCCTGCCCCTGGAACCGCTTCGCCCGGCAATCCCGGGAGACCACTTTTGCCGCACGCGAATTCGTCCACGGATGGAAACTGCGCGATTTCCTCTCCCTCGACGATGAGGCCTTTCGCCGGCTTTTCCGCAAATCTGCGATCAAACGCATCAAACGCCGCGGCTTCCTGCGCAATGTCTGCGTCGCCCTCGGCAATGTCGGCTCGCGCGAGGATCTTCCGGCGCTCGAAAAAGCCACGCACGACTCCGAACCCCTTATCGCCGAGCATGCCGAGTGGGCCTTCGCGCGCCTCAAGGCACGCGAAATGACGAATGACGAATGACGAGTAACGACGGTCGACGAGCGACAATCGAAAGTCGAAGGCTGTATGACGAATGTCACAAATTGCCCGTCACCGCGAAATCCGCTCGTCATTCGTCATTCGTCATTCGACATTTTCTTCCTCCCATGCCCGCAGAAGCCCGCATCACCTCCATCTGGAGCAAACAGAAACTTTTCGTCGCCATCTTCTTGATCGCCATCGGCGGTTGGTTTTTGTGGGATGCCATCATCGGCTACCCGCACAGCAACGAGCGATGGCTGGCTCACCATGAGCTCGAGCAAGGCGACCGCGAAGCCGAGTGGCCCGCCCTCGCGCAGAGCCGCGGCTGGACCGCCAAAGTGCCGGAAAAACTCTACGGCGTCGGCGCCATCCGCATGCAATGGATTTGTTGCGGCCTGGCCGCCGCGCTCGGCCTTGTTTCTCTCGCCTACTGGCTCACGCAAAAGAACTGTGTTCTGCGCACCGATGAAGAGGCCGTCTACTCGCCCGCCGGCACGCGCATCCCCTTCGACGCCGTTACCGGGCTGGGGAAAAAGCATTGGGATGCCAAAGGCCTCGCCACGGTGCTTTACCAGATCGACGGCCGCAAAGGGCGCTTCATCCTCGACGACTACAAATTCGAGCGCGACCCCACCCACCAAATCCTCGTCGAGATCGAGGAAAAGCTCCTGGCACGGACCAACTCCTGAGCAACGTGCCGGCGATCCGCAACCGACGCCCGCTTCACCCCGTCTGCGGAAAACGAAGGGGAGTACGAGGGCGTCTGAAAAGTAGGGATGGGTCGCGCCTATCTTTTCCGCCGAGCCCCAAAGCTGTACCCCCGCGCCGTACGGACGCCCTTGCCCACGCCTCCCGCCGGAATTTGCTCTTCGTTGAATAGCGCGGTGTAAAGATAATCGAACCCCTCGAGCTTTTGCCGCGTGATCTTCGTGCCGATGAAACGCTCAATGGAGCGAACGTGATCGATCTCCTCCGCGGTGAAAATGGTGAAGGCATCGCCGGTGAGTTGCGCGCGCCCGGTGCGCCCAATGCGGTGCACGTAATCCTCGGGATGCTGCGGGACGTCGTAGTTGATCACATGCGAAACGCCGGCAATGTCCAGCCCACGCGCGGCAATGTCCGTCGCCACCATGACCTCGTACTTGCCGCTTTTGAAACCGGCCAGCGCCTCCTCGCGCTCGCGCTGCGTGCGGTTCGAGTGCAGCACGGCCACGGAGTGTTTCAAGTCCTTGAGCCGATGCGCCACCTTGTCGGCCATGATCTTGGTGCTGGTGAAGATGATCGCCGAGTCGAACTGCGTGCGCTCGAGCAGCGCGATGAGCAGATCGAACTTCTGGTCCTTGGCCACCGGATAGAGCGCATGGGACACCGTTTCGGCGGGCGTGCGCCGCGCCCCGATCTCCACGGCTTCCGGGTTCGTGAGCAGCCACTTCGTCATCGTCTCCAGTTCCGGCGGCAGCGTCGCGGAGAAAAAGAGCGTCTGCCGCTGCTTCGGCACCCGGTCCACGATCCGCCGCACCTGGGGGAGAAAACCCATGTCCAGCATCCGGTCCACTTCGTCGAGCACCAGAAAGCGGACCTCCTTCAGGGACAGCGTGCCGTCCTCGAGGAAATCGAGCAGCCGCCCGGGCGTGGCCACAAGGACATCCGCGCCTTTCTGAATCATCGAGCGCTGACTGCCAAAACCCACGCCTCCGTGGACCAGCCCGATTAGCACGTCCATGAAACGCGCGTGGTCGCGAATGGCCGTTTCCACCTGCGCCGCCAGCTCGCGCGTCGGCTCGAGGACCAGGACGCGCAAGGCTCCCCGCGACTTGAGCATGGTGAGCAGCGGCAGCGCAAACGCCGCCGTCTTCCCGGTGCCGGTTTGCGCCGAGCCCATCATATCTCTTCCGGTAAGGATGATTGGAATAGCGCGCAACTGGATGGGGGTGGGATCGACGTAGCCCATCGCCTGCACCCCGCGAACAACCTCATCGATGAGGCCAAAATCTTGAAATGACATCGCCGCAACCTGCGCAGCCCGTCCCCGCAAGGCAAGCGTGATATAAGCGCGACCGTCCGTACCGCGGAAAATAGCCCGTCCCGCCGCTAGTTCGCCAGGACCTGTTGCACCGCCGCGATCAGCGAATCACTCCGATACGGCTTCTGCAAATAATCCGCCCGATTCGCCGCCAGCGCCTCCGGCGACACGGATTCACGACAGTGGCCCGAGACGAACAGGATGCGCAAATTCGGGATCGTCTCGACCAGGATCTCCGCAAGCTGCACGCCATTGATCCGCGGCATGACCACGTCGGTGATGAGCGCGTGGATGCTGTCGGCGTGCTTTTTCGCGAGGACGATGGCTTCTTCGGCGTTCGGCGCCGGCAGTACCCGGTAGCCTTTGCCCTCGAGCATCAGGGTCGCCAGTTCGCGAATTTCGTCCTCGTCCTCGACCAGCAACAGCGTCTCCCCACCCGCGCTCACCGGCGTCGCCGCGACTGGGCCCGTCGCCGCCACCTCCACGGGCTCGTCCGGCAGCGGCAGAAAAATGCGAAAGGTCGTGCCCACACCGACGGTGCTCTCGACCTCGAGGAAGCCGCCGGCCTGCCGCACGATGCCAAACACCGTCGCCAGCCCCAGCCCGGTGCCGCGTCCGGCGGGTTTGGTCGTAAAAAACGGCTCGAAGATCCGGGACTTGGTTTCGGCATCCATGCCACAGCCCGAATCGCCGACCCGCAGTTCCAACCAGTCTCTGCCCGCGGCGCCGTGGCGGAGCTGCGCTTCGGGATCGACCGAGGCGCGGAGGGTGGTCATCGTCAGCACGCCTTCGCCGTTCATGGCGTCGCGGGCGTTGACGGCCAGGTTCACCAGCACCTGCTGCAACTGATTGGTGTTGCCCACGATCTGCGGCAGATCCGGGGCGAGATTCAGGTTCACCTTGATATTCACACCGATGAGGCGCGTCACGAGCATGGCCGTCTCCTGAACGCACTCGTTCAAGCTCAGCGGCTCGACGGAGCGGACCTCATTGCGGCTGAAAGTCAGCAACGGCCGGGTCAGCGCCGCCGCGCTTTCGCCGGCCTTCCAAACCGTCCGCAGAAACGGCATCGCCTCATGGTCCGGCCGGATCTGCTGCATGGCGCATTCCGCACCGCCCAGAATCACCGTGAGTAAATTGTTGAAATCGTGGGCAATGGAACCGGCAAATTTTCCGAGCGCATCCATCTTTTGCGCCTGCTGGAGTTCCCGCTCCGCCTTGGCCCGTTGCTCGACTTCCTCGCGCAAAGCCTTGTTGGCCCGCCAAAGTTCGACGGTCCGCGCATGCACCTTCAACTCCAGGCTCTCCTGGGCCAGCTTGAGCTTTTCCTCCGCGTGTTGGCGCGCTTCGATCATTTGGTTCAGCGCCTCGGCGAGCGGGCGGAATTCCCCGGCGACTTTGCCGGATGCCCGGTGCCGGGCGCGCCCGTTTTTCACGGCCAGCGCCACTTCCACCAAATGCGCCACCGGCCCGACCATACTGCGGCCGGCCCGGATGCAAGTCGCGACCGCCGCCACCAGGGCGCCGAGAGCGAGCACAATGAGCAGCCACTCCCGCCACATCCCGCTCGAGGCCACCGGCAGCGAATGCGCCACGGTAATGATGAGCACCAAACAGATCACCAACGCTCCGAAGGGGAGCGCCAGGCTCCGCCACATCAATAGCGTCGGGGTTTGGCTGTCGCGCATAGCGCACCATGCGAAGCAAATTGCGGGCGCGACGGTCGTTTTTCTCGTGCCTGCAACGGGTACCGCCGCCTCGGAACGTTGCGACGCGGTGCGCTCCTCCAGAGAAGTCCCGGCCCGAAAGATAAGTAAATCTGGACGATTCCCATTGCACGGCACTTGCTTTACCACTATTGGTAAGTTCCTCGCGTAGCACCGCGCCGCCCCCTTTACGCTGTTTTCATGTTCAAACGCATCCCATTCAACAGAGTTCACTGGATCACCAGTTCCTTCCTTATCGGCACCCTGTTCCTGACACTGACGGCCGTCCCAGCCTACATCTGGCATTTCGGGCTGGACTGGTTCCAGGTCATCCTGTTCGTCGTGATGCTCTGCGCTTGCGGCTTCTCGATCACACTCGGCTATCACCGGATGTTCTCGCACCTCGCCTTCCAGGGACACTGGTTGGTCCGAGCCCTGGTGCTCTTCTTTGGCGCGGGCGCGTTCGAGAACTCCGCCCTGATGTGGTCCTGCGAGCATCGCTCGCATCACAAGCACGTGGACCAGGACAACGATCCCTACGACATCAGCAAAGGCCTTTTCCACGCGCACATCGGCTGGCTGATGTTCAAGCTCAAGGGCGATCCGAATTACGACAACGTGCCGGATTTGAAGAGGGATTGGATGGTCATGCTTCAGCACAAATACGTGCACCTGCTGGCCGTATTCGTGGCCTTCGTCCTGCCGGGAGCGGCTGGTTTTGCTTGGGGCGGCTGGCGCTCGGCGCTCGGGGCGGTGCTCATCGCCGGCGTGGCCCGCGTCGTTTTTCTCCAGCACTGCACTTTCTGCATCAATTCGCTCTGCCACTACATCGGCAAGCGCCCCTATTCCTCGCGCTGCACGGCCCGCGACTCCTGGATCATGGCCGTCGTCACCTTTGGCGAGGGCTACCACAATTATCACCACGAATTTCAGCACGATTATCGCAATGGTGTGAAGCCCTGGCAGTTCGATCCCACCAAATGGATCATCTGGACGCTTGGCCGGCTCGGACTGGCGAGTAATCTCCGCCGGGTGGCCTCGGAAAAAATTCTGCTCGCCGAGCTGGCTGAAGCCCAGCGGCGCATGGAGACCAAGCTCGAGTGCCCGCACCTCACCGCCGCGGCCCGCGCCTATATCGCCTCGGCTTACGTCCGGCTCCAGGCCACGGCCACGGAGTGGGCGCAATTTAAAGACGCCCAGATGGAAATCACCCGCGAGATGCTCGCGGAGTTGCGCGAGGAAGTGCGCACCGCCATCGCCAGTCTGCGCCTGCGCGACCACGAGATCGCCACGGCGGGGGCCGGGGTGTGAGTGGGGAGTCCTTGGCTCTTAGTGCTTAGTCCTTGGTATTGAGCCTGTTGCGGATAATCCTCGTTTCGGGAGCACTTGGAACATAGCACCAGGCGCCTGACCCGTCACGCCGGCAAACGCACACTCTGAGGATGACGTACGCGGTCGTCGGGGTCGTAGCGCTTCTTGAGGACCTGGAGGCGCTGGTAATTTTCCCGGCCATAGTAGGCCGTGGGCCAATCTTGAAAGGACAGGTCCGGATAGTTGGCGTAGTGGCGGGTGATGCCCGCTTGGGCGATGTGATCGCGAATCCGGCCGATGGCGGCTCGCAACTCCGCCGCATGGAGGGCCCCGTTCCAGTACGCTTGGGCCTCGCCGAGATACGGCCACGCGCGGTGCGGATAGGCTCCATCGGCGCCATCGGTGATCGCACCTCCCAGCGTGTTGATCTGGAAAACGAGTCCGGGCGCAGTCAGGACTTCGTAGAAAATGCCCGGCAGGGCAGCGCGGATGTCGGCCATGCCCTGGTAATAGCCAGCGCTCGTGTTTTTGAAGGAGACCGGTCCAGGCTCGCCGTAATACCAGGGGAGCGATTTCATCAAGGGCACCGGCGGGGCCGAGGTAGCCTTGTTCGTGAGGCCGGTGAGCTTGTGGCGAAACGCCGTCACGCCTTGCTGGCCGCTCGCGCCGACGGTGGTGAGCAGGATCGTCACCTGGCTGCCGTTCATGATCCAGGCGGAGAAGGCGTCGTTGGGCAGCGCCGCCGTGGCGTCGAACCATGCTTCGAGCAGGCTGGCCGCCCGGGTTTCGTCGAGGTGATAAGCGCGGAATTTCCAGGACGAAAATGCCCGCGGCACTCCGCGCGTTTGCAAAGTGAGCTGCGTGACGATTCCGAAATGGCCGTTGCCCCCGCCGCGCCCGGCCCAGAGAAGATCGGGCTCGGCAGCGGAATCGCGGATCGCGCCCGTGCCATCGACCATGCGCAAGGCTCGCAAATGGTCGCAGGTGAGACCCCATTTGCGGGCGAACATCCCGTAGCCCCCGCCGAGGGTGAGCCCCGCGAGGCCCACCGTGGCGCACGAACCGGCGGGCAGGAACCGGCCTTGCGGTAGGAGAAAGCGGTTCACGTCGCGCAAGCGGCACCCCGCGCCGGCAGTCAGCAGGCCGCTGCGGGCGTCCAGGCGCAGGTCGCAAAACGGGGAGACGTTGATCACCAGCCCATCCTCGTTGAGCGAGAAGCCCTCGAAGGAGTGTCCGCCGGACTTCACCGCCACCGGCCAGTTTTCCGCTTTCGCCCGCTGCAGGGCCTGCTGCACTCCGGCTTCCGTGGCGCACATGGCAATGCGTTGCGGCTGGAGGTGGACGCCGGCGTTGTAGAGCTCGCGGGCCGCACCGTACCTGCTGTCCTCGGGGGTGAGAAAAATCACGTCCTCCGTTTGGCGAGGCGGCTCCGAGGGCGGCGGCGGGGCGGAAGAACGAGCCTGCCCCGGGTCACGAGCGCCAAGCACCTCCGCAAAGAGCGCCGCCCCGGCCGTCACGGACGTGCGAAGAAAGGTCCGGCGCGTGTGGATCATGGCTCGGTTAGGCGTTTCCGGATTGTTCGCGCTGTTGTCCATGGGCCAAAAGCTCGCTGACAATGGGGTGAGGCTCCCGCGTGAACATGAATGTCGGACTGAAGGTAATGGAGCGACCAAACGGGGTGTCGCAGCGAAACTGGACGCTGACCGAACGGGAATTGACATTCATGCCGATTGATTCGGTGACGGCAGCGATCTGATCGAGCGGGATCTCGGCGACGCGCCCAAAGACTGAGACGTACAACCACTGGTCGTCCATCTGAACAGTCTTTCGGGAAACGGCGAACCAAAGGAACGCCACAGATACGCCCGCCACGGGAAGAACATCCCACCGAATGCGACCCGCATCAAAGCTGGCGCCAATGAAAACGAGAGTGAACATCACCGTAAAGAACAGCGCGAACATCTTGAACGCGGATTGGGCAGTGGAGGAGATCGTTCGCTTCACGATGCTTCAACGGTATCTGTCCCATCGGAGGCCAGCGACGATGCCGGCCAGAACCAGAAAGCCACCCACGACCCATCGAAGGTGTTCGTCGGGAATATTGCGGGTGACCAGCACGGCGAGAATCAGGCTGCCCCAAAAGCAGAGGTTGAAACGCCAATGGTAGAGCCAATCGAGCAAGGTCTCGGTGATCTGCTGGAGACTCATGGGTAAGACGTGGAATTCGTACCGCGAATGGATCTGGAGATACGGTGGCTTCTGGACAGTCGGTCTTCCCGGCAATTCGCGTCCATTAGCGTCCATTCGCGGTTGCCTTTCGTCCCGGCCGAAGGCCGCGTTGTGCCTCTGCGTTACCATCGCTGGTGGACTCGCGGGCGGGCGTAACGGTCGTAGATGCGGCGGACGGCGGCCATCTGGCTATCGTCCAATGGCGGCAGACTGGCCGCCCGGACGTTGTCTTGGACCTGTTGTGCGGTTTTGCCACCGGGGATGGCGCAGGTCACCGCGTCGAACATGAGGATCCAGCGGAGCGCGAACTGGGTCATCGTCGCTCCCGCCGGGACCAGGGAGCGAAGTTCTTCGACGCCTTTCAAGCCTTCGCCGTAGTCCACGCCGGCGAAGGTCTCGCCGACATCGAAGTTTTCGCCGTGACGATTGTATTGGCGGTGATCGTCCGCGGCGAATCGGGTGTCGGGCTTCATCTTCCCGGTGAGCAACCCACTGGCGAGCGGCACGCGGGCCAGGATGCCGACCTTCGTTTTCTTCGCCTGCTCGAAGAAGAGGCCGGCGGGACGATGCCGGAACATGTTGAAGATGATCTGCACCGACTGGACGTTCGGATATTCGATGGCCTTGAGCGCTTCCTCGACCCGCTCAACGCTGACGCCATAGAAGCGGATCTTCCCGGCCTTCACGAAGTCGTCGAGGATGCCGAAGACCTCGGGCGCATAGTACAAGTCGGCCGGCGGACAGTGAAGTTGCACGAGGTCGAGGCAATCCATCTGGAGATTTTCGCGGCACCGATCGATCGCCGCGCCCAGGTTCTCGCGGCTGAAGCCTTTGACCGAGAACTCCGGCAGCCGCCGTCCGATCTTGGTGGCGACGACGATCGCCTCCTGGCGGTCTTTGCGAAGCCGCGCGAGCAGCCGCTCGCTGCGGCCGTCTCCGTAAACGTCGGCGGTGTCGAAGAAATTGACGCCATTTTCGACGGCGCTGTGCAGAGCGGCCATGGATTGGTCGTCATCCACCGGCCCCCAGGCGCCGCCAACCGCCCAGGCGCCGAAGCTGATTTCCGAGACGTTCCAACCGGTGCGGCCAAGCGGGCGATAGTTCATCGAGGAAGTTTGAAATCGGCGAAGCGGATGGTGTCAACGGCGACGCTTCGCTTGATGTTTTGCCTTTAGTGTCGTATATAAACTCGGGGACGACTGCAAGCAGTGCGGCTTGCGATTCCTGAGGCGGCGATGATGAAAATTAAACTCACGACACTGAATCCTCGGTGGATACTTGGCAGCCAATGGGCCACGCCGGATGGAGTGGCGCATTCTTGTGGTCCCGGCAATGCGCAAGGACGTTACGGCATGGGAATCTCCTTCGACAGTCCGCTGGACGATGGGCGGAACAGCGTGGTCCCAAGCAGGCGTAGAATAAAGATATTCTTCGCCAACCCGTTGGATGGACTCCCGCCAGAGATTGGCGTGCCGCTTTGGCGGCGTGGCGGGGCAACCTTTAAAGCTCTCACCGTAACTCCGGAAAGTGATGTCCGTCCAGAAGGCTGGCCGGGATTCATTACCAACGGAGAGATCAACTGATTCGTTGTGTATTGACCAAAGCGGTGTCGGAATTCCGCGCACCCGGTTGATCCAACATCTCCCGTAATTTGTGAGCCAGTGCCGATGGTGTGAACGGCTTTTGGAGCAGCGCCACACCTTTGTCCAGGACACCTTGATGGACGATGGCATTTTCGGTGTAGGCCGAGGTGAAAAGGATGCGGGTGTGCGGATACAACGCCCGCACACGGTCCGCCAATTCACTGCCGCTCATGTGCGGCATCACGACATCGGTGAATAGCAAATCGATGTGCCCGGTGTTGGGCTGCTGTTTGAGGCTCAAGGCTTCGACGCCATTGGCGGCCACCAAAACCGTATACCCCAACCGTCGCAGCAGCGTCGCCGCCATCTCCCGCATGGCGGGATCGTCTTCGACCAGCAAAATGGTTTCCGTCCCGCGCGATAAACCAGGCGCGTTCACCCGTTCGACGGGAATCCTGGTCACCGGTTCGACCTGCGGCAGGTAGATTTTAAAAGTCGTGCCCCGCCCCGGCTCACTATAGACGCTGATATGACCGCCGCTTTGTTTGACGATGCCATAACAACTGGACAAACCCAAGCCGGTGCCCTCACCAACGCCCTTGGTGGAAAAGAACGGCTCGAAGGCGCGGACTCTTACTTCGTCTCTCATGCCTCCTCCGGTATCGGTAATCGCCAGCATCACGTAATCGCCCGGTTTCAATTCCGGATACCGGCCCACACTCTCCTGGTCGAATGAGACATTCGCGGTTTCCAAGATCAATTTGCCGCCATTGGGCATGGCTTCGTGCGCATTGAGAACCATGTTCATGATGACTTGTTCAATCTGGCCGGCGTCCGCCTTCACCGATTTAGGCTCGGCGAAAGCAATACTCACTTCCGTGGCTCTGCCCACCAAATGACGCAAGGTGCTTTCCATGCCCGCGACGATGGAATTTAGATTGAGGATTTCGGGTTGCAGGATCTGCTTGCGCCCGTAAGCCAAAAGCTGCCGCGTCAAGATTGCCGCGCGACCCGCGGCGTTGCCGATTTCGGTGGCGCTTTTGGCCGCCGGACCGCCCGCCGGAAGGTCGGCGAGCAGCAATTCACTCTGGCCGATGATGGCGGTGAGGATGCTGTTGAACTCGTGGGCGACGCCGCCCGCCAGTTTTCCGACGGTTTCCAATTTCTGCGCTTGAAGTAATCGGACTTCGAGGCGTTTGCGTTCGGTGATGTCCTGCGCCGTGCCGAGGATCTCCCAGGCCGCGCCATTCGGGTGGCGTTTGAAGACGGTCTCGCGCGACCACATCCAGTGCCAGTCGCCGGAGGCGTCCTTCAGGCGATACTCGAGATCGAAGATGCGACTGTCCGCCACGTCCGCGAACTGGGCATGTTGCCGCAAGATTCGGGGCAGATCCTCGGGATGCGCGACCCTCGGCAGGAAGTTTGCGCCCATTTCGAGAATCTGCGCCGCCGTATAGCCGAGAGCTTCGGCGGCGTTGCGGTTGGCGTAGACGGTCGCCTGCGTCGCGAGATCGTAGAGGTAGATGATGCTCGTTGAGTTCTCCGCGATGCTCTCGGCGAAGTGTTTGCTCTCGCGCAACATTTCCGCGGCGCTCTGGTGTTCGGCCGCTTCCGCCTGGAGCGCGTGATTGCTGCGCTGCAACTCGCCGGTGCGCTCGGCGACCCGGCCCTCCAGTTCCTCCATTTTTCGCTGGGCTTCTTGATACAACCACCATTTCTCCGTGAGCGCGGACGCCATTTGAAACGCTTCCACGCCGTCAAACGGCTTTTTGAGAATGAGGAACCCGTCGTGATGGACCAGATTCTCAAAGACTTCATCCCACGAATAATCGGAGTAGGCCGTACAGAGGACGACCTGGAGGCAGGGATCAAACTCCCAAATTTTCCGGCTCGTTTCCACGCCGTCCCAGCCGGGCGGCATGCGCACGTCGATAAACGCCATGGCGTAAGGCAACCCGGCAGCAAGGGCCTTCTTGACCAGCAACGCTCCCTCCTCTCCCTGATAGGCCGAATCCACTTCAAATCGGCCTTGCCGGACGGTCTCCGTTGGACGCCCAAACACCTCCGTCTCCGCGGCGTCCAGGGCCTCCTCGCCGGCCGTGGCCGGGCACAGAATCTTGCGAAAATCATCGTGAATGGAACGATTGTCATCGATGATCAGCACGCGCCGGTTCTTGTCGGTGGACATATTATGAATGGGGTTCCTCGCTGGCGGAGCAGGGCAACTCCAGGGTGCACGTCGCCCCCTGATCGGGACCGTCGCTGCGCATGGTCAATGAACCTCCCATTTCCTTTGCCGCCAGCGCACCGCTGTGCAGGCCGAAGCCGTGGCCATCCTTGCGCGTAGTAAATCCGTGGTTGAAGATACGGGTCAGATTCTCCGCGGGAATTCCCACGCCATTATCCGTCACGGAGATCTTGACCCGGCCCGCACCGTTCACCACGCGTACCGCGATTCGTTTTTCCTCGCGATCCGAATCCTGGCAGGCATGTTTGGCGTTGCGCAGCAGGTTCACCAAAATCTGCAGGACTTTGTGCTTCTCCGCGTTGATGGAAGGTACGGGAGCAAATTCGCGGATGACCTCCACGCCATGGCGGCTGAAAGCACTCTCAATCAAGCGCAGGCTGTCATCCACCAGTTGGACAAGGTCGATGGTTTCCTTCACCCCGCCCACGGCGGCGTAGCTCTGCTGCATGGCCACAATCGCCTTGATGTGTTCGATGTTCCCTTCGAGTGATTCCAGCTCCTGGATGGTCGTCTTTTGGTCGGCCAGCAGGTGCCCAGAAAGTTGGCTCAGGTAGGCCGGCAGCCGCCGGCCCTGCGGGTCGGTCGTGAGAAACGTCCCGAGGTCTTCCTCGTGCTCCCGGAACAAGGCGGCAATTTTCGCCAGGCTGGAGGTCCTGGACTTCTTGACCCGGTCCCTCACGAGGGCGGCGGAGATGTTCACACTGTTCAGGACGTTGCCGACGTTATGGAGAACGTTGGTCGCCACTTCCGCCCGGCCCGCGAGCCGCGAGGTTTCCAGAAGTTCTTGGTGCACCACTTCCAACTCCTTCTCTGATCGTTTGCGCTCGGTAATGTCGCGCATGATGGTGGATAAGAATTCGATCTGGCCGTCGGGAGATAGATGGGAAAGAATGACTTGGGAGACGGATATTTCCTGGCCGCCGCGGCTTAAGAGGATGGACTCACCACTCCAGGTACCATCGCGGGCGGCGGCGGGAATGGCTTCGGTCAA
>Ga0302326_10005258_pt1 | contig 29561 bp, 29 predicted proteins | sample Palsa_T0_3_FD_202264 | JGI IMG/M metagenome (GOLD analysis project Ga0302326, IMG submission 202264) | Peat permafrost microbial communities from Stordalen Mire near Abisko, Sweden - Palsa_T0_3 | ecosystem: Environmental > Terrestrial > Soil > Palsa > Peat permafrost | place: Sweden: Abisko... | reverse complement strand
TGAGGGTCGCGGCTGTCGCAAGGTTGCCACGATCGACATAGTTGATCAGAATTGCGGCACCGAGCAGGACGAGAAGCGCCGTAGCCTGGCGTTGTCTCACTCCGGCCGCCTATTCCACGCACCACGCCGCGGACCTCGATTCCGGCAAGGCGCAAGGTTCTCGCGATATCGCGACAGTAGGTTGAGCCCTGAGATGCACCGCTCGATCTTCTCAATCGCCGCCATGACGCTCGCTCTCGTCGCATGCGGTGGACCGGCGCATTCCCCACAAGACTTTCAAAAAGCCGTCGCCGTCGGCGATCCCGACGGTAGCATAACGACGATCGTCGGCCCGGCAACGCCGATCGTCCGCTTCACGTCGACCCTGAAGTTCCCCGACGGCGACACCGAATCCGGAATGCGCAGCGTCTTGATGTACGCCCGCCCGGGCGAACGCCCCGGCACGTGCCTCTTCCAAATCGGCCATGCCGCGAAGTATTCGCCCTTGGTCGTCAAGGAAGCCATCGTGACGCAGCCCTGCGACGGCCTTCACTGGGCGCGCTTTCGCATCGCCGGCACCGACGTCGCCTTCGTCGCGCATCTGATGCACACGAACTACAAAGGTACGCCCGTCACACTGCTGGAGATCGGCGAGCACCAGGCGCCGCCGTCGCTGCGCGTCGTCTACTGACGGCGCCGACCGGGCGCTACTCGAGCCGCTCCATGACGCGCAGCGACGGGAACAGGTACATCCAGAGCAGCGCGATGCCGACACTCGCAATCCCGCCGAGCAACGCCGACGGGACGGCGCCGAGCAGCGCCGCGACCGTTCCGCTTTCGAACGCGCCCAGCTGGTTCGAGGCATTAATGAAGAGGAAGTTGACGGCCCCCACGCGCCCGCGCATCGCGTCGGGCGTTCGGAGCTGAACGAGCGCCGAGCGAATAACGACGCTGATCGTATCCGCGGCGCCCAAGACCGCCAGGGCGATCAGCGAAATCCAGAACCAGCGCGAGAGCGCGAATGCAATCGTCGCCAGACCGAACACGATCACCGCGCCGAACATGCGCGGTCCCGCGCGGCGTGAGATCGAGCGCCGCGCCAACACCACGGTCATCACCAGCGCGCCGATCGCAGGCGCGGCGCGCAGCACGCCCAGCCCTGCGGGACCAACGTGCAGGATGTCGCGCGCGTAGATCGGCAGCAGCGCGGTTGCCCCGCCGAAGAGCACCGCAAAGAGATCGAGCGAGATCGCTCCCAAAATCGCCGGCTCACCACGGACGAACGCCACGCCGGCCCAGAGTTCGCGAAACGTGCGCGATTCGCCGGAAGGTGTGGCGGCGCGCCGGACTACTGCGATCGATCCGCTGAGAATCGCGGCGATCGCCCAGAACGCCACCATCAGCGCATACGGTGCGGCCGGTGAGACGATATAGAGCAATCCTCCTAGCGCCGGACCGGCGATCGTCGCGAACTGCAATCCGCCCGACGACAGCGTGGCGCCGCGTTGCAGCGTCCCGCGCTCCGTCACCGCCGAAAGCAGCGCCGCCGTAGCGGGACTTTCGAAGGCATCCGCGATGCCGAGAACGGCGATTGCCGCAAAGATCGCCGGCACGGTCAAGCGATGCTCGATGCTCCCCCAGGCCAAGAATGCAGCCACGCCGCCTTGCACGATCTGGCAAACCTGCATCACGCGGCGGCGGCTGAATCGATCCGCGGCCGAGCCCGTTATGAAGACGAGCAGCGCCGTTGGAACGAACTGCACCAAACCGGCCATGCCCAAATCGAACGCGCTATGCGTAAGCGAATAGATCTGCCAGCCGATCACGACGGCTGCAACCTGATAGGAAAACTCCGAGAAAAACCGTGCTCCCAGGTAGACGAGAAACGGGGGATGACGCACTTGCAGGCCTTGCGCATGACCGAGCAAGAACCTTCGCACGGTGCGAAGTGTAGACAAAACGTCGCAGGTCTCCGACACGATGCAGCGCGTCGTCAATCTCATCCTGACGCTAGCGATCGTGGCGTGCCTGCTTCTCTATGCCATGGAGTTCGTGAGCGCCGGCGTCGTCGCACGTGCTTGGCCGCTCGTGCAGCTCCATCGCCTTGGCGATCCGTTCGTCTCGGCAGTGGCAGGCTGGCTGCCCGCGGTTGCGAAGCCCTTCGCGCCGCTAATCCTTGCAGCCATCATATACTTCGTGATGATCCTCTCGAACCGCTTGTTCGCTCTCGGACGCCACATCGTTCCATCGCCAAAGCCTGAGCCCACGAGCAAGGCAAAGGCCGCCTCGGCGGCGGCGCGCGTCGAATCAGAGAAAGCGCGGTCGCAACTCTACAAAGAATACCATGAGATCGAAAGCGCCTTAAAGTCTGCCAAACGCCGGCGCTGCACGTTTCTTTCCGTCGATCTCGTCGGTTCCACGTCGATCAAGTCGGGTGAATCGGAGATCGCCGTCACTGCAACGTTTCGCGCCTACGAAGACCTGTTACGCCGAACGTTTAAGACTACGCGAGCGTGGAAGCAATCGTGGACGCCCGACGGCGCCATGATTTGCTTTCTCAACCTCTCAGATGCGATCAAAGCGGCTCAGACGATCCTGCAAGAACTGCCCGGGTTCAACCAGCGCAACAACCGTTTGAAGGCGCAGCTCGCGGTGCGCTGCGGCGTGAACGAGGGCGACGTCGTCATTTTTGAGGATTCGGCGCTGGAGAAACTCGTCGAACACACCATCGACGTCGCCGGGCACATGCAGAAGCACGCGACGCCCGGCACGCTCTTGGTCAGCGCCGCCGTGTACGAGGCGCTCGAAGATCGGTCCGGGTTTCGAGCGACCGGCGAAGAAGTCGACGGGTACGCTACGTACGAATGGTCACCCGAGGGCGCGACCCATTCAGATTAGCGTGACCTGGGAACCCGTCGCTGCAATATGACGCCTTCACTGCGCAGCTTCGCCGAGCGCTACACTGCAGCGTGGTGCAGTCAAGACCCACGAGCGGTTGCGGCCTTCTTCTCGAGCAACGGATCGCTCACGATTAACGACGGCGTGCCGGCTCGAGGCCGTCAAGCGATTGCGGATGCCGCGCAGAGTTTCATGACGGCGTTTACCGACCTGAAGGTCGAGATGGACGATCTGATCGAGCGCGGCGGTAAAGCGATTTATAAGTGGACGCTTACCGGCACGAACACAGCCCCCGGCGGCTCTGGGAAGCCCGTGCGAATCAGTGGTTTCGAGGAATGGCAGATCGACGACGACGGACTCATCGCGCACTCCCAAGGTCGGTTCGACGCGGCTGAATACCGGCGCCAGATCGAGGGCGGCCAGTAACATCCCGAAAGCAATTGCCTAAGAGATTACTGAGTGCTAACACAAAGGAGATTCATATGGCAGATCCAGTAACGGTCGATCCAAACCACTACACGGTAGAGTTCGAGAACGATCGCGTACGCGTTCTTCGCGTTCACTACAATCCCGGCGAGAAGTCTACGATGCACGGGCACCCTGATTGCGTACTCGTTATGCTCGCCGACGGCGGAGCGCGGTTTCACCACTCGGACGGAGCGTCGCAGGATGCCGACATGAAGGCCGGTCAGGTCATGTGGACACCCGCCGTCGAGCATCAACCGGAAAATGTAGGCAGTACCCCGATCAAGGCGATTTTGGTCGAGCTGAAATAAGGGCGGCGACGCACTTGCCAATATACGTCAGAGTGCGATTTAATGCACCGTGACGCGGCCGACGGCGGATGGGCCTAGGTCGCTCGTAAACCACATATTGCCGTCGGGACCGGCGGCGATCTCAACGAGCTCGGGAAAACTTCCCGGCACCTTGTAATACTGAACCTTACCAGAACTCGTCATCCTTCCGATTCCCGCGCGCCCGCTAAAATCGGTGAACCACACGGCGCCATCGGGCCCTCTCGCGATGCCCGATGGCTGCGCGTACTCGTAGTTGGTTGAGAACTGCTTATAACTTCCCGCGGTAGTCAGCCGGCCGATCGCGTTTGCATCAGCTTCCGCAAACCAGAGCGCGTGATCCGGGCCCACACAGATGAAATCGGGCCCCGAGCCGACGGTGAACGACGACGTTGCTCCGCTAGGCGCGAGGCGGATGACTTGGTTGGCGAAGTGGCTGCCCGAAATATACCACGTCACCCACAGGTTGCCGTCGGGTCCGGCGACGATGCCTTGAAGAAATGCGTAGTTCGGCGCAACCGTGAAGTGCGTCACCTTGCCTTTCGTCGTCATGCGTCCGACGGTGCCGTTCGATTCGGCGAACCAGAGCGCGCCGTCGGGACCGTTCGTTATACCCTCCGCGCTGGAACCGCCGGTATCGGGAAAATACGTGACGACGCCCTGAGGCGTGATACGCCCGATGGCCGGACCGCTTGCAACCGCGGCGCCGGTAAACCAGAGGTTGCCGTCGGGGCCTGTTGTGATCCCGTCCGAAACTCCGGAGACCTGCATCTGCAACGTGTACTTCCCGCGCGTCGTGATGCGACCGACGATAGCCTGCGCGGTATCGGTGAACCAGATCGCGCCGTCGGGTCCGGCCGTGATGCCCATCGGCAGCGGGCCGCCGTTCGTGTCCGGATAGAGCGTGACCGTCCCTCGCTTGTGGTCGCCGGCATCGCGCCGGCTCGCATATGCGGCACCTTCCGGAACGGTGCCGGCGTTTTGAGATGCGCAACCCGCCATCGCAAACGCCAGGAGAGCGCACGTAGGCGTCCAGTTAGCCGCTTTCATCTGCGCAGTACAACATGCTGCCAAGTCCGCGGGTCGGCGCAAGTCGACGCCTATTAACGTCCGATACGACCGCTAGCATTTTGTTTTTATCCCTGAGGCCTTTCCTGGGTAAACCAAAACCACCGCATCCTCGTAGCTGTTAAAGTCGCCACCCTTAAGCGGGTAGCCGAGTCCGCCGATCATCGCGCCGTATTTGCCCTTCGACGCCTTCGTATAGCAGCCGGGCAGAACGTCCCAAAGGCTGCCCATGTCCCTGGCACCCTCAATACTGTACGTCTCATTCACTTTGAGTTTCGGGCCGGCCAAGGTGGCGCCGGATTGCAGCGTCGAGCTAAACTTCAGCGCTGCATTGAATTTCAGTTGCAGGTAAAACAAAGCATCGGTAGACGGCGGGAACGCGCCGGGATCGTACGCGGTGGTGCTGCTGATGACGGTCATCGTAATGCGGCTTCCGCTAAAGCCGGGATATTTTACCGAGCCGCCCCATTCCGTAAACTTGGGAGCGCAGGCACTCCCGCCCTTGGAGTTGATGCTTTGGGCTTTTGACTGTGCGTAGTCCTTGGTAGTCTTTTGCCCCTTACAAGCGGGCGGAGCAGAGTCAGGGCCGACACTTGCGATGGAGCTAATGGCATCATATCCGATGCCTTGCCCCGGAGGCAGCGCCGAGCGACTCGTGCAGCCCGTAAACAGCGCGCCGAAAATAAGCGCGATCACCATGCTATGACGACGTGAAAAGAGCATGCTGGCCTCCTAGCCGGGCGATTGTACCATTAGCCCACGCAAAGCGAGTCTACCCGACACCTTCGCGCTCCTTGTTTGTGCGAAGCTCGGGAATTAGACCTGCCGGACGGCGATGGTATTTTTTTTTGCGGTCGATAAGAACCTACAGAAGCTAATCGGACCGATGCAGATCGTGCGTCCGCAAACGGCGGGCGGCACTCAGACGATCGTATTGACGAAGACGACGGCGTCGATCGCTAATACGAGAACTCTTGGAGCTGGTCGGCTTGCGGCCCGTTTACCCATCCGACGCGCGCGGTTGGGTTGAGGGAGATGCGCACCGGGATGACGGTGCTCGAATCGGAGAAGTTGAAGCCGTTGATGGATTCTTCGAAAGTTCCGCTCTCGTTATAGACCTGTATGCTACTGCCCGAACCGGTGCTCGAGACGGGCTGCGCGATGAGAAAGAGTCCGTGGACCGCGTCGTTTGCGACGAACGCACCTGCCTCGAGTTGACCCGCGTTATTGGGCAGCTGCACGCGGGTGCCCGTCTGCTTGGCCACGTTGTAGAACTCTAGACCGCCGTCCAGCTCGGTTGTCGTGCATGCAATGCCGGTGCTCGAGTCGTAGCCGATGCCGTTGGCGTAGCCGCACCCGACCGAGCCTGGACAGTTGACACCGGAGAAATGCGTCATCTTTCCAGACCCCAGGTCGATCGTCCAGATCACCGGCGGCGGGCCGCCGGCCGCTCCGAAGCTCGGCGAAGTAGCCATCACGGCGCGATTCTTGACCGTATCCTGCGCCAACTGCGGCTGCGTCCCGAGTGCGAAGTCCTTCTCGCTTAAGGATATCACCTTACCGAACGTATTCTTGCCGACGTCCGAGACGATGAGGTCCAACGGATCGGAGCCTTCGCGTTGGTACCCGAACACAACACTCGTAGACGTACTTTGATTCGCCGCCCATTCGAGCACATTAAAGAGCTTGAGCGGAGGTGTCCATCTCCCGTCGAGGCGATTCTTCGTTACCGGATTTAGGAGATGGTACATGTCTTTTGCCGGGGTGAGCCCGGGTTTTCCCGCCTTTTGAAAATCCACGAGCCCGACGTCGCCGGCGAAGATGCCGTCGTCCACGTAGTCGTCGCCCTTCGCCACCTTCTTCCCCTTAACCGAGCCGATGGTTTTCGTGATCTTCCCAGTCGTTTCGTCGAACGTCTGCACGGAGATGTCAGTGTACGAGGCTGAAGCGAGGACGCCGTCGTTTCCATTCTGATCGATGTCGAAGCCAAAAATCTGGCCGCCGTCGGAGGTCGTCAGCACGGGGCCGAGCGAGCCACCGTTGCGTACGGCCGCGACGTGCGCGAGCGGAGATACTCCTCCGGCGGGGCTCGTCGTCCCGGCACACGCGCAGAGCCCAAGCATGACCATACAAGAGCTCGACATTGCTAAGCGACTCATTCGGAAACCTTATCTGCCATTTATGAAAAAACTATAAATGCGACGTTCGAGGCGGGTGACTCGTCTCGTCATTGGGAGTGTTGCCAACATAGTAGCACCGGTCGGCGTTTATTGGCTCCGGATGTTGGACTCGAACCGACGACCCGCATGTTATTGTAGAATCGCGTACACTGTGCCGGCGCCCGAATCGTTGGATTGCTCGGTCGTTCCGTAGAGGGCCCCGTTGAGGCTGAGAACGGAGCCGAAGGGGCTTTCTGGTGATCCCGGCGGGTTGTTCAGCGAGAAGCTGTAGACGATACTTTCGTCACCGGCTGTCGTCACCGCAAAAAGCGTGCCGGTGCTGCAACCGGGCCCGCTACAACTCGTGGTCGTGCCGCAGAGCGTGTTGCCGACTGCGATGAGCGCGTCGTCGGGTACGGCTCCGTCAAGCCTTGATGGAAAAGAGCTGAACCGGTAGATGACGCTCTCTTTGCCGGACGGCGTCACGCTGAAGACGGTGCCGCAGCCCGATGAAGCCACGCACGCGCCCACGCCGCCGGCGGCGGTGTCGCCGTACAGTGCTTTGCCCACGGCAACCAACGCCGCCTGAGGATTCGAACCGTCCGGCGAACCTTTGAATGAGTAGATAAGGCTTTCGTGTCCCGAAAGCGTCACTCTTAAGACGGCGCCGTCGCGCTGGTCGCCGCCGCCGGGAGTCGTAACGTAGAGCGAGCCGTCATAAAAGACGGGGCCGCTCGCTCCGATCGGGCTGCTGGACGATCCGACAAAACTGTAAACGATACTTTCCTTGGGCTTTTTACTCGCGAGGTTGATTTTGAAGATGCAACCATTTCCGTTTGCCCCACCCGAGTAAGCCGTTCCATAGAGCGCGTTCTTGTTCGGAACGTAGGTCATGGCAGCGTCGGGCTGCGTGCAGTCGTTCGATGTCGTTCCAAAATTATAGACGACTTCGTACGCGCCCGCCGGAGTGAGCGAAAAGACCGTACCGCCTTGGTTTTTTCCCTGCTGAGGCGTGGTGCCGTAGAGCGTGCCGTTAGCGTTGGTCAGCGGCGCGTCCGGATTCTCGCCATCGGTGCCCCCGCTAAAGCTGTGCATCACGGTTTCCATGCCGCCGGCAGTTACTGAATACACGGCGCCCAGATTATCCGCGCCGCCGCCGGACGTCGTGCCGTAGAGCGTATTGCCGACGTTCACCAAACCCACGCGCGGGGACCCGGCATCGGGCGTACCCTGAAAAACGTAGATCTCCGGTCCGCCCGAACTCGACCCCCGATGGGCGCCTTGCGGCAGCGCCGCGCTCTGCGACGGACCCAGGCCGCCTTGCGCACATCCCGCTACGCCGAGCGCGCAGCTCAGGGCCAAGCATCTGTGAATTCGAGCCATCGTAAGAACTCCTCGTGACGCCGTTATGAAGGCTTGATGTTTTGGTTGATACGGAAGAGGTTGCCCGGGTCGTATTTCGCCTTCACCGCTGCAAGGCGCGGATAGTTATCGCGATACGCGGACTTCACGTATTCGGCGCCTTCATCCATGATCATATTCACGTACGCGCCTCCGGCCGAGTAAGGATGGAGCGCGAGCCAGCAATCCTTTGCCCACTGCGTGATCCGGTCGTTGTTTGACGGATCGGGATCGACGCCGACGATCACCGTGGCGAAATTTGCGTCGCGGAAGCTAAATGCGGTCTCCGAACTCGCCACGCGGTGCGCGGCGCCGTCAATAGGATACAGGTGGATCGTCGAATGCATGCTCGGGAGCCGGTGCGCGTACTTCACGTAAAGATCGACGGCATCGTCGGTCAAGTCGTGCATAAAGTCGGCCTTCCAGTACCACTGCAAACCCGCTGGGTAAATCGGGTCGAACAAGCTTTGCAGCATCGGGAACGGAATCGGGCCGGCAAAATCCATAATCGGCGGCGCGAACGCGCGCACGGGGCGTAACGCCTCCTCCGCTCGGGCGAGATCGCCGGTGTAGCACCAAACGATCACGCACATTTTTTTCAAATGATGTTCGGCCGGAAAGAGCGGCGCCGGCGGGACCGTCACGAATCCGAACCAGCCGTTAAGATCTTCGGGCGCTTCCAAGATGAAATCGCGCCATTTGCGCAGCACGTCGGCCGCGTCCTCGAGCGGCCAGAAGATCGGGCCACCGTACACCGTGCCGACGGGATTGGCGCGAAACAAAAACGACGTAACGACGCCGAAATTCCCGCCGCCGCCGCGCGCCGCCCAAAAGAGATCGGCGTTTTCATCAGCGCTCGCGTGAACGAAGCTGCCGTCGGCGAGGACCATGTCGACGCCTAAGAGATTGTCGATCGTCAAACCATATCGTCGAGTCAGGTATCCGATTCCGCCGCCCAGGGTGAGCCCGCCGACGCCGGTAGTCGAGACGAAGCCGCACGGAACCGACAGTCCGAACGGGTGCGTGGCATGATCGACGTCGCCCCAAACGCAGCCCCCCTCCACGCGAACCGTGCCGTTTGCCGGATTCACGCGGATGCCCCGCATGCGCGAGAGGTCGATCACGAGTCCGTCGTCGCAGACGCCGAGCCCCGGCCCGTTGTGACCTCCGCCGCGCACCGCGAGGGGGAGCCCACGATCGCGAGCAAATCCGACGGCCGCGATCACGTCGGCCACGTCCACGCACCTGGCGATCGCCGCCGGCCGGCGATCGATCATTCCGTTGTAGACCCTCCGAGCCTCCTCGTAGGCTTCGTCCTTCGAAGTAAGAACGTCGCCCCGCATTTTCGCGCGCAGCTCTGGGATTTGTGCCTCCGCGTTCGTCATCATCAACTCCAGCTATTGACCCGTCAGCGTCATGGAAGCGGGTCCAATGCCGTTGACCTGTACTACTGTTTCGCCTTTAGCCATAGCGTAGTGCGGCGCACCCGCCGGGATCGATACGTACGAGCCAGGCGTCAGCGCTATCATGTTTGAAGCGTTGAAAGACGAACCGACGCCGACCATGAGCGTCCCACGAATAACTGTGACGTTCTCCGTGTCGCCGTGCGCGTGTGCGGCGATTTTCGTTCCGTCGGCCAGCTTCAGGCGCACCGTGTATTGGGATCCCGACTTAGCTGGATCGCCGGACAACACCGCCATTTGAGCCTGGGCTGGGTAAGGCTTCGGCGCCGGTCCATAGTTTTCTTGACCTGCCATAACAATCGTCGGTGCGCCCGCGGCGGCCGCACCCAGAGGGCCGATCGCGAGAATGCAGGCGAGAGGCAACAGCGCTGCGTGTAGGGTCTTCATGGTGAGGCTCCTTTTCCAGGTCTCGCACGTCCCGTGCGGGAGATGAGTTCAGCCTAACGCGGGCGGCGTTAGTGAATCGTTAGGCCGTCGTGGTCAGGCCGATCTCAGCCAAAAGGCGGCGCGCCGACATGAGGTCGGGCGTATCGAAACCCTCGGAGAACGAGCCGAGCGTCCGTGCGAGCAGCTCGCCGGTCTCGGTCGACTGAGGCGCCGTGCGCCAAAGCCGCGCGAGGCTGATCGCCACGCGAAGCTCGAGAGACTTGGCCTTTTGTGCGCTCGCTATTTGGAGTGCGCGCCGATACGCCGCGTCGCCCTCCGACGCACCGGCGCCGCGCGCGACGAGCAGCTCGCCGCGCAGGCGGTGCAGTTCGGCATCCCACCACCGCTCGTTGTTCTCGCGCGCGGCGGCTAGCCCGTTCTCGATTTCGCGCAAGCCGCGCTCCGGATCGTGCGCCCGCAGGCAGACGTCCGCGAGTAGTGCCCGATAGTACGGCAGCCGCAGTCGCGCTCCGGTGCTTAGGAAGCGTTGGATGGCGTCGTCCACCTCCGCGATCGACTCGGCCTGCGGCCGATCGCACGCCTTCGCGTATGCAGCGAGGATCGACGCCCACGCTTGATAGTACGGCGCTGCGAACTCGATGCTCAGGCGTAGCGATTCTTCAACCTGCCTTCGAAACGTCGCCCCATCGGCGCGCAGTTGTTGCAGTAACGCAAGGTACGTCGCCGCAATCGCCTGGTTGAAGGGCTGCGCGAGATCGAAAGCGAGCGCAACGGCTTCCAAGCATCGTTCGAGGGCCTTCTGCGGCCGGCCCACGCACCAGAGCGCGTGCGACTGCCACGCCGACGAGATCACGCGGTAGTTCAACCCTTGAGAATCTTGAACTTGCCGAAGCTGCAGGGGATCGAGGTTGCGAAAGAGTTCTTCCCATTCGTCGATCGCTTCGTAGAACCGGCCGCGCGCCAGTTGGGCCCCCACCATCATAGCGACCGCAGAGAGTTGACGCTCGCCGCCCGGCGTCAGCGATACGAGGTCGGCTATCTCGTCGGTAAGCGGTTGCGCGCGGTGATGCTTGCCTTGCACGATATACAGCGATTGCAACCCGTAGAGCACTTGGGTGCGCTGGATCGGAGTTCCAACCTTTTCACTCAATGCGAGCGCGCGGTCGAGCACGGACTCGAGTTCGGGCGTCGCCCAGCCGCGCGTAACCCGGAAAATCGGAGCGAGCGCGAGTTGCAGCTCGAGTTCCCGTGCATCTCGATTTGAACTTTCCGGCAATGTCGAAACGAGCGCAAGTCCTCGTTCGATTTGGGCCTGCGCTTCACTGTTCGCGTACACCGCTTGCGCGGCGGCGGCGGCGCGAACGTAGTATGGAATTGCCTCCTCGACGAGTCCGGCGCGGTCTAAATGTGCGGCAATTTGGCCGCTCACACGATCGAAATCGCTTTCTTCGTCCTCGAGTGCACGCGCGACGATGCGGTGAAGCGACCGTCGTTGGGGCGCGCTGATTTGCTCGTACGCAACCTCGCGTAGTCGATCGTGGGTAAAGTCGTAGGCGTTTGGCTCCCGCTCGCGTAAGATGCGCTTCTCCCACAGCTCGTCGAGCGCCGGCACCAACTCGAGCTCGGAGCAGTTGAGAACGTGTGCGAGAATCGAGAGTTCGCACGCACGAGCGACGGTGGCCGCCGCCGATACAACGTCCCTTGCGGTCGGTGAGAGTTGGGCCAACCGACCTGCGATCACGGCCTGCACTCGCGGCGGTAGTGCCGCGCCGTCGGCTAGATTGTGGCCGCCGTCGCTTCGGAGCATCTCGACCACGAAGAGCGGGTTACCTTCGGTTTTCCGGAAGAGCCGCGTCGTCGTCTCGGCGTCGAACGGGCGATTCGCTACCTGAGCGGCGAGCGCCGCAGTCTCGGCGGCATCGAGGGCGTCGAGAACGATCTCCGTGACGGCTGACTCCTCTTTGAGTCGCAGCCGCAGCTCGTTGAAAGGATGATCTCTCGGTAACTCCTCGGATCGAGCGGTTCCCACGACCAGCACGCAAGGTGCAGGTTCGAATCGGAGCAGGAAGCGCAACCACTGGAGCGTTTCGAGGTCGCACCACTGAAGGTCGTCGATAACCAGAAGCAGCGGCGACGGAGCAGCCCGGACGGCATGTACGAGACCCTCGAAGAGGCGCTGACGTTCGCCGAATGCTCCCTCGGGCGCTCCACGCCGCTCGCTGGTCAGCTCGGGCACGACGCGCGTAACCTCCGTAAACCAGACGTCATCGAGCTGCTCGAGCGTCGGTCGAAGCGCCTCGCTGCGTAGCCAATCCGTCACTGGAGCAAGCGCTAATCGCCCTTCCGCCGCGTAGCAGCGCGTTTGCGCTGTGGCAAACCCTTGGTGAGCGGCCCACAATACGAGCTCTGCCGCAAGCCGTGACTTTCCGATACCGGCTTCGCCCTCGATGAGCGCAAAGTGAGCGGCTCCCGCAGCGGCCAAATCCCACGCCGCTCGCAGCGTGCGCCACTCGTCGACGCGGCCGACCAGCTGCTGGGGAGGACCGCCGGTACGCCGCTGATGCGCGTCGCCGACGATCGTTCGATCCTCTGCCTTGATGCGGTCGTGGAGCCGAAGCGTCGATTCGCTCGGACTCGTGTCGAGTTCGCGCTGGAGCGTTTCACAACAATCCCTAAAGACGCGCAGCGCCGCTGCTCGATCGTTGCAAAGCGCGTAGAGGCGCATGAGAGATCGATAGCCCTCTTCATCGGTTGGATCGTGTTCGATCCAGTGAACGACGTATGGAATTGCCGTCTTGTATTCGCGCGCCGATTCGATGAGCTCCACGAGTTGTCGGACGGCTTGGATACAACCATGCGCCAAGCGGTCGCGCTCGCTCACGATCCAGTCGTCGTAGCAGCTGGGAACGAGTGGTCCCGAGCACATATCGACGGCGCGTTTCAATGCCGACCGCTGGCCCGGGACATCACCCAACGCTCTCAGCTCGGCGGCTTTGGAAAGTGCTTCCTGGAACTCGATCGCGTCGATCCAACACGAGTTTTGAGAATCCCATTGCACCGAGCTTGCCGTGGTGCACAGGAACCCGTGAGCTTCCCCGAGCGCTTCTCGAAGCTGGTGAAGAAGCTGGCGCAGATTGTTGCGCGCATTCGACTCCTCAGCATCGGGCCAGAAGAGAAACGCGATATGCAAACGCGACTGCGGCACTCGGCCATGAAGGACCAAGTACGTCAGGAGCGATTGGAGGCGCGCGCCGGCGAGCTTCCGGAGTGGCCGTCCATCGAGCGTGGCGCCAAACTGCCCGAGGAGGCGGACCTGAAGCTGCAGCGGGTCGGCCATTTTTAAAAAGTTCGAGCCGGCGACGCAACATCTTTCAGCGTATACCGGCTGCGGCGGCCCGTAAAAGCGCCTTTATGCGCTCGGCGGCTTATGACTGAGCCCGCGGCCAAAGACGAACCGGCGCACGATCACGATGGTGATTGACAGAACGATTGTGGCATATACAGTGCGCGTCGCGGGCGGACTAACGTGGCGCGACTCGCGCCGATTCCTGTTGTGGGTCGGATTCAATGCCGCCGTCACGGCGGTCGCCTGGTGCTGGACTCGAACCGGAATCCAACCCGGTCCCGGGGTTCTCCAGTGCGGCACTCCTAGTAATCCCAATGCATACCTGTACGGCCAAGAATCGATGAAGGTCAGGTATAGTGAGACCGCTGGATGTCCCGATCAAAATGGGGGCCCTACTACCTGCACCGCAACGCTGAGCGCGCATGCGATCCTTGGAAAACTGAGCGCTAGCAGCTCAATTAGCATCTTTGCGGGGGACGGCGAGGCCACGGCGCAATCGGAGCAGTCCAGCTACTCCCTAGATCAGGTTACGGTGACCTCAAGCTCGCTGCCGAATGGCACGCCCGTTAAAATTAAGGAAAACGTTGCGCTTACCGGTACGATCCACATCGTGTCGTTCGCGAAAAGTGGTGTCTGAATCGTCCGATGGTAAAGCTGGTTATCCAAGCTCACCCACTTGCTCGGTCTGTAATAATTGATGGCGCCGGCAGTTTTGACGTAAAGATGAAATGCGTTCGCACCTCTCGTACCATCGTTAACGACGGCAATGCGGATGGACATGCCGGTTGAACACGCCCTTCTTACGAGTTATCCGACCCCTCAAAGTAGTCATCGTCCACGCGCGGAATCGCGTATGTCTCTTTGATGCTGATTCCCACGCCATGTTCAATCATAAGGCTGACAAGTTGGCGCCCATTCACGAATACAACGGTCTTGCCTTCAACCTGCTCCGCATACTTTATCGCGTCGGCTGCGAATCCCGAGGTTGTAAAGAAAACACCTTTGCGAGCTTTCTTGCCAACTAATGCGCCAACAAAATCCCTTACATCGCCTACAGGTACGTTGTTAGTCGTATATCGTTTCGCCTGAACGTAAATCATGTCGAGACCAAGTATGTCCTCCTTTATCAGGCCATCGACGCCACCATCGCCGGACCGACCAATAGCCTGTGCAGCGTCGCGGATCGAACCGCCGTAGCCCATCTTGTGCAAGAGACCGGTAACAAGTTGTTCAAAAAACTCCGGTGTACTAGTCTTGACTTTGGCGAGAAGCTGCTCTTCGGCGTCCTGTCTTAGTTGGGAGTAAGCGTCGGCGAGCGTCTCCAGCGGTGGCGGTGGGATAGCGGAGGCAACAGCCGGCGCGGCGCCCTGGCTCGGTGACGGTGCCGTTATAAATTTATCGGAACTAGGCGTAAGATATTCGACATACTCGGGGTATCGGCGCAGCAACTTGTCGTTTATAACGTCTGGCTTCTCCGCAAGGAGCGCAATACCACGATTAGTGATACAGAAGTGAGACGAACGGGTAGCGTCAAGCAGCCCCGCCTTCTTGAGATTCGTGCGAGCCCATCCTACGCGAGTCGCAAAGCGGGTCTGCGTCCCACTCGGCAGTAGCTCTGTCCGCTCCGCATCTGAGAGATTGAAGTGGCTCGCAAGGGCCTCGACCGCCTCTCGACTCGAATGCTCAGCACGGTCGTCCGTGAGCTGAAGCAGCGGCAACATAACGGCATCAATCGTAGGAATCGGCACAAGGACGGCTTTCTTATGGCCGGCGGTCCAACCCTTCGCGTAAACGCGCTACCCGATGAGGCGCTGCGCAGCGTCCGGGTAATCAAAGTCGTATTAACTCTCTAATGCTGAGAGCGACGCTCACGCCTTTTCGCTCTTTTTCTGACTTGTACAATGGCGCGAGCAAGATTGGCGCTGCCTGCGATGCGGTACACCGTGGGGCTTCGAGCCATTCGCCTTGCTCCGCGTGGTGCCGGTGAAGGCGTTCCGTCACAAACACAGCAGGCTGATCGTCCGCCTCGATCGCTTCGTCTTCGGGCGATTGAACCGCGAACACCGATGGCGCAAGGTCGGTCTAGGCACCACGAGTTCTACTGTACGTGGTGGCACACAAGCGTGTCCGCGCGGCTCCGGTTGGATCGCACACACAAACGCGCTTCCGTTATCTACTGCCCTATCTACTGCCCTACGGGCGTCCTATGATGAACAAGCGGAGATGAAGAAAACCCCGATTGCATCGGGGTTTTCAAATGGCTCCGGATGTTGGACTCGAACCAACGACCCGCTGATTAACAGTCAGCTGCTCTACCAACTGAGCTAATCCGGAACGAGCAGTGGGCCGGATGGCCGGCGGACCCTCGTTCCACGAGTGCCGCGGAGCCCCTTCTTACGGGGCGCCGCTCGGACGGCCCTGTTCGTGACGCCGGCAGCGGAGAACCGCGCGCTACCCGTGTATAGAAACCGGCGTGCCGGCAGCGAAGCGCAGGCCAACTGAAGTCGTGATTCCCAACGACGTCGACGACGCAACGGTCGACGTCGAAGGCCGGCGCGTCGCGCTCACCAACCTGCGCAAAATCTATTTTCCGCAACTCAAGATCACCAAGGGTGATCTGCTCCGCTATTACGCGAGCATTGCCGGCGTCTTACTCCCGCACATCAAAGATCGCGCGATGGTGATGAAGCGCTATCCGCACGGCATCACCGGCGAGTACTTCTATATGAAGCGCACGCCGTCGCCGCGGCCGCCCTGGATTCGGACGTGCTCGATCGAGCACCGCTCCGGAAACGTCATCGACTTTGCCGTGATCGACGATCTCGCGTCGCTTCTCTGGCTGATCAACCTCGGCTGCATCGATCTCAATCCGTGGTACTCGCTCTGCGAAGACCCCGATCGTCCGCTCGTCATCCATTTCGACTTGGACCCCACGCCAAACACGCCGTTCGGGGTGGTGCGTGAAGCCGCGCTCATCGTCGGTGACGTTTTGCGCGGCATGGGCATGAAGCCGTTCGTCAAGACGACCGGAAGCCGCGGCGTTCACATCTACGTCGCCATCCAAACCGGACCGACGCAGCACGAAGTCTGGGCGATCGCCAAGGAAATCGGCCTGCAGATCGCGCGTGCGTACCCCGACGTGCTCACCGCCGAGTACCGTATTGCGAGGCGGCCCGACCGTCACGTTCTCGTAGACTACAACCAGAACGCCTGGGGTAAGACGCTCGCGTCGATCTATTCGGTACGGCCAACGAAAGAGGCGAGCGTCTCGACTCCCGTCACCTGGGCAGAGCTCGAAGCTGGCTGCGAGATCGGCGATTTTACGATCTTCAACGTACCCGAGCGCGTGGCCGGGCTCGGCGACCTCTGGAAGCCGCTGCTGGGCAGTAAGGGCCGGTTCGACCTCAATCGGGCTTGACGCCTTCGATAGTTCGCTATATGGTTATATAACTCTATGGTTAGGCAACGTCTTGATTCCGTATTCGCCGCCCTCGCCGATCCGACGCGGCGCCGCATGCTCGAACGCCTCGCCCGCGGTCCAATGAGCATCGGTCAGATGGCCAAAGGTTTTTCGATTTCTCAGCCCGGCATCTCCAAGCACGTCAAGATCCTGGAATGCGCGGGTCTGCTCAAACGCGAGATCGTCGGCCGCGTGCACGAGTGCCGGCTGGAGCCGGCCACGTTGCAAGGCGTCTCATCGTGGCTTGACCGCCAGGAACGCTTTTGGAGCGCTACGTTGGATCGGCTCGACTCCTATTTCACCGATTCTTCTTCTGCGAAGAGAAAGAACAGATCATGAACCATTCAACGACGGCGGCGCCGACGAGGCTCGTCCTTCGCCGCACTTACCGCGCGCGGCGAGAGCAAGTCTTCGCCGCGTGGACGACGCCAAGCATCGTCGCGCAGTTCTTTGGGCCCGACGACGTCACGATCGGCGACGTGGCGATGGATCCAACTCCCGGAGGCGCCTACCGGATAGAAATGAGGATGCCCGACGGCGAGATTTGGCCCGTCTCGGGCGTGTATCGCGAAGTCGTTGCGCCCGAACGTATCGTCTGCACGTGGAAATGGGATGAAGATGATCCCGCACAAGAGCGTGAAACGCTGCTCACGCTCGAGTTTCTCGATCGCGGCGGCGAGACCGAGCTCGTGTTGACGCACGAAGGATTCCGCGACGAGGAGCAGCGCGACGGCCACTCCAAAGGCTGGTCGGCCATTCTGAGCCAGCTCGATGCCGCGACGACGGCGATTCGAATCGACGGAATCGATCTGAGCGGTTACATGGTCAAAGATGCCTCGCGCGCCATCGCCTTTTATCGCGACGTCCTCGGCTTAGAACCGACGCGCGTCTATCCCGAGAACCGCGGCGCGGAATACGATCTTCCCGACGGAACGACCTTCGGACTCTGGGGCGGCGGGGGCGCGGTAATGCCGTTTCAACCCAGCAACGGGATTTTGTTCGCCGTCGGAGATCTCGATGGCGCCGTTACGTCATTGAAAGCGCGCTGCATCCCGGTCCTCACCGAGATCGAAACGCCGAACTGCCGGATGGCGGCGATTAACGATACCGAGGGAAACATGGTCTTCCTCCATCAACGCAAGACTGCTTCCTAGGGCACGAGGTGCCGTCGTTTGACGCTTTGCCGCTGCGGCCGCCGTTCGAACCGATGGAAACGCGCCACGCCGATCGCATTCCCGAGGGGCCGCAGTGGAGTTACGAGCCGAAGTGGGACGGATTTCGCTGCATCGCGTTCCGCGATGGCGACGACGTCGAGCTGCAGTCAAAATCCGGGGAGTCGCTCACGCGGTACTTCCCCGAGGTCGTTTCTGCACTGCGCGAAGAGGGTCCGCGGCGATTCGTCACCGACGGCGAGCTGATAATCGTCAGCGGTCCGGCCGCGGACTTCGATGCGCTGCTGCACCGCATTCACCCGGCCGAGAGCCGCGTACGCAAGCTCGCCGAAGAAACGCCGGCCTCATACGTGCTCTTCGATCTGCTCGTCGACGGCCGCACTGCGCTCTACGCGCGGGCGCTGCGTGAGCGACGCGCAAAACTCGAAGCCTTCGTTCTGCGGCACTTCGCGCAGAGCCAAACCCTACGGCTATCGCCGTCAACGGACGACGCAACGCTGGCGCAGCGCTGGCTCGACGGCGACGTCGCGCGGCTCGACGGCGTGATCGCGAAGAAAGACGTGCCGTACGCATTCGGCTCGCGCGACGCCGTCGTCAAGATCAAGCGAACGTTCACCGCCGATTGCGTGGTCGGCGGATTCCGAACGGCCGCCGACGGATCCGTCGCGTCGCTCCTGCTCGGCCTCTACGATGAGGCCGGATTCCTGCATCACGTCGGCTTCGTCGGTTCGATGGGCGCGTCGGAGCGTAAGCGCGCGGGCGAGATCTTGCGGCCGCGCGTCGAACCGCCGGGGTTCACCGGCACAGCGCCCGGTCCGACTCGATGGCGCCGAGGCCAGGAAACGCCCTGGTCTCCCGTGCGGCCTGAGATCGTCGTCGAGGTCGCCTTCGATCACATCACCGGGCAACGCTTTCGCCACGCCGCGCGATTGCTGCGCTGGCGCCCCGACAAAGCACCGCGCCAGTGTACGATGGAGCAGCTACGGGAGTTACGGAATCGTTAGGTTGGCGCCGAGCTCGACCGTCACCGGGGTACCGGCGTTCACCACGATCGGCCATTGCGAGGCACTAGCGTACACGTATCCACCCAGCGACGGCGAGGTGTACTCGTGCGTCGTCGACGGACCGCTGCCGATGCGCATCTGCCACGCGATCGGTCCCGGCGTTACGACGCCGTTGGGAACGCCGGCCATCGGCGCGAGCTGCTGGCGCGATGCGTACTGCGCCGCCGGGTTATACTGCTTCACCCGCTTGCTCACCACGTAGGCCGTGATCGACTTCTTCTCGCCGTTTGCGAGCTTGATGTTCGTTAAGAAGAATCCGACGCGCCCTTGATTGCCGCCCGACGGCTTCTGCACGTCGGTGATATAGCCGAGAATCTCGGAACCGTTCAGCGCCGGATAGTTCGTGTCGACGATGTGGAGTTTGAACGTATCGCCGTACGAGAGCTTCGATGAGTCGAGGTGCTCGTCGAGCACGCATGCGATCTTCGTTCCAGATTTATACGTCTGCGAGGGCGTGAGCGTCGTCGCGAGCGCCGGCACGCCGGCGGCAAACGCCACGATGAGGGCGAGGGCGCCGAACGGCGCGCTAGTGTGTGAAATTCGGAACACGCAACTGTTCTCCATTAAACGAAGTGGCGTCGCGAAGCGCCTCGACGCGGTCGACGCGCTCCCACGGCAGATCGAGATCGGGCCGTCCGAAGTGACCGTAGGCCGCCGTCTGTTTGTAAATCGGACGGCGCAGATCGAGATGGTGGATGATCGCCGCCGGTCGCAGATCGAAGATCTTCGTCACGGCTTCGGCGATGCGCTCTTCCGAAATCCGTCCCGTACCGAACGTTTCGACCAGGACGCTCATCGGATGCGCCACGCCGATGGCGTATGCCACCTGCACTTCGCAGCGATCGGCTAATCCCGCGGCCACGATGTTCTTCGCGACCCAGCGCGCGGCATAGGCGCCGGAACGATCGACTTTCGTGGGATCCTTGCCCGAGAACGCTCCGCCGCCATGGCGTGCCATGCCGCCGTACGTGTCGGCGATGATCTTGCGTCCGGTGAGGCCCGCGTCACCTTTAGGGCCGCCGATCACGAAGCGCCCGGTCGGGTTGACGAAGATGCGCGTCCGCTCGTCATGCATCGCGTCCGGGATCACGTGGTTGATCACCTTCTCGGTGATCTCGCGGCGAATCTCTTCGAGCGGAATCTCGGGATCGTGCTGCGTCGACACGACCACGGCATCCACGCGCACCGGGCGATCGTCTTCATACTCGATCGTCACCTGCGATTTGCCATCGGGGCGTAAATACGGAATCGTCCCGTTCTTGCGGACCGCCGCCAAATGGCGGGTGAGATTGTGCGCGAGCACGATCGGCAGCGGCATTAGCTCGTCGGTTTCGCGGCACGCATAACCGAACATCATCCCTTGATCGCCCGCACCGAGCCACTCAAACTCGTCCCCGTCGGCGGCCTTCGCTTCGAATGACTTATCGACGCCCATCGCAATATCGGGTGACTGCTCGTCGATCGAGACGCTCACGCCGCAGGTCTCGGAATCGAAGCCGATCGCCGAGCGCGTGTAGCCGACCTCGCGCACCATCTCGCGCGCGATCTTTGGTATGTCCACGTAGGTTTTCGTCGTCACCTCGCCGGCGAGGTGGATTTGACCCGTGATCGCAAACGTTTCGACGGCCACGCGTGACATCGGATCGTCCTTGAGCAACGCGTCGAGAATGGCGTCGGAGATCTGATCCGCGAGCTTGTCGGGATGGCCCTCCGTCACCGACTCGCTCGTGAAGAGCCTGCGGTATGCCATCAGGTGCCTTCGCTCCACGAAGCGATGTACTTGACTTGTTCGGGCGTGAGCGTATCGATCTCAACGTTCATCGAGGAGAGTTTGAGCCGAGCGACCTCTTCGTCGATCTCGATCGGCACGTCGTAGACGCGGCCCTGCTCGAGCTCGCTGTGATGCTTCACTAAGTGCTCCGCCACGAGCGCCTGATTCGAGAACGACATATCCATCACGGCGGCCGGATGGCCTTCCGCTGCGGCGAGATTGATCAAGCGGCCGTCGGCAAGAATGCAGATCTTCCGCCCGTCGTGCAGCTCGTACTGCTCGACGAAGGGGCGCGGCTCGATTTTGCCGCGCGCGATTCTCGCGATGGCGTCGAGATCGAGCTCGTCATTGAAATGGCCCGAGTTGCAGACGATCGCGCCGTCCTTCATGAGCTTAAAATGCTCTTCGCGGATCACGTGATAGTTGCCGGTCACGGTGACGAAGATGTCGCCGGCTTTGGCTGCGTCGTTCATCGGCATCACGCGATAGCCGTCCATCACGGCCTCGATCGCCTTGCGGGGATCTACCTCGGTCACGATCACGTGCGCGCCCATGCCGGCGGCGCGCGCCGCGATGCCGCGACCGCACCAGCCGTAGCCGACCACCACGAGCGTCCGGCCAGCCAGCAGCACGTTGGTCGCGCGGATGATTCCGTCGAGGGTCGATTGGCCGGTGCCGTAGCGGTTGTCGAACATATACTTCGTGAGCGCGTTGTTCACCGCGACGATCGGATAGGGAAGAACGCCGTCGCGCTGCATCGCCCGCAAGCGAATGACGCCGGTGGTCGTCTCCTCGCATCCTCCGATCAGCTCGCCGAGCTGGTCCTTGTGTTTGGTGAAGATCGTCGTCACGAGGTCGCAGCCGTCGTCCATCGAGAGCTGCGGATGGGTAGCGATCACCGACTCGATATGCGAGTAGTACGTCTCGTTATCTTCGCCCTTGATCGCATAGGTTGCGATGCCGTACTCACAGAGCGCCGCGGCAACGTCGTCTTGCGTCGAGAGCGGGTTGCTCGCGCAGAGCGCAATCTGCGCGCCGCCGGCCTGCAGCGCGAGCATCAGGTTGGCGGTTTCGGTGGTGACGTGAAGACACGCGCCGATGCGCACGCCGCGCAGCGGCTTCTCGATCTCGAAGCGATCGTGAATTTGTGTGAGGACCGGCATATAGGATGCTGCCCACGCGATCCGGGAACGTCCCGCTTCGGCGAGACTCGGGTCTTTGACGCTACCCTCTAATAGGGGCACTTTCATTTAACTCCTACGCGGTGGAAAAGGCTCGCGGGCTTTTCGCAACCTATCGGCCAACCCCTGGTACGGTGGAGAGCCTCGACGCATACCTCGAACGCCTCGCCTCCGATGCCGGCGTGCCGGGCGGCGGAAGCGCGGCCGCGCTGGTCGGCGCCGTTGCGGCGGCGCTCGTCGCGATGGTCGGCCGCATCCGCGCCACGCCGGTCGACGGACTCGTCGCGCGCGCCGACGGTCTCCGCGGCGACCTGCTGGCGGCGCGCAGCCGCGACGAAGCCGCCTACACGGCGGTGGTCGACGCGCAAGCGCGCCCGAAAGGCGACGACGCCGAGCGCGCCGCCCGACGCCACGCACTCGATGCCGCACTGCACCGCGCGGCGCAAGCGCCGCTGGAGACCGCGGCGCTCGCACTCGACGTGCTCAGATTGGTCGACGAGCTGCTCGGCGTACGCATGGGAGCGCTGGCGAGCGACGTCGCGTGCGCCGCGGAGTTCGCGCATGCCGCGCTGGTCGCGTGCGGCTACAACGTGCGCATCAATCATAAGTACATGCGCCACGAGTCTTCGATCCGCGAGCAAGCGGCACAGTTGGTTCGATACGAAGGTGAGGCGGCGGGGATTCTGGCGCGGGCGCGCCGGGCGGTGGCTAAAGGTTGAGGTAGGTCGCCGAGGCCATCGCGCCGAGAATCTGTCCGGCGACTTCTCCGGTATCCTCGTCGTGCGGCCCATTCATCGAGCCGATGTAAAATGCGAACGCCACGTGACGTCCGCCCTTGGTGGTGATGTAGCCCGCGAGCCCCTTCTCCACCACCTCGCCGCCATTCAGGTAGTTCGTGCCGCCGTCGGTGCCGGTCTTGGCAAAGACTTTGCCCCGCGCCGGCGACTTCTTCGCAATGTTGACCAGCGTACCGTCGACGCCCATGATCGGCAGACCGCGCAGTAAGTAGCGGTACCAACTCTGCGCTTGCGCCCAGGCGAGGTAGCGGACCATAAAGTCAGGCGTGAAGTAGGCGCTGCTTCCCTCGCCGTCTTGCTGCGCGGCTTGGTTCACGTCGAGACCCGCCTGCTGCAGAAGCTTCGCCTCCAAAGCGAAACCGGCAGTCAGATAGTTGGTCTTTGCTTTGGCGAGGTAGATCGCCCACGTGTACGGCATGAGCGCGGCGTGCAAGTTATCGCTCACCTTCAGCGTGATGTATGCGTCCTCGGACAGCGGCGGCGAAACGTGCTCCGCTACTAGATTCCCCGGATTAAATGCCGGCAACGGCGAAAGCGCCGGCGTCGTCCCGGAGAGGTCTTGCACCACGCCCGCTTCCCGAAGCGCGAGGCCGAACGCCGTTTGCGCAAACGCTGTGGGCTCCGGAACGCGATAGGCATACAGGACGCTCGGCCCCGCCGGCTGGCTGCCGGTGATCGTCACGCGATGCCGCCCGTCCGCTTGGCGCGCGTCGGCGCTCATGTCGATCGTGGCGTCGCTCTTCGGTGCCCCGGTCTTCGCCCCGTTGACGAACGTAACGTAGTCGGTCGCCGGCGAGACCGCGATGCTCACCGGATCGCCGGCGTGCGCCCCCGGGGTCACCGTGACGTCAACGACGTTGTCGTTGACGACGATCGGCGAGACGACGACGCCGGTGCCGCCTTCCGGTCCCTGATCCGGAAAGAGCGAAGCGTCGACGAGCACCCGCCCGTGCACGCGCTTGATGCCGGCCTTCGCCACCTGCGTGGCGAGATCGCGCAGCACTGCGAGCGGATCGCCGGGCACGGCCTTTGTCTGCGGCGACCCGTCGTACGCATGATCTTCGTTTTCGAACGCGAGGCTGCCATCGGGCGCAATCCGCTGCGAGAGGTTCGGATCGCCGCTTGCAACGAGCACCAGATCGCCGTCGAGCGTACCCTGCGCGTCGATCGGTCCCGTACGATAGACCGGCGTCGTCCAGCGGAAGCCCGGCCCGAGCAGCGCGAGGCTCGTTCCTTCAGTTAACAGTTTGGTGGTCGAGGCCGCGACCATGAGCACGTTGGCGTTGCGCGCGTAGAGCACGCGATGCGTGTCGAGATCGTAGACTTCGCCCGCGACGACGGTGTGGCGGAGGCGCGGCGTGCGCGTCGGCGCGTTGATGGCGAGAGCCAACGCCGCCGACGCCGCGATCATGCGGCGACTTCGACCAGATCGAGGAACGGCGCGAGGTCGTCGGCGTCGACCTCGATCCCGACACCCTTGGTGTGATAGCGGATGTCGTGGAAGTCCATGCCGGCCGTCATCACCAGGCCGTAGCGCTTTGCCGTCTCGCGGAACTCGCGCGTGTCGTCCTCGGTGTGGAGTGGATAGAAGACCTCGAGCCCGCGCAGACCGTGCGGCACCAGCTCGTCGATCAGCACGCGATCTTTGAGGCGCCCCGGGTGCGCGAGCACTGGGATACCGCCGGCCGCCGCGATCGTCTTGATCGCGCGTTCGGGCGTGGTATAGATCTGAGGAACGTAGCCGGGCTTGCCCGGGAGCAGCGCTTCGCGGAAGGCGGCGTCGACGCTGTCGACGATGCCGAGACGCACGAGCGCCTTCGCGACGTGCGGACGCCCCATCGAGAACGCTCCGCCGGCCTCTTCGATCACTTGCTCGATCGTGATCGGATACCCGGCCTCGCGCAAACGCTCGACCATCGTCACGGCACGCAGGCGGCGCTGCTCTTGGTTGTACTCGAGCAGCTCGTTGATCGCCGACGGCCCGAGCGGCACGTTGTAGCCGAGCACGTGGACTTCATTCTTACGCCAGGTCGTGTTGATCTCGATGGCGGGGATGACGCGCGCTCCGGGAGGCGGCTCGAACTGACCGTAGGCGGCGAGCGTATCGTGATCGGAGATCGAGAACACCTCGACCCCCCGCTCGCCCATGAAATCCGAGAGCTCTTGCGGGCTGAGCGTCCCGTCGCTCATTCGGGTGTGCGAGTGCAGGTCAACCTTCAAGGTTCGGAACCTTCTCCTCGAGCTTGCGCCGCTCGACGAAGAGCGAGATCGCGGTGCGTTCGCTCTCGCCGATCGAGACGACGACAAAAGACGGCGTGCAGACCAAATCCAGCTGCGCACCCCTCAAATAGCTTCGTGCGATCGCCACGGCCTTGATGGCCTGGTTGATCGCGCCCGCGCCGACGGCCTGGAGCTCCGAGCTGTCGCGCTCCCGCAATGCGGCAGCAAGGGCGCCGGCAACCGCGTTAGGATTGCTTTTCGCCGAGACCTTGAGGGTCACTGCCACGCTCATGCGATTCCCTTCAAAAAGATGCGCTTAATCTCATTGGCCTTCCCGGAGACGGGATTGATGGAAATCACGGCGCCGCAGAACTGCTTCGTTCCGTGCTTCTGTACGCTGAAGCGCTCCGAAAGGCCGGTCAGAAACCGGTCAAGCACAGCATCCGCCTCCATGCCGATAATGCCCTCCGTCGGGCCGGTCATTCCAAGGTCGCTGATATACGCGGTCCCGCCGGGGAGAATCTGCTCGTCGGCCGTTTGCACGTGCGTGTGCGTGCCGAAGACGCACGAGACCCGGCCGTCCAGATAGCGGGCCAGCGCGACCTTCTCCGAGGTAGCCTCAGCGTGGACGTCCACGATCACGATCGGCGTCCGGTCCAGGAGCTCCGCGACGCACGCGTCGGCGCACCGAAACGGATCGTCGACCGGCGGCATGAAGGTCCGGCCCATGACGTTGAGCACGCCTATCTGGACCCCGCCCGCCGCGAAGGTCGCGGCGCCGCGGCCGGGGGCGGTGGGCGGGTAGTTCGCCGGCCGAATCACCCGGTTGCTGCTCTCGAGGTACTCGGCAAAATCGCGCTTGTCGAAAATATGATTGCCGCCGGTGATGAAATCGACGCCGCTCGCGAACATCTCGTCGGCGGTCTGGGCCGTCAAACCAAAACCGCCCGCGGCGTTTTCGCCGTTGGCGATGCAGGCGTCGATCTTATGCTGTTCGCGAAGCAGCGAAACGCAGCGCTTGAGCACCTCCCGGCCGGGGGAACCCATCACGTCCCCGATGACCAGGAGGTTGAGGGCGGTTTCTATCGGCGAGCCGAGGCCTTCGCTTTCTTCTGAGATTTCAAGAAGTAGACGAGCACGCGCTTTTCTTCTCTAAATCCCACCAAATTCTTGGACTGGGCCGGGTCGCGCAACGCCTCCACCGCGTAGAGGGCGGCTTCGTCTTCGGCTGCGGGATCCACGTCGAGATGATCGTCGGGATGCGGCGTGCGGACCAATGCGTCGCCGAAACGGTCGCACAAAAATCCGACCTGCAGCTCCAGCTCGTCCTTCGAGAAGCTGTCGAGGTCGCGCGTGACGTGGACGAAGCTCAACGTACGATCGCCCTCGCTCTCGACGCGCAGCACGGCGGGCTCTTCCTTCGCCAGCGCGAGAAAGCCGCGAACGTGTTCGTCGAGCGCTTCGGCGAGCGCCGCTTGTGACGGCTTATCGAGCCGCTGCCGGACCGCGAATGTGAGCCGCAGCGTTCGCTCCGCTGGGCCGGACCGAATCGACGTGAGTTCCGGAAAGCGCACGAGCAGCGCGCAAACCAAACTCACGGTATCGGCATTCTCGACCAGCGCTCGCGTATTCATGGCTCCCTTGGATCTTCTCCGGCTCCCAATCCCCCGAGGGCGTCGTCCGCCAAGGGGGAGGGTCCTGGTACGACGCGGCCCCAGGGTCTCCCCTCGCCGCCGTCTAGAAAGGACCCCTCTGACCCTACGGAAGGTTCCGGGGCGGCCGCGTTTGGCTTGCTTGCTTCGATGGTCGCCCACTCGGCGAGCGGGGCGGGTGACGAGGCTCGTACCATGTAGATTATCGGTGGGGCCCGATGCGCTTCCAACGATGATCTTGGGCCTGATGGGTACGACCGTCTATCAGGTCGTCCCATCAGGCTCAAGGGACGAGACGTATTGCTTGCCAGCGCCCTCTAGAACGGCGCCGTGAGCCGTAGGAGGAAGTTCCGGCCGTTGGCGATCTGCGTGGTATTGAAGCCGTTCGCGACCTTAATCACGTACTGGTGGTTTAACAGATTTAGAACTTGCAGCGATAAGCCAAGACCTTGATCTTCCCCACTCTTGCCGGGGGTGAGGTTTCGCCCAAGCGAAAAGTCCAAGGTGGTGTGCGCCGGAAGTGTTCCGTTTAAGTTAATGTTCGCGTCTTCGAACTGTACTGGAAAACCGCTGCCGTAGTTGCCCTGTAACGTAGCGTACCAAAGCTGCGGGCCGCCGCCAAAGCGATGCGTATATGCAGCGGTTGAATCGACTGTCTGGCTGTGGTCTTCTAGGGAAAGTTGTGCAACGCACGACACACCCGGCTGATTGGTGTTCGGTGGGAACAGGAACTCCGAACCTGAAATGCAGGCTGCGTACGACCCAGAGTATGTGGTCGTTAGGAACCACTGATCTCCGCCGGGCTCCTGCTCCTGCAGGCGAAGCTCGGCACCGTGGTTGATTCCGATTGAATTGTTATAGACCGCAAAAATCGGTGTATTGAACAGCTGCGTGGTGTCGAGCACGTTCACGACGCTCTTTTCAAAAATGTTGATCCCTAGGGTAAAGCGCGGATTGAACGTGTACACGTCGCCCATTTCGAGGTAGGCGTCACTCTCCGGTTTCAGGTCGTAGACGGGATTGGTGGTCGAGCACGCTTGTTGGGCAGAGAGCAGGACGCAGGCTTGTCGAACGTCCTCGAGCAACGGCGCAGCATAGAAGCGACCGTAGTAGATGTGTGCGACGTTCTTGCCGCCGTCCCAGAGATTGACGCCAATGCGTGGGCTGATTTGATTGCCGGAGACGTAGCCGGTCGATGCATCATAGCGCAAGCCGTAGCTCCAGAGAATATTGGGTGTCTCCTGCCACCGGTCCTCGGCGTAAATGCCTATTTGCGATCCGGCTTGGCCTTGCGGCGTGGTATAGGCGGGGAAAAATGGTGTAGCGACCGGGCCGCTCGCCGCGCAGTTTACGTAATAGCACGCGAACTCTTGGTACGCGGTCGCGTTTTCGCGAGAGACGTCGAAGCCAACTTTCCATGCGTGATTCTTCGTGGCGCGAAAATCGGAGCCGCGAAGTCCAATGTAACTCGCGTACGAGCCTTGATTCAATCCGACGACGTGGATGGTTTTGTCGCACGTCGGCGGGCAGACGCTAAAGTCGGGCTCGACTGCGAGAACGTCGAGCGGAAGATCGCCGTAGTAGTCGATGCGCGTCGAACGCCACCATGGGATCAACTGGAAGACGCCGTTTCCGTCCTGTGACACTTGAGTCCAGTTGAGATTGGAGAAACGTTCGTATTCGAGTTGGGTGTCGAGCGTGCCGGGCGCGCTGACGATCGGGTCGAGCGGATTGTTTGGGTCCGTGTTGATCGGAATCTGGAACTGTGAGAATTGATTGGAGTAGTCGAACGCCAGCGTGCTACGCGGCGTCAGCTGCGTGATGAAGCGGAAAAACTGGTCGTTATTGGATGCCGCATCGTTGATCGGCGTGTAGGTGGGAGCATCGAGTCCACGGTCGGTGGTTTGCATGTTTGCGCTGAGGAAGAACTCGCTCAAGCCGGTGCGCGACTCAACATCAAAGCTACCGATGCCCTGAGCCTGATTTCCAAAGCCGCCCGTGATGCTGCCGTAGGTTCCTTGCGGTATATCGGTCGGCCGGTTGCTAATAATGTTAACGACGCCTCCCATTCGGTCGCCGCCGTATTCAGCAGGAATCGCGCCCGTCAACACTTCGAGCGAATTGATGAGCTTCGGGTCGATGATCTCTGCGAAGTTGGATGTCGTTGCCAGCGGAAGCGGGGCACCGTCGATATTGTAGGTGACGCCGTGAAAGCCGTTGATGACCGGCTCGTTATACGAGAACTGTACGACGCCCGGCAAAGTTTCGAGGAGACGGTTGAGGCTGTTGTTGACCGGTGACGTTTGAATGTCGGTGCGAGTCAGCGTATTGACCGACGCGGGGTTTGCCTCGGCGCCGGCATGGGCCGTGACCGTCGTCTGAGCGATCTGCTTGAGTTGCGTCGACAGCGCGACGTCGACCGTCGACACGTGACCGCTTATCACGTTGACGATGACCTGAAGTTCGTGCGCACCGTTGGCGCGTGCGATCACGCGATATGAGCCGAACGGTACGAGTGAGAAGACGTAGACGCCCTGTGAATTCGTTGTCGCTTTGAAGAGTGAGCCTTGGCCTTCGAGCAGAACTGTCGCGCCTGCTGCCGGTTTACCATCGACGGTGATCGTGCCGCGAACGAGGCCGGTAGTTGCTGCGAAGACAGGGGTAATGACGCTCAATGCCAACAAGACGGCGGCGAACGCCGTAGTAAGACGAGACATGGTTCTCCTTCGATTGAGTGGAGTGCTAGAGC
>Ga0302326_10005257_pt1 | contig 29561 bp, 30 predicted proteins | sample Palsa_T0_3_FD_202264 | JGI IMG/M metagenome (GOLD analysis project Ga0302326, IMG submission 202264) | Peat permafrost microbial communities from Stordalen Mire near Abisko, Sweden - Palsa_T0_3 | ecosystem: Environmental > Terrestrial > Soil > Palsa > Peat permafrost | place: Sweden: Abisko... | reverse complement strand
GGCGAGGACAGCCAGTGAGTGCTACTCCAGTTCCAGCCCAGGTCCGTCATCGGGTTCCGAAGCACCTGGAGATCGCCGCAAGCGCTGCTGAGATTGCAGTGGAGGCCGGTGCGCTCATCCGCGGCTATTTCGAGCGCGGTGTCGCAACGGAGTACAAGGGCGACGTCGATCTGGTGACCGAAGCCGATCGCGCCTCGGAGAAACTCATCACAGAACGGCTGACCGCGGCGTTTCCGGACCACGGCATTTATGGCGAAGAAGGCGTGCGCCAGCGCATTGACCACGAATATCGCTGGTACGTCGATCCGCTCGACGGGACGACGAATTTCGCGCACGGGTTCCCGGTGTTCTGCGTCTCGCTTGGCCTGGAGCATCGCCCGGAGGGGCTCGCCGTTGGTCAGGAGGGTACGCTGATCGCCGGCGTGATTTACGATCCCACGCGCGATGAGTTGTTCGTCGCCGAGAAGGGCGAGGGCGCATGGCTCAACGGGCGCAGGATCCACGTTTCCGCTACGAAATACCTGGCCGAGGCTCTGATCGCCACCGGCTTCCCGAGCCGCAAGCGGCACGTGAGCCCGAACATCCACTTTTACCAGGAACTCACGCTGCGGTCGCACGGTGTACGGCGCGCCGGATCGGCGGCTCTCGATCTGGCCTACGTGGCCAGCGGTCGCATGGATGCTTTCTGGGAGTTCTATCTCAATCCCTGGGACACGGCGGCGGGCGCTTTGGTGGTGCAGGAAGCCGGCGGGACCATCACCCGATTCGACGGAGCGCCGTTCCGGGTGGACAGCAGCGAAGTCCTGGCGACGAACGGATTGCTGCACGAGGAACTGATGATGCTGTTCGCCGACATGTTCGCGGGCCGCGGACTGCACCCGATCCCGACCCCGGCGGAGTTTGCCGCGGCACGGGCCAGCCGCTCCAGCTGAATCGCCACATCCTGAGCGGTTCGTGCCCCGTTCCCAAAGTTTTCTCCCCAGGCGCGGTGCTTGTTTTCGCGTGGCCGTCCCCTGCTAGAATGATCGGTTGTCACCCTGACTCTGAAGAGGAATTCATGGCTTACGTGATTGCGGAACCCTGCATCGGCACCAAGGACACGGCGTGCGTCGATGCGTGTCCGGTGGACTGCATCCATCCGAAAAAGGACGAGGCGAAGCACGCCGAGTCCGATCAGCTTTTCATCGATCCGGTAGAGTGCATTGATTGCGGTGCATGCGTGCCGGTGTGCCCGGTGTCGGCGATCTTTGCCGCCGACGATGTGCCGGAAAAATGGGCGAGCTTCACGGAGAAGAACTCCGGATTCTTCGGCCGCTAAATTCTGACTTCAGGCCCGGGACGCATGGCGATCACGCCGCGCGTCCTGAGCGCCTCCAGGCTGTCAGCTTTTTCCTTTCCGCAAGCAACCCCACCCTGCGGTTCTGCGTCGAAGAGCCATATTGTTTCCCCCGGAAAAAGTTTGCCTATGAGCCTGACTGCGCAGAAGATCACGAACAGCAGAGCCACTGGAGCGCCCTCTCATGGAACAATTGCCAAGGAAAGGTTTGTTCTGATGGCCGGACCGACACAACCGCGACCGGCGAATCAACATATGCGCCGCAATCCGCCTATCGCAGGTGAGCAGGAAGCGATCGACAAGGCTCGCGAAGGCGACGCGCGTTCGTTCGAGATCCTGTATGCCATGCACAAGCGGCGCGTCTACTCCCTGTGCCTGCGTATGCTGGGAAATGTGGCCGAAGCCGAGGACCTGACCCAGGAAGCTTTCCTGCAGCTCTACCGCAAGATCGGGACCTTCCGCGGCGACTCGGCGTTTTCGACGTGGCTGCACCGGCTGGCGGTCAACGTGGTGCTGATGCACCTCCGCCGCAAGGGCCTCCCCCAGGTATCGCTGGAAGAGACGCTGGAGCCATCGCAGGACGATGGGCCACGCAAAGACATCGGGGCGCGCGACCTGACGCTGTCGGGATCGATCGACCGGGTAACGCTGGAACGCGCCATTGAAAACCTGCCGCCCGGCTATCGTTTGGTTTTTGTTCTTCACGATGTGGAGGGGTACGAGCATAATGAGATAGCGGAGATGCTCGATTGCTCTATCGGGAACAGCAAATCGCAACTGCACAAGGCACGGATGAAGCTGCGCGACCTGTTGCGGACAGGCCAGCGCAAGGAGCAGATCGCGTGACTGTGATCCGCGCCCTGGACAAAACCATGACCTGTACCGAATTTCAGGACGCCCTTCCCGAGCTGTTTGAGTCGCAGGCTGACCTCACCGGTCACGAGCATCTGAAGTCCTGCGAGAACTGCGCGGCCCTGGTGCGCGACCTGCAATACATCGCATCGCAGGCCCGGCTGCTGCTGCCGATTCACGACCCCAGCCCCGCGGTGTGGGACCACATCCAGCAGGCGATCCGTCAGGACAAGCCCGAGCCCCCGGCGACGGCCATCCGCAAATAAGCGGCGCCTTCCAGCTCCTCGTTCATATAATCGTCAAAGCATGAGCGGCCCGGCTGCGTTTCCGGCAAATCCATCTCGCATCGTTCTCACCGGCTTTATGGGCGCGGGCAAGACCACCGTTGGCGCGCTGCTGGCTGAGCGCCTTGGTTGGGATTTCGTCGACTCGGACCGAATCGTGGAAGCGCGTGCTGCGATGACCATTGCCGATATTTTTGAGACGCGGGGCGAAGCGGCGTTTCGGGAACTCGAGGCGGACGCTGTTCGGACTGCTTGCGCCGAACAGCAGTTGGTTTTGGCGCTGGGCGGCGGTGCGATTGAAACGGCCGCGACTCGCGCCTTCCTGGTATCGCTCACCGATACGCTCGTCGTCTTTCTCGAAGCGCCTCTCGACACAATGATCGCCCGCTGCGCCGAAAACGCAGGCGGCCCTGTTCGTCCGGTGCTTGCCGATCGCGATCGTCTGAACGAACGCTGGAGCCAGCGTCTTCCCTGGTATCGCCAGGCGCATCTCACCGTCGAGACCGGCGAGCTTTCGCCAGACGCGGTCACGGAATCCATCATGCAGAGACTTGAACCCGGAACAGGGAGCCGCCAGCGAGCCGAGCGCGACTCCATCGGCAGCAAATCCGGAGTGTCGGCATGACCACAACCAAGCCGATGGACCCCCGCACCGTTGTGCTGTTTGCGTTTGGGGTGGCGATCACTGTCTATTTTGCCTACTTGTTGCGCGACGTGCTGGTCGTGATTTATGTCAGCGCCATGTTCGCGGTGGTGCTGATGCCCCTGGTCCGCGGCGTCATGAAGCTGCACATCCGACGGTGGCATCCAGGCCGCGGTATTGCGGTTCTGCTCATCGTCCTGCTGACAGTTGGAAGCCTTGCGGCATTCTTTGGTCTCGCCTTGCGCCCGGCATTCAAAGACCTGCGCGGGTTCATCCGCGAACTGCCGCAGCAGGGGCCGCAGTTCTTTGCACGCATCCAGCAGGTCCCGCTGCTGCGCGACATGAATCTCGACGCGCTGCAGGAAAAACTTCAGGACCTGACCGCCAATGCTGCCACCTACGCGGTTAAGTTTGCGGGCGACTGGGCCGGAGTGATGGCGAGGATCGCAACTGGCATTGTGCTCACGGTGTACTTCATCCTTGAAGGCGACGAAGCCTATGCGTGGTTCCTGTCCTTTTTCCCGGTGGAGCGCCGGCTGCGCCTCGATCAAACCCTGGCCCGCGCCTCAGAGCGCATGGGCCGCTGGCTGCTGGGGCAGGGCACGCTGATGCTGATCATGGGCGTCTGCAGCACGATTGTTTTCGCGCTGCTGCGCATCCGCTATGCCTACGCGCTCGGCGTCATCATGGGTATGTTCAATCTGGTCCCGGTGGCGGGTGCGATGGTTTCGGTTTCCATCGTCGTTCTGGTGGCTGCGCTCGACTCGTGGGGCCGCGTTCTTGGTGTGATCATCTTCTATTTCATCTATCTCCAGGTTGAAAACACCTGGCTGACGCCGAAGATCATGCGCACCCAGGTGGACCTGGCCGGCCTGACCATTTTGATTGCGCTGCTGATCGGATCCTCGCTGGCGGGCATTATCGGGGCGATGGTCGCCGTGCCGACTGCGGTGCTGATTGCAGTGGTGCTGAATGAATACGCGGTGCACGAAGAGGGCATCGTTATGGAACCGCATCCGGTGGCTGTGGCGTCGCCAGTAGCGCCGGAGTAGATTTTTCGCACGGCCGCCGCGTCCCATGTCATTCCATCTACGGCCTTGTATCATTGAGGACAGGCCGTCCCCTCGGTTCATCGAAATTCCAACCGTCCATGACGTCTTCTTCCAACCTATGGCTGTGACCTCCGCTCCATCCGGGATCGAACTCGAGCCGCGAACCGGCCAGGTGCCTCACCCGCATCTGCACGCGCCCCGCGCTGGCGAGACCGCCTCACTCCTCGTCGATTATCGCGAGTTGTTCAAGCTGCGCGTGACTCTGATGATCACGCTGACCGGGTTTGGAGGCTTCTACCTGGGCTCGATGCGGTCGGGCATCAGCAGCATGCAGCCAGGCTTGGTGGAAACGCTGATCGGGATCAGCGTCGTTTCCTGCGGAGCATCCGCGCTGAACCAGGCGATCGAACGCAAGCTGGATGCGAAGATGCTGCGCACCGCAGACCGTCCCATGGCCACCGGCCGAATCGGACTCGCCCACGGCATCGTCGTCGGCCTGCTGGCTATCATTGCCGGAACGCTGTGGCTCACGCGCGAAACGAATTTCATCACGGGCGGCCTGACACTCCTGACCGCGTTTCTTTACGTTGCGGTCTACACGCCGTTGAAGCGCTACACGACGCTGGCCACCTTCATTGGCGCATTTCCTGGCGCGATGCCGCCGCTGCTGGGCTGGACCGCGGCGCGCGGCGTGATTGAGTGGCAGGGCGTGGCACTCTTTGCGATTCTCTTCGTCTGGCAGTTCCCGCATTTCATGTCGATTGCGTGGCTCTATCGCGAAGACTACGCGCGCGCCGGTATTCGCATGCTGCCGGTGGTGCAGCCCGATGGATGGTCGACGGCGCTTGAGGCGCTGACCTATGCGGTGCTGATGATCCCCGTGAGCCTGCTGCCGTTTTGGCTGCACATGGACGGAAAGATTTACGCCGTGGTTGCGCTGGTGCTGGGGCTCTTCTATCTCGGCTACACGATTCGCTTCGGCCGCATCGTGAGGGCGCGCAGCGAAACCGAGTCGAGAATGTATGCGCGCGACCTGCTCAAGGTCAGCGTGATCTATTTGCCGCTGCTGCTCGCCGCGCTCATGCTGAACGCGAAGTAAAGAAAGCCAAAGATGCCGACCGCAACCACCAGTCCGAAGTCGAACCCCACGCCGAAGCATTCGGCCTCCGCGCCCATCATCGCGATCATCGGCATCAGCATTGTCGCTACTCTGTTCCTGTTCTGGCTGATCTATGTGCACCCCGCTTCGGACGCGGCGGCGGTTCACTACACCTTTCTGCCAAACCTGAACGCGCTGCTCAACGGGCTGAGCGCCATCGCGCTGCTCGTCGGTTTCTACTTCATCCGCACAAAGCAAATCGCGGCGCATCGCGCCAGCATGATGACGGCCTTCGTCTTCAGCTCACTGTTCCTGGTCTGCTACATCGCCAACCACGCGCTGCACGGCGACACGCTCTATCCGGTCCACAACCACATCTACTACGACATCTATCTGCCGATCCTCGTCAGCCACATCATCCTGGCGATCGTGGCGCTGCCCATTGTGCTGATCACGTTTTATCTGTCGCTCTCGCGGCGGTTCGCGGCCCATCGCAAGCTGGCGCGCTTCACGTTTCCACTGTGGCTCTATGTTTCGGTCACGGGAGTGGTGGTGCGTGTGATGCTGGTGGCGGCGTTTCGATAGCGTGATGGCCGAGCCAGGATTATCTCAACCAGCCCAATCGGACGACGGTACGCGGGCCCTCCTTCGCACCGGCAGCGGGATGCTTCTGGCCGGCCTGCTGGCCGCGCTTCTCACCGCTACCATCTTCGGCGGAATCACACGCCAGGGTCCGCATACCAATGCAGGATGGCTATCGCTCATTGTCGCGATGGCGTGCCTGCCCTTCGGGGTGATGCTCTTTGCCCTCGGCGTGGCGAAGTGGTTCCGCAACCGGCGCATGGCTCGCTCCCGATCCGCGAGGTAACCGCCGTGGTTCGCAAAACTTCCCGAATCGGTGGCGCTCGCTCGCCCCGCCAGGATACGCTCGTCAACAGGAATGGGCATATTGAGCCCTCGTCTCCACGGACACGGGTTCGATGCGGCCCCCATGCCTTCCCGGCGATCGCGACAAAAGTGCGCGACGCGGGTTTGAAAGTCCCAAGGCCGCGTCTGGCTGGATGACCAGCAAGGAGAGAACGCTTATGAAATTCACGGGCCGATTCGCCACACTGGCACTCGTCGCCAGCTGCCTTGTCCTCTCGAATGCGTTTGCTCAGTCGACTCCTCCGGCTCAGCCGCAGCAGCCTCAGCAGGATCAAAGTGAACCACCGGCAACCGGAGTTTCTCATCCACCAGCCGACGACACGATCCAGGCGGACGAAGATGCTCCGCCGCTGGTCGTCACTCCGGCTCCCAAGCCATCCGCGGCCATCCCGATAACCCCAGCTACGCCGGTAGTGATCACATCTCGGCCCAGCGATCCGGATTACGGCATGGTCACGTCCGTCTCGCCCTCGACCACGGCCTCTTTGACGAGCCGTCCCTTCAACCCCGACGACGAGATGGTCAACGTCGTTCCGTCCAATCCCAATGAACTGGCTTCCGGCACCAATATTCGCGTTCGCCTGTCGCAGGGTCTTTCGACAACGGAAACCCGTTCCGGCGAGCGCTTCCGCGCCGTCGTGGATAAGGACGTTTATAACGAAGGGCGCGTGATCATTCCCGCCGGCGCCGAGATGCGCGGTCGCGTGGTCGCCGTATCGCAGGGCCATCACCTTGGTCCGCACGCTACGATTCGACTTCGTCCCGAGACGATCATGCTGCCGGACGGCACTGCATATCACCTCTATGCGGAGGCCGTGCAGTCCAAGGCTCCCGGCACGCGCACCGACGAGGAGGGTGGGATCCAGGCCGCTCCCCATTACAAGAAGGACGCGCTCGAGTATGGAGCGGGCACCGGCGCGGGTGCGATTGCCGGCGGCGAAATTGCCGGTCCGGTCGGAGCGGGCGTTGGATCGCTGGTGGGCGCGGGCGTGGTGACGGCTCACATGCTAATGGCGCATCCCGCAGTCGCCAGCCTGCCGCAGGGATCGATGCTGGTCTTCAGCCTTACCGAGCCGATGGAACTGACGCCGACCCGAAACTAGGGTCGGCTCTTCCGCTGACGGCGGGCAATGGGAGGGTCAGGCGTGCCTGCGTGACCGCTCTCTCGGATGAGCGACTCCAGATATGCAAGTTTGTCGCGAAGGTCGTTCAGGTCGAGTGCTGCAACATATCCGGGTTCGGCCAGCTTTTGGCGGGCGATCTGAGCCGTAACCCGTGCTCTTTGGATCGCGCGTTCCGAAACGTCGATGAGCCCCCAGAAAGAGCCGGTTTGCCCAAAATTGCAAATAGTCACGGCGAGCGAGATGCCCGAACGAAGGATATCCGCGCGGGTCTTCAGCAGCCTCGGGCGTAGCTCTACACTCTGCCCCGGCTGCGTGCTCAGCGCCAGGGCGTTCAGTTCCTTCAGGAGCTTCGCGCCTTCGTCGACCGCGGCAAGGGTATTCTCCATGCATTCCAGCCGGCTCCGCAGCTCCGCCGTTTCTCCGCGGAGAGCTGCTAGCTCTTTGCTGAGAGATTCAAGGACTGAGGTGTCCGGCCCCTTCATCCGGGTGCGGACCCAGGCATCCAGTTCTTCCGGAAACGCGACGACCGCGCGGCGCCTGGGGTTTTCCGGCCGTCGGACCGGCAGGCCATCCTCCAGTTCCCATCGCTGAACGGTGCGAACTCCTTTTCCGAGATGGTGCCCGATTTCTTTCCAAGACGTGAGTGCGTTCGGCACGTACGGCCCCGCCTGTCGATTCCCAGGCTAAATTCGAACCGATCATTGTGATGCGGCCGAGTCGGCTATTTTCACGGAGAAACGTTTAGATTGTCCCCGATAGTAACCTTATGCAAATCGTTAAGTGCCACCTTGGTAGTAACCGTTAACTAAACAAAAGATCTAGGTGTTAACTAGTATGTAAATGAGGAGAATAATGAGGAGAATAATGAGGAGAATAAATACATCATCGACATTCAATTAACAAGCTTGTCCCAAAAAAGTAATAGCATATCGCCGCGCGCCATTTTTTGGCGCATCTTTGCAGCATCATTATTTTATAGGATATTGACTTTCAACAGATCTGATCTAGATACTTCGAACATATCTACAGCCTGACAGAAAGTTAGCCCGGCCGAAGTTAATCCACCTTTCCCAGAAGCACGTAATTGGGACCGCACGCCGCTTCAGGCGGCGCTGAACAATTTGTTGGAATTCGCTGAAGTTCAGCCGGATTGAAGGTAAAGCGTGCGGAGTTCACTTGCTGACCGCACGCCTCCCCTATTTTTCTGCCTGAAGCGGCGTGCGGTTCCGGGCCCCCAAACGTTGGTCAACCGCTGAAAGAGGGCATCCACATGGTAAGCAACTGCGCAAATTCAGGATGCGGCAAGCCTCTGCACTATCTGAGAGATGGCCGGATCTATATCTTTGACGCCTCTGCTGGCACGACCGGTCCTGGCGAGAAGCGTCAAAGGCACCTCGAACATTACTGGCTTTGCGGGACCTGCGCGGAGACCCTGATGCTGGCTCAGGATCCGCAGGGCTCGATCCGGGTTCTCCTCAAACCAGCCGCCATCATCGAATCCAAAGAGCGATTGCCGATTGTCGATTCCTTGCTGGCATCCTAAGGCACCCTCCCCCACCGGCAGGTGTCTCGCGTAATTGCGGGGCACCTGTCTTCACCTTGCATAAGGTCATGGAATTCCTGCACTCTGACAGCAGGGTCCCGACCGTGCTGCGCCACTCTATCCCCGCTCCCCCGCTGTCGTCGTTCATTCGCTGCTTCTGGTATGCGGAGGGCGCGCCGCAGCCTCACGCCCGCGAGCGACTCCTGCCAAATGGGGAAGCGTCCATCGTCTTCAATCTACGCGACGACGATATCCGCCTGTACGATGTGGACGATCCGGCCCGATTCTCCTCCTGTGGCCTCGCTGCCCTCACCGGACCGCGCACCCACTGCTTTGCCATCGACACGGCGACCGAGGATCGCGTCATCGGAATCCAGTTTCAGCCAGGCGGCACATTTCCGTTCTTTCGCGAGCCCGCATCGGAGGCGGCGAATCAGTCTGCACCTCTCGATTGTCTGTGGGGCGGCGCGGCCGGCAATTTGCGCGAGCAGTTGTTGACTGCGGCTTCCGCGGACGCGATGTTTGCCCTCCTTGAACGCAAATTGCTGGCACGGTTGGTACGGCCGCTGGAGTTGCATCCGGCGATTCAGTTTGCACGGGCACACATCTGCCGCGCGCCCCACGTCGCCACCGTTTCCGGAGTGATGGAGCGCATCGGGCTGAGCCAGCGGCGATTCATTGAGCTGTTTCGCGACCAGATCGGCCTGACGCCAAAGACTTTTTGCCGGGTGCGGCGCTTCCAGCGAGTGCTGGAGACGGTCCATCGGAGGAGTGCAGTGGACTGGGCGCAGGTAGCCCTCGACGGCGGCTATTACGACCAGGCCCATTTCATCCACGATTTTCAGGGGTTCTCGGGGCTTACACCGTCGGTGTATTTGGCCACTGCGACGGAACATCTGAATCATGTTCCGATGAGCTAAACAGATCCTCTTTGATTCGACCGCGCATTCTGCCGCGTTTGGGAATCATCTTGTCGAAGCCGTCGAATCGCGGCTCCGGCGCGAGGAGCCACTCTTTCAGGGTCAGAGGTGTTGTCTTAGGGTCGTCGTTATTCGCCATTGCACTTCCAGCTTAACCGGTTCATGCGGCCGGAGGCATCCGGGAAGCCGGGTCAAATTTTTACAATCCCCTCTGCAGCGCGACGCGTGACAATGGTTCTCATTCACGAGGAGCGAAACTATGTCCCCAGTCAAAGCAATTCCCGAGGGCTACCACAGCGTTCAGCCCTATTTGCACACCCGCGGCGCAGCTCAGGCCATTGAGTTCTACAAACAGGCCTTCGGCGCAACGGAGATCATGCGCATGCCGCTAGCCGATGGCCGGCTCGGCCATGCTGAAATCCGCATCGGCGATTCGGTGGTGATGCTCGCGGATGAAGCTCCCGAGCGCGGCATCCACGGCCCCGCGCACTACGGCGGCGCGCCGATGACGCTCATGTTCTACACCGAAGACTGCGACGCGATTTTCCAGAAGGCCATCGGCGCCGGATCGAAGAGCCTTCGCGAACCCACCGATCAGTTCTATGGCGATCGCATGGCAGGCATCGAGGATCCCTTCGGGTTCCAGTGGTACATCGCCACGCACGTCAAAGACCTCTCGCCGGAAGAGATGAAGGCAGCGATGGCGGGGCAGCCGTCGTGACCGCCGCGGATTTTCGTCGCCTGGCGCTCAGCTTTCCCGAGACAGAGGAGCGCAGCCATATGAACCATCCGGATTTCCGTGTGGGCGGCAAGATTTTCGCGACCCTTAATTATCCGGATGAGGGTTGGGGAATGGTGAAGCTCTTTCCCGATCAGCAGGCGGAGTTCGTCGCCGCAGACCCGAAGATGTTTGTGCCGGTGAAGGGCGGGTGGGGCAAGCAGGGCGGCACCAATGTTCTGCTAAAGGCTGCGACCAAAGAGCGCGTCCGCGAGGCGCTGTCCGCCGCGTGGCAAAACACGGCGCCGAAGACCCTGCTGGATGCGGACAAAGTCGTCGCTAAGAGAACCTCGCCCGCAAAGAAGCGTCGAGCCTGAATCAGACTTCGTGCCGGCCTTCGAGGGCGCGCGACATGGTCACTTCGTCGGCGTATTCAATGTCACTGCCCGCAGGCACGCCGGTCGCGATGCGCGTGATCCGCACTCCCGAAGACCGCAGCAGATCGGCAAGCCAGCTGGCCGTGGCCTCGCCCTCGACCGTCGGCGACGTCGCAAGGATCACCTCGTCGAGTTCGCCGCGGCCGGCGCGCGCGATCAGATTGCTCGTGCGCAGATGCTCGGGTCCCACGCCGTGCAGCGGCGAGAGCGTTCCATGCAGGACGTGAAAGACGCCATTCCACGAACGCGTTTTTTCAATCGTCGCGATGTTCGTCGGCTCCTCCACCACGCACACCAGCCGCTGGTTGCGCGTAGGACTGGCGCAGTAGAGGCACGGATCGACGTCCGTAATGTTGTTGCAGATGGAGCAGAGACGGAGCCGCTCCTTGACCTCGCGAATCGCAGTCGAAAGAGCCTCGGCATCCTGATCGTCGGAGCGCAGAATGTGAAACGCCAGGCGCTGCGCGGATTTGTTGCCCACGCCCGGTAGCTTGCGCAGCTCCTCGATCAGCCGCGCCATGGGTTCCGCAAATCGTGACTCGGCGAATCGTGGCAAAGAGGGCCCTTTCTATTTCGCCACAGCGACGGGCTGTGCCGCGGTCGCCCGGCCGGCGCGGACAACCCGTGCCAGTTCGGCGAGCAGTGTGCGCGTTTCATCCCAGCCAATGCAGCCATCGGTGATGCTCTGGCCGTAGACCAGCTCGCGTCCGGGAACCAGCTTTTGAGCGCCGGCGACAAGGTTGCTCTCGAGCATCACGCCGATAATGCGGCGATCACCACCGGCGATTTGTCCGGCTACGTTGCGACAGACAGCGGACTGGCGCGTGTAATCCTTGCCACTGTTGGCGTGGCTGCAGTCGATCATCACGCGTGGCGCCTGGCCGGCTTTTTCGAGCAGCTTGCAGGTCTCGTCCACGGAGGCAGCATCGTAGTTCACCGTCTGCCGTCCGCCGCGCAGGATGATATGGCAGTCCGAGTTGCCGCCGGTAAAGAGAATCGCCGACTGTCCATATTTCGAGTGGCCGAGAAACGTGTGCGGATGTCCCGCCGACACAATCGCCTCGATCGCGATCTGCACATTGCCCGATGTTCCGTTCTTAAATCCCACCGGGCACGACAACCCCGACGCCAGCTGCCGATGTCCCTGGCTTTCCGTGGTGCGCGCACCAATGGCGCCCCAGCTTACCAGCTCCGCCACATACTGCGGCGAGATCATGTCGAGGAACTCGGTTCCCGCAGGAACGCTCATCTCCGCGAGGTCGAGCAGCAGCTTGCGCGCCAGGCGCAGGCCATCATTGATACGGTACGACTCATCGAGAAACGGGTCGTTGATCAGCCCCTTCCAGCCCAGCGTCGTCCGCGGTTTTTCAAAGTAGACGCGCATCACGATGCGCAACTCTGCGGCAAACTCGGCCATCGCCTCCTTCAGATGCTTCGCGTATTCACGGGCGGCCGTGGGGTCGTGGATCGAGCACGGGCCGGCAACCACTAGCAGGCGAGGATCACGCTGGTTCAGGATATCGACGATTTCCTGGCGGGCGTGGAACACCGTCGCCGAGGCCGCCTCGGTGACAGGCAGTTCCTCTTCCAGAAAAACCGGAGGCAGAACGACTTTTGTGGACCTGATGCGCAGGTCGTCTGTGCGATAAAACATGGGCTCATTTTTAGTGTAAGCGAGCCGATTGAGTTCCGGCAGTGGGGCTAGCTGGGTCCGGTGCCCGTTCCGTTGCGCTCCTTCTTGTGCGCGTCGAAGTAAACGGCCTGCTCTAGTGACAGCTGGTGTGCCTCATCCGCGGCGCTTTTCGCGGCTTCAAGCGCCGTCTTGTGCGAGAAGTCGTAGCTCGGATCGGCTCCGGCGGCCTGCAAAGCCTCCGGCCATCGCGCCGCGTCGGTCACCAAGTCCTTGAGCGATTTGCGAATGTCGGCGTGGGCCGAGTCGTAGGTGTCCAGATTGTCCTGGAGCTCGTCGCACAGGCGCGTGAACTCCTCCAGCTTGGCGTGGACCTCGGCCTTTTCGTGCTCAGATTTCCTGCCTCCGGCCAGCTGCTTGATCCCGTCCAGGCGCTCATCGATGAACTTGATGTAAAGCTTGATCCGCTCATTGGGATTGGTCTTGTTGTCGCGAATCTGCTGGATCTCGTCGTCGGTCAGAGGATCGTCCTTGTCCTGGGCGAGAAGCTTTGGGGCGAATCCGGCGGCGATCAGGAGGAGAAAAATAAGGCAGGCAATCCGGCGTGGCATGGGACGACCTCTGTGGGTACCACCATCTTGGATGGCGGCGGATGGCGGGCGCAAGACCCTTTCGCGATGAACCGGATCGCCGTCATGCAAAACATTGTTTTATAATGTCAAGCATGCGAAACGCTCGGACGATCTCGATTACTTTGCCGCCCGAGCTTCTGGTCAAGGCCCAGGAGCTGGCCCGGACCGAGCACAGGACGATCAGCGAGCTCTTTCGCGAGGCGTTGAGGCATTACCTTGCTCAGGGATCCGGTGCGGATCCTGCGTGGGATGCGCTGCTGCGCCGTACGCGGAGCTCTGGGAAGAGTCTGAACATTGCAAGCGAGGCAGATGTGGAACGGCTTGCTGACGAGTTCAGGCGGGACAAGAACCAGACCGCGAATTCATGATCCGCGTCTGTGCCGATACGAATATCTACATCTCGGCCCTTATTTTCGGAGGACTTCCTGGAGTGTTCCTCGATGTGGGATTGCGTGGCGGCTTTCATCTCGTCCTCTCCCGGCCGCTACTCGACGAACTGGACGAGAAGCTGCGTGAAAAGTTCATGGTGGGCGAAGAGGATGCCGCAGGCGTGCGCGCCAGGCTGGAGAAAGCGGCTTTGGTGGTTGAGCCTGACGTTGTTCTGAACGTCGTAACCGACGACCCGGACGATAATCGCGTTCTGGAATGTGCCATGACAGGCCGCGCCGACGTGATTGTCAGCGGCGATCGTCATTTGTTACGGCTACGGTTACACAATGGCATCCCGATTATGACTGCAACACAGTTTCTGGAGGCTTCGGGGTTCGTGAGCTGACGAAGAGTTGAAGCAGCGCGCAGCATCACGAGCATAGGGTGGCCCCACCCGCTTCGGCGCATTCCGCAGCGCGTTCAGCACCGCATAGAATGACGGCTTGGGCTGGAAGTTCGCGTCGAACAGCAGCGGGCGCTGCGGCAGGTGATCGGCGCGAGAATACTCGGGGAACCACTGTGTATGGTTGTGCCAGCTGTACGCGTCACAGATGCCCCATGTGACCAGCCCCGCGATGGCCGGCTCGTCAAGCGCGACGGCCAGGAATCGCGCGTACACATCGGCAATGGCCTGGTCGCGCGCGACCGTGTCTGCGGGGAGGCCGATGTCGTCGACATCCAACTCGGTGATGACGATTTTCAGTCCGCGCGCCGCCAGATCATGCAGAAATCCCCGGTACGGCTTCTCGTGAAAATCCGCAATCTGCCGGTACTTCAGATGCGACTGCAGTCCGACGCCGTCGATGGGCGCGTTGGCTTTCTGCAGCCGATCGAGCAGCCGGAATAGGGCGTCACGGCGCGCCTGCTGCCACGGAACATCGAGGTCCAGGTCGTAGTCGTTGTAGAGCAGCAGCGCGTTGGGATCGGCGGCGCGTGCCTCGCGAAACGCCGTCGCAAAGAAGTCTGTTCCAAGCACGCGGACCAGCGGACTGTTCATGCGCAAGCCATCTGGCCCCTTCTGCGGCGGCTCAATCGCCTCGTTGACGACATTCCACGAATAGACGCGACCACGATAAACTCCGGCAATCCGCGCGATGTGCGCAGCGACAGCCTTCTCTGCGTCGGCGCGCGACAACGTCTCAAGCCACGGCGGCGTGCGCATGTACCAAAGCAAATGCGCCCCGGTGATCTTCAGCCCCGCGTCCAGCGCCACGGCCGTGTTGGGATCGAATTGGTCATTCTCGCCATCGGGCGTCGGCGCAACGTCCTGCCACGAAAGGATCGGCGCATAGAGCGCGCACTGCTGCAGAAAGAGCTGCTTGTACGCAGGCGGCTCGTTGCGGAACCAGTTGTCGCTGGCCGATCCATAAGCGAGCCCGACAGCGGCAGCCGCATCGCCCAGACTGGGCAGCGGCTGATTCCGGATTTGCCCTGAAAGCCAGCGCGGAGTTGCATCAGCGAGAGCAACAGCGGCGAGCTGGAGGAAGTGGTCGCGGCGGGTAAAGCGCATCAGGGGCATTGTAGGGGACCGCGACGCTGTATGGCGCGCGGCATCGTCCAATGGGCTTGCGGTGACCGCCGTCACCGTTCCCTGTGATCTCGCTTTGTTAGAATTTGCGGTGGAACTCTGCATTTTCACGAAGGCGGAGCGCCTTCCATGACCTTTCTTGAAACCATCGGCGCGGCCACCGGCGAAGAAATTCGCGTGGATCGACGGCCAAAACTCAAAGACCGCCTGGAACACCACATCACGAGGAGCAAAATGACGGAGATTGCAGCAATTCACGCGCGGGAAGTATTGGATTCACGCGGAAACCCGACGGTGGAAGCCGATGTGGTTCTGGAAAGCGGAGCGACGGGGCGCGCGATCGTGCCCAGCGGTGCATCGACCGGCGAGCACGAAGCGGTCGAGCTGCGCGACGGCGACAAGACCCACTACGGGGGCAAAGGCGTGCTGAAGGCCGTCGAGAATATCGAGAGCATTCTGGCCCCGGAGCTGACCGGCATGGACGCCACCAACCAGCGGCTGCTCGACGCGACGATGATTTCGCTCGACGGCACCGACAACAAGGGCCGCCTCGGCGCGAACGCAATTCTGGCCGTCTCCATGGCGGCGGCGCGCGCTTCGGCCAACGAACTCAGGATTCCGCTGTATCGGTATCTCGGCGGAGTCAACGCTTCGGTCCTGCCCACGCCGATGATGAACATCCTCAACGGCGGCGCGCACGCAGACAATAATGTCGACTTCCAGGAATTCATGGTCATGCCCGTGGGCGCGGAGCGGTTCAGCGATGCGCTGCGCTGGGGTGTCGAGGTCTTCCACACGCTGAAAGGCGTGCTTAAGAAGAAGGGCTACAACACCGCGGTGGGCGACGAGGGCGGATTCGCTCCGTCGCTCAAGTCGAACACCGAAGCCATCGAGGTAATCCTCGAAGCGATTTCCCTGGCCGGCTACAAGCCCGGCGAGGAAGTGGCGATTGCCCTCGATCCGGCGTCGAGCGAGTTCTTCGACGCCGACAAGAACAAGTACGTTTTCAAGAAATCCGACAAGAGCGAGAAGACCAGCGAAGAGATGGTCGCGTTCTACGCGGACTGGGCGCGGCAATATCCCATCGTCTCGCTCGAAGACGGACTGGCCGAAAACGACTGGGCCGGCTGGAAGGTTCTCACGCGCGAACTCGGCAACAAGATCCAGTTGGTGGGCGACGATATCTTCGTCACCAACACCGAGCTGTTGCAGAAGGGCATTGAAGAGGGGGTCGGCAATTCGATCCTGATCAAGCTGAATCAGATCGGCACGGTGAGCGAGACGCTCGAGTGCATCGAGCTGGGACGGCGCTATGGCTACACCTCAGTCATTTCGCACCGCAGCGGCGAGACGGAAGATACGTTCATCGCCGATCTCGCGGTGGCCACGGGCGTGGGCCAGATCAAGACCGGTTCGGCATCGCGCACGGATCGTATCGCAAAGTACAACCAGCTACTGCGGATCGAAGAAGAGCTGGGACAGGCGGCAGAATTTCTCGGCCTCGAGGCCCTGAATTTCGGGGATTAAAGAGGTTTAATGGGTAGGTTGCCATCGTGGCACCCCGATTGCCGGAGTGTTCACGGTGGTTTGTTTCATCCCGTGTCTCCACGTCGAGACATTTGATTCGATCGCGCCCAGTGTGCGTGATCGCAACAGATGTGCAACGGGGAGGTTTCCAATGCGGAAGTTAACGTGGCTGAGGTTAATGTGGCCGGTTCTATTCGGAACATTGCCGATGTTCGCGGCAACCACAACGGCAAAGTCGGCGGGCTCGAATGTTGCGGCGGCTGCGTCGAGCGAAAATTTGCCGCCGGTGCATCCGGTAACGGCGGCGCAGGTGCACGAGATTCTGGAGTTGACCGGTACCAATACCGCGAAGCGAGAAATGCTGGACGGCTTGCTGCCCCATCTGAAGGAAATGATGCCGTACATGCCGGCCAATGTTGTGGAGGACCTCCAGCGGACCCTGGGCACCGCGGACTTCGAGGGAGCCATGGTGCGGTCGTTCCAACAGCACTTGTCGACGGAGGACGCCGCCCAGATCATTGCCTTCTACGAGTCCCCGGCCGGCAAACACATGATTGCCGTGATGCCGAAGGTACTGAACGACGGACAGGATGCCTCGGCACAGCTCGGCCAGCAGGTTATGTTCGAGGTCATTCAGCGGCACAAAGATGAGATCAACGCGGCAGCGAAGCTTTATCACGAGGAGCATCCAAAAGACGCACCGCAACACTGAATTTGGCATGGCGGGATGCGGAGCCAGGGCTCCGCATTTTCGCGTCCGCACTCCGAACCACGCAGAGGAGATTTCGTGCCTGTAGCAAAAAAGCCTGTTGTCCTGACCATCCTCGATGGATGGGGTTATCGCCCGCAGATTGAAAACAACGCCATCGCGCTGGCTCGCAAGCCGGTCTACGACAAGCTGCTCGAGGAGTATCCCAACACCCTGCTGCATGCGTCGGATCACTTTGTCGGCCTGCCCGATGGGCAGATGGGCAACAGCGAAGTCGGCCACCTGAACATCGGCGCCGGCCGCATCGTGCAGATGGACATCACGCGCATCGACGCGCTGATCGCCAGCGGTACCTTCTTCACGCACCCGGTTATCGTCGAAGCCATGCAGAAGGCGCGCAAGACGGAGCTGCACCTCTTCGGCCTGGTTTCGGACGGAGGCGTTCACTCGCACCAGGAGCATCTGTACGCGCTCCTGAAAACCGCGAAGCAGCAAGGCGTCGAGAAGGTTTTCGTGCACGCATTTATGGACGGGCGCGACACCGCGCCCACCGGCGGCGCGGGCTATCTGGCTGCGCTCGAGCAGAAGATGCGCGAGTTCGGCGGCAAGCTGGCCAGCGTCTCCGGCCGTTACTACGCGATGGATCGCGACCGGCGCTGGGAGCGCGAAAAGAAAGCCTTCGACGCGATGGTGAAGGGCCAGGCCGAAGGCGGCTCGTACAAGGACCCCGTCGCGCGCGTGAAGGAGCTGTACAACAATGGCACGACCGACGAATTTATTGTGCCGTTCGTTGTTACAGATGATCACGGCAAGCCGAACGGCCTGATCCGCGACGAAGACGTCTGCATCATGTTCAACTACCGTGCCGACCGTGCGCGGCAGATCACGCGCGTGCTGGCGCGCAACAGCGGACTAAGCAAGGAATCCGGGCGGGAACTGCCCTCATGGGAAGAGCTGGACGCCACCATTCCGCGCGCCGAGATCCCCAGCAACCTGCACTACGTCTGCATGACGCGGTACGACAAGAACTTCACGTTGCCGGTGATCATCCCGCCCGAGTCGATGGATAATCTGCTGGCCAACCTGATGGCTCAGGCCAACCTACGCAATCTGCGCGTGGCGGAGACGGAAAAATATGCGCACGTGACCTACTTCTTCAACGGCGGCATCGAAAAGCCGTTCCCGGGCGAGGATCGCATTCTCGTCCCGTCGCAGAAGGTAGCCACCTACGACCTGGCGCCGGAAATGTCGGCCGCGGGCATCGCGGACACCGTCATCAAAGCCGTGAACGACACGGCTTTCGATGTCGTCATCGTGAACTTCGCCAACGCGGACATGGTTGGCCACTCGGGCCGGCTGGACCCGACCATCAAAGCCGTCGAAGTCGTCGACGCGTGCCTCGGGCGAATCTACCAGGCGATGAAGCAGCAGGGTACCGGTGCCTGGCTCATCACGGCCGATCACGGTAACGCCGAGCTGATGGTCGATCCCGTCACCGGTGGCCCGCACACCGCGCACACCACCAATCCGGTACCGTTCATCTTCGTCAGCGAAGAGGCGAAGCATTATGACCTGCGTCCGGGAGGATCGCTGCGTGATATTTCGCCGACCATCCTCGGTCTGCTCGGGCTCGCGCAGCCGAACCAGATGACCGGTGGGGACCTGCGGCAACGAAGGGCGTAAGTGCCTTCGGGCAATAAAGGCCGGTCCCTCATGGGGCCGGGCTTTCATTTTCGATTTTCGCTGGAGATTCGTCGACGCCAGATGAGCTCTGTCAGACGCTGGCTTTGGTGGGCCGCCTGCTCTCGATGAGCCTGCGATAGAGGTCAATGGTCTGCTCCGCGATCGCAGTCCAGGAGAATTTCTCCTCCACCCGCTTGCGTCCAGCGTCGCCAAAACGCCGAGCCTTTTCGGGATCGGCCAGCACCGCAGACAACTTTGCAGCAAGATCCCGCGAAAACTTCTCCGGATGCAGCGGAAAACTCGTCACCGGGTCCTGTTCGAACGATACTAGATAACCCGTCACGCCATCGACGACGACTTCGAGAATCCCACCCGTTGCGCTCGCAACCACTGGCGCGCGGCAAGCCATCGCTTCCAGGTTGATGATCCCGAACGGCTCGTACACCGACGGACAACAAAAGACGCCGCAATTGCTGTAAAGCTGGATTGCCTCCGGCTTGCTGAGCATCTTGTCGATCCAGATGACGTGCGGGTTGATGGTCCGTATCCATTCGATCTTCTCGCGCATTTCGGCGGCGATCTCTGGCGTGTCCGGTGCACCCGCGCAGAGGACAACCTGGATGTTCGTCGGCAAATGGGGGATCGCATCCACCAGATGCGTCACGCCCTTTTGCCGCGTGATGCGGCCGACGAACAAAACATACGGCTGCGATGGATCGATCCCATACTCCGTCAGCGCCGTGGTGTCTGACGTCTTCTGATATTCGCGGAGGTCGATGCCGTTATAGATCACGTGAATGCGCGAGGCATCGATTTCCGGATAAGCGCGAAGAATATCGGCCTTCGTCCCCTGCGAAACGGCGATCACCGCGTCGGCGTCGAGGATCGCGGTGCGCTCCATCCACGAACTCATTGCATAGCCGCTGCCCAGTTGTTCGGCCTTCCAGGCGCGCAGCGGTTCCAGACTGTGCGTGGTCAGCACAAAGGGGATTTTGTAGAGCTTCTTCGCAAAAAAGCCGGCCATGGACACGTACCAGGTATGCGTATGCACGATGTCGATGGCGGAGATCGACGTCATCTGCGCCAGGTTCAGGCTGAACGTTTCGAGCGCTGCCTTGAACTTCTCCTGCGTGCCTTCAGTAATCCTCGACCATGGCTCGTCGCCGCGAACATGCAGATTGCCGTCGTCGGAAAACTGATCGCCCCAGCAGTGCACCTCGACTTCAATCGTCTTCGCCAACTCGCGGCTGAGGTATTCAACGTGGACGCCCGCGCCGCCATAAACGTAGGGCGGGTATTCTCGGGTCATCAGGCCAACGCGCAAAAAGGACCTCCACGGACGATTTCCATCTTAACGTGCCTGGTGCGTACCCCTCCATAAACAACGAGAGCCGCGCTGGATCAGACCGGCGCGGCGTTTGCCTTGGCAAAAAAGTGAGGCTAGAAAACGACCTGCGTCTTTGATTGGACAGCGATGGCCTCGGGCTGGCTGACCGCATAGGGCGATCCCGGCGCCTCGCTGTAGCTGGTAGCTGTCACGTTGAACACATGCAGCCTTCCGTCCGCTTGGTCGATAGCAAGCAGATGGTTGTCGTTATCCCAGAACGTCTGCGTGATGGAATCTGTCGTGAGCAGTGGAGTGTATGCCGTCGGCGGATTGGCTCCGTTGAAATGGAATACCTGCACACCGTTGGTGCCCGCCACTGCTAACAATTTGCCCGATGGCGACATCTTCAGATCGTTCACGTAGGGAATCAGAGTTGTGGGCATTGTCGCGCTGGTATTGGTGGTGGTTAGATTCCCCTTGCTGTCCGCGGTGAACGACGCAAGTTGCGGATTGTTGCTTCCGCAGCCCGGCGGGTTCGCGGCCTGAAGAACCATCGCCACGTGGTCGACAGGATCGGCACTGACCAACGACGGGATGTAGATGCGATAGCCGTCTGGAGGAGCCGGGAGCGTCACGGAGTTGGAAGAATCCGGAGTGAGCAATCCGTTGGCGCTGCGCTCGAAGGTTTGAACCCCGAAGTACATGCAGCCGTTGTTGGTTGCCGAGTACGCATACTTATCGTTGCCGGTGAAAGTCGCCGGAAGATAAACCCCGTCAAAGGAGCCGGCGCCGCCATTGACGTATCCGAGATAACTCAACTCGCCCGAGGCTGGCCGCGTGGCGTAAGACTGATAGCCATTGTTCGCGCAATCGGCATCGAACACCATGGTGTAAATGTTCCTGCCGGTGCGGTCGGGGAAAACCCATCCCGCGCTGCCGCAATCATCGGAATCGAACTGGGCGTAATTGGTGGAAGTGACATAGCGGAGTGCACCCTCGCTTCCGATTGCAAACGAGTCGATGTTGGTCGCATTGCCACTGATGCCGTACAGGAAATTGCCACTCACGAAGAGAGCCGATTCATTCTCCTGAAAGGGCGACCCGGTTAACGGTGTGAGCTTGCCACTACGGGATACGGAATAAGCGTCAATCTCGGTGGCGCTGGCGTTTGCGGGAAGGCTGGCCACGTATACATACGCGACCGTTGCAGCGGATGTTGCGGTGTCCTGGGCCAGGGCCGATAACGGACTCAGCACTGCGCTTAGGCACACGACTATCTTGAGCTTGGGTAACATCAGATGTCTCCTACGGAAAGGCGAGAGCCCTATTTGTATTCCGGCATAGCGGAGGGGCTTCTCCCGCGGGTGCGTTACCGGTTCGTCTGGTGAAGATAAGATGCCAGAAAGGGGGTAACTGAAGAGGTAACATGCGGCTCATTATGGTAACCCATGCGTAAGCCTCTGAATCGAAACCGGGTTGCACCGCTTCTTCCGAATCCACATCAATGTTGACGGTCGCCTGCCCGGGCGTTACGCCGCTTCTTCCAGGTTGATTCCCGCCGGCAGAAAGGTCAGCATCCAGGCGCCGTCGAACTTCCTGGTGGTCACGGAGCGGCCCGCGAAAAACAGCGTATAAGGCCCGTCAGGCAAAGTGGGCGGATCGTCGACAATCCTGCATCGCAACTCCCTTCACGACACCTGACCCTTCAATGAGATTTCGTGCTTGCTGGCCTTGAAACTTGGATGAAGCGAAGCCGGGAGGGGGTTGACTGAGAAGTACACTCATTGGCTCAAAAATCCATGTGACCGCGGACTCCTTCAACCCATACCGGCCCACGGTCGCGGTTATAGCCGGGATCGTCGATGTGCTGCACGTCGAGCGCGAAGAAGAGCCCCTTCCAAGCGTGCCAGGTGTAATAGCTCTCGACGATATTTTCCCGCCCGTAGTTGAGCCGGCCATCTCCGAGCAGAAATCCCAGGCCGCCATACTTCAGATAATTCTGGTGGTCCTTCTTGATCGCATTGCTCACCACGGCCACGCCAATCTTGTCCGCGGGGCGATGCCAGCGTGCACCAACGTAGTCGCCGGAAATCACCACCGATTGCGCATCCTCCGTGTACGCATAAGACTCTTCGTGGTCGTCGTTCCAGCCAAAGCGCGTGCCGATGCGGAAGTTCTCTGTGATCTCCTGCACGTTGTTCCAGCTGAAGCCGTACTTCACCGTGCCGAAGCGCTCCACGGAGATGATGTTGGGCGTAGGCGTGAGGCCGACGAAGTAGTTCTGAACGGCCAGGCGGTAGTTGCCCATGTGCGCGGTATTGGCGAAACTCAGAATCTTCGTTGTGCCCTTCCGCCCGTGGATGAAAGAGTGGCGCAGCTCGTATTCCCAGTTTTGGCCGTGCGCACGGGAGAAGGCCCAGTCGAGCGAGATGCCGTTGGCGATGATGGGCATGGCGAAGATGCCGTAGCGCGCGCTCCAGTTGCGGTCGTCGTATTCGACCATGCCGCCCACGGTGTAGCCGCGGGTATCGGCGGCGTAGTCATACGAGCCGTTGTCGTCGATGGTCCAGTTCATGAATTGCAGATGGCTATCGGTGGCGACATCGTTGACGTCGAAGAAATCGTTCACGCCCATCTTTCCGACCCGCGCTTCGAACCGCCGTACCGGAACCTGGGTGGCGAGCGAAAACTGATCGCGGTCCGACTCCGTCATCTCGTCGGTCAGCCCGATGGTCTGGTGAATACCGCCGCGCGCGATGTAAGGAGCAGAGCCGAGATTCGGATTGCGGACCACGTCGAGGTTCGTGAATCCGGCAACGCCAAGAGCTTCGCCGAGTCCGCGGCCGCCGGCGCTTTCAAAATCGATCAGCAGATCGGTGTTGTAGCGCAGATTGCGATGAGGCTGGTATCCGAGAAACAGCGTCTCCACCAGCGAGGTCTTGTACTCCGGCGCGTTGTCGAAGCTGTTCGGACCCTGATAGGGAGAGTGGAAGCCGGGCTTTGCCTGAAAGACGGTGTTGGTCTGGCCCGAGATCCAATAGCGCGCCGTCTTGCTGTGCGGGAACATGGTGAGGTCGGGGTCTTCCTGCGGCGGAGTGGGAGCCTGCGGACTCGATTGCCCTGCGTCCTCCTGGGCCGACTGTGGGTTCGTGCCCGATCGCTGAGAAACGAACAGGAAATCAGCCGCGAAAGCGCTTCGCTGCGGCCGAGCGGCCGGCGTGGGCGCCTCGGGGAGCGCGATCGATTGCGCGCGTGAGACAGGAAGACTCACGGTGGCGAGCAGCAGGACAAGCAGGGTGTTCAGGCTGCGCAAGAATGCTCCTCTGGGGTCCCGTGGGATGGACCGGCAAATCTGCGTGCGGTCCTGAGAAGTTCAGTTTACGGGCCCATACGCGCAGATGTTAACTATAGTTTATGAATATTGCTTAAATATCATTAACCAGGGAACTCGCGCGCAAAGCTTGAAGATCGGCGTAGACTGGCTTCTGGGTATTTATAACATATCCCCCTACCATATAAATCAATGAGCCATACCGAACGGGAAAAGCAAAAACTGGTGGCGCGCATCCACCGCATTCGTGGTCAGGTGGACGCCATCGAGCGGTCGCTGACCACCGGAGACGACTGTGCCGCCCTGCTGATGTTGCTGGCCAACGTGCGGGGCGGCGTCAACAGCCTGATGGCGGAGGTCCTCGAGGATCACATCCGACACCACATGATGGCTGGCGAAAAGCCCTCGATGCCGCCGCCAGAGCTGGCGGAGGATCTCATCGAGCTGGTGCGCGCTTATTTGAAGTGAGAGAGCCGGAACCGTGGCTGATGGGTCGAGCGCCCTACGGTACTGCCGGTGCGCGATACGTTACCAAAGTTTGCGAAATCGGCGGCGGGTAATCGAGATTACAAATCTACGACAGAGCAGCCCGGCCAGCGGTGAAACCATCGAACCTGGTATGCAGCAATATCCAGTCATCATTCAGGGCGGCATGGGCGCGGGCGTGTCCAGTTGGCGGCTCGCTCAGGCGGTCTCGCGGCAGGGACAGCTGGGCGTGGTTTCCGGCACCGCACTCGACGCGATTCTCGCACGGCGCCTGGAGGATGGCGATCCCGGCGGCCACATGCGCCGCGGCCTCGATGCTTTTCCGTTCCCGGCCATGGCGGAGCGCATCTGGAGCGCCTGGTACATTCCCGGTGGCAAGGCCGCGAAAGCCGCGTACCGCCCGATCCCGACGCATGTCCAGAATGATCCGCGCGAGCTGACCGAGCTGTGCATCGTGGCTAACTTCGTTGAAGTGTTTCTGGCGCGCGAAGGCCATACGAATCCAGTCGGCATCAATTACCTCGAGAAGGTCCAGATTCCGCACCTGCCCTCGATGTATGGGGCGATGCTGGGCGGCGTGGGTTACGTACTGATGGGCGCGGGGATTCCGCTGCACATACCAGGCGTGCTGGATGCGCTCGCCGGACACAAAGCCACGCAATACGCGCTGCATGTGATCGGCGCGCACGAGTGCGACGACGTAACCGTGCACTTCGATCCTCACGACTTTATGGACCGCGATCTGCCACCGCTGCATAGGCCCGCATTTCTGGCCATCGTCTCGTCGAATACCCTGGCCGCGACCATGCTGCGCAAGGCCAACGGTAAGGTCGACGGTCTGGTGATCGAAATGCGCACGGCAGGTGGCCACAATGCTCCACCGCGCGGCAAGCTGCAGCTCACTGCTGAGGGTGAGCCGATTTACGGGGAGCGCGACGCCATCGACCTCGGCAAAATTCGCGACTTGGGCGCGCCATTCTGGCTGGCGGGCGGCTATGGCTCGGCAGAAAAACTGCGCGAGGCTCTCGCAATCGGCGCGACCGGTGTGCAGGTGGGAACGGCGTTCGCCTTCACGCGCGAATCTGCGCTGCGCGAAGATCTGAAGCAGGCGCTGCTGGATCTGGCACAGCAGGGCGAGGCGCAGGTCTTCACCGATCCGCTGGCTTCTCCCGCGGGCTTCCCGTTCAAGGTTGCGATTCTGGAAGGAACTGCTTCGGAGGAGGCGGTTGCGGCCGGGCGCCCGCGCATCTGCGACCTCGGATTTCTGCGCGAGATGTATCGCGGCGACGATGGGCAAATCGCCTACCGCTGCCCCGCGGAACCGCTGTCGGTGTATCTGTCGAAAGGCGGAAAGGCCGAAGATGCCGAGGGGCGCAAATGCCTGTGCAATGCCCTGATGGCGAACATCGGTCATCAGCAGATTCGCTGCGGTCATCACGTTGAGCCGGCGCTGGTGACGGCTGGCGACGATCTCACGGAAGTCGCGCGTTTTCTGCCCAGGGGAAGCGCGAGCTACGGCGTTTCCGATGTTCTCAATGCGCTGCTGCCGAACACACCGCCGATTTTTTCCGGCATGAGTAAAGACGGCACGAGTGAAGATTTGCTCACTGCCGCAACTGCGCCAGTCTGTGCACCAGCGACGCGCTGAGTGAGGCCTGCGCAGGCTCGTCGAGTTTGAGGCCGGCGGAAGTGAGGTAGAAGACGTCGATGGCAGCCTCGCCTTCCGTGTCGATCAGCGCGACCTCAATATTGCAGCGGGAGGAAGCGAAGCCGAGAGCAATCTCGCGCAGCAGTCCAGGCGTGTCCTGCGTGACGATCTGCAGCAGCGAGCTGTGCGACGACGCCTCGTTGTCGAACTCGAGACGAGTATCGACCGTGACCTTCGGCCGAGTCGGTTTGAGCTTGCGCGCACGCAGCAATTCTTCAATTGAAATCCTGTGCAGGAGCGCATCGCGAATGCTGCTCAGGAACCGGTCGATCTCCGAGGCGTTGAGCTCGAGAGTCCGATAGGTATCGGTGAACTGAAACGTGTCGACGATGATGCCGGCCGCGTCGGAAAAGGCATCGGCCTTCACAATGTTCATGCCCCACGCTGAGAGCACGCCGGCCATATCGGCGAAAAGCCCGGGGCGATCGGTTGTGACCAGGGTGATTTCGTTGACCTGCCGCAGAGAGCGATAAGCCAGCTGCACAGGATCCTCGCGCAGATCCATCGCCATGCGAAAATGAGCGGCAATTTGTTCCGGCGTGCGAATGCTGAGATAGCGCTGCGGAAGGCCTTCCAGGAAGCCACGAAGCTCATCGGTGGGAACCGGTGTTTGCGACGAAGCGCGGCCGGGCGTAACGGCGGGAATGAGCGCGACGATGCGGCTGAAGAAGGCCGGGTCGGCCGAGGCGTGGTAGCGAATTTCATCGACGCTGCGATCCAGAAAATTCGACGCGCTCATGTAGAGCTGCCACAGGCTCTCGGCCTTCCACGGTGTCAGCGCTTCCGGTGAAACGGCGCGGATATCCGCGTAAGTCAACAGCGTTAGCATTTTTAGCTGCGGCTGTGTGGCGACCTTTTCGGCAAAGGCGCGAATGGTTTCCGCGTCGAAGATGTCACGGCGCATGGCAGCCGACATTTCCAGATGATTGTGGATCACGCGGCGAACGATTTCCCGCTCGTCGGGGTCGAGTTCAAGGCGCGAAAAGAGGCTCTCGCTCAGCTCAACGCTGTTGCTGGCGTGGTTCCCGGTGCGTCGCGCCTTGCCTGTGTCGTGCATGAGGAGCGCAAGGAAAAACAAATCGAGGCGATCGATTTCCGGCAGCAGACCGGCAAGCCGCTTCTCCCACTCATGCTGCGGCTGGCGCAGGCGATGCACGTTGTCGATGACGTGGAAGGTGTGTTCGTCGACGGTGTAGCGATGCCAGGTGTCGCGGATCACCAGCGACTCGATGCCGTGAAACTCCGGAATGATCAGCTCGAGGATGCCGAGGGCATGCATGGTGCGCAGCGCATGCGCAGCCCACGGGCCCAGCAGCACTTCGCGCAGGCAGTTCCACAGGAACGGGCCTTCCGGCATCTGTACCGCGAGAATCGGCAGCGCGTCGGAGATTCGGTCCTCCGCGGCGTAGCTGAGACGGTAGCCGTGCTTGGCCATCAGGCCAAAGATCTGCAGCACGCTGTCGGCATCGTTGATGGTGGCGCCTTCAGCGAGATCCAGACGGCCGTCTTCGAGGAAGAAATCAGTGCCCGGAACAGGCGCCCGCTTGCGGCGAAACTGTTTGTAGAAGGAGCGCCGAGGCGGCGGCACTGCATCAATGAGTAGCGAGGCACGGCGGTAAACGGTGCGGGCCTGGCGATACCACGTCCGCATCCAGTACGCCGGGTCGGAAGTCCCACGCGTCTCGAGCCCGATGGATCGCGCCGCCGCTTCGTCCTGGGCATGCCAGTCAAGCGTGTTGTCGTCGCGGCCAGACCGGTAGTGCAGGAAACATCGCACCGCGGAGAGAAAGTCGTACGCGGATTCGGGTTCGTCGTGCGTCCCGTAGAAGTCGTCGGCCGCGGAACGAGGCCATGCCTTCTGCTCCTGAATGGAGTTGAGCAACGTCAGCCACTGTGCCAGGTGATAGTCGCGCAGGCCGCCCGGACACTCCTTCACGTTGGGCTCGACATGAAAAATCGTGTCGCCATATTTTGCGTGGCGAGCGCGTGCCATCTCCGCGAGGTTCTGCACCACCGTGTCCCACTCCCGCAGGATGACCGAGGGCAGCAGTTCCTTTTCAAATTTGGCGTAAAGTTCGCGGCTGCCAGTGAGGTATCGGCGATCCAGCAGGGAAACGGTGAACTCGAGGTTGTCGGGATGAACGCGCTCCGTCTCTTTCATCGTGCGCGTCACCGGGCTCGCGCGGAGTCCGATATCCCACATCGCCTGGGTGCAGGCGCGAATCTGTTCCTTATACGCCGGCTCAACTTTTTCGTTGGCACAGAGGAAAAGCACATCCACATCGGAGCAGGGGAAAAGTTCGCGGCGCCCGAAGCCGCCCGTGGCAACCAGTGCGATGTCAGTCTGAGTGCCCGGCGCGACTTGCTCCCACAATGTTCGCAACAGAGTGCCCACGATCTGCGAGCGCCGGCGGATGACCGCCGACCCGTCGCCCGTGCGCTCGAAGCTCTGACGCAGCTGGGCAGAGTCGTCCTGATAGCGACTGCGCAGACGCGTGAGAGTGAGCGGCTCAGTGATCATGATTCGGCCCCAGGCGCTTCATGGATCCAAACGTGCTCTCCGCTCGGACGGAAACGGCGGGTCGTGCTTGGCGTTCAGACCAGCGGAACAGCCGCGGGCCAGAATTAAAGCGCGGAAGGACCGCGCTCGTCGTTGCGGATGCGAATCGCGTCGTCGATCTTCGAGACGAAGATTTTCCCGTCGCCGATTTTGCCGGTGCGCGCCGTGGAAAGGATCGCCTGGATAGCCTTGTCGGCCATTTCGTCGCGGACCACCATCTCGATCTTGATTTTGGGCAGGAGGTCGACGGTGTATTCGCGCCCGCGATAAAACTCGGTGTGGCCCTTCTGGCGTCCGTGACCGCGAGCCTCGAGGATGGTCATGCCTTCGATGCCCGCTTCGAGCAGGGCGTCCTTCACTGCGTCCAGCTTGGATGGTTGAATAACTGCTTCGATCTTTTGCATTGCGTGCTCAAGTCCTGGCTGAGTGTGAGTATACGTGGATGATTACGATCCGAAATCGTAGCCTTCTTCCCCATGCTGTGTCACGTCCAAACCCTCGATCTCATCCTCGCGGGTCACGCGCAAACCAATGACCATGTCGACAAGCTTCAGCAGGATCAGCGTTCCGACAATCGAGAGCACCCAGGCAATCGCCACGCCGGCCAGCTGGTTCAGCACCTGACGGCCGTTGCCCTCGATCCAGCCGGTGGGCTTGCCGGCTCCATAAACAGGGTTGATGACGCTGGTGGCAAAGACGCCGGTAAGGATGGCCCCAATGGTGCCGCCAGCGCCGTGAACGCCGAACGCGTCGAGCGAGTCGTCATAGCCGAAGATCCCTTTGACCACGGTGACCATGAGGAAGCAGCCCACTCCGGCAACCAGCCCGATAAAGAGCGCTGACATCGGCTGCACGAATCCAGACGCTGGCGTGATGGCCACCAGTCCGGCGACCGCGCCGGAAATCGCGCCCAGAGCACTGGGCTTGCCGTTGCGAATCCATTCGGCGACGGCCCAGCCGATGGCCGCGGCAGCCGTTGCAAAGTGCGTATTGACGAAGGCGCTGGTCGCCAGCCCGCTGGCATTCACCGCGGACCCGGCATTGAATCCGAACCAGCCCACCCACAGCAAGCAGGC
>Ga0302326_10005255_pt1 | contig 29569 bp, 25 predicted proteins | sample Palsa_T0_3_FD_202264 | JGI IMG/M metagenome (GOLD analysis project Ga0302326, IMG submission 202264) | Peat permafrost microbial communities from Stordalen Mire near Abisko, Sweden - Palsa_T0_3 | ecosystem: Environmental > Terrestrial > Soil > Palsa > Peat permafrost | place: Sweden: Abisko... | reverse complement strand
GGTTCGGGCTGCACGCGGATCTGGTGGCCGGCGGGGATCTGGAGCCGGCCTTCGCCCGTGAGCTGGCCGTGCACGCCGGCTTCCTGCGACGGCACCTGGAGTCCGATGTCGGCGGCAATCACCTGGTCAAGGACCTGAAGGCACTGGCCGGCCTGGCCGTCTTCTTCGCCGACGAGCAACTGCTGCGGCGCGCGCTCCGGCGGCTGGTCCGGCAGCTGCCCGTCCAGGTGCTGCCCGACGGCGGCCATTACGAGCTGGCGCCGGCCTACCACTGCCAGGTGCTGGCCGACCTGATCGACGTGGCGGGCCTGGTGGCGGCCACCGGGCGCGAGCCGCCGCCGGAGCTGGATCTCGCCATCAGCCGGATGCGCCGCTGGCTGGGCCGCGCGCTCTCGCCGGATGGCCGGGTGCCGCTGCTGAACGACGGGTACCCGGTGCCCGGCGCGCTGGTCGCCGCGCTGCGGCCCGGGCCGGGCCCGGGCCGGCCGCTGCTCGCGCTGCGCGGCAGCGGCCTGGTGCTGGCGTCCGCGGGCGGCTGGCACCTGCTCGCCGACGTCGGCGCGCCCTGCCCCGACGAGCTCCCCGCGCACGCGCACGCCGACACGCTGGGCTGCGTCGTGCACGTCGACGGGATGCCGCTGCTGATCGAGACCGGCACGTCGACGTATGCGGCCGGCCCGGCCAGGGATTACGAGCGGTCGACCGCCGCGCATAACACCGTGGGCGTGGACGGGGCCGATTCCACCGAGGTCTGGAGCGCGTTCCGGGCCGGCCGGCGCGCCAGGGTCCGGGGCTTTGCGGCCTCCAGCAGCGCCGCCGGAGTGAGCATCGAGGCGTGGCATGACGGATTCCGGCGGCTTCCCGGCCGTCCGCGTCACCAGCGGCACTGGTTCCTGACGGCAGCAGGGCTGCGGGTGGACGACCTGGTGTCGGGCCAGGGCCGGCACGCCGTGATCATCTACTGGCATCTTCCGGCCGGCTCGGCCGTGCTGCTGGAGGGGCGCGCGGCGGTGATCAGCACGCCCGCCGGATCGTTCCGGGCGCGGATCACCGCGTCCGGTCCGGCGACGCTGGCCACCGGCGCGCGGCCGGTCGCCGTCGGGTTCGAGCAGCGCACCGACGCGCTGCTGCTGACCTGCGTGATCGACGCCGAGCTGCCCGTGCGGGTCAGCACCGCCTGGCGCCGGGCCAGCCGGAGCGGCGCCGCCAGGAACTGCGGGGAGGCCGCGTGAGGCAGGTCGTGCAGCCCGTCGCGGGCGGGCCGGTCGTGGTGCTCGACGTGCCCCGCCCCACCGCAGCCACAACCGAGGTGCTGGTCCGGACTGCCGCCTCGGTCATCTCCCCGGGCACCGAGCGGGCGGTCACCGCACTGGCCCAGTCCAGCCTGCTGGCCAAGGCGCGGGCCCGGCCGGATCTTGTCCGCCAGGTGATGCGCAAGGCGCGGGCCGAGGGCGTCGCCGCCACCGCGAAGACGGTCCGGGGCAGGCTGGCGCTGGACCTTCCGCTGGGCTATTCCGCGGCCGGCCTGGCCGTCGAGGTGGGCGCGGCGGTCACTGGCATCCGGGTGGGACAGCTAGTGGCGACAGGCGGGGCGGGCTGCGCCAACCACGCCGAGTTCCAGGCGGTCCCCGGCCTGCTCTGCGCAGCCGTTCCGGACGGCGTGCCCGCCCAGGACGCCGCGTTCGCCACGGTCGCGTCCATCGCGCTGCACGGCCTCCGGCTGGCTGAGGTGGGTCCTGGCTCGAAGGTGGTCGTGGTGGGCCTGGGCCTGGTCGGCCAGCTTGCCGCCAGGCTGGCCATGGCGGCCGGCTGCGACGTCGCCGGGATCGACCCCGCCGGGCACGCGCGGGCCGCGGCGGCCGGATCGGGTGTCCTCGCGCTGGACGAGCTCGGCGAGACGACCACGGATCAGGTGGTCGCCTGGTCACGGGGGCGCGGCGCGGACGCCGTGCTGGTGTGCGCGGCCAGCCCGTCCTCCGGGCCGCTGACGCGGGTTCCCGCGCTGTGCCGTGACCGCGCGGTCGTGGTGATCGTCGGTGATGTCGGCCTGCAGCTCAGCCGCACACCCTTCTATCAGCGGGAGCTCTCGCTGCGGTTCGCGCGCTCCTACGGCCCCGGCCGCTACGAGCTGTCGTACGAGGAATGGGGGGTGGACTACCCGGCCGGGCAGGTGCGCTGGACCGAGGGCCGGAACCTCGAGGCGGTGCTCGACCTGCTGGCCGCCGGGCGGCTCGCAGTGGCCGATCTCGTGACCCACAGCTACGGCATCGGCGAGGCCGCCCATGCCTACCAGCTCATCGAGCGGCGGACCGAGCCCTACCTGGCGATCTGCCTGACCTATCCGGCTGCGCCCGCCCGCGAGGGCCCGATCCGGCTGCGGCCGGAGCCGCAGCCTCGGCGGCAGGCGAGCTTCTCGCCGGGCGTCGGCTGGATCGGCGCCGGCGCCTTCTCCGCCGGGACCCTGCTGCCCGCGTTCCGCGCCGCGGGCTTCGACCATCTCGTAGCGGTGACCTCGGCCAGCGGGCTGTCGGCGCGAAGGGCCGCAGAGCGGCACGACTTCGAGAAGGCGGTTTCCGGCCCGTCGGCTGTCATCGACGATCCGGATGTCGACGTCGTCGTTGTCGCGACCCCGCATGACACGCACGAGGAACTGGTGACGGCGGCGCTGAAGGCCGGCCGCCATGTGTGGTGCGAGAAGCCGCTGGCTCTGACCAGCGACGGGCTCAGCGAGATCGAGGCCGCCTGGGACGCGTCCGGACGGCAGCTCATGGTCGGCTTCAATCGCCGGTGGTCACCGGCCGTGATCGCTGCGCAGGAGGCGCTCGCCGGGACGACCTCGCCCAGGTTCCTGGTGTACCGGGTTGCCGCGGGGCCGGTGCCCGACGGGCACTGGTACCGCGACCGGCGGCAGGGCGGCCGGCTGCTCGGCGAGGTGTGCCACTTCGTCGACACCGCGCAGGCGCTCATCGGCACCAGCATCGAGGAGGCCGCGGCGATACTCGGCGACGCCGCCGGGGTGGCGGGCAACGACGCGATCGTGTCCCTGCGGTTTGCCGACGGCTCGCTTGCGACCATCTGCTACGGCAGCGCCGTGCCGGCCGTGGGCAAGGAATGGATCGAGCTGATGGCCGGATCGCGGCGGCTGGTGATCGACGACTTCCGCTCCGCGAAGCTGGACGGCCGGACGCTCTGGAAGGGCCGCCAGGACAAGGGTCATCACGCCCAGGTGACCGCGTTCCGGCAGGCGGTGCTAGGCGGAGCCCCGGCGCCTACCCGGCCCATGCTGGCCACGATGCGCGCCACCATCGCCGCAGCCGAGGGGAGCGGGCGCCGTGGCTGAGCCGATGACGTTGCACTCCGACCAGGTCAGGCAGTTGTTCGACGGCAAGGCCCCGGTCTGGTCGGCGAAGTACTCAGCTGACGGCCAGCTCACCAGCCGGCTGGCCGGCTTCGCCGCCGCCCTCACCAGTCATGTCCCGGCCGCTGGCACCATGCTGGATCTCGGCTGCGGCACCGGGGATCTGGCGCTTACCGTGGCCGCCGCCGGAATGCTGGTGACAGCGTGCGACATCTCCCCGGAAATGCTGCGCCGCGCGGCCGACCGCGATCCGCGGCGCGCGATCAGGTGGCTGCAGCTCAGCCCCGGCTGGCGCACCCTGCCCGTCGGGCCTGCCAGCTTCGACGTCGTCGTCGCCTCGAGCGTGCTCGAATACGTCGATCACCCTTCCAGGGTCCTGGGCGAATTCGCCCGGGTGCTGCGTCCGGGCGGCATCGTGCTGTGCACTGTGCCCGATCCCGTCCACCCGGTTCGCTGGCTGGAAAGGCTGGCTGGCCCGGCGGCGCGATCACCGCTAGCGCGAGCCGCGGCGGGCCGCTGGCCCCGGCTGGACGGCTACCTCGGCTACTTGCGGATCTCACGACAACAGCACCGCGCCGGGTGGTGGCGTGCTGCCGCCGCACGCGCCGGATTGCTCACCGTTGCGGGCACGGCCGAGACGGCGCCGCGCCAGCCGCTCCGCATGCTCGTTTTCCAGCGACCGACGGGATGAGGGATAGCGCATGGCTACGACCGTATTCGTGGATGCCGCGGGCGGGACCGTGGGAGGGGCCGGCCGCTTCAGGGTCGAGCTCTATCAGTACCTGGCCCGCACCGGGCGCGACGACGTCCGCCTGATCGGGGCGTTCCGGCGGATCGACGCGGCCTGGCTCATCCGCCGGGAGATAGCTAATCCGATCCGCGCGCGGCGGGTCGCGCTCAACAATCTCAGCTTCCTCACGCCCGGCGGTGAGCGGTGGACGCGCCTGGGGAATCCGCTGGATTTCCTGGACGACCAGGAGTGGGCCAGCCTGCACCCGTCGCTGCGCGCGGAGACCCGGTTCCGGGCGCCGATCGTCCGGCTCGCGGCCCGCTGCTCTGACGTGATCGTCACTCCGTCCACGGCTATGGCCGAAAGGGTCGGCCATATCCTGCCGAGCGTGCGCAGCAGGATCATTCCGCGGCTGAACCCGGTCTCGGCGGACTCTGTGCCGAGCATGCCCCGCGAGGCAGTCATTCTCTGCCCGGTGATCTTCTCGCCCTACAAGCACATGATCTCCCGGCTCAGGGAATGGATCGCGGCGGTCGACGAGCACATCGACGCAAGCGTCCAGATGCTGGTGACGGCCGCCCTGCCGGAGGTGCCCGACGACCTCGCCCGCCATCCGCGCATCAAGCTCGTCGGGCAGCTCTCGCACGCCGAGCTGCGGCAGTTGTGGGCACGCAGCCGCGCCATTTTCTTCCCGCCCGGCCTAGAGTCGTTCGGTTTCCCGCTGGCCGAGGCGCGGGCCAACGGGCAGGCCGTCATTGCCCGCGACACGGAGCAGAACCGGGAGATCGCCGGGCCGGCATTGTGCGGCTTCACGGTCGGCGACGCGGACTCGCTCCGTGACGCGACCGAGCAGGCCCTCACCAGGGACGTGGCACCCGATCCCGGGCCCTTTGAGCCGGACGCCTATTTCAACTGGCTGCTGGGGGCGCCGCGATGACCAGCCGGCGGCCGGCCGCCGAGCAGCCGGCCGCCGAGCAGCCGGCCGCCGAGCAGCCGGCCGCCGAGCAGCCGGCGTTCGCAAGCGAACGCCATCCGCGGCCAAGGCTGGGGGTGCTGGACTTCAACCCCATTCAATACCGGACCCCGCTTTATCAGCGACTGGCAGCGCGCGGCAACCTGGACATCGACGTCCTCTTCCTCACCGATCACGGCTACCTCGCCGGCCTTGATCCGGGATTCGGCGTGCCCTTCGCCTGGAACATCGACCTGCTTGCTGGCTATCGCCACCAGTTCCTGGCCAGGACTGGACGCCCGACCGGGACCGGCACGCAGGCCAGGGCGCTGAACCGATGGGTCAGGTCGCAGGACGCCGTCGTGGTGTACGGCTACGTGAAGCCGTGGATGCTGCTGGCGATGGCGGCGTGCCGGTACCACCGCGTGCCCTACCTCATGCGCGGGGAATCACACCCCCGCGGCCAGTCGGCCGGCCTGCGTCGGCACCTGCGGAGCGCCGTGGCGCGCGGGGTCGTGTCCGCCAGCGCGGGCGGCCTGGCCATCGGCCAGCTCAATGCGGAGTTTTACCGCCAGTACGGTGCGCGGCGCGTCACCTTCGCGCCGTACTCCGTGGATGACGAGCGGTTCGCGCGAACCCCGCCGGTCGGGAGATCAGAATTGGTCGCGCGCTGGGGACTGGACGGCAGCCGGCCCGTGATCATGTTCTGCGGCAAGCTGATCCCGCGCAAACGGCCGCTGGACCTCGTCGCGGCGGTACGGCAGTTGCCGCAGGAAGTCAGCACCCTCTTCGTCGGCGACGGATCCATGGCCCCGGTGGTCCGGTCCTCGCTCAGGCCCGGCAACGGCGTGGTCACCGGTTTCGTCAACCAGGCGGAGTTGCCGTCCTACTTTCACGCTGCCGACATTCTGGTGCTGCCCAGCGAAGCCGAGCCCTGGGGCCTTGTCGTCAACGAGGCGATGGCCGCCGGGGCCTTGCCCGTCGTGTCGGACCGGGTGGGCGCGGGCCCGGACCTGGTGCGCGGCATCGGCGAGGTGTATCCGTGCGGCGACGTCACGAGCCTCGCGGCCGCTCTCGGCCGGGCCCTGGCAAAGATCGGGCAGCCGGGGATCCGCGAGAAGGTCCGTCGCCACGCTGCCCGCTACAGCCTTGATGCCACGGCCGCCGCCGTCGAGCAGGCCACGCTGGCCGTGACCATCAGGAACTGACGCCTGCGACCGCTGCCGACGCTCACGACAGGTGCTGGCCCGCGACCGGACTCAGCTCTGGCTGGCCGCGAAACCACGCGATGGTGCGTTCCAGCCCCTCGGCAAGAGGGACCGACGGGCGCCAGCCGAGGCACTGGCCAGCGAGAGTGATGTCGGGGCAGCGGCGGGTGGGATCGTCGGGAGGTTTCGGGATGTACTCGATGCCGCTGGCCGAGCCGGTGAGCTCCAGGATGCTAGCCGCCAGTTCGCCGATGGTGATCTCGTGCGGATTGCCGATGTTGACCGGTCCGGGGTGATCAGAGCGGATCAGGCGGAAGACGCCTTCGATCAGGTCGTCGATGTAACAGAGCGACCGCGTCTGGCGTCCGTCGCCGGTGATGGTCAGTGGCTGCCCGCTCAGCGCCTGGCCGACGAGAGTCGGCACCGCGCGGCCGTCATCCCGCCGCATGTGCGGCCCGTAGGTGTTGAAGATGCGCACGATCGCCGTGTTGGTGCGGCGGGTACGGCGGTATGCGGAGGTGATGGCCTCGGCGTAACGCTTCGCCTCGTCATAAACGGATCTCGGCCCGATGGGGTTGACATTGCCCCAGTAGGACTCATCCTGCGGATGAACCATGGGCTCCCCGTAAACCTCTGACGTCGATGCCAGCAAGAACCGGGCGCCAGTGCGGTGCGCAAGCCCCAGCGCCCGGTGCGTGCCGAGGGATCCGACACTGAGAGTCTCGACCGGGTATGCCGTGTAGAACAGCGGCGACGCCGGGCATGCCAGGTGTATCACCAGCTCCACCGGGCCAGTGACGCTGAGTTCCTCGGTGATGTCGGCGCGGGCGAAATGGAATCGGGGAATCGCCTGCAGGCGGTCCACGTTGTCCTGGCTTCCGGTCAGCAGGTTGTCCAGGCAGATGACCTCATAGCCCTCCGCGAGCAGCCTCCGGCAGACATGAAAGCCGATGAATCCCGCGCCTCCCGTCACGACTGCGCGACGTAGCGTCATAGTTGCCATCTCTCCTGTTGTCGTTTCCCGCGTTTGTTGTTCCCGCGTCTTGTTGTTCCCGCGTCTTGTTGCTTCCGCGTCCGGGTGGCGGCAGCTCACTCACAGCACAGCTCAGTCACAGCAGCCTCGCGACCGCGCGCGCGGCGTAGCGCTCCGGGGCGAAGCGCTCCCGTGCCCACTCGGCGGCCCTCTTCCCCATCAGCTCCAGCCGCAGCGGATCCTTCAGCAGCACGTCGAGCAGCGCGGTCAGCGCCCCCGCCGTCTCGTCCGCCGGGGCGGCGCCGGTGACCTGGTCGACGAACGCGTCATGCGAGCCGCCGTAAGCGGGCGCCACCACCGGCGTGCCTGCCACCTGGGCTTCCAGCAAGACCAGGCCGAAGCCCTCGCCCGAGGGGCGCTGGCCGAACCTGGTCCGGGTCGCCAGCACCAGCAGGTCGGCACTGGCGAGCAGGCCTGCCAGCTCGGAGTCCGTGACTCCCGGCCGTAGCGCGCACCAGCGATGCTCAGCGATCAGCCGCCGCAGCTCCGGGGCGGGCTCGCCTTTTCCGCAGACCGTCACCCGGACGTCGCCGCGGCCTAGCGCAGCGACTGCTGCCAGCAGTTCCGGCAGGCCCTTGCCCCGCCAGTCCGCCAGCCGGAATGCGCTGACCAGGTGGATCCCCTGGCCTTTCGCCTGATGACCGCTGGCCGCGCCGGCCAGCGTCCGGAACCACTCACCGGAAAGGCCCGGCGAAAGGACCGTCGCGGGTGATATGCCGGACAGCGCCCCGGCGGTGAAGCTGCTGGCCGCGACGACGCGCACGCCCGGGCGGCTCATCAGCCGCCGCTCGACCCGGGAGCGCGGCCGGGACCTCGCGCCCCACACCTCGCTGCCATGGCAGATGACCGAGACGCCGCAGGCTGACGGCTCCCGGGCCAGCAGCCACGCGGCTGGCAGCAGGGCGCGGTGGGTCAGGACAAGGCGGGTGGGCTGCCCGGCCGTCACGAGCTTCGCCCGGGCCTCCGCCACCAGCCGGGCATGGGCAGCGGCGCCCGGCCGGCGAAGGCTGACCCGATCGCACTCGACGTGTTGCTCGGCGAACGCCCACTGGAGTGTTTCCGCGTAGCGCTCGATCCCGCCGCCAAGGCCGGAGGAAGGAGTCAGCAGGAGCGCCCGGCCGGCCACGAGGCTGGGCACAAGGCCGGCCATGTCAGGCCCGGCCGCGAAATCTATGGCACGCGGCTCCTGTCTGCGTCCAGCTGCCCCGATAGGTTTCCCGATAGAGTTTCCGGCAGCGTTCCCGGCAGAACCGCAGCGCCTGCATGATGTGCCCTCTCCCGTCGCGGCAATGTTGCCGTCCGCCTCCGTGCCAGCTCGATAAGCTTCACGGCGATGGCCAGCACGACGGCCGCCCGCAGCTCGGCGAGCATCCCCGGCAGGCCTTTCTCGTACGCCAGGGCTGCCTGTATCGAGCTCGCCAGCACGACAAGCCGCACTGTCGATGCCTGCCGGAAGAGCCAGCGTTCTCCCCAGCCTCCCAGAATACCGAGAACAGCCAGCAATGCGATCAGCTCATACGGCCCGAGAAAGCCGAAGTACAGCCCGAGCAAAGTCGGCAGGAAGTTAATTCTCTGCAGGCCGAAATCCTGCAATTCAGTCAGCGCCGGATTAAGCCCAGCCGAGTGCGTCAGCTTCGATGACCAGATTTCTCTCGGTACGATGAGCAATACAGACTCCCCGGCAGGAGCAGCGCCGAGAGCCGGGTGGCCGAAATGCATGCTCTGCAGGATGCCTCCGGCGAAGGCATTGCCGTCGAGTCGGCCGGCTGCCTGCGCCACCAGGCCCGGGTGCGTATCGTTCACGTTGGACGTGTGGACCACGCCGTAAAGGCCACGTCCGACCGCCAGGACGCGCTGCTTCAGGCCGGAGTCGCTGTAATATATGCTGCGGCCCGATACGGCACGATAGCCAGTGATCCCAAGAATAGCCACGATGGTCAGCGCCAGAGTGGCCGCCAGTTGCCGGTGAGTAGGGCGCAGGCCTGCCTGGCTGAGGAGAATAATCAATTGTATGGCATCGATGACAAGGGGAGTCCGCTCGCCAGCAGCGGCTAGCAAAATTGACTGCCCGATCAGGACGAGAACAAACCATCGCATGCCGTTTCGCAGCAAGAACCCGAACGCCGCGAGAGCGACGAGAACGGTGAGGAACGTCGATGCCAGATCGGTCCAGTATCCAGTCGTAGGACCCGCGATGAGAGAGCTGTTGTAGCCACGTCCGGTATAGGTCAGCACCGCAAGCGGAATACAGACAACCGCAATGATCCGCCAATCAAGGATCCGGGCTGCCATGAGCGTCTCGTGGCGACTCATCGTGGCGGCGGCCCGTTCTGGTTTGGTCACCAGATAGCAAATCACCAGCACGAGCAGGCCGACGGACATGATGAGCGTCGCTGAATCGATGTATCGCTGCGCTATCCCTACGCGGTAGTAATCCCAGACGCGAATGGCCGGTATCGCCAGCAGGATCTGCGACACTCCCTGGTAGAGGATCGCGGCGAGCACCACGAGAGTCATGGGCCGCCTCAGCCAGCCCGGGCCGAGACGATGCCGCATCAATGCGACGGCCAGGGCCTGCAGGCACAATGCGGTCAGCAGCGTCGCGCTCACCACGCCTCCTGGCCTATTGCGCCAGGCAGCAGAGCCCGGGGAGGCACGCCCGGCCTGCGCCTGCGGAAGGTGAGCTGCACGGCCAGCAGCCAGATGACGATGGTGCCGGGAATGCTGGCCAGCAGCGAGACGAAGTCCAGCTCGTTCTTCACCAGGGTCGGCAGGAGCAGCAGAACCAGGAAGATGGCGTGCGGATTCACCCCCGCGTCCAGGACGTCGTCCAGCAGGCGCACGCCGCACCCGAGCAGGAGCATCCCGGCGATCACGGGGACCCAGCCGCCGTGACGGTACAGGTCGCCCACGGGCGTGACGGACGACGAGCTGTAGACCGAGGCCGAGAATCCGTAGTATTTCTGGCTGATCTGGTAACCGACCGCGACGATCGGCTTGCCGGGCCAGATCGCCCGTGGCACCAGCTCGGTGACGGTCCCCTCGATGAGGCGGGCCGGGCTGAGAAAGCCGACCTGCCCTGGCGTCCGCTGCAGGATGATCGCCGGACCGTCGATTTCCCGGATCCGCTGCAGGAGGTAGTCCACCGAGCCCGGCAGGACCGTGAGGAGGTCGTGGCCAGTCACCGTCTGCCGGAAGATCCCAGGTGCCGCGGCGATCGTCGCCGCTGCCGACAGCTGGGCGGTGCCGCCGCGGGCCGCGGTGCGGTAAGCCTGGTTGAAAGGTATGACGACGACAAGGAACAGCAGCGCCAGCAGCGCCAGGGCTGGCTTGGGCAGCCGATGACGCGCCGCGCTGAACGGGATGGCCACGGCCAGCACGGCGATGACGAAACTCTGCTTGCCTCCCGCTGCCGCGCCGAACCCCAGCTCGGCAAGGAACAGCACAGCCAGCGTGACCCGGGCGCCAGGCAGTCGCTCCCGGTAGACCTGAAGGGCGGCCGCGCCGATGGCGAGCGGTGCGCAAAGGCTGAGCAGGTTCAGGATCTGCCCGTAACCAGACGCCGCGCTCACTATCGACGCCGCATCGCCCACGTAGCCGAACCGGCCGGTGGTGACTGCGCTCCCGATGCGCGCCGCAGTGCCGACGCCGTAGAGGATCCAGGGAGCGCTGAGGCTGCGGACTTCCGGGGCGAAGCGCCGTTCCACCCCCCCGACGCCGCGGGCCGCCAGGCCGCCCGCGAGCCGGCCCGGCCCGGCGAAGTAACCGATGGCCCAGCAGGTCATCCCGACCGCGACGAGCCACAGCGCCCGGAGCACGCTGGAGACGGCGATCTCGGCCGCAGCCCCGGTCTGCGGCTGAGTCCAGGTCAGGGTGGCAAGCCCGAACGCCACGCCGTACCAGAGCAGGGTCCACGACCCGAAGCACCAGCGGCTGAGCCCGAGACCTGCACCCCGCCCGCCCCCGGCGACGCACAGCAGGCTGCCGGCGTAGGCGGCCAGGGCCAGGCTGCCCCATACGACAGCCAGCGTCGGCCGGTCGGAGGTGCTCAGGGCGACGCCGAGCAGCCCGATCGCGGTCGCGAGGAGGACCGCCGCCGCCATCACCCGCGGCGGCGTGGCCAGGGCCCGGGACCGGCGGACCGCCGGCGCGACCGTCACGAAGTCTTCTCCGCGGCGGTCCCGAGCCGCTGATCGGCGGCCTTCGTCCCCGCGACCCCGCGACCGCCGATGACCGAGTCGATCGTCACCGTCCTCGTCTCGACGCTGCCTTCAGGATCCACGTGATTTACGCAGTCCTGCCCGCTGGTGAACCGGGCAGCGCCGCAGGCCGCCCCAGCCGAAGCCTCAATCGCCGTGCCGCGGCATCGCCTCGGCGAAGCGGGTGGATTGCAGGACGGCCCAGGGCCCGGTACCGCCAGCCATTCCCGCGCCAGAGGTCCGGGTCAAGCGCGTTCCTGCCGTCCGCTATGTTGCGCTGCGCCACGGCCCGGCCGAGGACTTCCGGGTCGGCGTCGCAGAATTCCGGCCACTCGGTGAGCAGCAGCATCAGGTCCGCGTCCCGCGCGGCGCCCAGCGCCGAGTCAGCGTACTGCAGCTCAGGGCAGGCCTGCCGGGCCCTGTCCATGGCCACCGGGTCGTAGACAGTGACCCGGGCGCCCAGGTCGTGGATTGCCTTCGCCACGCCCAGCGCGGGCGAATCCCGGATGTCGTCGGAATTTGGCTTGAACGCGACGCCGAGCACGCCGACAGACCGGCCGGCCAGCGACCCGTTCATCAGTTCGCGCGCCAGTTCGATCATCCGGGTCCGGCACCGCAGGTTGATGGCGTCGATCTCGCGGAGGAACCGCAGCGTCTCCCCCATGCCGAGGTCATGAGCGCGGGCCATGAACGCCCGGATGTCCTTGGGCAGGCACGCTCCGCCGAAGCCGAGGCCCGGCCAGAGTGACGCCGGCCCGATCCGCGGGTCGGCGCTGAGGATCCGGGACAGATGGATGACGTCGCCGCCGACAGCCTCGCATACCTCGGCCATCGCGTTGATGAAGGAGATCTTCGTTGCCAGGAACGAGTTCGCGGCAACCTTGGCCAGCTCGGCAGTGGTCAGGTCGGTGACGATGAACGGCGTGCCTGCTGCTAGCGGCCCGGAGTAGATCTGCCGGAGCAACTCGCTGGCGCGCAGCGACTGGACGCCCACCACGATCCGGTCCGGCCGCAGCGTGTCCTGCACGGCACAGCCCTCGCGGAGAAATTCCGGGTTCCACGCGAGCTCCACACCGTTGCCGGCCGGGGCCAGTCGCGGGAGGTCACCAGCCAGCACGGACGCTGTGCCGGCCGGGACCGTGGACTTGCCCACGACCAGGCAGGGGGAGCGGAGCAGCGGGGCGAGCGCGGCAATGCACGAGGTCAGCTGGCTGAGATCCGCACCGTCGCCGCCTGCGTGCTGGGGCGTGCCCACGCAGACGAAGTGGACTTCGCCGAAGGCCGCGGCCTGCTCATACGAGCTGGTGAAGCGGAGTCGGCCCGTGGCCAGGCCGCGCCGCAGCAGAGGCTCGAGGCCTGGCTCGTGGAACGGCAGCTGACCGGAGGCGAGGGCTCCGATCCGGGTCGCGTCGGTGTCCACGCCGAGCACGTCGAAGCCCAGCTCGGCGAGGCAGGCAGCCTGCGTGGCGCCGAGATAGCCCGTGCCGATCACCGTCAGCCGCGCTGGCCTTCGCGCCCAGACCGACTCCGCTGACGCCGTCGTCCCTCCGCGCGGCGCTGGCAGGGCGGGCCCGCCAGCGCTGGCGGGCACGGCGATCACGAGAGCTTCTCCAGGATTGCCGCGACCCGCAGGTCGTAGGAATGGTCGCGGTGGGCGCGCAGGGCGGCAGCGTCGCCCAGCCGCGCCGTCAGGCCTGCCTCGCCGAGCAGGCGGCTCGCCTGGTCGACAAGCTCGTCGAAGTCATGAAAGGCCAGCACCTCCGTGCCGACGTCGAACAGCCCAGGCACGGTGGGGCGGAACTCCGTGAGCACGGCGGCACCGCAGCCGGCGGCCTCGAAGAGCCGGACGTTGACGCCGGCTATCTCGGCAGGATGCATCGTGTTGAGTACGCCGGCCGCGGCGCGGAAGACCCTGGCCTTCTCCTCGCGGGCCAGGTAGCGGCCGGTGTGCGCCTCCCGCAGCGGCGTGTCTCCGAGCCAGCGCGGAAAGCCGGGACCGTACAGCCTGAGCGGGATGCCCTTGGCCATCAGGCGTTCGAGCAGGCGGACCCGGCTGGGGTACATGTTGCCGGCCAGGACCAGGTACGGTTCCGTGCCGGCCGGCACGAGCGGCCGGTGCCATTGCGGGTTGCATCCCTGCGGCAGGTAGTACACCGGCAGATCAAGGCTGGCACGCAGATGCTCCACCAGGTGCGGCTCCTTGAAGAACAGCGCGTCGTAGGGCGCCAGCAGCATCAGCTGCCGCCCGAGGAAGACAACGGCGTCGGGAAACCAGAACGCCACCCGCAGGCCGGCCCGCTTCAGCTGGCTGACCGGGCCGGGCATCAGGCGCCCATCGAGGTTGATCACCAGCTCGCAGCCCGCGTCCAGGGCAGACCGCACGATGCGCTGCTGTGCCCGTTCCGTTAGCTGGGGTAGGCCCTGCCGGGCGACGGAGGCGACCCGTCCAGCGAACGTCCTCCCGGCAGGAGGCATGGCCGGGCCGAGCTGCGTGACCTCGTTGCCGATCCGGTGCAGTGCGTCGCCGACGTTGTCCGCGAAGTAGTCCGGCCCAAACGGTCCAACTACGCCGACTCGCACGGGCCCCCCTGATTGACCACTATCAGTAATATTTATATCACCCAGGGTAATCTTGGCGCGCTGGGCACGCCGCGCGGCAGCCGCCACAGCGAGCGGAGCATCGCGGCCAGCGCGACGCCGTAGGAGACCGTGGACGCGATCGCGGCGCCTGCCACGCCCACCACCGGCAGCAGGGCGATGAGCAGCGCCACGGTGAAGATGGCCGCCAGCCCTTGCGCCCATGCCACGATGGCCGGATGATTCCTGCCCCGCAGCAGGTCGCCGACGACCTGGCCGCAGGCCAGGAATACCGCGCCCGGGGTGAGAATCCACAGCAGCGGCACGGCACCCCGGTAGCCCGCGCCGAACACCAGCGGGATCAGCCAGTAAGCGGCGGCGGCGAGCGGTATGAGCAGTCCCGCGGCCAGGCCGGCGCTGGCGAGCACGGCGAGGACCTGCAGCCGGTGAGTCGCCTCGCTGACCACGCGCCGCGCCGCAAGCCGGGGGAAGGCGACGTTCCCGATGGCCGAGACCAGCGGGATGGGCAGCAAGGTGAGAGAGACTGCGATCGCGTACCGGCCAAGGTCGGCTGGCGGGACGGTCTGCGAGAGCACCAATTGGTCCAGCTGGGCGTTGAGAGCCGCGGGCGTCAGTGCGGCGATCTGCGCGACGCCGTAGGCAGCAAGAGGGCGGACCAGTCTGGAGTCCAGGTGCCCGGGCGCCAGCCCGGTCAGCCGGCAGCAGCGATAGGCCCAGCCGAACTGCACCACCATCGTCACAGCCAGCACGATCAGGGCGGAGCGGAGCGTGAGCAGCCGCAGCCACCACAGCAGACCCATCGCCACCATGCTCAGCAACGGCTGGCTCACCCGCACCACGTTCCACCGGTGCATGTCCCGCGCCTGGAGCGAGAAGGTGAAACTGGCCCCGACGAAGGCCACGATCGATGCGCCGAAGGCGATCCGGTATCCCGCGGCCACGTTGGCGTTCCCGCGGGAGAGCACGGGGGCGAGCAGTTCCCCGGCGATCAGCGCTACCGTCCCTGTCACCAGCATCATCGCCCGCGACGTGGCCACGTACTGTCGAGCTCGCGGCGGATCCCGGGAAACGAAGAAGCACAGTGCGGCTGGCTGGCCCATTCCGCCGACCATGAGCGTGATGCCGAACCATGCCGTGATCGCCGCGTATTCGCCACGGCCCGCGGGCCCCAGCGTGCGGGCCACGATGACGCCGCCCAGCCCGGCAGCGATGGTCGCCGCCAGGTTGAATCCCGCGGTCCGGGCAACCGCCCGTCCGGCGCCGGACCAGTGCAGTGTCGTCGCGATGCCCTGCAGCCGGGTCGGCGCGGCATGGACATTCATCGGAAGGGGAGAATGCCCGGCCCGCCCGCCAGGCCGTCGTCAGGCCCGGTCATAGACAAAGAAGTCGGCCCTTCGCGAACCTGAGCCTGGCCCGTCGGCCGTCCGTGCGAGCCGCCACTGCGGGCAATTGTCTGCCACCCACGACGTGAAACGCCGATGCCGTACATGCGGAGCGTCATCACTGATCACGCCGTTTGTCGAGTACACCACCACGTGCCGCTGACCCGCGCCGAACAGGTGCGTCATGTAAGCGCCGAAAACCGGATCCTCGACCAAGTGGAAGATGACATCGAGAGAGATGGCCAGCTCTGCGCTGAACACCCCTGCGCGGTCGACAAAACAGGTGCCGTCATAGCGGAAGAAGCTCTTGGCCGGATCGTCAGCGAAACGGCGCTGGCACAGCCTGACCGCCGCCGGGGACACATCGAGCCCGATGTAGCTGGGGTACTCGGCGAGCGACAGCTGATTGCCGTCACCAGAGCCGAACTCGATGACCGACCCGATACCGTGCTCACGGACGAACGCGTTGAGGAACTGCGCCTTCTCCTGGGCCAGGACGCCGTAAGAGCCCGGGCCGCTGCCGCCGCCACGCGCGTACCGCTGCTCCCAGAAACTGGCCGAGCCGCTGAAGTGCAGCCGCTGCCGCAGCAGTGAGAACTGCCGCATCCCCGGGATCGGGCGGACCACATCCTTGACCGTCATGACGATCCTCTCCTGGCTGACTAGGCCTTCTTCTGGCCGCTGGCCTGGCGCCGGCCGCTGCGGCCTTGACGTCCCTCAGCTCGCCTTGCGGGCGGCAAAGGCAAGGTTCTGGGTCACCACATGCCCGCGCAGCGTCCCGGTCTCGGCCGCGAGCGCGATCGTGAACAGCGCGCTGACCGGTATCCACGCGGCCGCCCGGGCGGCGCTCATGACGCCATGCGCCACGGGCGGGCAGGACTGGACGGTGACCGAGCGGAAACCCGCCGCGGCAGCCAGTTGCCTGACGCTCCGGCCGGTATAGGACGACTCGTGGGTGAAGTCGCCGTACCTGACATGGCCGCCGAGCGGGCTCACGGCGTTCGGCACGCGGGCGACGAACACCCCGCCGGGGCGCAATGCCCCGGCGACGAGATCGAAGGTGGCGAGCACCTCGTCCTTCGTCAGATGCTCCAGCAGATCCGTGGCGGTGACCGCGGCCAGCTGGCCCCGGCGGCTGGCCAGCATCGCGTTGTAATCGCCCTGGCGCACCCGGTCGATCCCGGCCGCGCTCGCGATCGCTACCTGCTCCGGGCTGATATCGATCCCGTCAGCGTCATAACCGTCAGCGAGCAGCAGGCTGACCAGCTGGCCCTGGCCGCATCCGATGTCCGTCACCGGCCCGCTGGCTGGCCCGGGCAGCAGCGGGCGGATGCGGCGCCGGTAGGTCAGGGCTGCGGCAACGGCATCGCCGCGGCCGGCGTGCTGGGACGCGTACGCCTCATACAGCCGGTCCCGCAGTGTCGAGTCACCCGCTGTGGTCACGATATGACTGTACTTCACTACTCTAAGTAACGATGACGTTAACATCCGCTCCCGCGCCACTCGCCGGGGACGCCGGTCAGTGACTGGTTTTGTGACCGGCCTTGGCGCTGCTCGAGCAGCCGGTCTGTGTGGTGACGATGACGAGAGTGCTGGCGGCGGAGTCAGCGAAGCCGGTCTGGGTTACGACGGTGACGCTATAGGTGGTGCCACTAGCGAGGCCGGCGATGACGCACGTGGTCGCGCCGGCGGTGGTGCAGGCCGCACCGCCGGGTGACGCTGTCGCCGTGTAGCCCGTCAAGGTGCCGCCATCCAGGTCGGCTGAGGCTGTCCAGGACATGGTGGCGCTCGTGAAGCCGGGATCGGCAGTGACGCCGGTAGGCGCCCGCGGCCCGACCAGCACGGGCACGCTGCTCGCCGAGTTACTGTCGTCGCCGAGCTCACCGGAGACGCTGCGGCCCCAGCAGTACACCGAGCCGGTGGTATCCAAGGCGCACGCGTGCCATATGCCCGCCGTAACCTGGGTCAGGGTCTTGCCCGCCAGCACGCCGGCGGTGTCCACGGCGACGGGAACGCTGGAGTCGATGGTGGCGTCGTCGCCGAGTTCGCCATGGGTGTTGTCGCCCCAGCAGTAGGCCAGTCCGGCTGAGTCCATGGCGCAGGTGTCGTAGTCGCCGATGGTCACATTGCTGATGGTCTTGCCCGCCAGCACGCCGCTGACAGCGACGGCCACCGGGACACTGGAACTGGTGGTGCTTCCGTCGCCGAGCTGGCCATCGGAGTTGTCGCCCCAGCAAAAGGCGGCGCCAGCCGCGTCCACGGCGCAGGTGTGGTACCAGCTGGCGTTGAGCTGGGTGAGAGTCTGGCCGGCCAGCGCGCCGCTGGTGACGACGGCCACCGGGACGCTGGAGTTCGTGGTCGTGCCGTGGCCGAGCTGGCCATTACCGTTGTAGCCCCAGCAGTAGGCGGCGCCGGCCGAATCCAGAGCGCAGGTGTCGTAGTAACCCGCGCTGACATGGGTGACGGCCTTGCCGGCCAGCGCGCCGCTGGTGACGACGGCCACCGGGACACTGGAACTGGTGGTGCTCCCGTCGCCGAGCTGGCCATAGTAGTTACTTCCCCAGCAGTAGGCGGCGCCGGCCATGTCCATCGCGCACACGTGAAAGACGCCGGCCGTGATCTGGGTGAGGATCTGGCCGGCCAGCGCGCCGCCGGCGTCGACGGCCACCGGGATGTTGGAGTTGGTGGTGCTGCCGTTGCCGAGCTCGCCCTCGACGTCGCGGCCCCAGCAGTAGGCGGTGCCTTCGCTGTCCAGCGCGCAGGTCATTTCGTAGCCAGCGGTGATCTGGGTGAGGGTCTTGCCCGCCAGCGCGCCGCTGGTGACGACGGCCACCGGGACGCTGGAGTTGGTGTTGTTGCCGTCGCCGAGTTCGCCATTGTAATTCTCGCCCCAGCAGTAGGCCGCACCGCTCTCGATGGCGCAGGCGTGCTCGCCTCCGGCCGAGAGCGCGGTCACCCGGGGCGACCCGGCGACTGGTGATGTCCTGGGCGAGCGGCCGGCTGGTGATTCCCGGGGCGCTGCGACAGGGCGTGATGTCCTATTCGTCAATTGCGACGCCGACGCCAGCGTTGCCGGCGATGCCAGTCCCGCTGTGAGCGAGATGAGCAATACGGACATCACCCTCCAACGCCGTCTCGCCCGGCCGGCCATCGTTGTCTTGGCTGACATGGATATCGACCTCATCACTGCGGACCGTCACTGCGAGCCTGCGATACCCGCGAAATTCGATGCCCGCGAAATTATTGTTACTTAAAGTAGTGTATTAACTACTGAAAGTAAATAGTTACCAAGGCGGGATTTTCCTGGCGCGCCTTTATGCCGTCGCGCCCTGGGCTACGGTCTTGCCTGTCATGGCGAGGGGCTGGCAAAGACATCCGGGCCGAAGCCCGCCTCGGTGACCGGCACGAGCATGCCGTGGCGGTCCGGGCGGTAGAGGCTGTAACCGTGCCTGGCCAGCAGATCGGCAACCGGCTCCCGACCCGCCCCGACCGCCTTCACTGAGGTCGCGTTCCATTCGATCTGGAGCAGCCGGATGCGGTGCTCGGACAGTGCCTGCTCGCAGCCGCGGAGCACCTCGATCTCGTAGCCCTCGACGTCGACCTTCATCCCCGCCACCGTGCGGTCCCCGATGACCGAGTCGATAGTTACCATCCTGATCCTGGCGCTGCCTCCCGGATCCATGTGGTTCGTGTCATCGCGACCGCGGGTAAACCGCACCGTCCCGTCGGCCGCCCCGGCCGCGGCCTGAATTGTCTCGATCGGGTAGCCGTTGAGGGCAACGTTCTCCAGCAGCAATGCGAAAGTATCCTCGGCAGGCTCCAGAGCGATGACCTCTGCGCCCAGATCGCCTGCCCAGATCGCATAGGAGCCGACGTTCGATCCCACGTCCACGAAGAGGTCTCCTGGGCGCAGCACCCGCCGCCAGGCAAGCATCTCCGAGTGATCCGGCGGATTGCCGCAGACCACCTTCAGTGCTCCGTAACGGTGCGGGTCGGCCCAGACACGCGACCGGTCCCCCAGTCGGACCAGGGTTCTTCGATGCAGCAGCCTTCCGCGGACCTGAAAACGTGCAAGGCGCAGTACCGCGCGAACCCGTCTTTTTTCGTTCGCGGGATGCGTCCAGGTAAACCGCACGATGTTCCGGCAATACAAAGCCAGCCGACGGGCTCTAGCTATATGTCGTGCAATTGCCGAAATAAGATTGCCTGGCTGGTCTCGCATGGTTAAGCCTTGCAGATTACGCTCTCCTCGCGAGTCACGGCGACATCGGCGCAAAGACCTGAGCGAATTCCGGATCTATTTGCTGAATCCTAGCGCAGCGCGGCAGCGCGGCGAAACGCGTGGCCGCAGTTAAGGCTTGGCTCAGATGGGACGATCGAGGTAGGATTTTGGTATGACTCATCAGCCGAAGCGGAAGATCTCGGTCACCTTGGATGCAGACCTGGTCGCCGAGGTCGATGACGGGGAGAACCTGTCGGCGCGGGTCAACGCGGCGCTGCGCGCCGACCTGGAGAACCGCCGCCGTCAGCGAGCGCTCGGGGATCTGCTGGACAGGCTGGCGGCTGAGCGCGGGCCCCTTGACGGTGTCGACGACGAGGCCGAAATAGCCCGGTTCATGCGCCTGCTCGGCGGCCCCGGCGAACCCCGCGAGTCGCTGCGGGCGGGATGAATGCGCGTCGTGCTTGACGCGGAGGCCGTGAACGCCCTGCTGGATCCTCATCACCCCGCCGAGCGCACGGTGCGCAGGGCGCTTGAGGCTGCGCGGCGGCTGCACCGGGAAGCATCCATCGCGACGGTCACCCTGGCCGAGCTGTACCGGGGTGCCGGGCGCAGCCGGGCGCTGGATGCCCTGCTCGCCAGGGAGTCCTCGGCCGCGTTGCTGATTCGTGATACCGACCGGAGCCTGGCCCGCCTGGTCGGCGGGCTGCTCGCCCAGGCACATTCGGGTTCGGCGCTGCTCGCGGACGCACACCCGGTCGCGGTGGCGATCGAAGCGGGGGGCGGGGTAGTGCTCACCGGTGATCCGGACGACCTCAGTCACCTTGCCGGGCCGTACCGCACGGTAGTGATCGAGCCGCTGGGCCTGGGCTCGCAGCAACGGACCCGACGCCGGCGTTAGCTCGCTGGCGCTTTTCCCCTGCCACCTTGCTGCATCCGTAACGCACCCGTCCGGCAATCTCCCGATCCGACGCTGGCATTACCGGCGGCGACCACGCAGCCCGCCAGCAGCCGGGGATGCGACATGCCGGACAAGAAGAGCCTCTGGGGAAGCACCGCCGTCCTTCTGATTGCCTTCATCTGCGGCGGCGCGATCACCATCACCGCCATCATCGCCATCATCACCTCCCCGGCCGCGCATACCTCCCGGCACCTCGCAAGGCCCGCCCCCGTAACGCTCGCCACCGCCCCCGTCACCCTGGCCCCCGTCACGCTCGCCGCCGCCCCCCGCTGCCCTGGCCTGGCCGCCACAGGCCAGTTAGGTGCAGTACGCTATACATGCGTTATGCAATTATTGTCATACGCACGCAATCATAAGCGGTAGTCAGTGGCAATGATCCGGAGCGGCGGGACTGCGATGGGTGGGGCTGGGGTTGAGCCTGGCTGGGTGGACGAGGATGCGCTGGAGGCTGTGCTGACAGCGAGCCGGACCCTGGTCGCTGTCGCCACGAAGTCGCTGGGCGCGGCGGAGGAGGAGACCACGACCGCCCAGTACCGGGCGCTAGTAGTGCTGGCTTCCCGTGGCCCGCAGCGGCTGGTGGACCTGGCCGGTGCGCTGGATGTCGCGCCGTCCACGGCCGGGCGATTGTGTGACCGCCTGATCCGCAAGGACCTGATCAGCCGGCACCGGGCGTGCGCGGACCGCCGCGCTGTGCTGGTGTCCATCACCGCAGCCGGGCGGCAGGTGGTGGATCAGGCGACCTCCCGGTGGCGCGCGCTCATCGCTGGCATCCTGACCAATCTCCCAGCGCCGCAGCAGCATGCAATAGCCGGTGCGATGCGGGCGTTTGCTGCCGCGGCCGGGGAAATCCCGGACAGCCAGTGGCCTCGGGAGGGACCAGGCACAGCGGCGGCGCCCGTGGCCGGGCTGGAGCCGGAGCTACCTGGCGGCGCGGGAGGACGGGCGTGACCGGCAGCGCGGCGGGCGCGCACCCCGGGCCGGCGTCATGGGCCGCCAATGCGGCCGGCTGGCTGCGGGGCACCCGCTCGGGCTTGTTCGCCATCGCCGCGCTGGTGGGTGCAGGGTCCGGGCTGGGCGCCGTAGCGTTCCGGTACCTGATCTACTTCTTCACCTGGCTGGCGACCGGGCATTCCCAGTTCGGCCAGCAGGGTTACGCCGGCAGCAGCCACCTGCGCTGGCTCGGGCTGGGATTCTTCGTGGTGATCCCGGTGATCGGCGGCCTCATCTACGGCCCGCTGATCTACCGTTACGCCCGCGAGGCCCGCGGGCACGGCGTGCCCGAGGTGATGCTGGCCGTCGCCGAGAACGGCGGCCGGATCCGCCCGCAAGTCAGCGCGGTCAAGGCGGTCGCGTCGGCCATCTGCATAGGTGCGGGCGGGTCGGTTGGCCGGGAGGGCCCGATCGTCCAGATCGGCTCCGCGCTCGCATCCGGCCTGGGCCAGTGGGTCCGGATGCCGGAGAACCGGCTCCGGATCCTGGTCGCCTGCGGCGCGGCCGGCGGCATCTCCGCGACCTTCAACGCCCCTATTACCGGTGTATTTTTCGGCGTGGAGATCATCCTGCGTGAGTTCTCCATCGACTCGCTGTTCACGGTGATGCTCTCATCGATGCTCGCCGACGCGGTCGCCATCCCGTTCCTCGGCAACCGGCCTTTCCTTTCCAGGTTCCCGGCTGGCATCGCCCTGCACCACCCACGCAACTACATCCTGGTGGCGGTGCTGGCGGTGGTTGCGGCCCTCATCGGGCTGCTGTTCACGACCGTCGTGTACAAGGTGGAAGACCTCTGGGACATCGCGTGGAAGAACCGGCCGGAGTGGGCCCGGCCCGCGGTCGGCGGGATCACACTCGGGCTCGTCCTGCTGGCCCTGCCGCAGATGTACGGCGTCGGCTACCCGGTCATGTACAAGGCCATCGCCGGCAACTACGTCCTGTGGTTCCTGCTCGTGCTGGCCGCCGGGAAGATCATCGCCTGCAGCACGACGCTGGGGATCGGGGGATCCGGCGGGGTGTTCGCGCCGTCGCTGTTCATCGGCGTGACCTCCGGCATGGCGTTCGGCGAGATCGCTGACCACGCATTCGGCCCCGGAGCCGGCCAGCCGGCCCTGTACGCGGTCGTGGCCATGGGCGCGGTGTTCACCTCCGCCGCCCGTGCCCCGCTCACCTCGCTGGCCAGCGTCGTCGAGCTGACCGGAGACTTCACCCTGACACTGCCGGTGATGCTGGCCGTGGCCATCGCCTCGATCGTGTCCCGGATGATGAGCTACGGCACCATCTACACCATCAAGCTGCTCCGCCGCGGGATCGACGTCGACCGCGCCGCCCCATGGCGCGCGTTCGGCGACATGAAGGTCGAGCAGGCGATGCGGAGCTTCCCGGTTCCCCTCCCCGTGGCCGACGGGAGCGACGGGCACGACGTCACCGGCAACGCCGCAGACCCGGGGCTCGCGCCGCTCCCGGGGCCGGTGACTCATGAGCGTGACCCGCAGGCCCTGTTCGCCAGTGAGTCCCTCGCCCAGGCGCTGCGCCAGCTAGAGGCATACGGCAGCGACGGCCTGCCCGTGCTCTCCCCGGACGGCCAGCACGTCCAGGGCTGGGTCACCAACGCCAGCGTGCTGCGCACCATCGCCGCCCAGCTCCGCGGCGCCGAGAAGGAAGTTCCGCAGGAACAGCTCGCGGCCGGCGCGGTACTCCCCGGCCCCGGATCGGCGTTGCTGGAGCCACCCACACCGCTGCCCGGGTACAAGATCCTGGAAGTCGCCATCAGCAGCGGCTCACCAGCCGTCGGCAAGGCGCTCGGCACCATCGCCTGGCCAGCCGGCTGGATCCCTGTCTCGGTACTCCGCAACCGGCAGCTTAGTGAACCTGATTCCAGCATGACTATCAGCGCAGGTGACCGCATCAACCTGCTCGCGCCCAGCCCGCCTCACTAACGAGCGGCGCCCGGGCGGCTGGATGGGCACACTGGTGCCATGACCGCTCCTGCCAGCTACCTTGAGCCACCCGCGCCCGCGTTCCTTTTCGACCTGGACGGCACGCTGATCGACAGCGTGTACCAGCACGTGATCGCCTGGCGTGCCGCGCTGTCCCGGCTGGACATCGACCTCTCGGTGTGGCGGATCCACCGCCGGATCGGGATGAGCGGCGGGCTGTTCGTGTCCGCCCTGCTGCGGGAGACCGGCCGGACGCTGTCCGAGGCCGACATCGCCATGCTGCAGCGGGCGCACGGGGAGGAGTACCTCGCCCAGGCGGACTCCGTCCGGCCGCTGCCCGGCGCGGCCGAGATGCTCGCCGCGCTGACCGGGCGCGGGGTGCCGTGGGCGATCGCGACCAGCGGGTACCGCAGCACCGCGGGCCATGCGCTGGGCATGCTCGGGCTGCCCGAGGACGCCCCGATGATCACCCGCGACATGGTGCGGCACGCCAAGCCCGACCCGGACCTGTTCCTTGCCGCCGCGGCGCTGCTCGACGTGGACCCGCGGCACGCCATGGTGGTCGGCGACAGCGTCTGGGACCTGCTCGCCGCCCGGCGGGCCGGGTCGCTCGGCGTCGGGCTGATGTCGGGCGGATACGGCCGCGAGGAACTCGAGCGGGCCGGCGCCTACCGTGTCTACGCCGACCCGGCCGAGATGCTCGCCAGGGCCGACGAGCTCGGCGTTCGGGACCTGGCGGACTAACCAGCGCGACCCGCTGACCTGCGGCGCCGTTCGCGCTGCTACCTTCCTGCAACCGTCCGCGCACCATCGGGGCAACCTCCGCGACGGACTCTGATATCAGAACAGCACGACACGCGGCCCGACGGCCGCTCACGAGCCCCCCTCCCCCGGGGGCCCGGCGTCGACAGGTAACCCTCCTCCCCCGGGGGCGCGCCCGGAGACGCCGGGACGTCATCGCCGCTCCGGTCAACTGGCCGGGGCGGCGATGTTTTTGTCTCCGGGCATCTCGCCCGGACAATCTGGCAGATCACCTGACCGGCCGCGCCTGCCTATTCGGCTACTCTCCGTCTGCTAAATTTCACCTTCAGTAATATCTGCCCGCCCAGCCCGGAGTGGGATAAAACGTGCCTGCCGACTCTCCGCGCAGGAACTCAGCGGCAATTCCCAGGCGCCACACAGGATTCCCGCATGGATCCCGTTAGGGATCACCGCCGCGCCGCATGGGTCGCGCATGGGCGCGGCTCGCGGGCAGATTCCGGGACTTCACTGTCGTCGCAAGCATGCGCCACCTAGGAGGGCCCCGTGTCCGACGTGATCTATATCGGCCTGACGATCCTCGTCTTCGCCGTGCTCTTCCTCATCGTGAAGGGGGTCGAGCGCTTTGAGCGCTGAGAACCTGATCGGGCTCATCGTCGGCGTCCTGCTGACCATCTACCTGTTCATAGCCCTCGTCCTGCCTGAGCGGTTCTGATGAGCAGCGCCACCGCAGGCTGGCTGCAGGTCGGCCTGCTTGTCCTCGCTCTCGCGGCCTGCTACGTACCGCTCGGCAACTACATGGCGCGCATCTTCACCACCGAGAAGCACTGGAAGGTGGAGCGCGGCGTCTTCAAGATCATCGGCATTGACCCGGCCGCCGACCAGAAGTGGAGCGCCTACGTCCGCAGCATGCTGGCGTTCTCCGGGGTCAGCGTGCTGTTCCTGTACGGCCTGCAGCGGCTGCAGCACTACCTGCTGTCGTTCACCGGGCCGCACATGGCCAACGTGCCGCCGGATCTGGCCTGGAACACCGCGGTCTCGTTCGTGACCAACACGAACTGGCAGAACTACGCCGGCGAGACCACCATGACCTACCTGGTCCAGATGGGCGGCCTCGCGGTCCAGAACTTCCTGTCCGCCGCGGTCGGCATCGTGGTCGCGTTCGCGATGATCCGCGGGTTCACCCGGTCGAGGACCGACAAGCTCGGCAACTTCTGGGTGGACCTGACGCACTGCGTGTTCCGGCTGCTAATCCCCTTGGCGTTCGTTGCCGGGCTGATCCTGGCCGCGGGCGGCGTGATCGACAACTTCGCCACCTACCACACGGTGACCACGCTGTCCGGCGCGCACCAGACGATCGTCGGCGGCCCGTTCGCCTCGCAGGAGGCCATCAAGGAACTCGGCAACAACGGCGGCGGCCCGCTGAACGCCAACTCGGCGCACCCGTTCGAGAATCCCAACCCGTTCACCAACTGGTTCGAGATCTTCCTGCTGCTGGTGATCCCGTTCGCCACCCCGCGCGCGTTCGGCAAGCTGGTCAGGGACAACCGGCAGGGCTACGCGCTGGTCGCGGTCATGGTGACCATCTGGGCGGCGGCCGTCGCGGGAATCAGCTACTTCCAGTCGCAGGCCGGCGGAGTCGCGACGCACCTCGCCGGCGGCGCGCTGGAAGGCGCGGAGACCCGGTTCGGCAGCGCGGGCTGCTCGCTGTTCGCCGCGTCGACCACGGTGACCTCGACCGGCGCGGTGGACTGCTTCCACGACTCGCTGACGCCGTTCGGCGGCGGCATCGCGCTGTTCGACATCGCGCTGGGCGAGATCGCGCCCGGCGGCGTCGGGGCCGGCATGTACGGCATCCTGGTGCTCGCCATCGTCACGGTGTTCGTCGCCGGGCTGATGGTCGGCCGGACGCCGGAGTACATCGGCAAGAAGATCCGGCCGGCCGAGATGAAGTACGCGGCGCTGTACTTCCTGACGCTGCCGGTGATCATCCTGACCGCGGCGGGGCTCTCCATCGGGACGAAGACCGGCCAGAGCTCGATCTACAATCCGGGGCCGCACGGCCTGACCGAGATCGTCTACGCGTTCGCCTCGATGGCGAACAACAACGGCTCGGCGTTCGGCGGCCTGGGCACGGACACCACCTGGTACAACACGCTCGGCGGCGTCGTGATGCTGATCGGCAGGTTCGCGCCGGAGATCTTCGCGCTCGGCCTGGCCGGCTCGCTGGCCAGACAGCAACCGGTGCCCGCGAGCGCGGGCACGCTGGACACCCGGACGCCGCTGTTCGTCGGCATGCTCATCGCCGTCATCCTCGTCCTGGTCGGCCTGACCTACTTCCCCGCGCTCGCGCTCGGCCCGTTCGCAGAAGGGCTCCACTGATGTCAGTCACCACGGCACCCGACGCCCCGGCAAGCCCGGGCCCGAAGCCGGCCAGCGCACCGCCGCACCGGGTCGGCGGCGGCCTGCTCGAACCCAGGACGCTGCTGAAGGCGACTCCGGACGCCTTCAAGAAGCTGGACCCGCGGGTCCAGCTCAAGAACCCGGTCATGTTCGTGGTCGAGGTCGGCGCAGCGCTGAGCACCGGCTCGGCGATCGACAAGCCGTCGATATTCAACTGGACGATCGTGGTCTGGCTGTGGCTGACCGTCGTGTTCGCCAACCTCGCCGAGGCCGTGGCCGAGGGCCGCGGCAAGGCCCAGGCCGAGACGCTGCGCCGGACCAAGCGGGAGACCGTGGCGCGGCGCCTGGTGGCCTGGAAGCCCGGGCAGCGGGCCGGCGAACTCCGCGAGGAACCGGTGCCCGGCACCCAGCTCACGCTCGGCGACCATGTCATTGTCGAGGCAGGCGAGCTCATCCCCGGTGACGGCGACGTGGTCGAGGGCGTGGCGTCCGTGGACGAGTCGGCCATCACCGGCGAGTCCGCTCCGGTCATCCGCGAGTCGGGCGGCGACCGGTCAGCGGTCACCGGCGGCACCAGGGTGCTGTCCGACCGGATCGTGGTGCAGATCACCTCCAAGCCAGGCGAGACGTTCATCGACCGGATGATCGCCCTGGTCGAGGGCGCGAAGCGGCAGAAGACGCCGAACGAGATCGCGCTGAACATCCTGCTCGCGGCACTGACGGTCATCTTCCTGCTCGCGGTGGTCACGCTGCAGCCGATGGCCTTCTACTCCAAGGCGCCGCAGAGCACGGTGATCCTGGTCGCGCTGCTGGTCGCGCTGATCCCGACCACGATCGGCGCGCTGCTGTCCGCGATCGGCATCGCCGGGATGGACCGGCTGGTGCAGCGGAACGTGCTCGCGATGTCCGGCCGCGCGGTCGAGGCGGCCGGCGACGTGAACACGCTGCTGCTGGACAAGACAGGCACCATCACGATCGGCAACCGGCAGGCCACCGAGTTCCTGCCAGTCGGCGGCGTCACGGCGGCCGAGCTCGCGGATGCCGCCCAGCTGTCCAGCATGGCCGACTTCACTCCGGAGGGCCGCTCGATCGTGGTGCTCGCCAGGGACTCCTACGGCCTGCGCCAGGGCGCCGAGGCCGACCAGGGCGGTCACGGCGAGCTGCCCGGCGCCGAGGGCGAGCTGCGCGGCGCCGAGTTCGTCGAGTTCACCGCGCAGACCCGGATGAGCGGGGTGGACCTGGCGGACGGCCGCGAGGTCCGCAAGGGCGCGGCGGCGTCGGTGATGCAGTGGATCCGCGACAACGGCGGCACGCCGCCTGCGGACCTCGGGGCGATGGTGGACGGCATCTCGGGGGTCGGCGGCACCCCGCTCGTCGTCGCCGAGCGGGCCAGCGGCACGGCCAGGGCGCTCGGGGTGATCAACCTCAAGGACATCGTCAAGGAGGGCATCGCCGAGCGGTTCGCCGAGATGCGCACGATGGGCATCCGCACCGTCATGATCACCGGCGACAACCCGCTGACCGCCAAGGCGATCGCCGAGGAGTCCGGCGTGGACGACTTCCTCGCCGAGGCCACGCCGGAAGACAAGATGGCACTGATCAAGAAGGAGCAGCAGGGCGGCAAGCTGGTCGCGATGACCGGGGACGGCACCAACGACGCCCCGGCGCTCGCCCAGGCCGACGTCGGGGTGGCCATGAACACCGGCACCTCGGCCGCCAAGGAGGCCGGGAACATGGTGGACCTGGACTCCAACCCGACCAAGCTCATCGAGATCGTGGAGATCGGCAAGCAGCTGCTCATCACCCGCGGCGCGCTGACCACCTTCTCGATCGCCAACGACGTGGCGAAGTACTTCGCCATCATCCCGGCCATGTTCGAGGGGGTGATCCCCGGCCTGCGGCAGCTCAACATCCTGCACCTGCACAGCCCGCAGTCCGCGATCACCTCGGCGATCATCTTCAACGCGCTGATCATCGTCGCGCTGATCCCGCTAGCGCTGCGCGGCGTCAAGTACCGGCCGGCCTCGGCGTCGTCGCTGCTCCGCAGGAACCTGTGGATCTACGGCGTCGGCGGGCTGATCGTCCCGTTCGTCGGGATCAAGGCCATCGACCTCATCATCCAGTACATTCCCGGATTCCGGTGATTGACATGAATCGTCTTCCCAGCATCGTCCGGCAGCACATCGCCGCGCTGCGCGGCCTGCTCCTGTTCACCGTGATCTGCGGGATCATCTACCCGCTGGTCGTGCTCGGCATCGGCCAGGTCGCGTTCCACCACCAGGTCAACGGCTCACTGGTCAGCTACAAGGGACGGGTCGTCGGCTCCAGCCTGCTCTGCCAGGAGTTCACCGGCGCCAAGGGCAACCCGCTGCCGCAATACTTCCAGCCGCGGCCGTCCGACGCGATCCTGGCGGGCGCCAAGGACGACTACGGCTGCGATCCGCGGTATTCCTCCGCGTCCAATCTGGGCCCGGACAACCCGGCCCTGGTGCAGCAGATCCGGCAGCGCCAGCGGCAGATCGCGGCGTTCGACCACGTCCGGATCTCCCGGATCCCGGCCAACGCCGTGACGGCGTCGGGCTCCGGCCTTGACCCGGACATCTCCCCGCAGAACGCCGCCATCCAGGTGGACCGCGTGGCAGCGGCCCGGCACGTCAGCCCGGCGGCGATCAGGGCGCTGGTCCGCCAGTACACCCAGGGCCGCGTGCTCGGCTTCCTCGGCGAGCCGCGGGTGGACGTGCTCACGCTGAACATCGCGCTCGACGAGAAGTTCCCCAGCTAGCGGCTACCGGTCGCGGCCGGCACACTGGTGGGACACGCGCACCGCGGCTGACAGG
>Ga0302326_10005254_pt1 | contig 29570 bp, 24 predicted proteins | sample Palsa_T0_3_FD_202264 | JGI IMG/M metagenome (GOLD analysis project Ga0302326, IMG submission 202264) | Peat permafrost microbial communities from Stordalen Mire near Abisko, Sweden - Palsa_T0_3 | ecosystem: Environmental > Terrestrial > Soil > Palsa > Peat permafrost | place: Sweden: Abisko... | reverse complement strand
TTCTCGACGAGGTCGACGCGCCGCTCGATGAGGCGAACGTGGCTCGATACAACGACATCATCCGGTCGATGACGGACCGCTCGCAGTTCATCCTCATCACGCACATCAAGCGCACGATGCAGATGGTCGACGTGCTCTACGGCGTCACGATGCCGGAGGCCGGCGTCTCCAAGATCGTCAGCGTCCGGATGAACGACTCCGCGCAGACCGCCAAGACGATGCCGTCGGAGCCCGCGGCGGCCGTGGCGTGACAGGGGCGCGTAAACTAGGGTAGGGGCGTGCCCGACGCCCCGACCGAGTCCACCGCCCCGAAGAAGAAAAAGAAGAAGAGTGCTGCCGAAATGCAGCGCGAGCTGCGCGATCTCGCCAAGCCGTCGGCCGATGCCCAGGAGCCCAAGGTCGATCTGACGAAGATCTACGTGCGGGTGGGGCTGGTCCTCGGCGTCGTATGGGCGATCGCCGCCATCGTCACCCGCTGGACGGTCATCCCGCTCTACGCGGCCGGCGCGCTCACCGTCGCTGCGGTCGGGGCGGGCATCTGGCTGCGCGGCTACGTCCGCAAATCGCGAGCGCTGGGGGCCCTGCTCAAGTCGGCCGGCGAGACGGAAGAAGGGCGCCAGGAGGCGCTTCGTAGGCTCGAGACGGACTTCAAAAAAGGCGACGTGCAGGCCGCCATCGCCCGCGCCCAGCTCGAAATGCAAGAAGACCCGCGCAAGGCGCTGACGACGCTGGAGTCGATCGATCTCGGCAAGCAGCTCTCGCCGGTGGCCGATCAGGTGCGCTGCACCCGCGCCACGATCCATCTGCAACTCGGTGAGCTGCAAGAGGCCCGCGCGCTGGTCGACAAGATCGAGCTCGGGAAACAGCAAGAGCCCAAGACGCGAGCGATGTTCGCCGCCGTGGCGGGCGAGGCGTGGGGCCGCACGGGGCAGAGCAAGAAGGCCGTCGAGCTGCTCGATCTCTACAACCCGGAGGACCCGGAGTACGGAGAGATGCGCGTGCAGATGTGGCGCTCACGGGCGTTCGCCTGCGCGGGCAACGGCGACATGAAGGGTGCCGCGCGAGCACTGAAAAAGCTGGGCGAGGTGAACCCCCAGCTCCTCGGGATGTTCGTGGTGGCCAAGAAGGTCCATCCGATGCTGCAGCAAGAGGCCAAGCAGCAACTCATGCGCAGCGGCACCGTCCAGCGGCGAATGGTGCGGCAGAAGATGTAGGTCCTTGGGGCCGGGGGAGCCGCGCTCCGGCACCCGCGTCGTGCTGGCGCACTTTGGCACGCCCGGGAACCTCGAAAAACGACGGCGAGCGGCGATTGGCGCCCGCGCGAACGGCTGGCACGCACGGTGCTCTCCAGCTCTTCATGGCTGTGGAGGGACGGAACATGTGCCGAACGAAGAGCCGAACGAAGAAAGTTGGCGGGGTGTCGTTGGTGCTGGTGCTCGCGGCCTTCTCCGCGGGCCTCGCCGGCTGCGGTGGCGCCGTCGAGCCCGATCCTCCGGGGAGCGCCGGGAACGGACTGGGAAGCAGCGGCGCGGGGGGCGCTGGGTCCTCCTCAGGGGCCGCCACGGGTTCCTCGTCCGGAGCCACGGGCTCCTCTGGCGCGTCTTCCGGCACAGCGTCGTCTGGAGCGAGCTCCGGGGGGAGCAGCAGCGGCGTGAGCACCGGTTCCTCATCGGGGGCCGGCTCATGCAGCGATCTGCCGGTGCCCGATATCGCGGAAGAGTGTGCCGACGGGTCGTACGTCGGGGCGGTGTACGTGGACGAAGGGGGCCAGTGCGTCCTGACGTTCCCGTGTCCGCCGACGCCTTCGCCCTCGCCGGCGCCCACGCCCACGCCCACGCCTTCGCCCCCGGTTCCGCCCACTCCGGAGTGCAACGGCGCGCTGCCCGACATCTGCGAGATTTGCTCGGATGGCGTCACGCGGTGCGCCCACTTCGTCGTCGAAGACGGCCAGTGCGTGACGCAGATCTGCCCGAGCGGCACGGGGAGCGTGAACCCCGGAGGGCCCATCGTAGTGTCGCCACCCGCCGAGCCCACCTCGATGTAGCCCGGCGATCGGGCGGGCGGCGCGTCACCAGGCGCTCAGGTCAGCGCCGCCTTCGCGTGGGCGGTTGGCTTGAGCGCGATCTCGGGCAGTAGCTCGGCGAAGCTCACCACCCAGAGGTTCGGCATCTCCACCTCGATCAGCTTGCGCACGAAGCGACGAATGTCGGGTTGCGTGAGGATCACGGCCGGCTTGCCGCCGGCCGACGCGGTGGCGTCCCTCACGGCGCGACGCACGGAGGCCAGAACGTCGCGCGCGGCTTGAGGCGGCAGCGCGAGGAACGCGCCGGCTGCGGTGCGCGTGATGGCACGGCGGACCGTGTCCTCGAGGATGGGTTCGAGCAGAACGACGTCGAGGTGGCCCGTGCCCTCGGTCAGGCGGAAGGTGATGGCGCGCCGCATCTGACTTCGCACGTATTCGGCCAGATTCAGCGGGTCCTTTTCGCTCGCGCCGATGGCGGAGAGCGCCTCGAGCACGGCCCGGAGGTCGCGAATGCAGATGCCCTCCTCGACCAGGCGCCGAAGCACGTCGGCGAGGAGCACGACGCTCACCGGCTTGGGCACCACGTTGCGAACGGTGGCCGGCGCGAATGTCTCGAGTTCGTCGAGCAGCCGCTGCGTCTCGGTCAGCCCGAGAAACTCGGCGGCCCGCGCGGCAAGAACCTCGTGCACGCGCACGCGCACCCAGGGTACCACCTCGGCGGAGCCCACCTCGGGCGGGATGCGGAGCACCCTGGCGGGCACTTCGTGCACCGAGATGACGACGTGCCGCGGCTCGAGCTCGCTCAGTGCGCGCACGCTCGGTGCGGGCAACGGAACGCCGAGCTCCGCGAAGATCTGCTCCCGAAGACCGGTGGTCATCGCCCGCAACCCATCGCGCTCCGCGTCGAGCACCGTGCTCAGGTCGGCGCTGACGTCGAGGCTCCAGGGCGACACGAGCGGGAAGAACGCGGGCTCGCCCGGCCGGGCCCGGGCTCGGTCGCGATGCGCGGTCTCGGTCGCCGCGATCGGCGTCTGAACGCTCGCCTTCGCGCGGGCACGCCCGGCCCAGAGCAGGGCGGCGCCGATCACGAGAAATGGCGCCGTCGGCAACCCCGGCACCGCCGCGAGCAGCAGAACGAAGAGGCTCGCCATCTGCAGCGCCTTGGGTGCGCCGAGGAGTTGACGCGCGAGCTCTTCGGCCAGCGGCGTTTCGGCCTCTTCGCTCGCCACCCGCGTCACCAGGATGCCGGCGGACGTCGAGAGCACCAGGGCCGGGATCTGCGTCACGAGGCCGTCGCCGATCGTGAGCAGGCCGTAGCGCCGCAGGGCATCGGCCACCGTCATGCCCTTCATGCCCACCCCGATCGCAAGGCCGCCGATGGCGTTCACGACGACGATGATGATCGACGCGACGACGTCGCCCTTGACGAATTTCATGGCACCGTCCATGGCGCCGTAAAACTGGCTCTCGCGCTGCAGGAGGCGCCGCCTGCGGCGGGCCTCATTGCCGTCGATCGTGCCGCCCCGGAGCTCGGCGTCGATGGCCATCTGCTTGCCGGGCATGGCGTCGAGCACGAAGCGCGCGCTCACCTCGGCGACCCGCTCGGAGCCCTTGGCTATCACGATGAACTGGATCGTCGTCAGCACGAGGAACACGACCGCGCCGACGACGTAGTTGCCGCGGACGACCATCTGCCCGAAAGCCTTGATCACCTCGCCCGCGTTGGCTTGGAGCAGGATGAGGCGCGTCGAGGCGACGTTGAGCGAGAGGCGCAGGAGCGTCGTCAGGAGAAGCAGCGTCGGGAACGTCGCGATACCGATGGCGTCGGGCACGTAGAGAACGACGAGAAGAATCGTGACGGCGAGCGACAGGTTCGCCGACAGCAAGACGTCGAGCACCCACGTCGGCAGGGGCACGATCATGAGGCCAACGACGAGGACGACGAACGCAGCGAGCGCGATGTCGGCGCCAAAAAAGCCCGCACGCGGGGACCGACCCGAGCGAGGCAAGCTAGGCAAGAAACCAGGCATCGGGGACGACCCTAGACGGGGCCGGCCCTCCGCAAAAAGAGAAAAGTCGCAACGTTGCTGCAGCTTTCTCGCGCCAGGGGGCGCGGTGGGACTGCGCCCAAGACCGGCCCGAGAAGGAAAACTAAGGGCCAAGGGGGCGCCCGGGCTATAGTCGAGGATCAGGCCACCCTCTCGATGAGCTCAGGCAAAGACCGCGGATTGACGGCGAAGCCCCCCGGCCCCACACGGCGCCCGGGAGGCCTCGGCGCAACCGACGCAACGCCACCGAGCGCACCGGCGAGCGGCGAGCCGCCGGCGCACTCGCTCCCCTTTCGGCGAACCGGTCACGCGCTCACCGACCTCGGGCGAAAGCGCACGTCCAACGAGGACGCGTTCTTCATGGACGACGCGCTCGGCCTCTACATCGTCGCCGACGGCATGGGTGGCCACGCCGCGGGCGAAGTCGCCAGCCGCGAGGCGGTCGACACGCTGTACGGGATGGTGAAGCGCGGCATCGGAGAGCTCCGCCAACTGGTCGACCCCGTTGTCGAATCCGACGCGCGTGCGGCGTGCCGTCTCATGGAGAGCGCCGTGCAGGCGGCCACGTACTTCGTCTACTCGATCGCCGAGATCGATCGCGACAAGAGCGGGATGGGGACGACGATCAGCGCGCTGCTCGTCCTCGGCGGCTACGCGATCACGGCGCAAGTCGGCGATAGCCGGATCTACAAGGTCGAGGGCGGCGCGGTCGAGCAGCTGACCGAAGATCACACCCTCATCGCCTGGCAGCTGAAACAGGGCCTCATCACGCCGCAGGAGGCCGCGCGATCGCCCCACCGCAACGTCATCACGCGCGCCGTCGGAAACCGCGAGTACGTTCAGGTGGATACGCGCCGTATTCAACTCGTTCCTTCCACGCGTTTCCTGCTCTGCAGCGACGGGTTGCACGGCTACCTGGAGGATGCCGACATCCCGAGCATCGTCGAGATGGGCGGCGAAGCATCCGTGAGGCACTTCATCGATCTCGCGAACCAGCGTGGCGGCAAGGACAACATCACGGCCGTGCTCGTCGAGATCGATTGACCCAAAGTTGACCGTCCGGCCGGCGCGCTGGTAACGAAAGATCGCACGATGGTCACGTCAGCGTGCGCTGCCGGGACATCTTTGGAGTCATCAGCCATGAAGACCAAGCGAGTCGGGGTGCTGATGGGCGGATGCTGCGGGGAGCGCGAGATTTCGCTCCTCACCGGCGAGGGCGTCGCCTCCGCTCTGGAGAGCCTCGGGCATCCTGTCACGCGCCTCGTGTGGAACGATGAAAGCCGCGGGCTCGACGAGCTCCTGCGCGCGCACCCCGTCGACGTGATGTTTCTGGCGCTGCACGGTCGCGGTGGAGAAGACGGCTGCGTGCAAGGCGTGCTCGAGGTGATGGGCATCCCGTACACGGGCAGCGGCGTGCTCGCGAGCGCGCTCGCCATGGACAAGCTCAAGGCGAAGGAGATGTTTCGCCTGCACAACGTACCGACGCCGCCGTACTACACGGCGACGCGCGCGGATCTCGCCGACCTCGAGGATCTTCACGGCAGCTTCGGCTTCCCCGCGATCGTGAAGCCGCGGCGCGAAGGGTCGTCCCTGGGCGTCGAGAAGGTGGGCAACCTGTCCGAGCTGGCCGCCGGCATCGGCCGCGCGCTCGCCTTCGACGAGGACGTGCTGGTCGAGCGCTTCGTTCGGGCGAGAGAAGTGCACGTCGGTATCCTCGAGGGCCGGGTGCTCGGCGCCATCGAGGTGGTGCCCAAGGGCGGCCTGTACGACTACGCGTCCAAGTACACGGCCGGGATGACCGACTACGTCGCGCCGCCCGACCTGCCTGCGACGCGCCTGCGGGGCGTGATGAACCTGGCCGAGCGGGCTGCGCGCGCGCTCTCGTGCACGGGCGCCTGCCGGGTGGACCTGCTCGTGACCGCGGGCGAGAACGAGTACGTCCTCGAGGTGAACACGCTGCCCGGCATGACGCCCACGTCGCTCTTGCCGAAGATCGCCGCCGCCGCGGGGCTGGACTACCCGGCGCTCTGCGCCGCGATCCTCGAGGGAGCGCGGCTGCACGCTGGCCTCTCCACGCGCGATGCAAGGGCGGCCGCGCAGCCGCGGAGCCAGGCGCGGTCGCTCGTCTCCTACGACGGGGACGAAGAGTCCGTGCCGCTCGCTCGCCGCGCGGGATGAAGGCGCCGGCCGCGGGCGAGCACCTCGATCGTCTTGGCGACGCCCCACGGCTGGAGGATCGCCGCTTCGTGGGGCAAGTCCCATACGGCGAGATCCGCGCGCGCTCCCACCCGTAAGGCCCCCCGATCGGCGAATCCGAGCGACGCGGCGGCGTGTCGGGTTGCGCCGAGGATCGCCTCTTCTGTCGTGAGCCCGTAGCTCCGTACGGCGAGAGCGAGCGCGAGCGGCAGGCTCTCGGTGGGCGCGGTCCCGGGGTTGGCGTCGCTCGCCACGACGAGACGCAGGCCCGCCGCCCGAAGCGCGGCGATCGGCGGGGGCGCCTGCGCCAGCGTGAAGCTCGCGACGGGCAAGAGGGTGGCGGCGACCCCGGCGCGCGCCAGGGCCGCGATGCCGTCGTCGGAGACGTGCTCGAGGTGGTCCGCCGAGAGAGCGCCCACGGACGCGGCGAGCTCCGCGCCGCCGACGTCGGCGAATTGCCCGACGTGAAGTCGGATCCCGAGGCCGGCGCGCGCGGCGGCCGAGGCGACGATGCGCGCCTCGTCGACGGTGAAGGCGCCGCGATCGACGTAGGCATCCACGAACCGCGCCCGTCCGAGGCGGGCCACGTCCGGGACCAACTCCGCCGCGACGCGTGCGACGTACGCAGCGCGGTCCGACACAGACACCGGCAGCGCATGGAGCGCGAGCAGGGTGGGGACGATCGTGGGCACATCGGGACGCCGCGCCACCGCGGCGATCGCGGCGAGCTGCTTGTGCTCGTGAGCCGGTTCCAGCCCGTAGCCGCTCTTCACTTCGACCGTCGTCACACCGCACGCGGCCATGCGCCGCAGCCGCGCCGTGAGGGCCTCCGCGAGCTGTTCGACCGACGCTCCGGTCACGGCATGGTGGGTTGCCGCGATGCCCCCACCGGCCCGGGTGAGGGCCGCGTAGTCGGCGCCGCGCATCCGGAGCGCGTATTCGTCGTGTCGCGATCCGACCCAGCACGCGTGCGTGTGCGCGTCGATGAGGCCCGGCGTGATCACGCGATCGCCGAAGTCCCGGATCGCGGCGTCGCGCGGCGCTTCGGCCCGTGGGCCCACGAACGCGATGCGCCCGCCGCGCTCGACGACGACCCCCCCGACGATCGCGCCGAGCGCCCCGTCGCGGGCCGGATCGCACGTCACGACCCGCGCCGCCGCGAACCCGCGCGCCTTCACGGTGCGGTCCGGCGCGCGATCTCGGCCGCGATCGCGCGTGACTCGACGCTTGCCAGCGCGCGCTGGACGCCGTCGTCGTCGAGAGGGTGCGATGCGATGCGCTTGCGCGCTGCGGCCCCGCGCGCGCACGCCTGCTCGCATCGCGCGCGGAACGCGCTGGACCCCTCGGCCTCCCGCACCAGCGCCTGCAGGGCGCCCTCTTGCTTCTCCTCGCTCCAGCACACGAGGAGCAGATCGCATCCCGCGGCGACCGCCTGCACGGCGGCCTCTTCGATCGACCATCGAGCGGCGATGGCTTGCATCTCGAGGTCGTCGCTGACGAGCAGCCCATCGAAGCCGATCCGCTCTCGCGCATCGGTGCATACGGCCGGCGAGAGCGTCGCGGGCCGGTCCCGGTCGATGGCCGTGTACACGACATGCGCGGTCATGAGCGCGGCGACGCCCGCCGCCGCGGCGGCGCGAAACGGCGCCATCTCCACGCGCTCGAGCCGCTCGAGGGGCTGGTCGACCGTGGGCAGGTCGACGTGCGAGTCCTTGGTCGTATCGCCGTGTCCTGGGAAGTGCTTGCCGCAAGCGAGGAGCCCAACCTCCTGGAGCCCGCGCAGCCACGCGAGGCCGAAGCGCTCGACGGTTTGCGCGTCGGTCCCGAACGCGCGGTCCCCGATGACCGGGTTGGTCGGACACGTGCTTATGTCGAGCACCGGGGCAAAGTTCATGGTGATACCCGCCGCGCCGAGCTCCCGCCCGACGGCCATCGCGATCCGGTGCGCGAGGTCGACGTCCCCCGAGGACGCGAGGGTCGCCATCGGCGGCACCGCCAGCCATGGGCCGCGCAAGCGGGCGACGCGTCCGCCTTCCTGGTCGATGCCGATGAGGGGTGTCTCGGGCGATTGGCGCCACACGGCGCGCGTCAGCGAAGCGATCTGCGCCGGTCCGCCCTCGACGTTGGGTTTGAAAAGGATGACGCCCCCCCGCAGCCCCTCACGCAGCGCGCGCCCAAGGTGAGGTGGCAGGGACGTCCCCGGGAAGCCGCCCATGATGAGTTTTCCGCAAGTCGTCGCGAGGGTCATCGCCGTGGGATCTTTGGGGGTCGTCGTCGGCTACGGGGGCGCTGGAAGCAAGTCGTTCCACGACCGCGCGCACGGCCCGCCGTTCGCGCCATCATCGCTCGCCGCTGGACCGGCGCACCTGGCGACGTCGACGATCGGGCCAAGCACCAGATAGCGTTCGCGCGATACGTACGGCAGCTCCACGGCGTGCCGGCTGTCGACCGCGCGGATCGCGCGGTCGGCCGCGTCGCGGACGACGGTCTGCTGCATCTGCTGCAGCTTGAGCCCGATCTGCTCGTGGAGCTGCTGCATCATCGGGTGGTCGGTGAAGGCGTACGCATGTTCGAGGTAGTGGGTGAGCTCCTGCATGGCCGCGGGCCCCGCGCCCGTCAGCAGCGACGCGGCTTCGAGCGCGCCGTCGGCGTCAGCCCCGAGCTCGACGGCGTGACCGATCGCGGCCGCCCCGTCGCGCTTCCAGGCCGCTCGCTCGGTACGGTCGGCGAGAAACGAGGGGCCGAGGAAGGCCATGAACTCGCCGTAGCGCTGCCAGATGCGGGCGTCCTCGGGCAACTCGACCGTCCCGCGCTGCAGATACGCTCGCGCAAGGCGCGCGTCGGCCTCGGTTCCGGCGATCGGCCGGTAGGCCAGCAGGGTGTCGACGTAGTGGTAAAGCGGGCGGTACTTGGGGTCGAGCGCCAAGATCGAGTCGAGGTAGCGCGGGACCTGGGTGAAGTCGCGGTGCTCGGACCAGTGCATGCCGTGCTGCACGAGCAGATCCGCCCAGAGGAGGTCGACCGCGGCGTCGTTCCACCCCAGCACCGCGAGGCGCAGCTCGGCCGGCGGGGGCAAAGGGGTGACGTCATCGCGCTCTTTCACCTCGTGCACGATCCGGGCGAGGCGCGGCTGTACGATGCCAATCCCTCCCGCGGCGCCCGCGAAGAGCAACACGGCTCTCGCCGCGGGCCACCCGATCACTCGACCTCCGAGTCCACGTACATCCCGCGATCCAAGGCTGCACCGTGCGCGTCGCCCGCGACGCTGCGGCCCGTGATCTCGAAGGTGCTCGGCACGCCATCGCCGTCCAGATCGGCGTGCGCATGCGCACGGAACGTCGAGTGAGTTGCCGAGAGCGCGCTGTCGAAGCCGAATGCGAAGCAGTGGGGTACGCCGGGCGGCGCGGGCTGGAAGGCGAGGGCGGTCCAGGTGGGTCCGTCCCAGGTGCCGGCGGGATCAGGCTCGCATCGTCCGCGCGGCGGCACCGTCGGGGTGAGGGGAGCGACCGGCGGGAACGCCTGGGCGACGGGCCGATCGGCCGCGTAGGCCACGGCGGCGGCACCGATGCGATTGAGCCCATCGACGGCCTCGACGAAGCGCGAGCGATGCACTTCGCGCGCGAAGGTGGGGACCGCGACCGCAAGCAGCGTGGCCCCGAGCGAGATGGCCGCGCCCACCTCGAGCAGCCCGAGGTTCTGCCAGCGAGAGCGATTGCGCGCGGACGACCCGGCCATCGTCTGGATCTACCATTTCCGGTTGCCCGATCCCTCTGCGTTTCAGCCGCGCTGGGCGAGCGGTGGCGCGGTATAACCGGGCCTCTTGACCAACGGTGGCCGGGCTGGCCGGGCGCGAGGGGCCCTATCGTGGCTGCTCGCCGTGTGCGCGTTGGCCTTCGTCGCGTGGGCCGTGCCGGTGCGGGATCGATGCTGGGACGAGAGCGCGCCGTCGCACACGCAGGTCTCTGTCTCTCGCGAGGCGGCAGGATGCGTCCTTCACCTGAAGTCCGGCGACGTGACGATCGACGCGTCGGAGTGCGCCAAGCTCCGATGCGAACCCGGGCTCGCGTCGACGATGAAGCACGCGAAGCTCGGGATCATTGCCGCCCTGCTGTTGCTCTACGTAGCGGGGACGGCGGCGTGGGCTGTGCGCTGGCGCCTGCTCCTCGGATTGGCCGACATCGACTTGCCCCTGCTCGAGGTGTGGCGCATCACGATCGAGGCGCAGGCCGGCGGCGTCCTCTTGCCGGGGGGCGTGGGTGGCGATGCGCTGCGGATCGCCTGGATCACGTCGCGGCCGACGCGGCACGGTGGGCCCGCGCCGCTGTCGATCGTCGCCGCGGCGGTGTTGCTCGACCGCGCCGTCGGTCTGACACTCATCGCGACGGTTGCGGTCGCGCTCGGCGCCATGTTCGGCGGGATGGGCGGCGGGCCGCTCGTGTGGGCTCTCACCGCCCTGCCGGTCGGGATCGTGGCCGGCTTGATGATCCTCCGGGCGGCGCCGGTCGAGCGGCTCCCGCTACTCTCGCGAGGGTCCGTCTCCCGTGCACTGGCGCCGGTGCTCGCCTACGTCCGCGATCCGCGGGCGCCGCGCGCGATCGCTCTCGCGGGGGCCGTCAGCGCGTTCATCGCGGCGGCTCAATTCGTCATCCTGCGGGGCCTCGTGTTCGGCCTCGGCGCGACGCCCTCGGCCGAGAAGTGGGTGTACGTCGGGACGGCGATGGCGTTCATCGTCGGCGCGGTCCCCGCGCTTCCCGGCGGCTGGGGTACGGCCGACGCGGCCTACGTATTTTTCTTCGGGCGCGCGGGTCTCGCGCCCGCCATCTCCCTCGCTGTGTGCCTGCTGTACCGGCTCTTCTGGTATGTTTTGGCAGTGGTTGGTGCGCTCCTTTACGCGTCGCGACGGCGCCCCGCCGGCGAGGCGCCCCGCGCCGTCGAAGGCCCCGGCGAACCATGAACGTCTCGATCGTCGTTCCGGCCTACAACGAAGCCGGCAATCTGCACCGGCTGCTCACTTCGCTGATCGAGCAGAACACGGAACGCGTGCGCATCGTGGAGATCGTGGTCGTCGCCAGCGGTTGCACCGACGGCACGGCCGAGGTGGCGCGCCAGTTCGGGCGCGGCCGGCCCGGGCTGCACGTGCACGTGCAGGAGCGCAGGGAGGGCAAGGTCGCGGCGATCAACGCGTATCTGAGGATGCGCGACCCGCGCGCTGACGTGACCGTGGTATCGAGCGCCGACCTCGACGTCGGGCGCGACGTCATCGAGAAGATGGTCGCTTTTCTCCGCGACCATCCCGACGTCGGGATGGTGGGCGGGCGACCGATTCCCAACAACGACGGCTCCACGCTCGTCGGTCGCATGGGCAAGCTCGTATGGGAGCTGCATCACCGCGTCTCGCTCGAGGTGCCCAAGATGGGCGAGATCGTGGCTTTTCGGGCCAACCTCGTCGAATACGTGAGCGAGCTGTCCGTCGTCGACGAGGCGTCGATCGAGGACATCGTGCGCGCCAAGGGGTTCAAGCTCGGCTACGTGCCTGACGCCGTCGTCACCAACCGCGGGCCGGAGCGCATGGCGGAGTATTTCGACATGCGGCGCCACTATGCCCGTGGCCACTACTGGCTGCGCTTCGCCTTCGGCTACGAGGTGGCTACCCTGGATCGGGGGCTCGTGGCCAAGGCGGTGTTCGACACGGCGCGCGAGCAGGACCGCTTCGGCAAGGTCGCTCTCGCCGCCGCCGTCGGGGTGGAGATAGCGGCACGCGCGCTCGGCTTCTGGGATGCGCGGATCGTGGGGGGCAAGCACCGGACGTGGAACGCCCGGCACTCGACCAAGACGCTCGGCGCGCCCGCCACGGGCGCGGCCCCGGTGCACACGAACGGTGCGAGCACCCGCCTGTCCGCGCGGCCCGGACCGAACGAAGGCCCGCGATGAGCCTCTCGGGCGCGCAGGGCGCGGGCAAGCGGGTGCCCTTGCCCGCGCGGCTGGCTGGCTACCGCGCTGCGCACGCGACCGGCAAGCTCCAGCAGCTGCCCGTCAACTTCACGGTCTCGGTGACCTATTCGTGCCCGTCGCGGTGCGCGACGTGCGACATCTGGCAAAAGAAGGTCGACGACTTGTCGGTCGACGAGTACGCGCGCGTCTTCCCGACGCTCGACGGCGTACCCGTCTGGGTGACGCTTTCCGGGGGCGACCAGTTCGTTCGCGGAGACTTCGCCGAGATCGTGCGCCTCGTCATGACGCAGATCCGGCCGCGCATCGTGAACATCCCGATGAACGGCGTGATCACCGAGCGGGTCTTCCAGCTCTTGCCGCGCATCGCGGCGCACACGGTGGGCGCGCAGCTCGTCCTCAACCTCTCGGTCGACGAGGTCGGCGAAGCGCACGATCGCATCCGCGGCGCGGACCGCAACTTCGAGAAGCTAAAGCTCGTCGCCGATCTGATCCACGACTTGAAAAAGACGTATTCCCACGTGGTGCTGGGCGTGCACACCGTGATCTCGAGGTGGAACGTGGCGCGCATCCCGGACATCGAGCGCGAGGCGCGGGCGATCTTCCGTCCCGACTCGTACATCGCCGAGGTCGCCGAGAACCGCGTCGAGCTCAAGACGATGGACAAGGACATCGCGCCCTCGCCCGCGGAGTACCGCCGCGCGGTCGAGCACCTGGGCAACGTGATCCGCGCGAACCGGTCGGCGCACCCGGTCGCGCGCCTCGTCGAGTCGCTGCGACTCGAGTACTACGACCTCGCGGCGCGCATCCTCGAAGAGAAGCGCCAGGTGATCGACTGCTATGCGGGCTGGGCAAGCGCCCACCTGGCGCCCGACGGGCACGTGTGGGGATGCTGCGTGCGCGCCGAGTCGCTCGGCAACGTCCGCGACTACGGCTACGACTTCCGCAGCGTATGGTTCGGGTCCCAGGCGGACGCGTTCCGCGCCAGCGTGCGCGCCCACGAGTGCGCCTGCCCCCTCGCGAACGCCAGCTACACGAACCTGCTGCTCGATCCGCGGTCGCTCGTGCGTGTCGCGTCCCACATGGCGGGCGCCTGAGGGCACAGAGAGGGTCGCACACGTGGAGGCGTACGCCGCGCAGATCATCACCCAAGATCGGGGCCTCGGCACGGCCTACGAGCGCTGGTGCTTCTACCAGCGGATGGACGCCTGGGCGCGCGAGTACGGCGTCGAGTCAGCGCTCGAGGGACCTGTCGACGGAGTGGCCGGGGTGCGCGGCGTGCACTGCGCCGGGCTGGCGCGCGAGGGCGTTCGTGTCGTCTCCGCGGTCCCCTCGGCGGAGTCGGCCGATGTGGCCAGAGGCGTCTACGCCGACGTGGCGCCGACCGACGCCTTCGACGTTCGCGTCGTCGGCGACGAGGACATGACCCACGACTTGCCCCCCAGCGATCTCGTGCTCGTCTACCACGCGCTGCCCTTCGTGCGGGATTGGCACCGGTACCTCGACGCGGTCGGCCGGCGTGCCAAGAAGGTGCTCATCGTCGCGACGTGCAACCCCGACAACTGGGGGTTCACGGCAGTGCGGTGGCTCGGCGGCGTCCAGGCGCCGGCGGTCTGGAGCACCAGCACGCTCGCGCCGGCGCTTTGGGAGCTCGGGCGCGTGCGCGAGCACGTGTACTTCGACGCCCCGTGGTGGCCCGATCTGCCGGTTGCACCCGGGCAAAGCCTCGCCCATCGGTTGAAGCAGCTCGTCGTCGGCTCCGGGGGGGCGCGGTTTGCCGCGCCCGAGCGCGGGGCCATCCTGTCGTCGAAATACGTCTACGGGCCGGGGCGATGGCCGTACTTCGGTGGACCGGCCTGGCTCGACGAGCTCGAGCCCGCCTTGCTTCGGCACCCGGCGTTCGAAGGATCGTCGCCCGCGCTCGTGCGGCGCGCCGCGCATCTGCACGCCTTCGTGGTCGACATGCGCCCGCGCAGTCCGCAGGCGCGACGGCGTCTCGCTCAAAGCGTCTGACAGTCCGTTCGCGGGCGGCGTCAGGCCGGCCGCAGCCGAACGATCTGTACGTCTTGCTTGAACGGCACGAGCGAGAGCGCCCGCAAGACGAGGCGCTTCCACGCCGCCGGGCTCTCCGTCGCCAGGAGCCAGCTGCTGTAGATGCTCGCCTGCGCGAAGGCCTCGATCCGGAAGCCCTGGGCGGCGAGCAGCTCGGCGAAGGCCCTGCGCGTGAAGTGCGAGACATGTCCCGAGACCCGCGTGCCGCCGTCCGGCGACCCGTACCGGCGCCGGAGGGAGCACTCGATCGCGGGGGGCTGCATACCGACCGCCAGCATGGCGATGCCGAGGAGACCGTCGATCCTCGGTACCGACATCACGGCGTACCCCGTCGGCGCGACGACACGCCGGATCTCGCGGACCAGGTGATCGGTGTCGTGGACGTGCTCGAGCGTCTCGAGGCAGGTGACCACGTCGAACGACGCGTCGGGATACGGGAGCCGCTCCGGCAGGTCGAGGTTCACGGCCGTGGCCTCGAAGTCCCGCGCGAGCGGCGCGAAGTCGACGCCGACGACGCGCGCGACGCGGGCCCGGTCCGCCATGAGGCGGGTGACGACGCCGGTGGCGCACCCGACGTCGAGCATCGCGCCCCCCGCCGCCGGAAGGAGGAGATCGAGCGTGCGCTTGACCCGGTCGTCGAGGACCAGCGTGGAGCCGTGCCGCCGGTAGCCCCGCCACGCATCGTCGTCGGCCGACCAGCGCTGCTCGTTGACCGATTGAGCGGTCACTCGGACGGATGCCACGACAGCGATCGTACCACGCGAGGGTAGGCGCCCTCGGCGGCGGTCCTTGGTATAACGACGCGGAGACGTGTCGCTCAGCGTAGGGATCACCGGCGCCGGGGGGTTCATCGGTGGCCACGCCGTACGTGGGTTCATGGCGCGCGGAGCCAGGGTCACACTGTTCCGGCGCGTCGCAGGCGGAGGCCCAAGGGATAGGACGCTCGAGGACGCGATCGCCGATCCGGGCCTTTTCGGCGGTCTCGACGTGGTCGTGCATTCGGCGGCGGTGCGGCACCGTTACGGCGTCGACGCCGCGACGTACCGCGCGTCGAACGTCGATCTGGTCGAACGCGCGATGCACGCGTGCGCGGCCGCCGGCGTGCGGCGCTTCGTCCTCGTCAGCTCGGTCGGCGTCTACGGATTTCCGACCATCCTACCGGTGACCGAGCGCGCGCCTTATGCGCCGCGGACGCTGTACTCGGCGACCAAGATGGAGGCCGAGCTGCGGGCCCGCCGGGCCGCCGCGGGGCTGGGCCTGGAGCTCGTCATCGCGCGGCCGACCATCGTCTACGGGCGAGGAGATCGAAACGGAATGCTGGGGAAGATGGCTTCGATGATCCAAGCTGGCTCCTACCGTGTCGTCGGGTCGGGCAAGAACCTGCTCCACCACGCCCACGTCGACGACGTCATCGACGGCTTGTGGCTGGCGGCGAGCCGACCCGAGGCCGCCGGCGACGATTTCATCCTGGCCGGTCCGGAGACGACGACGCTGATCGACCTGTCGGCCCTGGTCGCGCGCGCCGTGGGTCGTCGCCTGCCAGCACGGCATGTCCCGCTCCCGCTCGCGCGAGCGGTCGCTGCGGTCGTCGACGTGGCGGCCTATCGAGGGATCGCGTTCGTCGCGAGGGAGCCTCCCATCAACGGCGAGAAGCTCGACGTCATGACGCTATCCATCCGCTTCGACGTCGAGAAGGCGCGCCGGCGCCTCGGGTTCGAGCCCCGCGTCGGGTACGCAAGAGGCGTCATGGAGACGCTGATCGATTCTTGACGATATCGTCGGACTCGAGTGGGATTTCGGGAATCGGGCCGGTGCCGTTTTCGGCGGCCTGGATCTCCTTGACGGTGTTCCTCAGGAGGACGCGCAGGCTCGGCGGACGCGGCTGCGGCGGGGACGCGTCGTCTGCGTCGATGGGCACGAGGGGCAGGATCGACTCGAACAGGTACCAGTCGCCCTTCGCCGCGACGAATCGGGCGTCGCGACGCATCCCCAAGGTGAGCGCGGCGGCCAGGGCTCGGTCCGGTGTGTCGACGAGGAGGTAGCGGAAGCGCGTCATGTCCCACGCCGGACGAAAAGCGAACGGGAGGCGCTGCGTCCGGTCGACGACGTCGGCCCACTCCTTCTCCGGCCGCTGCGCCACCGGCGAGATGGGCGACTGCGTGTAGTCGAAGAGAGACCTCCCGCCGCGCTCCGCGACCACGTGCCCCATGGCCTCGATGGGGTTCCAGAGGCGGTTGGCCGAATCGTGGCCGAGATTCAGGGCCGCGACGGCGCATCCGGGCTCGATGCGATCCACGAGGACCTCGAGGTCCGAGTACATCCGGTTGCTGTCCGCGAAGCTCGGCCAGGCGGCGAGGATCGAGGCGATGGGAAGCACCGCGCAGAGCACGGGCACGATCCGAGGAACGGAGGCGTCTGGCCTGCCCGGGCGCGCGGCGCAACATACTGCCAGGAGGGCCCAGGCCGTGGGCATGAAGCGGTGGTACACGAGCGTCGTGCTCCGGACGCTGGTGGGCGCGACGAGGTACAGGATGATGAGCGAGACGCCGAGCGCCTCGAAGCGCCAGGCATGCAGCCGCTCCCAGAACGACTCGGTGATGGGGCCCGGGCGGGGCCGGCCCGCAGCCAGGATCGCGATGGGCGCGAGGGCCAGTGCGAGCATCGAATTGCGGACCCATGGTTCGTATCCGCCGAAGAGCACCGCGGAGATGCTCGTGACCTTTTGCCCGAATTCTTCGTAGAAAATAAGCGCCGGCATCCGCAGGTTGCGTGGTCCCGCGTGGCGCCAGGCGTAGACGCCGGCGACGTAGACGAGCGCCACAGAGAAGAGTAACGGCGCGACCCGCAGCGTCAGCGCCCTGGGCCGCAGCGGCGTGCCTACGGTGCAAAAGACGAGCGCTGCGCACGCCACGAGCTGCATCGCCTGATGTGCGAAGTGAAGGAGCACCATCGCGGCGCAGACGGCGGCCGCGCGGCGAGCGGTCGGCTCCGCGGCAAACCGGTCGATCGTCGGCAGGAGCGCCAGAAGGGCGATCAAGCCGACGATGTTCTGCACCAGACCCCAGAAGAACAGCCACCCGAAGCCGATCGGCGCGGCCACGAGCGCCACCGTCCAGCGCGACGCGCCGACATGGTCCGCAAAGCGGGCCGTGGCGAGGGGAAGCGCAAGCATCGCGGCGGCCACGACCACCTTGGAGGCCGTCCCGATCGGCACGAGGAACGAAACCGCGAAGACCAGGAGCGAAAAGAGCTGATTGGAGTGCCCGAGATTGAGGAAATAGAGCCCCTTGGGTGCGAACACGGGGTCGCCCCAGTGCCGCAGCAGGCCGACGCTCGCCTCGTGCAGAGGCAAGTCCACCATCGGCGGATACTTGGCGATCAACATGGGCGCGGCGAACAGCGCGCCGACGAACCACGGCGCGAGCCGTTCCGCTCGGCGCGTCGTGTCCGTCATCCGGGGGAGCATCATGGGAGGAGCTCATTCGGGCCACAAAAGACGAGAGACGGTCCGCCCGAGCGGGACCGTCTCTCCAAGCGCATCACGAGAGCTCTCGACGTCGAGAGCGCGCTCACTCCTCCGGATTCGTCTCCTGGATGTTCGGAGAGATGGCGACGGCGCCGCTCTCTGCGCTGCCCGCGATGAGGAACGTGGAGAACGTCCCGTTGCCGTTCAGGTCCCCGTTGGCGACCGCGGCGAAACCTCCGCTCGCAGCCGACGTACCGCCACTGACGGCGCTGCTGTAGTTGGAAGCCGTGGTGGAGGCGTACATATAACTATAATACTGGGGCTCCTCGAGGGAGAACTTGAGGCATTGCCAGCCCGCCGTGTTGCTGCCGGTGTTCCAGTCGGAGACCTGCGACTGGTACTTCTGGGCCGCCGGGGCGGCGCTTGGAACGGCAACAGCGTCGTCGCAGAAGGCGCGCATGAGCGCGGAGACACCGGCGGGGCCGAGGATGGCGTTCGTGCCTTTCTCGCGCTCGACGGCGGCCGCCGAGTCCTTCGCGATCTGACCGAGCGAGTTCCTCGCCTCGGCCGTCTTTGCGTTCGCGATGTACTTTCGCACACCGTAGATCGCGAGGACCGCGAGAATGCCGACGATCGCCACGACGATCATCAGCTCGATCAGAGTGAACCCTCGTTTTGCCTTACGTATCCATCGACCCATGATGTTCCTCCGTTGCCGATCTCTCGGCGATCACTGTCCCTCCCGGACGACGAATATCTGATTCGTAATCGAGAGCCCGTAAACGATCGTGTCCGTCGCGAATCCTGGGATGTTGTCGAGATCCCCCTCGGCCTGGATGACGTACCAGTCGGTCGGCGGCGAGGCGGGGACCGTGAGCTGGCTGGTGCCGTCGAGCGGGAGCGGGACGCCGCCGTTGACCGGCGTCCCCGCCGTGCCCGCGATCGACGCGTAGCCGAAGAGAACCGGACCATCGACCTGCACCGGAAGCGCCGTCCACGGCACGGAGCCGGCGCTCGTGCCCGCTCCTCCCCAGCCCATCAGCTGCTGGTACACCGGCTGTCCCGGGTAATAGTCGTTGACGACCACGCCCAGGTTCGCCTCCCCGTTGACGCCCGCGTATTGCTGCGTCTCCGAATGATAGGCCTCCTGCGCGATCCGGATGTTTTGCACCATGCCGGTGGCCTCGGTGACGTGAGAGGTCGTGATCAACTTGCGGTACCCGACGACGGCCAGTAGCGACAGCACGCTCACGATCGCGACCACGATCATCAGCTCGATGAGCGTGAATCCTCGCGATCCCCTCCTGGCCACAGCTCGCAGGTGGTGCACCGTCCATGCCGGCGCCATCACCGCGGGCGGCGCCGCCGCCGTGCGAAAGCCAAGCCCGATCACAATTGCCCGAATAGTGCCATGGAAACAGGGACCTCTGGCAACGTTTTGCCGTAGAAATCGCCTCCTTGTGAGCCCAGCCGCGCCGAGGCCCGAGCGCCGCCGAGTGACAATTTTCGTCACAATCGCGCCCATGCTCACGACGATATTTGGCAGCCGCTCAGTGAGAGTCGCGCTCCAGCCCTTCTACATCCGGCCCCGACGTCGGCTCGACGTCCACAACGTCGGACTCGGCATCGCCGAGGCCGTGCTTGTGCAAGCGATAGCGGAGGCTTCGCAGTGTCACGTTGAGGAGCTTGGAGGCCTGGGAGCGCACGCCACCCGAGCGCTCGAGGGCTTGCAGGATCAGGCGCCGCTCGACCTCGCCCAGGACCTCGTCGAGCTTGCAGCCGTCGTCCGAGAGGGCCACGAGAGCCGGCAGGGGCTGCGCAACGGCGCCGGCCACCTCCGGAGGCAAGTCGCCGAGCCCGATGATGGGGCCCTGCGCGAGCGCGACGGCACGTTCGATGACGTTCTCCAGCTCGCGCACGTTGCCGGGGAACCCGTGAGCCTCGAGCGCGCGGACCGTGTCGGACGAGAGACCCCGGATGTCTTTGCCCTGTTCGCCGGCGCACTGACGCAAGAAGTGCTCGGCCAGCAGGCGGATGTCCTCGACGCGTTCGCGCAAGGGAGGCACCTCGATCCGGATGACATTGAGGCGGTAGTAGAGGTCTTGCCGCAGTCGCCCGACACGCACGTCTTCCTCGACGGGGCGATTGGTGGCCGCGAGCACGCGCACGTCGACCGCGACCTCGCCCGCCGCCCCGACCGCGCGGACCTTGCGCTCCTGCAGCACGCGCAAAAGCTTGACCTGCACCGACGGCGCGAGCTCGCCGATCTCGTCGAGCAAGAGGGTGCCCCCTTCGGCCTCGCGAAAGAGTCCGAGGCGGCTCGCGACCGCGCCGGTGAAGGCGCCCCGCTCGTGGCCGAAGAGCTCTGCTTCGATCAGCGTCTCGGGGATCGCTCCGCAATTGATGACGAGGAAGGGGCGATCGCGCCTCTCCCCCGCGTCGTGGATGACGCGCGCGATGCGCTCTTTGCCGGTGCCGCTCTCGCCGGTGATCAGCACCGTCGTCCGCGTCGCCGCCACGCGCTGGCACAGGTCGAGGATGCGCCGCATCGACGCCGAGTTGCCGAGCAGCGCCCGCCCGCGTTCGCGCCCCAGCTGCGCGCGCAGCTGGTCGTTCTCGGCGACGATGGCGCGCTTCTCCAGCGCCTTTTGCACCAGCTCGCGCAGCTCGGTCGTCGCGAAGGGCTTGGACACGAAGTCGTAGGCCCCGCGCTTCATCGCGACGATCGCCGTGTCGACGCCGCCGTGCGCGGTCATCATGATGACCTCGGTGTGCGCCGTCCTCTGCTTGATGAGCGAGAGCAGGTCCAGGCCGCTGCCGTCGGGCATCAGCAGATCGGTCAGCACCACGGCGTAGGGCTCCGGCGCGTGGATCACCGCTTCGCAGGCCGTCTTGAAGCCCGGCGCCAGCGTGACCGCCATGCCCTCGCGCTTGAACAGGATCGCGAGCATGTCGCGCAGCCCAGGCTCGTCATCCACGACGAGGATCCGCGGTTTGGCGGCGCTGGCTGGCATCCTGACTCTGTCAGGCTACCAGACGCGCATTTCACAACCGAATCCGGGTGGGGAGCGGAGGTCGCTAGGGCGCCCCGAAATCCGGTGGGGAGCTCGAGGGGAGCGGAGGTCGCTAGGGCGCCCCGAAATCCGGTGAGGAGCTCGCAACTAATTCAACTTGGCGACCGCCGGCTTCGTCTCGCCCGAGCCGACCGTGACCGTCATCGTCTTCGTGAGCCCTTCGTCGGCGTTCACGAACTTGACGGTGTGGGTGCCCGCGGAGACTTGGTAGTGCACCTTGGGCGTGGGCCCGAGCGACTTGCCGTCGAGAAAGCACGTGGACGGCGGGATCGAGTTGATGGTGAGAAAGCCCTCGCCACCCCCTTCGGCTGCGGGCGCAGGCGCAGCGCGCGGGGCCGGGGCCTCGCGCGGGGCGGGAGCCGGGCGTTCGACCGGCGCGCTGCCCCCGTAGTAAACGGGCGGGCTGTAGGACGACGGCGCCGACGACTTGGGATCGAGCGTGACGACGTACGTTCGCTCGGCCTGCCCGTCGTCGAAGCCGATCGCCTGGCGGTAGTCGAGGAAGCCCGGTCGGTTGCCCTCGAGCGCCCACGCCTTGGTCGTGTCGATGTCGACCGAGATAGGCAGCATCGGGAGCTCGCGCCGGTCGGCGCCGCTGACGAGGTAGACGCGCGCGCCGGCTGTGCCGAGGCTGATCGTGGCCTTGCCCTTGAGCACTTTGAGAGTGACCGAGCCGAGGTCCTCGACCTTGTCCTTCTCGACGCTCACGTGCTTCTCGAGCGGCTGATAGCGCTCGGAACCGGCGACCTTGATCACGTGGTCGCCCGGCGAAAGATCGCGGATCTCCTGGGGCAGGGGACCCGCCTCGCGATCGTCGATGTAGAGCTTGACGCCCGGCTGCGTGCCGGTGATGCGAATGCCCGTGCCCGCGGCCGAGCCGAGAATGAAGTTGGCCGGCGCGTCGCGCCGCGACTCGACGGACACCGTCTGTACGGGCGGCGTGTCGTAGCCGTCGGCGAAGAGCTTGACCTCGTGCGGGCCCGTGCCCACCTGGTCCACGATGCAGGGAGCCGTGTCGCACTGCTTGCGCCCGTCGAGGAAGATCTCGACATGGTTCACGCTGCTGCCCTTGGTGTCCGTCACGTTCACGAGCACGCGGCCCGTGCGGGGCGTGAGAAGCAGGACGAGCGCGCCGACGGCGAGCACCGCGCCACCCGCGAGCGCCGCGTAGAGCGTGGTGCGGTTTTGCTGCGGGCGGACGAGCTGCGTCGCCTCCATGCCCCGGCGCTGCGCGGAGTACTCCTGCGGAATGGCTGCCGCGCGGGGGATGCCGTTGGGCGGCAACGTGGCCATCGGCGACGGCGGCGGCGGCACCGAGGCCGGTCGCATCGGAGGCGGGAGCGGAAGCGACGATTGCTGCGCCAGGCCGAGGCCGGGCGTGGTGGGCAGCGCGGCGGGGAATGCGTTGGCGGGTTGCGGGTAGCCAGGCTGCGCGTAGCCCCCGGGCTGCGGGTAGCCACCAGACTGTCCGTACCCGGGAGGCGGCGGCGGCGTGGACGTGCGACCGAATGGCTGATTGGCGCCGGACGGCGGCGGCGGCGGGCGCGTGGGCGGACGCGACTGCGGATTGACGTGCAGGCCCATCGGCGAAGGCGGCGGCGCGCTGGGTTGGGGCATCTGCGGGGCGGTGAGCCCGAGCAGCGTGGCCTTGGGGCGCGCCAGCGAAGGCGCGGGCGCCGGGACGGCGCGCGTGGTGATCGAAGAAGCTTGCTCGACGCCGATCTTCGTGGCTTGGTCGCCCTCTTCGTCGAAGATCTTCGTGGACTCACCCGCTTCGTCGAAGATGTGGGTGGCCTCGTCCTCCTCGTCCCAGTCCATGTCGACCGAGGCGGTGGCGCTCGCGTTTGCGTTGGCGGGTTTCGTTGCGGAGGGGGCGGGCGGCGGCGGGATACTCGACGTGCGCGCCATCGGCGCGGGACCGACGACGGGGGGGAGCGACGAGCGGCCGGGCGGCGGCGGGGGCATCCGCGAAGGCGAGGGGGCGCCCGTGGGGAGCATCGGCGTCGTGGCGGGAGCGGTGATGCCGAGGAGCGTGCGCTTGGCCTCGCCGGGCTTGGCTACGGGCGGCGGCGGCGGGACGCTGCGGCCGGTGGACGGAGCTCGCGCAGTCGCGCTGCCCTTGCCGAGACCTTCGAAAATATCGAGGTCCGATCCGCCCTTGTCATTCTGTGCCATCGAACCGGTCTCCTGCATTGCCGCCCACCGAGGATACCATGGAGACTACAGTAGCCTCCTGTAGCTTCGCGCCGATGCTTCTTTTGCGCGAATCACCGCTAAGCGCCAACTGCGACAGCGCGTTGCGACGCGAATGAAACTTTCCTCGGAGATCTGAAATTGCCGCCTCCGGTGCAACGGTAGCGCGCGCATGTTGGCCTTGCGAGCCCCTTGCGCCCTTGCGAGCGCCAATGGAGCGCGACGCGAGGCGCGATAGGGCACGACTGAAGAGGCGTGTCGCTCTGCGTCATCGGGGTCCACCGGCGACCGTGGACTGTGCAGATGGCGCTCCGCTCGCGCGCGCAGATGATGGGGTTGCACTGGCCGCGATCGCGCTGGCCGATGTGGCAGGGGGCGGGAAGTAGCGAACGCGCTTGGCCTGCAGCGGTTGCCAGACCGTGATCGGAACGATCGGCGTGTCCGGAAAGACGGCGTGGGCGTCGGGTGCGGACGAGCGCATCAGGATGGCCGACGCAACGGGCAAACGGCGGGCCGCGATCGGGTCACCGGCGGCGTCGAGCGTCCCGCCCAGCATGGCCCTCGATTCGCCCGGCAGAAGGAGGCGGCTCCCGCATCCGAGCCGCGCGAGAAGCGAGTCCATCGCAGCCGCGGTCGACGCGTCGGCCGCGGCGTCGGGCGCGAGCTCGATCCAAACGAGCATTCCGTCCTCGTCCTCGACCCCGGCCGCCGCGCGCGCCGTTTTCGCCAGCGGATCGTCCGGGGCAGAGCCCGACACGAGCGCGACCGCGTCGCGGGTCGGCGACGACGCGCCGATGGCGAACGAGGTGCCCGCCGACCAGAGCGTGAGCGCGCCGCGTTTCGGAGCGGCGAGCGACAGGACGGTCGCCGCGCCACCCGCATCGCCGACCGCGGGCTTCATCGTCCGGGGGTCGGCCCGCACGACCCGTAGCTTGAGGCCCGCGGCGCCGTGCAGCCACGTCGTCGCGATCGCGAACGGGAAGCCGTGCTGGGGCAGGCCGCGCGTCCGCCAGACGCCTTCGTCGGGATCGGGGCGCGGCGCCGTCGAGGCCGCGGTCGCCGGCGCGCCCGGCAGCGTCGTGCGCGACGTCAGGTAAAAGAAGTCCCGCGCTTCGCGCTGGATGTATCGCGGAAAGAGCATGTGCCCCATCCCGCGGATCATGCGGCGCGCGCGGAAGACGTAGCCGGGCATGTCAGGCACCTTGCCCTGAGCCTCCCAGTCGCCTTGAAGCGGCCGCCCGAGGGCAGGCGGAGCGTCGCCTTCGGTCACGTCGTAGAACTCGAACCCCGCGTGGCCGGGGTTCATGTCGAGGTGAATGCCGAACGAGCAGCGCGCCGCCAGCATGCCCTGCGCGAGGTCTTCGGCGGAGATGCTCGTGCTGTAGAAGTAGCCGACGTAGCCCTCGTGCGTGAGACAGAGCGCGCTGCGGGCGGTGTGGATCTGATCGGGCCAGCCGGGTGGCGCGCCGCCCCACCACGTGCGCCCCCACGGGTTGATGCGATCGTTTTGCACCAGCGCCGTGAGGTTCTGTCGAAGAGCGACCACGTCGGCCGGCACCGAGGGCGACGCGGGCCACGCACCGAACCCGTTGGAACCATCGCTCAGCTCGACGACCGTCGCGGCGTACGGCTTCGCGGGCAGGTACTCGACCCCGTCGGCGCGCATCCCGTATTCACCGTGCTGCGCCTGAAAGCCCCCGTTGAACGCGGCGACGACGTGCCTCAACACCTCGGGCGTGCGCGGGATCATCCCCGAGCCGTGCTCGCCCGTCGCGCTGATCGGCTCGACGGTGCCCGCCTCCATGTGCAGGGCGATCTGCCGCGGATCCCAGAGCGTGATGTAGACGCGCACGTCGGGGCGCTGCCGGTCGGGCCGGATGAACGACGTGACGAATGGCGGCGCGGTCCCGGCGGCCGTCGGAGTGATGAACGGGTCCTTCTCGAGAGGGATCCATCGGCCTTCGCCGGGCAGAGGAGGGAGCTGCGCCTTCATTGGCGCGGGTGGCCAACCGACCTCGGGATCGATGAACGTCGCCGTCGCCGTGAGCGGCGAGTCGGCGGCGGTGTCGAGCCCCAGCTCGTCGCGCACGTCGTCGGCGGTCGTGCCGCGCGAGACCGTGGCGCGTACGCCGTCGAGGACCGTGAAGGCCACGGCCTTGATCCACTGCATGCGATCGTCGCCGAACCAGGAGACGGCGCGCACCCGATCGACGGCCCACGTGACGACGTTGCCGGGCCGCGCGCGCTCGTCGGGGACGACGCGCACCGACTCGCCGCCCGTGACGACACTCGTCGTCCGGGGGTCGATGACGATCCGCCGGCCGGGAGCGCGCACCTCGAGCAGGCCGTCGTCGTCCCAGCGCAGCGACGCGTCCGAAGCTGGCTTCTCGAACACGAAGGCCGCGTGCGCGACCCCACGCGCCTGCCCGGTCTGTTGCCAGTTGGTCAACGCCGCCTGCGCCCGCTGCACCCACGTGAATCCCTCGGCGTCGCCGGCGTCGGCCCCCGCGAGGTCGAGCACGTGCACGCCGGAGACTCCGCCGTCGACCCACGTCGCATACGCGGCAAAGCGGCCGCGCACGATCGCCCGTGACTCATCCGCGCCGGTCGTCTCGGTCACGTTCCAGGCGTCGATGAACTCGAGCACCGAGCCCTCCGGCGACAGGCGCGCGCGGGCGAGGAAGAGATCCTTCGGGTCGTCGACCGCGCCCGCTCGCACGAGGGCCCGCGCTTGGCCGCCGATGGCCCCGAGGATGCCCGAAGAGCCGTCGATCCACGTGACGTCGGCGGCGGCGGCGGCGAGGCCGCGCGCGGTCATCACTTCGGCGAGGCTCGCCGCGGCGCTCGGGGGCACGGGGTCGAGGGTGCTGCCGCGCCACGCGCTCACCGCCCAGGCCGCGACCATGACGACGGCTGCCGGTCGCGCCGACCGCCACCACCACGACGTTGCCGTGGGGGCGCCGGGAAAGTCGACACCTGCTTCGCTGTCAAACACCTCGGAAGCCACGCGAGACTCTCGACCCTGTGCCGTATCAACTTGCGGGGGCGCGGTCCAAATTGGCACGCTCGCCCGGCGCCACGCGGGCGCCACGCGGCGCCACCGTCGTCGCGTCCCCGTCAACCGCGTTGGCGAAGATCCCAGCGAAGTGCCCGTATTTACGCGCGGAACGTATGGCTCGGAACGTGCTACACCGAGGGTGCGATGGTCCGCCCTATTCACGCGATCGCGCGGCTCCTTGGCGTGGCGCTGCTGCCCCTCGGCGTCGCTGTCGGGTGCGTGAGCCCCACGCTGCCGCTGCCGCCCCCGTCCACGCCCGAGGTGACCACCGTCGACTCGGCCCACGTCAGCCTGTCTTCGGGCTGCGGCGGGGTCGAGAACGACGCGGTGGTCGAGGTCATCAACACCAACCCCACAGTGCCCATGGGCGATGCCGTCGGGGGCGCGATCGCGACCGACTGCGGGGCCTGGAGCACGCAGGTCTACGCCCATTCCGGCGACGTGCTCAGCATCACGCAGCAGTACGCCAATCAAACGAGCACGCCGGTCACCGTGCAGGTGCCCTGACGCGTTTCGAGCCCGGCCTGGCCGCGGCTCGAGAGCGCGCTACTGCCAGCGTGTCTCGCGCGCCGAGCCGATGACCTTGAGCGACACGCGTCGACTGGGCGAGGCCTCGGCCGCCGCGCCTTCGTCGAGCAGCTCGCCGACGAGATCCCAGTCGCTGGCCTGCACGATCTTCACGCGGCGGATCTGGCCCGGCGCGGCCTCGCCCTCGCTCAGGTAGACGCTGCCGTCGATGTCCGGGGCTTGCCCCGGGTGGCGCCCCTTCATCACGAGCTCGTGCTCGTCGCTCGGTCCCTCGACCAGGACGTCGAGCTCTTGCCCGATGAGGGCGCCGTTCTTCTCGCGGGCGATGCGCCGCTGGATCCCCAGCACGCGGCGGGCGCGGTTGGCGGAGACCAGCGGCGGCACCTTGGCGTCCTGGGCGTGGGCGGCGCACGTCTCCTCGTCCGAATAGCGGAAGACGACGGCGTGCTCGAAGCGCGCCCACTCGACGAAGGCGCATAGCTCGTCGAAGTCGGCTTGTGTCTCGCCCGGGTGCCCCACGATGAACGCCGTGCGAAACGTGAGGCGCGGCACCGCCTTGCGCAGGCGCTCGACCACGCGCTTCTGGCGATCGATGCCGTGGCCGCGGCGCATGCGCTTGAGCATCGCGTCCGACGCGTGCTGCAGCGGCATGTCCACGTACGGAACGACGCGCGGGTGCGTGGCCAAGAGCTCGATGAGCGCGTCGTCGAGCGTCTCGGGGTAGAGGTAGAAGAGGCGCACCCAGCGGACGCCCCGGATGTCGGCGACGCGGCGCACGAGGTCGGCCAGCCGATCGCGATCTTGGCCCGCGCGCGGCAGGTCGCGCCCCCACGCGACCGTGTCTTGCGACACGAGATTGAGCTCGATGGCACCGCCCGCGACGAGGCGCTCGGCCTCCGCCACCACGTCGTCGGCCGTCCGCGAGCGCTGCTTGCCGCGGATCTGGGGGATGACGCAGAACGCGCACGCCCGGTCGCACCCCTCGGCGATCTTGAGCCAGGCGCTCGCGCGCGAGGCCGTCACGACGCGCGGGTCGCTCGCGCGAATCACCCACTCGGCGGGGTTGCCGACGAGCATGCGGGCGGCGTCGCCCTGGAGGATGGGCCCGAGCTTGAGCATGTCGCTCGAGCCGATGAAGTGGTCGACCTCGGGCATCTGCTGGGCGAGGTCGCCCGCGTAGCGCTGCGACAGGCACCCGGCGACGTCCAGCTTCTTGCAGGCGCCGACCTTCTTGTATTCGGCCAGCTCGAAGATGGTGTCGATCGATTCTTTCTTGGCCTCGCCGATGAAGCCGCAGGTGTTGACGACGATGACCTCGGCTTCGTCCGGCTCGCTGACCACGTCCCAGCCGCCCTGGCCGGCCACACCCAGCATCACCTCGGAGTCGACCCGGTTCTTGACGCAGCCGAGGCTGACGAAGTGAATCTTGCGTTCGGCCATGGCTGGCTAACTACTGGTTGCGGTTCGATGACTTGCGTCCATCATCGTGATGAATCGGTCGAACATGTACAAGGCGTCGTGCGGGCCGGCTGCGGCCTCCGGGTGATACTGGACGCTGAACGCCGACGAGCTCTCGACGGCCAGGCCCTCGGAGGTGCCGTCGTTGAGGTGCACGTGCGTCGACTTGGCCCCTGAAGGAAGGGTGGAGAGGTCGACGCAGAACCCGTGATTTTGCGTTGTGATTTCGACGCGCCCGGTCGTCAGGTCTTTCACCGGCTGGTTGGCGCCGCGATGCCCGAACTTGAGCTTGTACGTCTTGGCGCCGAGGGCCAAAGAGAGGAGCTGGTGGCCGAGGCAGATGCCGAAGAGCGGCTTCTTGCCCACGAGACCCCGGATCGTCTCGACGGCGTAGCCGACGGCCGCCGGGTCGCCGGGGCCGTTCGACAGAAAGACGCCGTCCGGGCGCTGCGCGAGCACCTCGGCCGCGGTGGCCGCCGCCGGGAGCACGGTGACCTTGCAGCCCGAGTCGGCGAGACACCGCAGGATGTTGCGCTTGATCCCGTAGTCGAGCACGACGACGTGGTGGCGCGCCGCGCGCGCAGGAAACGTGGACCACGCCCCCCGGCCCTCGGTCCAGCCGTAGGGCTCCTTGGGCGAGACCGCGCGCACGAGATCGAGGCCGTTCATGTCCGGGGCCTCGCGGGCCTTGCGCAGCAGCGTCTCGGGCGCGTCGGTCCCGATGGCGCCGTTCTGCGAGCCCTGGTCGCGCAGGTGCCGCGTGAGCTTGCGGGTGTCGATCTCGGAGATCCCGACGATGCCGTATTTGGCCAGGTAGGCATCGAGCGTCTGCTGTGAGCGCCAGTTGGACGCCAGCGGGCTCGCGTCGCGCACGACGAACCCGGCGACGCGCGGCGGCTCGGCGACGCTCTCGGTGTCCTCGGCGTTGATGCCGACGTTGCCGATCTGGGGCGCCGTCATCGTGACGATCTGCCCGTAGAACGACGGGTCGGTCAGGACCTCCTGGTAGCCCGTCCACGTCGTCGTGAAGACGGCCTCGCCGGTCGTCGTTCCCCGGGCGCCGAAGGGGCGCCCCTCGAACACCGTGCCGTCGGCGAGCACGAGCCACGCGCGGTCTTGTTTCGTCGGATCGGTCACTCGAGGCCCTTTCTACGGTGCGCGTCGCGCCTGGAGCGGCTGGCGCGGCGTCGGTTGGCGGTCTTCGATACCCTCTTCATGAACGATGCGCCCGCCGCAGACCGTCATGGCGACGCGTCCCTGCACCGTGCGGCCTGCAAAAGGAGTGTTACGGCTCTTGCTGCGCAAGCGCGACGGGTCGATCGTCCAGCGCGCGGTCGGGTCGACCAGGATGAGGTCCGCGGATGAGCCTTCGCGGAGGCGAGGCGCGGGGATGCCCACGATGCGGGCGGGCGCCGCCGTGAGGGCGTCGATCAAGCGGGAGAGGGGCAGGGCACCCTCGCGCACCAGGCCCAGGAGAAGGGGCAGGCACAGCTCGAGGCCGATCATCCCGGGCGCCGCCTCGGCC
>Ga0302326_10005252_pt1 | contig 29576 bp, 37 predicted proteins | sample Palsa_T0_3_FD_202264 | JGI IMG/M metagenome (GOLD analysis project Ga0302326, IMG submission 202264) | Peat permafrost microbial communities from Stordalen Mire near Abisko, Sweden - Palsa_T0_3 | ecosystem: Environmental > Terrestrial > Soil > Palsa > Peat permafrost | place: Sweden: Abisko... | reverse complement strand
TGAAGATCTTGTCGCGCAATCCAGCGCCCGCGACCACGTTGCCGACGACAATCTCCGAGTCGCCATAGGACGAAGCCGTGTCGATGAGTCTTCCGCCGGCGCCGACCAGCGTCTGAATGACTTCGGCCGCAGCACGCCGCGTTGGCTCGTCGTCCCGGTCAAATACGCTTGCTGTGCCGAGGCCGACCGCGGGCAGGCGCTCGCCCGTACTCGGGATCGGTCGAGTAATGGGTGACGTTTCGCTGCCCTGCCCCAAGGCGGTTCCTGCCAGAAGTCCGCCAGCGACCGCCATAAACTCACGGCGTGTGATCAGGCTCATCGTCAGTCTCCTTGGGCCGCCGCAGCTGCCAGCTGCGCCGCGCGGCGCTCCTGCGCTCGTCCGAGCGCCGTCGACAGAAGCAACCATCCGCCCACCACCGGCAGCGCACACAGCGCAATGGCCCCGAGCTTGAGACCAAGCGCTTGCAACGCATCGAATACCCAGCTGTACAGCGCGTCGGAGCCGCGGTAGACCACCACGTCGATCAGGTTCTTTGCCTTGTACTTCTCGGCGCGCGCGACGACGGTGAAGAACACCTGTCGTGCCGGATTGGCGATCGCAAAGTTCATCCACCGCTGCACCACCTGGACCACGACCACGACGGCAAGGCCCGGGGAGAGCGCCAGTGCGGCGAAGCCGGCGATGTACACAGCCGGCAACGCGGCAGCCGCAACGCCAGTACCGAATCGCTTCAGCAGCTGCCCCGTGGCAAAAACCTGCGTCCCCAACGTCAGCAGGCCTACCACCAAGTCGATGGTTGCGAACAAGCGCGTCTGCTCGCCGGGGCCATGGACAGTTGCCGAGACGATATTAGCCTGCGCAAGATAGAGAATCGTCGCGCCAAAGGACAGCAAGCTGACCCACATGGCGACGCCGAGCAGATAGGGGGAGCGCGGTAGCTCAAGAAACGCCGCGAAGGCACCGCCGCCGACACGCCGCTCGCCAGGATGCGGACCGTGCCCGGCATCCGCCCTGCGCTCGAGGCGATAGACGCAGAACACCGCCAGCTCCAGAAACACGATCGCGGCGATCAACAGGTTGGTGGGGCCGAGCGGCACTGAAAGGCCGATGGTGATAATCGGACCCAGCAGCGCGCCTGCCGTGCCGCCGGCGCCGATGAAGCCGAATAGCCGCTTGCCTTGCTCGCTGGTGAAGAGGTCGGCCATGAACGACCAGAACACGGCGACTGCGAACAGATTGAATACGCTGACCCAAACGAAGAAGACACGGGCGACGATGACCGTCTCGAAATCGAGGGTCAACAGGAGCCAGAACAGCGCCAGGTTGACGGCGAAGAAATGATAGACGATGGGAATGAATCGGGCCCGCGGCAGCCTCGCCACCAGGGCACCGTAGAGCGGCTGGGCCACGAGAAGCGTAATGAACGTTGCGGTAAACAGCCACGGCAGGTTCCGCGTTCCGCCCGCAATACCCATCTGGTCGCGCAACGGCCGCAGCACGTAGTAGCCCGCCAGAAGCGTGAAGAAATAGGCAAAGGACCACAACGCCGCCGCGCGCTCGTCAGGCGTTGCGGGCACGGCCAGCCACAACCAGCGCCGCAGCGAGTTCACGGCGCTAGCGACAGTTTCTGCTTGAGTTCGGCTGCAGTAACCGCTTGACCGTAGCCAGGAGCACCACGCTGGAACCGGCGCGCGTCGGCGAGTTTGCCGACGACCACCGGCTCAAATCCTGCGTCGCGCACCAGATCGGCCGCTACCTTCACCGCCTCCGGGTCGTCGCCAGCAATCGGAATGGCAAGCTTCGGATCGGGTCGGTTCGCCTCACGCGCGAAGATCGTGTAGGACATCGTATTGAAGGCGCGCACCAGGTGTGTCCCCGGCAGGTATTTCTGCGAGACGGCGCCAATGCCGTCGCGCTCGACCTCGTCGGCGATAGCACCGTCGCGCGTGGAAACGGCGTTGCCGGCATCGAGTACGATTTTGCCCTTGAGCGCGCTGGCGTAATCCTGGCCAAGCTGCGGCATCGCGCCATAAGGTATGGCGAGAAAGAGTACATCACCGAACGCGATCGCCTCCGGCACGGTGCCGGCGCGGGCAAGCGGACCGAGCCCGGCCACCAGATCCTTGAGCTCTTCGGGGTGGCGCGAAGAAAACAGCACCGGGTGGCCGGCTTTGACCCACAGCCCGCCAATCGTTCCGCCGATGTGGCCTGAGCCGATGACGCCGATGCGCATTTTAGCGCTCCCGCTCGCCTGCGCGATGGCGCGCGTCGCGCGCAGCGCCGCCGCAAGAGCCAGCACGCCGCCGGCCACAAGCAACTCACGCCGACGTAGGTCGAAAGTTTTAGACTCGGGCATCGGTAACTCCTCGCATTGGATTCTAGGCTCGGGCCGTCCGCTGGCTGCATAGCCACCGGCGCTCATCGGAGTTGAAGCAGGCAACAAGCGACAATCAGCATAAGGCGTTTCGGGACCAAAGAAAAGTCTGTGGCTGCAGTCACCCGGCCCGGGTCACAGCACGTAACGACTTCAGCGTGAGGTAGTGGAATGGGCCAGTCCACGCCCCGCCAAATCCGAACGCTCCCTCGCGACAGCCGTTCTGGCGGATACCTGCGTGTGTGACGGTGAAATGGAGTCCAAGTTCAATCGGCGATCGCCGCCGCCCGACGTCCACCAAGCTGCCGCTCTCGACGCCGCCACATGGTGGTGTTGACGGACATTGGACGCTGCGAGTGTTACGCATCGCGGGAGCTATAATCGACCAACGTGGGCTTTGCGCCCCAGATTGGGTCGCTCGGTGCACCACATGGGTTCGTCCCGGCGCCCGGCCCGGAACTCCAGCATGACGACTCCTAGCGACCTCTCAACCAATTCCGCGGCTTCGCCGACCTCGCTGTCGGAAGTGCGTGAATGGACGAGCAATTTGCCGCCACCGGTGGTGATATTCAATAAATCGCATTCGGGCAGCAGGCTGCTTGCCGAACTTGTGCGCGCAAGCGGTATATACATGGGCGCGCATCAGAACGAGTCCGGCGATTCGGAGGACATGCTGGAGCTGGTTGAGTACGTGGTGGAGCATTACTACCCCGATTTCAACCAGCTGTGGCGCGGAAACCAAAGCCCGGATGTTGAACTCTGCGCATTGATCACGCGCGCCTGTCGGCGGCATCTGGATGGAAGGCCGACGCAGCGTTGGGGCTGGAAGCTTTCTGAGACGACGTATGTCTTGCCCCTGGTCGACTATCTTTTTCCCAAAGCCCGCTATCTGCATCTTATACGCGACGGTCGAGACATCGCATTTAGCGATCACGTCCCACCCTTCAACACCTTTTGGCAAAAAATTTATACCGATGCTGCCGGCATGCGCTATTGGCACGGCCTGTGGTTCGGCAGAATGAGCAAGCTCGCTTACCGCATTGATCCGTTGCCGTACAACGTCCAGCATTGGATCAATAGCGTCACCGTAGGTCGGCATTTCGGTGCCATGTTACGGGAGCGCTATATGGAGACGCGGTACGAAGATCTATGTCTGCGTTTCGACGTCGAGGCGCTGCGTATTCTCTCTTTCATCGATGCGCCCAGTGCCGCGACCGCGATCGCAAGCCTGCGCTCAGAGGTCGCGCTAACAGCGATCGGTAAATTTCGGCATCGCCTTCCATGGCAGCGTTGGAGAGCTGAGCGGTTGGCGCGTCCACTCTTGATGTCGCTGGGTTACCTTCGCAAACGCTGAGCGATGACGCCGGCGCTCTTTGCCGAGTTCGACGCCTTGTGCCGGCGGTTCGGAGCCGCTGGGAGCGTGCTCGAAATTGGCGCCACGTCGACTCCGGACACGCTGCTCAACCTCCCGTCATTGCGCACTTGCGAGTCACGCATTGGCATCAATATCGAGCATGAAGCCACGATCCCTGCTGGTGCTATCCTGCGTGGCAATGGAAACGACTTGAGCCGATTCTCCGATGGCCAATTCGACGTCGTCGTTTCCAACGCCACACTCGAACATGATCCGAGGTTTTGGCTCACGCTTGCCGAAATGCAGCGTGTTCTATAGCCGGGCGGCCTGTTGCTGATCGGCGTGCCGGGCTACACGCGCGCGCGCAGCTGGATGCGCCGCCTAGCGGGGCGCATGGGCAACTCGTTTCGTGTTTTGGCGCCGCTTGCCCGGGCCTTGCAAGGCTTCGGCGCCGGGACGGCGACTTTGCTCGTGCACGACTATCCCGGCGACTACTTCCGCTTCTCAGAGCAGGCGATGCGAGAGGTTCTCCTCCAGAATATGCTTGTGCTCACCACACGCGTGCTGGGGGCTCCGCCGCGACTCCTGGGTGTCGGACGCAAGCTGACGCCATCGGCGAGCCCTGGGTCACAAAATCGATGATTGAGCCAGTTGTCGTTGCCGTTACGGTTACCTACGGCAGTCGCTTCGCGTCGCTTGAAACAGTCGCAAAATGCCTGCTTCCGGACGCGCGTGTAGGGCGTTGGGTGATCGTGGCAAACGGCGTTACGCCGGGTCTTGCGCGCGAAATCGAAGGCTTAGCCGAAAAGGTAATCCTCTGCAGGCTGCCCACCAACGTTGGATCGGCACCCGCCTATGCGGCCGGCATCGAGGCAGCGATCGATTGCGGCGCCGATTGGGTATGGTTGCTCGACGACGACAATCTACCGGCTTCCAACACGCTCGAGCGACTGCTGGCGGCACACAGAATGATGTCGCAAGACGACGATCCTGGTGCGATTGCGGTATGCGGCTATCGTGCTCATATCCACGACCCGCAGCTACGTAATGGCCCGCGCGTACCGTCGAGTTTCCTAGGCTTTCACCTGCGCACATTCATACAACGACTGTGTCGGCGCCGCCAGTCGTCGCCGTCCTCGCGCGTGCAGACCCGCGCCGTTGCCATCGCGCCTTACGGAGGGCTGCTGCTACCGAGAGCCCTCATTGCGCGCGTCGGGTTTCCGGATCCGCGCTTTGTGCTGTACGCCGACGACACCGAATACTCCGACCGGATCGTCCGCCACGGCGGCAAGCTCTTTGTCGTCGGTGATGCCGTAATCGACGATCTCCTGCCATCTTGGCTGGAAGGGCCCGGTTTGTTACGCGCTTGGCTCGATGAACCGGACAGCGCCCGCGCTTATTACGGTGCGCGCAACGAGGCGTGGTTCGACTGGCATCGGCTGGCGAAGAATCGGTGGCACTATGGTCTCCATCGTGCGATCTATTTCAGCGTATGGTGGTTTCTGTCGCGCCGCGAACCGCGCCGTACTCGGTTCGCACTCCTGCGCGAGGCTGTTCGCGCGGGCGAAGGGGACAAATTGGGACCCGACCCGCGCTTTATGCTGACTTCGGATCCGGCGCCGGTCGTGCGATGAAGATTCTCTTTGTCAGCACTTTCTACGACCCGGACAACATCGGCGGTGCGGAGCTCGCATTGCGCAATCTGGCCCACGGCCTGCGCGACCGCGGGCACGATATAGGCGTTCTGTGTACGGCATCGAGCGGGCCACTGAGCGAGCGGTTCGACCAAGGCTTGACCATCTTCCGTACCGGCATCCCGAATCGCTATTGGCCGAATGCGGCTGAGGCACAACCAATCTTGGGCAGGCTGCTGTGGCACACCGCCGACGTTTACAATCATGCCGCGCGCCGAGTGGTCATGGAAGTGATCAAGCGAATGCGACCCGACGTCATATGCACGCAAAACCTCGCCGGCTTTTCCATCTCTGCCTGGGATGCGGCGCGCGCGCTGGGTGTGCCAGTCGTGCACGTGCTCAACGACCTGTACCTGCTCGCACCCAGCCACCCGTCCTACGAGAACCCGATGCTCAGACCCTTGTCGCGCCTGTTTCGCCAAGCCCACCGCGGTGCGTCGGCGAAGATTGACGCCGTGGTCACGCTGAGCCGCAGCGTGCTCGACGAACACTTGCGCGCGGGATACTTCGCCGGCGTGGCGACGGCCTTGATTCCGACCGCATTTCCGTTGCCGGATCCCGGCCCGGCGCCCAGACGTCCCATCTCCCTGCCTCTTTGCATCGGCTTTCTCGCCCGTCTGGTACCTGCAAAGGGCATCGAGCTGCTGCTACAGGCCTTCTCCAAGTCACCGCCCTTGGACGCCGTACTTCGGGTTGGCGGCGTGGGCACTGCGGGCTACGTTGCACGCCTGCGGCAACGGTACGCCGGCGCCCGCGTCCAATTTCTGGGGTACGTCGATTCAACCGAATTCTTTCGCCATGTCGACCTGTGCATCGTCCCGTCGACACACCACGATAGCCTCCCCACCGTGGTGATCGAAGCCAGCGCCAACCGCGTGCCGGTGATCGGTGCACGAGTCGGCGGCATCCCGGAGTTGATTCGTCATGGTGAGAATGGCTTCGTCTTCGAGCTGCGCACCTGCAGACAAATGCGCGAAGCCCTCGAATTCGCCTGTGCGCACCGGGAGGAACTCGCGGCCATGCGGGACTGCACCCGAACAGCGATCGCGCCCCTGCTCGACCGGCCGCGGCAGCTTGCCGGGTACGAGACCGTGTTCGAAGGCGCCATGAGGCGTGCAACGGGGATTAATATGGGCTACGAAGGCGCCGTCTTACCGTCGTGATTTTGCCAGCCGGTGGCGCTGCAATAAACCCGCGAAGCAGGCTCGACTAAACGCAACGCGTGGTCGAACAAATTCTTTCAACGCGAGCTAGCGAGACGCAAGGAGTCAGCACATGTTATGGCGGTTGTTGCGACTACGTGAGACCCGGACCAACGAGCAGAGAATCGCGGAACTTCGACGCAGGGGCGCCCGGATCGGCAATTCCTGTCTCATCTATAGCACGCGGTTTTCGACCGAGCCCTACCTGATCGACATCGGTGACCATGTCGGGATCGCCGGTGGCGTGCAATTCATTACGCACCACGGTTTCGCGATGATAATCCGGCGCAAGCATCCTGACGCACAGATTTTCGGGCGAATCCGTGTTGGGTCGGGGACTGTGATCGGCATTGACGCGATACTCTTACCCGGGACGGAGATCGGCAAAGACTGCATCGTCGGCGCGCGCGCCGTGGTACGCGGTACGATTCCCGACAATTCCCTCGTCGTCGGCAACCCGGCCAAGGTCGTCGGCAGGGCATCGCTTGTGCGGACTCGGTTGGAGAAAAGCCCTCACAGGTTAGATGTGTTTAACGTTTCTCCGGCAGAGCGCCGAAGAAGAATTGAAGAGCACTTTCACATCGCGTAAGAAGCTCAGTCGAGGTCGCCCAATCACGTTCCCGCATTGGAACGAATCGGGCGTGAGCCTGGAGCGACAGAGCGGGTGTCAAGGGAAACGTCCAAGCGACGCGCGGGGTATCCCAGCTATCGGCAACAAGTACGGGTGCGCTAGGCTGCGGAGGACTACTGGGGAGTGGGGTCGGATTTGCCGGCGATTTCCTGGTCGTCGGCAGTCCCACTGCTGTACCAGGCTGCGGCAAAGGTCGCCAACCCGGTATCGACGTCGATCGACCGGCGCTGCACCGTAATCTCGCCGTCCGCTCGGCGCCAGGCCACGGCCCGGTTGTGGAACTTCAGGCCAAGCCGATTCTGCGCCTCGAACTCCCGATCGTCGGAAGGAGGACCGTATTGTTCCTTAAGAGCGCTCACGACTTCATCCGCGCTCGCGATCGGGAAGGTTACCCGGAATTCGCCGACACGCCCGTCTTTGAGGTAAGCGGTGTATTTCGCGCCACGCGCTGGGCCGAATGCATATTCGCTGCCGGCCTGCGCGTAGCAATCCAGCACTCCCGGGTTGGAGCTCATCGGCCCACATTGGGCGATCGCCGCGTCGATCGGATCGAAGCTGCACGTTGCCCCGTAGCACTTGATCTGGGGAATAACCTGATGGAGCTTTTCCGCGCTGGCTCCGAGCGGGACGCCAAGCACTTCGAGCGGATGTGTTGGCGACGCAGCGAATGCCGCCGCAGAAAAACAAAATCCACATACTAGGCGCGCAACTTTCACTTTCCACTCCCATTAGAGCATATTGATTGTCATGTGACTCACGAACCAGGGCCACTTACCCAGGCACCGGTGATGGCGTCTGGCCAGCTTCCAACGCCGTAAACCGCACTCGCCGCTGGCCCACGCTTCGCGTTGCATGGCTGCGGTGCATTCGCCTCACCCGTATCCGTTCCGCCGGAGAGGGATCAAGTTTGGGACTGTACCTATATTTCGCTAGGCCATTGGCTCGACCCACTGCGACCGCCACGCCGGCGCCGCAAATGGATCGGCAAAGTACTGCGTTTCGTGGGATACCTTGTCACCACTGAACTCCATGATACTCACCGTGTAAGAAGTCTTTTCCTGATACGTGATGAAGTACTCGGTAACCCACAGGGCACCTGCACCCACTATTCGCCGCACCTTGAACCCCGAAGGCTTGTCGGGGTGATGCCCGCGGAGAGCTTGGATGTTGCGTCGGCCCCGAATGCGTTCGCCAGACTGGGGATAGTCGCAAATGGCATCATCCAGGTAGATGTCGTGCTCCGTTTCGAGGTCGCCACCTGCGGATGCTGCCCAGTGCCGGTCGAGGGCCGTGCGTATCTCCATCTCGCTCGTCGCCATCCCTGCTCCTTTCCACTGTCACTGGCCGCACATTGGCCTATTGAGGTTCTACCATCTCAACCGTTCCCAGGACAACACACGTTGCGTTTCCCCGAGAAAGGCGCAAAAGCGCAATAGTCGTGTTCACACCTCATTGACGCGCAGTGCCCTGCTGCATCGGCCTCTCACCACATTCCAAGCGCGCGCAGGCTGGGCGATGCCAGCAATGCCCACGCCCCATCACCCAAGAGAAACTGCACCAGCAGCGCGAGAGCCCAGAACGCCGGGTACTCCCAACCCCCGTCCTTATTCGTAAACAGCCACCCTTTTTTGGCGTGTACCGTGACGATCGTGCCGACGATTATCGGCAAGAGTAGCAACGCGGCAAATCGCGCGTAGACACCAGCCACGAGAGCGGCCCCCCCTATCGCCTGCATCGTGGCCGTTAGATACACGAGACGCCCCGGCAGCCCAATCGACCTGAAGTACTTAGCTTCGGTCGGCAACCCGTAGACTCGGATCTGAAGGTCGGCGTGCGCCAGGAAGAGCAAACCCAACCCTATGCGCAGTAAGAGCGCCGCGTACGGCGCGGTTGACGCGTCGATCATCGAGTGGTCCTCGATCTGTAGCCGGAGAAATATCGAGTCACTTTGTTTTGCCGTTGCACGTGCTGCCCCCCTCGATGTCCGCGCCGAAACGCCACGCTTCGCAGGTTGCTTTATTGCATGAACCAGTATCATCGAAAGCGGAATTGGCGTCCACCCGCCACCGCAAGCTTCCGTAGTAGTGCTAGGCGCGATCGACGTCGCACACCGGAATGACGACGACCTCGAGGTTCGTGTTGACCCTCGCGGCGCTCGGGGCTTGGGCCGCGTGTTCGTTGCTCATCTGCGTGCTGCCCATGGAGACCTCCGTGGATAAGTGATGAGTGGCGCCAGGCTCGCGCTTCGAGAGCACGTTCGCAGCGAGCTCGAGTGCTAGATGCCCCGCCTTTAGTTTGCTAGGAGCGTGGCGATCTTGGCGTCAAGGCTCCACGGTCCTGGGCCTCCCAGCATCACAACGGCCAATCCGATGCAGTAGAGGGCTTCGGGAATATAGAGCAGATCGCCGAGCCAATCGGCGCGATCGATCGGCTGCCATGCGCGTACTTTCTTGATGGCGTCGAATACGACGGCCCCGAGACAGATCACAAAAAGTCCGAACGCTGCGAGCGCGGACAGGAGGCCGATGATGAGCGCCCATCCTCCGCTGAACTCAATGCTAGGCACCAGCCATTGCATGATCGGCAACGCGTGCACGCCGTCGTCTTGCAGGGTTTGTGTCAGTGTCGCGTGCCGGGAAGGGTTGAACAGCTTGTGGAAGCCGCTGATTGCGAAGAACGCGCCGAGCGCCACGCGGTTGAGCGTGAGCGCGGCGTCGGGCGCTTGCGCGCCAAGTGTGATGAGGGATGCATCCATGGTTTGGAACGCTCCTGGGTCATCGAACATAGGGTCGTTGAGATCGAATGATGGAATCAGTGCCCCATACTGATTGCCGTGGTAGAGAGGGAAGAAATCAAATGTCGACGGGTGGGCTCCTCAGCTACCTCATGCGGGATCGTTTTCGAAACGCAGCCATCCGCGCAGAAATCCTGCAGCAAATGCGGGGGCGCCTATGGCAAACCTGAAGAGTGCGAGCGTCGTCGAGGGAAAACTGGGGCTTGCCGACGGGATGAGCAGCACCCTAGCACGAAATTTGGTGCCGGATAAAGGATTCGAACCCTTGACCATCGCATTACAAATGCGCCGCTCTACCAACTGAGCTAATCCGGCTTACCCGAACGGTGGTGACCCGCAGCCTTGGTGACTGTCCTCACCAACCGACAGAACCACCGGGTCACACCTAATCAATCAGTCTAGCGATTCTAGCCAAGCTGCGATAGCGGTTCAGGATTACAGAGCCTGCTCCGCCAACTGAGTTATGCCACCCCGGGCCGCGCAGTCATTTTACAACCTGAAGATGCTTGGGCCGCCCGCGCGGTTTGTTTTCAGAAGGCGAAGCGCGCGCCGCCGATTGGTCCGTCGGAGCCGTCGCCGCATCGAGCGATGCGGCAGGATCGGCGGCCATGGCAAACGCGAAGCCATAGCCGGTCTCCTTGGCAAAGACCCCTGACACGGCTGCCATCGGGACGGAAACCTCCTGCGATACACCACTGAAGCGCGCAGTGAACTTCACATGTTCATTGTCGACCGTGAGCCGTCGCGTCGCGCCCACGCTGATATTGAGCACGATCTCGCCGTTCTTGACGTAGGCAGCCGGAACCCGCGTCTGCTGATCAACCTTTACAGCCAGGTAAGGCGTAAGGCCGTTGTCCGCACACCACTCGCAGATGGCACGGATCAGGTAGGGTTTGGCGGATTTCTCTGACATTTGCTTAGCATACACCAAGGAAGCAATAGCGGGCCCTGCCCAAGGATGCCATCTACTTTCTCATTCCACGTTCCGCCGATGTAAGTGCCTCGATAAACGCCGGGCGGGAGAATAGCCGCTCAGAGTATTTCATCAGGGGCGCTGCGGGCTTGGGCAGCTGAATGCCGTAGTAGTCGAGGCGCCACAACAGCGGCGTGATCGCCACATCAAGCATCGAAAACTCCTCGCCGAGCATATATTTGTGCTTGGCAAATACCGGCGCAATCTGTAGCAAGCTATCGCGCACCAGGCCGCGCGCCTTTTCGAGCTGCTTCTGATTGTTGCCTTCGAGCGTATCAATGTGCGAGAAGAGTTCCTTCTCGAATCGATGCAGGAACAATCGCGCGCGCGCACGCATCAGCGGATCAGCCGGCATCAGCTGAGGGTGCGGAAAGCGCTCGTCGATGTACTCGTTGATGATGTTCGACTCGTGCAGGACCAGATCGCGCTCGACGAGAACAGGAACCTGGTTATACGGGTTCATGACCGCGAGGTCCTCGGGTTTATGATCCAAGTCGACATCGATGATCTGGAAATCCATTCCCTTCTCGTGCAGCACGATGCGGCAGCGCTGGCTGAATGGGTCGGTCGTCCCGGAATAGAGTGTCATCATGATGTTTTCTCCTGAGGCGGCGTTGTAATCGCCGCCGCGGCGCGGAAATGCGAGGGGCAGGAGCGGCGCTCCTGCCCCGGTATTCGCTTCAATTGTTCAGTGCAAATCGGCCCAATAGCTGCGCTTCAGCGCATAGACGAGGGTGAAGAGAACCCCCAAGAAAAGCAAGACGATGATGCCGATGTTGATTCGTTCGTTCTTGATCGGCTCACCCATGTAATCGAGGTAGTTAACCAGGTCGGCAACGAACGCCTCGTATTGGACGCGTGATAGCGTTCCCGGCGTATCTTCGGCCAAGGTCTTCACCAGGAACTTGCCGCCTGGTGACGGCTCGACCGACGAAAGCCCTTTGGCCGCAAGCGCCGCGGCCTCCGCTTTTTCAACGTCGTCGTACTCGGTCTCAACGAGCTTCTGCGTTCCGGACAGGCTCCACAGTACGTGCGGCATCGCAACACTCGGAAACACGAGGTTGTTCCAGCCGGTCGCGGTCTTGTCATCCCGGTAGAACGCGAGGAAATAGCTATATAACCAGTCCTTGCCGCGCACGCGCGACTCAACTGTCAGGTCAGGCGGTGCCGTACCGAACCACGCCGCCGCATCAGCCCGACTCATCGCAACGGTCATCGTGCTTCCGATCTTGTCGGAGGCAAACATGAGGTTGTCCTGGATCTGCTTCTCGGTCAGGCCAATGTCAGTCAGCCGGTTGTAGCGCATGTATTGCGCGCTGTGGCAATTCAGACAGTAGTTGACGAAGTCGCGTGCACCACGCTGCACTGACTCCACGTCAAGACGGTTGGAAGGTGCCGGGAGCAGACGTGGACCCTCTTCGGCCGCAAACGCCGAACTCGCGACCGCGAGCAGGATCACGCCGGCGAAGCGACGCATCGTCGTTACCATCTCACCCTCTCCGGCACGGGCTTGGTCCTGTCGCGAGCGCTATACCAGGGCATAAGAACGAAGAACAGGAAATAGAACAGCGTCAACAATCGCGCGACCCACGTCGCCTTGTCCTTCGTATCGAGCGCATCCGTCCAGGCGCCGCTGAACTGGCCCCAGACGGTAACCGGCACCGTGCCGAGGTAGCCCAAGACAAGGAAGCAGAAGACAAACACGGCGAGCCACGCCTTGTAATTGGTGCCCCGATACCGAATCGACTTCACCGCACCGCGGTCGAGCCAGGGTAGGAAGAAAAATGCGAGCACGCCGGCGCCCATCACCAATACGCCCCAAAACTGCGAATTGAAGAATGACGGTATCGCCCGCAGCATCGCGTAATACGGCGTGAAGTACCACACCGGGGCGATGTGCACCGGGGTCTTCAGCGGGTCAGCGGGAATGAAATTGTTCGCCTCGAGGAAATAGCCGCCGACATCGGGCAGGAAGAACACGACGATCGAGAACACAATGAGGAAGAACACGACCCCGACCAGATCCTTAATGGTGTAATACGGATGCGAGTAGATGCCATCAAGGTAAATACCGGTCTTCGGGTCCGTCGGCTGTTTCTTGATCTCGACGCCGTCCGGGTTGTTCGAGCCAACCTCATGCAGCGCCATCAGGTGGATCGCGGCCAGGATAATCAGGACCAGAGGCAGGGCCGCGACGTGGAAGGCGAAGAAGCGATTGAGCGTTACGTCGGAGATCGTGTAGTCGCCACGGATCCAGACAGCAAGGCCGTCGCCGATGTAGGGTACGGTTGAGAACAGATTGACGATAACCTGAGCGCCCCAGTACGACATCTGGCCCCAGGGCAGAAGATAGCCAAAAAACGCCTCCGCCATCAGCGCCAGATAGAGGCAGCAGCCGATGATCCAAAGCAGTTCGCGCGGCTTGCGGTAGCTGCCGTAGAGCAGGCCGCGGAACATGTGCAGATACACGACGACGAAAAACGCAGACGCACCGGTCGAATGCAGGTAGCGGATAAACCAGCCCGCGGGCACATCGCGCATCATGTACTCGATTGACTCGAACGCCTTGGTGGCGTCGGGCTTGTAGGTCATCGCCAGAAAGATGCCGGTCACGATCTGCATGACCAGGACGAATGCCGCGAGCGAGCCGAAGTAGTACCAGAAGTTGAAATTCTTCGGCGCGACGTACTTGCCCCATTGGTCCTCCCACAGCTTGGTCAGCGGGAAGCGGGCGTCGATCCAGGACAGGATTCTTTGCATGGGCTCACGCAGGCTTGCTGTCATCGCCAACCACGATCCTCGAGTCGGACAGGAACCGGTACGGCGGAATGTAGAGGTTGGTCGGCGCAGGTACGCCCTTGAACACGCGGCCAGCGAGATCGAACTTCGACTGATGGCAGGGACAGAAAAACCCGCCTAGCCAATCCGGCCCCAGGTCCGCTGGCGCGACCTCCGGGCGAAATGTCGGAATGCACCCGAGATGGGTGCATATGCCGATCGCCACCAGGATCTCGGGCTTGATCGAGCGGTCTTCGTTCTTGCAGTACGGCGGCTGGTGATCAACTGTCGACTTCGGGTCCGCCACCCGATCATCAAGCTTGGGCAAGCCGGCGAGCATCTCCTTGGTGCGATGAATGACCCAGATTGGTTTGCTCCGCCACTCGATGGTGATTTGCTGGCCTGGCTCGAGCTTGCTTATATCGACTTCGACCGGAGCACCAGCGGCTTTCGCGCGCTCGCTCGGCAAGAAGCTCATGCCAAACGGGACGGCGGCAGCGATCACGCCGACGGCCCCCACCGCGGTCGTCGCGCCGAGCAGCAACCGGCGTCTGCCCCCGTCTACATTCCCTTCCCCTGCCATGGATCCCATCCCTCCCCGCAAACCTTCGAATTATAGATGATTCGGCCGTGCCGCCGGAAGACATCCGCCCAAAATTCCTCGAAAATGGGATTTAAAACAGTGGATTAGGTGGCATCGGGACGAAGGCTTGGGTAACGACCGCGCCATGTTGCAGCGCCGTAGCCACTGTCTGCGGGGTCTATAATTGGCCTATTTATCGGCCTTTCTCGCCATGTTGCGACGTTTCTGGCTACTCTTCGCGCAAGTCGCCACCGTCTGCGTTGCGGCGCTTTTCGTCGTCGCAACGCTGCGTCCGGATCTGCTTGCACGCGTCGCCGGCAAGAACAATGTCGTGCTGGTGCAGGAAACCGCGCCTACCGTCGCCGGCCCGAAAGTCGAAAGCTTTGCCGACGCCGCCAAGAGGGCGATGCCTTCCGTGGTAAACATCTACACAAGCAAGGAAGTCCGGCAGCGAAATCCTCTGCTCGATGACCCCGTGTTGCGGCGTTTCTTTCCGGGCTTGTCCGATGGTGAGACGCGGCGCGCGACCAGCCTGGGCTCGGGCGTGATTGTCAGCAGTGAGGGTTATGTCCTTACCAACAATCACGTGATCGAAGGCGCCGACGACATCCAGCTTGTTCTCTCCGATGGCCGACGTCTGCGCGCCACCGTGCGCGGCAACGATCCGGAATCCGATCTGGCCGTGCTCAAGGCCGACGGCAAGGATCTCCCGGCGATCACATTCGGCAAACTCGACAACGTCCAGGTCGGCGACGCGGTGTTGGCGCTCGGCAACCCGTTTGGATTTGGCAACACGGTCACGCACGGCATCGTCAGTGCCCTAGGACGCAACCATCTGGGCATAAATCGTTTCGAGGATTTCATCCAAACCGACGCCGCGGTGAATCCGGGCAACTCTGGAGGCGCGCTGGTCGATTCGGCGGGCAGCCTGATCGGAGTAAACAGCGCTATTTTCTCGCAGAGTGGTGGCTCACAGGGCATTGGCTTCGCGATTCCTGTCTCGCTTGCGCGCAACGTGTTGGAGCAGATCATTCGCGACGGCGAAGTAACGCGCGGATGGCTTGGCATCGAGCCGCAGGAGGTCACGGCGGACGCCGCCGTCGCATTCGCGCTCCAGGATGTCGACGGCGTCCTCATTCGCGGGGTATTGAAGAATGGTCCGGCTGATCGCGCCGGCCTTCAGGCACGCGACGTGGTGATGGAGATCGACGGCAAACCGACTCGCGACGGCATCGCGTTGCTGTCGCAGATCGCCGCCCTTACCCCGGGCCGCCAGGCAACGCTCAAGGTGCTTCGCGACAACAAACCCATTGAGCTCGAAGTCACTGTGGGGAAGCGTCCAAAGCCGACGGGTTGAAGCGGCCGGACAAGCGCCCCTTACTTTGCTGCCTCGCTCTCTTCAACGCCGGGCGTCCGGGGTGACACGACGACGAAGCGCGCTGCAACCAGCCCCAATTCGTAGAGCAGCCAGAGCGGTATTGCAAGCATGCATTGTGACAGCACGTCAGGCGGCGCGAAGATCGCGCCGACGACGAATGCACCCACAATGACGTAGCCTCGGATCGAACGCAGTTTCTTCAGGTCGACCACGCCGAGCCGCACCAGCACGACGACGACGACCGGCACCTCGAAGGTCACGCCGAACGCGATGAACATCGTCAGCACGAAGGAGAGGTACTTGTCGATATCGGTCATCATCTGCACGCCCGCGGGCGCGTAGCCGGCAAAGAACCCAAAGGCAATCGGAAAGACAAGAAAATAGGCGAACGCCATGCCAATTACGAAAAACAGCACGCTGGAGAAAATCACCGGCAGCGCAAGCCGCTTTTCGTGGTGGTATAGCCCGGGCGCGATGAAGGCCCACATCTGATAGAGCACGTACGGTAGCGCGATCAACAATGCCGCCATCATCGTCACTTTGAGCGGCACAAGGAAGGTGCCGGTGACGTCGGTTGCGATCATCGTGCTACCCTGCGGCAGCGCCTTGAGCAGTGGCGCGGCGAGCAGTGCGTAGATATCTTTCGCCCAGGGGACGAGGCACACGAGCACAACGACCACCGCGATGATCGAGCGCATAAGCCGGCTGCGCAGCTCGATCAGATGCGAGATGAACGTTTCCTCGGCCTTCTCGGTTCCGGTGGGCGATTCGCTCATAGTGCAAGAATGCGCGCAAAGGCGCGCCCGCCATTGTAGCGCGACGCCAAGCACGCACTTCAGATGCGGTCGAGCCCGGGCAACGACGCCTGTTGCGGTGGGTCGGCGGACCCTGGTTTGGCGACATCCGCCGCGTGCGCCTCGGCGACGATATCGCTCGCAGCCGGGGCCGGCGATGCGGAATGCACTGACGTTGCCTCGGCCGGTGCGGACGGGGCGGAGGCCCCTGCCGCTGCGTTGAGTTCGGCCTCGACCGAGCGCACACCACTCTGCACGTCGTGCGCGGCCTTGGTGACCGACTGCTCGATGTCGCGCGCCGCGCTGTGCACTTCCGACTGCAGCTTACGCAACTCATCGAGCTCCATCTCGCGATTGATGTCCGCTTTGACCTCGTTTACGTAACGCTGTAGCCGGCCAAACATGTGCCCTAGCGTGCGCGCGACCTTGGGCAGCCGTTCCGGGCCGATGACGATCAGCGCTACGAATCCGACGACGAGGATCTCGGAGAATCCGATGTCAAACATAAACCGCCTATCAAGGCGTTTTTTCCTTCCTCGCCTCGCCTTCGATCGTCTGGCCGCCCAACTGCTGCGGCGATTCGCCCGGCGGCGCCGGCGTCTCGTCCTCGGAGGTCTTCATGCCATCCTTGAAACCGCGCACTGCACCGCCAAGATCGCGGCCGATATTGGTCAATTTCTTCGTGCCGAAGATCAGCACCACGACCAGCAGCACGATCAACCAGTGCCAGATGCTCAGTCCACCCATGGTTGCTCTCCTTTACATTCCCGGTTTGGGTAACATTCTACCCAGCGGTTCCGGTCCGCCTATGACGTGTACGTGCAGATGCATGACATCCTGTCGGCCGATCCGACCGGTATTGATGATCGTACGAAAGCCGTCCGGAGATCCCTGCTCGCGGGCTAGTCGACCCGAAAGCGCGAGGATGCGTCCCAGGACGTCCGCGTCTTCCATCGTCGCGTCGGCCAGCGAGGCAAGGTGCTTTTTGGGCATCAACATAAAATGCACGGGCGCCTGCGGGTTGATGTCGTGGAAGCCAAGAATCTCCTCGTCCTCGTACACCTTTCTGGATGGTATCTCGCCGCGGGCGATCTTGCAGAACAGGCAGTTATCCATGAGTCGATTTCCAGGCCAGCGCGGCGGCCAAGCACTTCCGAGCCTGCTACAGCCGCGCCGCCTTTTCCTCCAATCCCGAGATGCCCTCTCGCCGCGCCAACTCCGCGCACACATCGCCAGGTCCCAGGTCGTTCTTGACCAGCACCACGAGGCAATGAAACCAGAGGTCCGCGATCTCTGCAGTGAGGCGGAGTCTATCACCGTCCTTGGCAGCCATGACCGCCTCCGTCGCCTCTTCGCCTATCTTCTTGATCATCGCGTCATCGCCCTTCGCAAAGAGCGTTGCAATGTAGGAGGTGGCAGGATCTGCACCGCGCCTTGCGGCGATCGTCGCGGTAAGACGCTGCAGCACATCGTCGCACATCGGTTGGTTTGCCTTGCGCTTGATCTGGTCGGTCATCTCATTTTCCGTAGATCGTGCTTGGGTCCTTGAGCACGGGGTCCACCGCGTGCCAGGCACCATTCTCGAGGCGCTGAAAGAAACAGTGGTGCCGCCCCGTATGACAAGCGATTCCACCCAATTGTTCGACGATGAGCAGGATCGCGTCGTTGTCGCAATCAAGCCGTATCTCGAGCACCCGTTGCACATGGCCCGAGGTCTCGCCTTTGCGCCAGAGTTTGCCGCGCGAACGCGACCAATAGTGCGCCTCCCGGGTCGCGGCTGTGCGCTCGAGCGCGTCACGATTCATCCAGGCCTGCGTCAGCACCGTCCCTGTCCCCGCCTGCTGCGCAATCGCGGGGACCAGTCCATCGGCACGCCATTTCACCGCCTCGAGCCAGTTGCTCAAAGTCGGACCTCTATGCCTGCGTCGGTCATCGCCGCCTTGGCCTGTGCCACGGTGAATTCTCCATAGTGGAATATGGATGCCGCCAGCACCGCGTCGGCGCCCCCGATGACGACGCCATCGACGAAATCCTGCAGAGCACCGGCCCCGCCCGAGGCAATTACCGGGACATCGACTGCATCGGCGACCGCCCGCGTAAGTGCAAGATCGAAGCCGGTTTTCGCTCCGTCGCGATCCATGCTCGTGAGCAGGATCTCGCCCACGCCGAGTTGCGCTACCGTTCGCGCCCATTCGACCGCGTCGAGACCCGTCGCAGTGCGACCGCCGTGTGTGTAAACCTCCCAGCCACCCGACGGAGATTGGCGGACGTCAATCGCGGCGACGATGCATTGCGCGCCGTATCGGCGCGCGGCATCGGCATATAGCGCAGGATTTTTGACGCCGGCGGTGTTGATGCTGACCTTGTCAGCCCCTGCATTGAGCAGCGCCCGCACGTCTTCGACATGTGCCACCCCACCTCCCACCGTCAGCGGAATGAATACCTGATCAGCGACCGCCTCGATCATGTCGTAGAGCAACCCTCGCGTTTCGACACTTGCCCGAATATCGAGAAACGTTAGTTCGTCGGCCCCCTGCTCGTCGTAACGTCGTGCGATCTCAACCGGATCTCCGGCATCGCGCAGATTGACGAAGTGGATACCTTTGACGACACGCCCGTCGGCAACGTCAAGACAGGGAATAATGCGCTTCGCGAGACCCATGAGTAGGTGTCGGCATGTTCACACGCTGCGCCACGGTTAGCGGCGCGGGTGGCCGAAACGAGGCTATGGGGCGCAGTGCCGCAAGCGCGTCACTTGCCGCCCTTCGCCGCTTTGAGCGCCGCCTTGAAGTCGAGCGTTCCCTCGTAGAGCGCGCGGCCGGCAATGGCCCCGCTAACGCCCTCGCTCTCGTAACAGGCCAGCTCCTTTATGTCCTTCAGGCTGTTGATACCGCCGCTGGCGATCACCGGAATCTTAAGCTCGCGCGCAAGCTTGACGGTAGCCTCGATGTTGACGCCCGTAAGCATGCCATCGCGGCCGATGTCCGTGTAAACCACTGCTTCCACGCCGTAATCCTCGAATTTCTTCGCCAGGTCGAGGACATCGTGTCCGCTCATCTTCGACCAGCCGTCGGTGGCAACCTTGCCCTCCCGGGCGTCCAAGCCGACGATGATGTGGCCAGGAAACGCATAGCAGGCGTCGTGCAGAAAACCGGGATTCTTCACCGCGGCAGTGCCGATGATGACGAAGCTGATGCCGTCGTCGAGATAGCGCTCGATGGTGTCGAGATCGCGGATCCCGCCACCGAGCTGCACCGGGATCTCCTCTCCGATGACACTGACGATTTCGCGAATCGCCAGCTCGTTTTTTGGCTTTCCCGCGAACGCACCGTTCAAGTCGACCAGGTGCAGGCGCTGTGCGCCGAGCTCGAGCCAGTGCTGAGCCATGGCCGCGGGGTCCTCCGAGAAGACGGTCGCGGACTGCATCTCGCCCTGCTTGAGACGCACGCAGTGGCCGTCCTTGATATCGATCGCGGGGATGATCTGCATGGCGGCGGAGGGCGACGGAATGTCGCTAGGTGGCGACGCTCGACGTCAGGAACGTTACTGCGCGTGCTGCGCTACGAGCGCGCAGCCTGGTTCAGACGCGCCCGTTCCAGGCGACGAAGTTCGAAAGCAGCTGAAGACCGGCGCGTTGGCTCTTCTCGGGGTGGAACTGCACGGCAAAGATATTAGCGCGGCCGATCGCGCAAGTAAACGCCGTCGGGTAGGTGACAGTCGCAGCCGTTATGCTGGCATCGGCGGGCGCCGGGTAGTAGCTGTGCGCGAAGTAGAAGCGCGTCCCGTCATCAATGCCTCGCCACAGCGGATGCTCTCGCGTCCTCCGGACCGGACTCCAACCCATATGTGGAACCTTCAGCCGGTGGCCGCCCTCATCGACCATCGCCGCCTCGCGAAAGCGCACGACACGGCCCGCAAGCACGCTCAAGCCGGTAGTGGGTCCTTCCTCGCTGTCGTCAAACAGCATTTGCAAGCCAAGGCAAATGCCTAGGAAAGGCCGGTCGCGGGACGCCTTTAGGACAACTTCGCGCAAACCGCTGGTGTCGAGGCAGCGCATGGAATCGGGCATGGCGCTTTGTCCTGGCAACACGACGCGCGCCGCATTCCTGATCGTTTGCGGGTCGGAGCTCACCACGGTGGTGCACTGCGGCGCCACAAAACGAAGCGCCTTCGCCACCGAACGCAGATTGCCCATGCCGTAATCGACAACGGCTATATCGGGCATAAAATCAGGGCCTCAGAGGGAACCTTTGGTCGACGGGACCCCGGTCGTGCGCGAATCCGGTGCGACTGCGGTGCGCAGCGCCCGGGCAAAAGCCTTGAATACCGTTTCCGCCTGGTGGTGCGCATTCTGCCCACGCAAATTGTCGATGTGTAGGGTTGCCAGCGCATGATTGGCAAATCCCTGGAAGAACTCATGCGTGAGGTCGACATCGAAGGCGCCGATCATCGGACGTGTAAACGGGACGTGAAACTCGAGGCCGGGGCGACCGGACAGATCGATGACCACGCGCGAAAGCGCCTCGTCGAGAGGAACATAGGCGTAGCCATAGCGGGTGATGCCTGCCTTGTCGCCGAGCGCCTGCCTGACCGCCTGGCCAAACGTGATCCCGATATCCTCCACGGTGTGGTGCGCGTCGATGTGCAGATCGCCGTTGGCGTGGACCGACAGATCAAGCATCCCATGGCGCGCGACCTGGTCGAGCATGTGATCGAGGAACGGCACGCCGCTCGCGAGTTCAGAGTGGCCGGTACCATCGAGATTCACCGCGACAGCGATCGTCGTCTCTTTGGTGGCGCGTTCGATCCGAGCACTTCTGCCCGCGACCGTGACGGTGGCTTTTCTGTCATTCATCGGCAAAGCTCGGTGCAGGCTGCAAGCAGCAATTCGTTTTCCTCTGGCGTACCGACCGTGATGCGCAGGCAGTTCGCAAGCAGCGGATGCCAGCCGTGAAGGTTTTTGACCAGGATGCCACGGGCCTTCAGGCCCTCGAACACCTCGTTCGCGTCAGCGACGCGGATAACCACGAAATTCGTCCGCGTCTGGAAAACCGTCGTGTCCGGCAATCGCTCCAGATCCGCCTCGAGCCGCGCGCGCGCCGCGCAAATTACTGCCGCCTGTTCGGTGATCCAGGTGGTGTCGGTGAGCAGAGCCACCACAGCGGCCTGCGTCAGCGCATTCACATTATACGGCTGGCGCACTTTGTTCAACTCCGCAATCCACGCCGGTGCGGCGACCGCATAGCCGAGTCGGATGCCGGCCAGGCCGACTTTGGACAGCGTCCGCAGCACCAGCAGGTTTGCGAATTCGCTCACTCTGGGCAGGAACGTTGCATGGGCAAACGCATGGTACGCCTCGTCGAGGACGACCAGGCCGCGTGTGGCGCCGAGCACCGCCTCGATGTCGCCTTCGGCGAACAGGTTGCCAGTCGGATTGTTCGGATAGGCGAGAAAGACCAGTGCCGGCTGCTCGCGCTCGATGGCGGCGAGCGTGGCGGCGCGATCGAGGCTGAAATCCGCGCCGAGGGGCACGCCGACAAAGCGCATGCCGGTGTAGACGGCGTTCATGCGGTACATGACGAACGAAGGCTCTGGCGCAAGCATGACCGCGCCCGGCCGCGCCAGGACCGAGGTGATAATCTGGATCAGTTCGTCGGATCCGTTGCCTAACAGCAGCCCCTGTCCGGGCGCGATGCCCAGCGTTCGGGCGAGGGTTGCCCTGGCCTGGTCGGCGGCGCCGTCGGGATAGCGATTGACCGGAACTTCCACCAGCGCTTTGTCGAGGCGCGCACGCACCCCACTCGGCAACGCATACGGGCTCTCCATCGCGTCGAGCTTGACCAAACGCTCCGCCTTCGCCACGACGTAAGGCGACAAGGCCTGGATCTCCGGGCGCACGACCGCGGCGATCAGCGCCGCCGCCGCACGCTCGGTAGCGCGGTCGGTCACGGCTTCAGACGCAATTCCGCGCTTCGCGCGTGCGCCGAAAGCCCCTCCGCCTGCGCCAGCGTCATCGCCGTCCGACCGAGTGTCTGTGCCCCCGCGTGCGATAGAGCAATGACGCTGCTGCGCTTCTGAAAGTCGTAGACGCCAAGCGGCGAGAAAAAACGCGCGCTGCGCGCCGTGGGCAGGACGTGATTGGGACCAGCGCAGTAGTCGCCGATCGCCTCCGAGCTGTAATGCCCGAGGAAAATCGCCCCCGCATGCCGCAACCGAGCCAGCAACGCATCCGGGTCGGCTACCGCAAGTTCAAGGTGCTCCGGCGCGATACGGTCGGCGATCGTGCAAGCCTCATCGAGAGTCTTAACCCGGACCAAGGCACCGCGGCGCGAAAGCGACGCGGCAATAATTTCCTTGCGTGGCATCGCCGGAAGTTGCCCGACGATGCTGGCGGCGACTGCGTCAAGCAGCGCGGCGTCGGGGGAAAGCAATATTGCCCGCGCCGCCTCGTCGTGCTCAGCCTGAGCAAAGAGATCCATTGCCACCCAGTCGGGGTTGGCACTGCTGTCGGCGATTATCAGAATCTCGGAGGGACCAGCGATCATGTCGATCCCGACAACGCCGAAGACGCGACGTTTGGCGGCCGCCACGTAGACATTGCCTGGGCCCACAATCTTGTCCACTGCGGGAATGGTCGCGGTGCCGTAGGCGAGCGCGGCGATCGCCTGCGCACCGCCGATGGCGTAGGCGCACGTCACGCCCGCCAAATGCGCGGCGGCAAGCACCAGCGGATTTCTCCCGCCGCCCGGCGTCGGTACGACCATGACAATGTCGCTCACACCGGCGACAGCCGCCGGCAGCGCGTTCATGAGCACCGAGGATGGATACGCCGCCTTGCCTCCAGGGACGTAAAGGCCCACCCGGGCAAGCGGGCTTATTTTCTGCCCCAGCCGCGTACCATCGGCTTCGGTGAACGTCCACGATTCGCTGCGTTGGCGTTCGTGAAACGCACGGATGCGCGCCGCTGCGGTCGATAGGGCATCGCGCTCGCGCGAGGCCAGCGCGTCGAATGCTGCCGCGATTTCGACCTTGGGGATGGCCAGCGCGGCGACACTCGGCGCATCCACGCCGTCGAAGCGCTTCGTGTACTCCAGTACCGCCGCGTCGCCACGCTCGCGCACGTCGGCCAGGATCGCCGCTACCGCCGTCTCGACCCCGGCATCCTCGGGCGAGTCGATCGCAGTCAGGAGGGCTAGCGCCGCGTCGAAGCCCCGGGCGGACGAGTCAAGCCGCCGCAACTCAACCATCGGTGCCCTCCGTCGCCGCTGCCGCGGCGATCGCTTCGAGCAGCGGCTGCATTTTCGCCCGCTTGAGCTTGAGGGCGGCGGGATTGACGATCAGCCGGGCGCTGATCGGCAGGATCTCTTCGACCGCGACCAAATCGTTGGCCCTGAGTGTATTGCCGGTGCTCACGAGGTCGACGATCGCATCCGCAAGCCCTACCAGCGGCGCGAGTTCCATCGAGCCGTAGAGCCGGATCAAATCGACGTGCATGCCCTTGCCCGCAAAATGCTCGCGTGCTGTCGTGACATACTTGGTCGCCACCTTGAGTCTCGCGCCGCGCTTTACCGCGCCTGCATAGTCGAACGAGCGCGAGGCCGCGACAACCATGCGACAGATTCCGATGCGAAGATCGATGGGCTGATAGAGACCCTCGCCGCCATGCTCGAGCAACACGTCTTTGCCCGCGACGCCGAGGTCGGCCGCACCGTATGCCACATACGTCGGCACATCGGATGGCCGCACGATGATGAAGCGCAGATCCGTGCGGTTGCTGCCAATGATCAGCTTGCGCGACGTTTCCGGGTTTTCGGCCGGCGTAATGCCGGCGCGCGCCAGTAGCGGCAACGTCTGATCGAGGATGCGGCCCTTAGCGAGGGCGATCGTGAGAGCAAGCACCTGGCGCGCCGATTCGACACGAGACACGACACGTCGCGACAACGGGTCGATACTCTGATCGGTGGTTTGAAGGGATTACTAGCAGTGCGAATTGTACCACTCCCGCCAGCCCGCGATTCGGCGTGGCGGCCGTCGGCGCCGCTCAACAGATGCCGGAGTTATTCGCCGGTAGTCCCGCCTACACGGCGAATTTGTGCTCCCAATGCGGAGAGCTTTTCCTCGATGCGCTCGTAACCGCGATCTAGATGATAGATGCGGTCGATCGTAGTTGAACCCTCGGCCACCAATCCCGCGATCACGAGGCACGCGGACGCGCGCAAATCGGTCGCCATGACATTGGCACCGGTGAGCCTTGGCACACCCTTGATAATGGCCGTGCTGCTCTCGACTTCAATTTCCGCGCCAAGCCGCTTCAATTCCTGCACGTGCATCATCCGGTTTTCGAAAATTGTCTCGGTGATCACCGCCGTATCGTCGGCGATCGTCATCAGCGCCATCAGTTGCGCCTGCATGTCAGTTGGAAACGCCGGATATGGGGCGGTGCGTAGATTCACGGACTTGAGTTTCCGGTGCCGCGCGACGCGAATCACCGCACCGTCGACTTCGATCTCCACGCCCGCTTCCGCAAGCTTTTCCAGTACCGCCTCCAGGGTTGCGGGGCGCGCACCTCTCAGATTGACCGTACCCCCTGCTGCGGCGGCGGCAGCAAGGAAAGTGCCGGTCTCGATCCGATCGGGCATGATGACATGCGATGTGCCGCTCAAGCGCTCGGCACCGATGATGACGACGCGGTCGGTGCCGGCGCCCGTGATCCTCGCGCCCATTGCGTTGAGGCATTCGGCCAGGTCGACGACTTCGGGTTCCCGTGCCGCGTTCTCGAGCGTCGTTACACCGTCGGCGAGGGTCGCCGCCATCATCAGGTTCTCGGTGCCGGTGACCGTCACGAGGTCGAATACGAACTTGGCCCCGACGAGCCGCTTCGCCTTGGCATCGATATAGCCATGATCGAGATCGATCTCGGCACCCATCGCCGCCAGGCCCTTCACATGCTGATCGACCGGCCGAAGGCCGATTGCACACCCGCCGGGCAAGGAAATACGGGCCTCACCGCAGCGCGCAAGCAGCGGGCCCAGCGCCAGGATCGACGCGCGCATGGTCTTGACCAATTCATACGGGGCTAGCGGCCAGTCGATCGACTTCGCGGAAAGAGTAAGTGTTCCGTTGTCACGCTCGGCAGCGACACCCATTTGGCCGAGGAGCGCCTGCATCGTGCGCACGTCGTTTAAACGCGGCACGTTGCTTAGCACGACCGGCTCCGCAGTCAGCAGCGCGGCGCAGAGAATCGGCAATGCAGCATTCTTGGCGCCGGAGATATCGATCGCGCCGTCGAGGCGCGCGCCGCCATCAATGAGCAGCTTGTCCATTCACGCGTCAGTGCGACGTAGCAACCACTCTGCGGGTGTCAGGGTCGTCATCGAAAGCGCATGGATCTCTTCGCGCATGCGATCGCCCAGTGCCGCGTACACGCGCTGGTGGCGTTGAACTTTGGCCAGACCCTCGAAGACATTGCTGACGATCACCGCTTCGAAATGCTGTCCATCACCGCGAACCTCGACGTGATCGCACGCGAGGCCCGCTTCGATCGTGCGTTTGATAGATTCCGGCGTTGTCATATCGAATTTGCACCCGACTGGATGTTATTGACGCATAGAAATAGGGCGCGAACGAGGCGACCCCATGTCCAGATCATGACCGAAGCTGGCACTCGCAGGGCAGATCCCGCAATCAGTGGCGCAGCTTGTAGCCGCGCTTGAGAAGAATGAGCGTCAGCGCCGTCAGGCCGACACAGAACACGCAGACAACGGCGAGGCTGGTCTGTGGCGCAATGTCGGAGAGACCGAAGAAGCCGTAGCGAAAGCCGTCGATCATATAGAAGAACGGATTGAAATGCGACAGTGCCTGCCAGAATGGCGGCAAGCTGTGGATCGAGTAGAACACGCCCGACAGGAAGGTAAGTGGCATGATGAGAAAATTCTGGAACGCGGCGAGCTGCTCGAACTTGTCCGCACAAATGCCCGCGATCAATCCCAGCGTGCCGAGGATCGCGCTTCCCAGCAGCGCGAACGTTACAGCCCACAGCGGATGCAGCACCTCCATGGGTCCGAATGCCAACGTGACCACGAACACGCCGGCCCCCACGACCAGGCCGCGCACCATCGCGCCCAACACATACGCCCCGTACAAGTCCAGAGGCGAGAGCGGAGGCAGCAGTACGAAGATCAGGTTCCCGGTTATCTTCGACTGAATCAGCGATGACGAGCTATTGGCGAAGGCGTTCTGCAGCACCGCCATCATGACCAGGCCGGGCACCAGAAACGCCGTGTACCCGACGCGGCCGTCGAATATCGAGACGCGAGACTCCAGCACATGCGAGAAGATCAGTAGGTACAACAGTGCGCTCAACACCGGCGCGAGGATCGTCTGAAAACTCACCTTCCAAAAGCGCAGGAGTTCCTTGTACAGAAGAGTCAACCAGCCCCTGCGGAGTGCGGGGTTCATCGGGCGGCCTATTGGTGCCGTGCCATGATGCGCAGGAAGACCTGCTCGAGGTCGGCTTCTTGCAGCGACAACTCCGCGATTGTCGCGCCGTCCTGCCGCAACGCGGCCAGGAGACTCTCGAGCTCCGCATAGTTCGCCAGCGACAGCAAATACGTGCCCTCTTCCTGGCGCATGACCCGCGATTGCCACGCCTCCGGCAGCCGATCGGTGGTAAGCCGCACTGTAAGGCCGGCGAAGCGCGACAGCAGATTCTGCTTGGTGTCGAGCGCGACGATTTTTCCTGCCTTGAGCATCGCGATGCGTGCGCACAGCGCCTCCGCTTCCTCGAGGTAGTGCGTTGTCAGGATGATCGTATGGCCGTCGCGATTGAGCTTGCGAATGAACCCCCATAGGGTCTGCCGCAATTCCACGTCGACGCCGGCGGTCGGTTCGTCGAGGACGATCACCGGCGGCTTATGCACCAAAGCCTGGCCGATCAAGACTCGCCGCTTCATACCGCCGGACAGGGCGCGCATGTTGGCATCGGCTCGGCCAGCCAGATCGAGGTGATGGAGGATTTCGTCGATCCAGGCGTCGTTGTCGCGAATGCCGAAATAGCCCGATTGGATCTCGAGCGTCTCGCGCACGGTGAAGAACGGGTCAAATACCAGTTCTTGTGGCACCACGCCAAGACGTCGGCGCGCGTTACGGTAATCGGTCACCACATCGTGCCCGAGAACGCGCGCAGTGCCGGTGTCGGCAGCCACCAGTCCGGCAAGAATGGAGATCAAGGTCGTCTTGCCGGCCCCGTTGGGGCCGAGTAGGCCAAAGAACTCACCGGCCTCGACCACGAGATCGACTCCTGAGAGGGCTTGCACCGCGCCGAAACGGCGCGCGACGTTGACAATCTCGACAGCGGGAATCACGTGGGGCGCGCGCGCAGCGACGGCGCGCGAGGATCAGGCGTGGATTGGCGCCGGTCGGCCGACAAGCTCCTCGACGCCGTAGAGTTCGGCGAGCGCGCCCAGGTTCGCCGGCGCACCCGTGAATGACAGATCAATGCCCTCGAGGGCCGCCCGGCGCCGCCAGGCAAGCAGAACCGCCACTGCGGCGGAGTCGACTGCGTCGACACCGGCCAGGTCGACGATACGCGATCTTGGCAGCGCCGCATGGCGGCTGGATTGAAGCACGCTTGCCGCCGTGTCGACCGTAAGCGCGCCCGCCAAAAGCCAGCGTTCACCTGCGGCAAAGTGCGGGTTTTCGGAAGCGCAAACCGTGCACGCCGATTCGCCTTCCCGTGAAGCGCCATGGCCGAATCCGATCTTGCCGCTCATTTGCCCGCTGAATCCCTATTCTTGTCCGAGAGCGCCTTGATCAGACCGTCAACGCCTGAACTCTTTATCACGTCATTGAACTCGTCGCGGTAGTTGGTCACCAGGCTCACCCCGGCGACGACGACGTCGTAAGCCTTCCAGCCGTCCGCCGTTTTCTCCATGCTGTAGTCGATCTGCACCGCCGCCTGACCGGGCCGCGTCACCTCGGTGCGGACGATGACGTCCGTGTCGCCGGGATTCATCCGCAGCGGCTTGTAGATCATCTTGTTGTCGCGGTAGTTGGTCAGAGCGTTGGAATAAGTCCGAATAAGCAGCGACTGAAACTGCTCAGTAAGCTGCTTTTGTTGCTCCGGCGTCGCCGCGCGCCAGTTGCGGCCCATGGCGAGCGCAGTCATTCGCGCGGTGTCGAAATGCGGTACGAGTTTCGCTTCGATCAATTGCTTGACCTTTGCCGGATTGCCCGTCTGGAGCTCCTTGTCGGCGCGAATCGCGCTAAGTGTGTCCTCGGCCACGCTCTTGACCAACGCGTCCGGATCGTCTTGCGCCTGCGCCAACGAGGCGCACGCCAGCAGGAGCACTAGGACTGAAGCGGCGGTTCTAGGCATCGGTGTCCTCACTGTGGCGGCGCCAGCACACCGTTTCCGGCCGAAGCTGCGTCCTCGTCCTCGTCTGGCGGTGGCTTGCCGTCGTAGATCTGATATTGCCGATTCTTCAGGTAGGCATTGCGCAGGAAGCGATACTTGTCGAGTGCGGCGGTATCCAGCACCGATTCGCCGCTCAACGCCTGCGACCTGGCATCGAGGTAACCCACGCCGTAAATCGAGTTGCGCAGGGGCACATCCGGGATGTATCCGATGGGACCGATGAACAAACGTACCAACGTGCCAGTTCCATCGCGCACCGTGGTCGGGCCGAACAGCGGAACGAAAAGATACGGTCCCGCCGGCACGCCCCATTTGCCAAAGGTGATGCCGAAGTCCTTGTGGTCCTTCGGGATGCCCATCATCGACCCGAGGTCGAGAATGCCCAGCATGCCGAAGGTCGAATTGAGCAGCACTCGGCCGAAGTCGTCGCCGGCCTGTTTGCCATTGCCTTCCAGCACGTTGTTAATCCCGGTAAACAGGTCGTCAAGGTTGCCGAAGAAATTCGATACACCGGTGCGTATGAGCTCCGGCGTCACGTTGACATACGCTTCGGCAATCGGCTTGACGATATTGCCATCGACCACCTGATGCACCGCATACATCTG
>Ga0302326_10005251_pt1 | contig 29583 bp, 29 predicted proteins | sample Palsa_T0_3_FD_202264 | JGI IMG/M metagenome (GOLD analysis project Ga0302326, IMG submission 202264) | Peat permafrost microbial communities from Stordalen Mire near Abisko, Sweden - Palsa_T0_3 | ecosystem: Environmental > Terrestrial > Soil > Palsa > Peat permafrost | place: Sweden: Abisko... | reverse complement strand
GAATCAAAAGATGGCTGCTCAACCGAAACGATTGGCTTATGAATTTCCGAGCTACCTCCATGACCCGCCGGGAATCTGGGGATGGCTGACCACGGTCGATCACAAGCGGGTGGCCGTGCTTTATGCAGTTACGGCGCTGCTGATGATGGGGATCGGCGGTCTCGAGGCGATGCTGGTGCGCGGCCAGCTCCTCGTCGCCAACAACCACTTCCTGAGCGCCGGCATGTACAACGAGATGTTCACGATGCATGGCACCACGATGATCTTCCTGGTGGTCATGCCGCTTGAACTAGGGTTCTTTGCCAACTTCATGATTCCGCTCCAGATTGGAGCGCGCGACGTCGCCTTTCCGCGGCTCAACGCGCTGTCATTCTGGGTGGCGCTGGCCGGCACCATCTTTCTGCACCTGGGCCTCATGCGCGGACTCGGGATGCTGCCCGACGCCGGCTGGTTCGGCTACGCCAACCTGACTGAGCGGATGTATACGCCGGGCGTCAACGTCGATTGCTGGGATATCGGACTGCTGATTCTCGGCACCTCGACGCTACTGAGCTCGCTCAACTTCTTCGTGACTATCGTGAATATGCGCGCGCCCGGCATGACGTTTATGCGGATGCCGATGTTCATGTGGGCGATGCTGATCACGACCATCCTGGTGCTGCTGGCCTTTCCGGCGCTCACTGTTGGCCTGATCTTCCTGTTCGCCGATCGCTTCCTGAATACGCACTTCTACGTGGTCTCAGCCGGCGGCACGCCGATCCTGTGGCAGCATCTGTTCTGGATCTTCGGCCATCCGGAGGTCTACATCATGGCGCTGCCGGCCTTCGGAATCGCCTCGGAGATTTTGCCGGTCTTTTCGCGCAAGCCGCTGTTCGGCTATCCGATGATGGCGTATTCGATCGTACTGATCGCGTTTCTGTCATATGGCGTCTGGGGCCATCACATGTTCGCGACCGGCATGGGTCCGATCGCCGACAGCACGTTCGCGATCACGTCGATGCTCATCGCGATACCGACCGGCATCAAGGTGTTCAGCTGGATCGCGACGGTGTGGGGCGGGCGGCTGCGCTTTACGACTGCGATGCTGTTCGCACTCGGGTTCGTCATCGAATTCACAATCGGCGGTCTGAGCGGAATCATGCACGCCAGCGCGCCGGTCGATCTGCAGCAGACCGATACGTACATCGTCATTGCGCATTTTCACTACGTGCTGTTCGGCGGCATGATGATGTCGATACTGGCGGGCTTCTACTACTGGTGGCCCAAGGTCAGCGGCCGGATGCTCAACGAAAAGCTCGGCAAGCTGCATTTCTGGATGACGATCTGGGCGTTCAACGCGACGTTCTTTCCGATGCACTTCCTGGGCACGCTCGGCATGCCGCGGCGTATCTATACTTATGCGCCGAACATGGGCTGGGACTTCTGGAACTTTTTCATCAGCATCAATGCATTCATCCTGGGTTTCTCGTTCCTGATTTTCTTTATCAATATCGTGTGGACCTCGCTCCGCGGTGAGGCGGCGCCGGCCGATCCATGGGACGGCCGCACGCTCGAATGGTCGGTCGCTTCGCCACCGCCGGCGTTCAACTTCGTCACGATTCCAACCGTGGTCTCCCGCGACGCCTTCTGGGTGCGCAAGTACGGCGGCGCAACGGCGCATGGAATAGCACCTGCAATCGCAGGCGGCGCGGCCGCTGGAGTCGCGATGCCGCCCGCTGTGGGTCACGCCGAGGAAGAGCATCACATCCACATGCCGGCGCCGTCGCTGTATCCGGTCCTGTTCGCAATCGGGCTGTTCATGGCGGGAGTCGGATGCCTCGTATGGACGCGGCTCATAATCATGGGCGGCGGGCTGCTCGGAATCAGCATCATCGGGATGGTTTTCGAGTATCCGACCTTCGGCAAATACAATCCGGAGATGATCGAGGAAAGTACGATCGGCGTTGACCATCGCAAGATGGGCATGTGGGCGTTTCTGGGTTCGGAGTGCGTCTTTTTCGCGACCCTGATTTCGACCTACATGGTTTATAAAGACCGCAACCTGTCCGGTCCTGACGCGATGATCCTCAACATTCCGCTGACGTCTTTCAGCACGTTCATCCTGCTGACGTCATCGCTGCTGATGGTGTTGGCGCTTGCGGCGGTGCAGCGCAACGATCGCAAATGGTCGGTGTTCTGGCTGTGCGGAACGATTTTCTTCGGGGTCATCTTCCTTGGCGGTCAGGCCTTCGAGTTCACCGACTTCGTATTGCACGGGCTGAAACTCCAGACCAATCTGTTCGGCCAGTGCTTCTTTACGCTGGTCGGCTTTCACGGAATCCACGTGCTTATCGGCGTCGTCTGGCTGACGGTGCTGATGATCGCGACTGCGCGCGGCAAGATCGGCAAGGATCGCAGCCTGGCGATCGAAATCGGCGGCCTCTACTGGCACTTCGTCGATATAGTCTGGATTATTATCTTCACGCTCATCTATCTGATGCGGACGGTGAAACACGCATGAGCGAGCAAGCGCTACATCAAGATCACCTCGGAGCCCATCCCGACGGATCGCCCGACGAGGGGCATCCCGGTCCCGGCATTTACATCGTAATCGCGCTCATCCTGGGCGTGATGACGGCGATGGAAATCAGCGTCTTCTACGTACAGTCGCTGCAATCAGTGCTGGTACCGATTCTGATCATCCTGGCGATGGCCAAGTTCGCCCTCGTCGCGATGTTCTACATGCATCTGCACTACGATCATCGCGTCTTCAGCGTACTGTTTGTCTTCCCGCTGCTGCTGGCGGTGCTGGTGGTCATGTCGCTGCTGCTGATTTTCGCGCATATCGCCACGGTGATGAGCTTCACGATTCCGATATGGCCGGGACACTGAGTCGCTGACGGCACGCCAATGACTGGAGTCGAACCAAGCGTTATCGTACTAGCTGGGGTCCTGATTGGGCTCTACGTCCTGGCGATAATCAAGACGGGCAAACGGCCCGACAGCCGTCGTATAGCCGCTTTTACGCTTGCGCTCGTCGTCCTTGGCGCGGCACTCACCGGTCCAATCGATCGCTATGTGCTGGACGGATCCTTCGCGCTCTACATCTTCCAGCAGATGCTGCTGATATTCGTCGTCCCGCCGCTGCTCCTGCTGGGAATACCGCAATGGATGGCGCGCTGGATTTTCGTCGGGCGGGCGATTGAACGCCCGTGGCGGATCATGACCCGGCCGATCGTCGCCTTCCTGACGTTTGCCGCCACCTTCACGCTGATTCACTTTCCGCTGCTGTGCGACATCGTGTGCCACACGCGCCTGCCCTACGGCGATATCCGCGAGGTCCTGCTGCTGGTGGGAATCCTGCTCTGGTGGCCGATGCTGAGCCCGCTGCCAGAATTTCCGCGGCTCTCGTATCCACTGCAGATAATGTACCTGTTCATGCTGATGATCCCGATGACCGCCGTGGCCGCGCCGATCACGATGGCGCAGTCGGTGTTGTACGTCTTTTACATGACGAGGGAGCATCCCTTCGGCATGACGGCGATGGCCGACCAGGTACTCGGCGGCCTTATCATGTGGATCGGCCAGGGCATTTACCTGATGTGCGTGTTTACGGCGATATTTTTTCAGTGGTCGCGCAAGGAAGATTCCGAGTTTCCCGCGATCAACTTCCGTCGCCCGCCCGAGCTTCGCGTCCTGCGATCGCCGCGCCGCGGACCCGCTCCGTCCTGACCAATCGACCAGCTCGATTCAGCCTCCGACTTTCGTGGCCAAGGGCCAGACCCTTGCGCTTGCGGCCTCGCGGGCTTAGAAATGGCATTGGGGACACTTGGTTACACCAGAGCGTTAACGGGTTAAAGGGAATCGGCTGATCGTCGACTTCATTCCGGGACTGAAACCTGCACTTCCTCTTCCTCAGGCGATCGCTACGGGAGGGACGTCATGCGGAATTCGACGGCACGAACGGCTTCGGACGGCGCCATTGCCGGACTGATCGGCGCGGCAGTTGTGGCTCTGTGGTTTCTGCTTCTGGACGGCGTGCGCGGGCAGGCGCTGGAAACCCCGGCGATATTGGCCGCCAGCCTGCTGCCCGGACTGCGTCAGATAGGCGGCGCTACCTGGTCGCTGGCAGGATGGTACACGGCCTTCCATTTCATCGCGTTCGCGATCATCGGCGGGGTCGGCGGCCTGATGCTGGTCGAGGCCGAGCGCGAGCCTCATTTGTTCATTCCGCTGTTCATTTTCGTAATCGCATTCGAAGTATTTTTCATTGCGGTCGTGATGCTGCTCGGGCCCGTCGCGATGACCGCTCTGCCATGGTGGGAAGTGATAATCGCCAATGGACTGGCGACGGCCGCGATGCTCGCCTACTTCTTCTGGCGCCAGAGGGCACTCGCCCGTAACCTGCTTGGTCCCTGGATTGCCGTGCTGCGCCAGGGAATTTCGGCGGGTCTGATCGGAGCCGTAATCGTCGCGGTATGGTTTCTCATCTACGATGCGGCCGCGATGGAGATGCTGCGCACGCCGTCACTGCTCGGCAGTATCGTCTTCGGCGGCGGCCCGGACGCTGGCGTCTCGATACCGTTGGCGATCGGATACACGGTGCTCCATTTCTGCGGATTTATCGCCTTCGGGATAGCCGCATCGTTCATGGTCTACTGCGCCGAGCGCGAGCCGCTGATGGCGCTCGGCGTGGTCGTGCTGTTCGTCTGGTTCGAGGTCAGCTACTTCGGCTTCGTGACGTTTCTCGACCAGTCGGCGCTCGAGGAACTGGGGTGGTGGAAAATCATCCTGGGCAACTTGCTGGCACTGGTCGGAATGATCACTTACTTCGAGCAGACCCATCCGGGGATTGTCCCGCGGATGTTCAAACGGTGGAACGAAGTCGATGTTGAGAGTGGCGCCGCGTCACCGCGCCTCGGACAGCATCCGCTATAGGCGAGTCACAGGCCGAGAACGTCGCGCATCGAATAGAGTCCAGGCTTCCGGGGTTCAAGCCAGAGCGCCGCGCGGATGGCTCCGCGCGCCAGCGAGTCGCGGCTTTGCGAGCGATGGATCAGCTCCAGCCGCTCGCCCTGTCCGCCGAAGATTACCGTGTGGTCACCGACGGCGTCGCCGGCCCGCAATGCCATCACGGCGATGTTTCCCTCGGGCCGCACGCCCGTAATTCCCTCGCGGCCGAAGACTCGCTCGGATTTGAAATTGCGCCCGCGCGCCCGCGCGATCGTGTCGCCGAGCGCGAGCGCCGTGCCGCTGGGAGCATCGACCTTGGTGCGATGATGGATCTCGATCACTTCGGCGTCGAAGTCCGGCAGTATCGCTGCTACTTCGGCCGCGATTTTCATCAGAACATTGACGCCCACGCTCATGTTCGGCGCGATAATCGTGCGCGTCAGCGTGGCCAGCGTCCGCGCCTCGGCATCCATTTCAGGTGTGAAACCGGTCGAGCCGATAACGATAGCGCCGCCCTGAGCGGCGGCAATCCGCAGATGCTCCAGCGATGCGGCCGCGCTGGTGAAATCGAGCGTGATAGCATCCGGCCGCGCCAGCGCCGTGAAATCGTCGCTGATCGCAACGCCGAGCTTGCCGACACCGGCTACTTCGCCGGCATCCTGGCCGAGCGTGGGTGCGCCGGACGCCTCGAGCGCACCGGCCAGCCGATGGGTTGGGTCTGCCGCGATCAGTGTGACCAGCAGGCGGCCCATGCGGCCCGCCGATCCGGCCACAACCAGGTTGGCCATAACCGTCCCTCGCCGATTAAGTCGGAATTTTTACGCTGAGGCGGCTGGCGCCGCCGCGGCCGGTGTGGCGGCCTTGCCACTGGCGGCCGCCGCGTGCTCTTCGCACAGGCTGCCACGAACGCGCGGTTTGCGGCATTTTTCGAACGTGCAGGTCCGGTAGCGCGCCTTCGGCATCTCGCCGCGGCCCCACAGACGATAATGTTTGCGGCAGTAACCCTTCGCGATAACGTCGCGGCTGCAATCCGCCGCCTTACAGGTCCCTTTGCTTGCCATTGTCCCTCTCGAAACTGATTATGCTCAGAACTCCGCCTTGAGTTCGCGATTGAGCAATTCTTCGACCATAGCGCGCGGCGACCCGCCTTCATAGAGCACGCGATAGACGGCGGTTACGATCGGCATCTCGATTCCGGCCCGACGCGCCAGCTCGACCGCCGTCCGCGCGTTGGCAATTCCTTCGGTGACCGGCTGGCCTTCGTGCTCCTCGAGATCGATCCGCCCGTCATTGTGTCGCGCCAGCCTGATTCCGAACGCCCGGTTGCGCGAAAGCTCGCCGGTGCAGGTAAGGACCAGGTCGCCCAGTCCAGCCAGTCCGGCGATAGTTTCGCGCCGCGCCCCGGTCGCCTCTCCGAGCCGCGTCAGCTCGGCCAATCCTCGCGTGATCACGGCGGCGCGCGCGCCCGAACCGAGATCCAGGCCGTCGCCGATGCCGGTTGCTATCGCAATAACGTTCTTCAAGGTACCAGCCAGCTCGACGCCGATCGGATCGGTACTTCGATAAACCCGCAACAGCGGCCCGGCGAAGAGTTCCTGCGCCGTCCCCGCCGTGGCCTCGTCAATCGCCGCCGCGACCAGCGCAGTCGGTTTTCCCCGCGCAACCTCGGCCGCAAAGCCGGGACCGGACAGCGCGGCGCAGCGGACGGCCGGCGCGATCTCACATAACATCGCGGTCATGGTGAGCAGCGAACCTGGCTCGATACCCTTGGTGGCGCTGACGATCGTAGCGGCCGGGCGCAGCGCCGGAGCTATCGCGCTCATCGCGTCGCGCGCGTGGCTCGACGGTATCGCCATCACGATGACGTTTGCGCCATCAACCGCGTCGGTCCATCGATCGGTCAGTTCAAGGTCATCGGGAAGGCGGATACCGGGCAGATAGATCGGATTCTCGCGTAGCTGGCGCATCAACGCGACCTGCGAACCACGCCGGACGCCGAGCGTGGTGCGCACGCCGGCGCGAGCGAGAATAACGGCAATCGCCGTGCCCCACGCGCCCGCGCCGAGCACGGTCGCTCGCTTGTTCGTCATAACCCCTATCCTGAAACTAATGCGCCCTCGGCTTCAGTCCCGCTCAACTCACGGCTCGCGCCACCCGGTAGAGCGGCGCAAGTTCGGCAAACGCGTCGAGCATTTCACCACGATCGAGACGGGCCGACGCGCTGCGGTTCCATCCGAAGCCCACATCGATACCGCCGGTCTTCTTCTCGACTGAGTCGGCAAGCGAGTCGAACAGATCGCGATCGGCATGCTGCTCGGCAGGGAGCGACTTGAAATCCCACTTGTCGTAGCGCGCGATCCCGACCGAGCCCATCGATTTCGCCAGTTCCGCGGCGCGGCCGCGCATCAGTTTCGCCATCTCGGGCCGCCGATCAGCCTCCGACTTGACCACGACCCGCGCGTGCAGCCCCGCCCCGGAAATGCACAGGGCGAGATAGCCGTATCGTTTATAGCCTCGTGGCGATGGTCCAAAGGCTGCCCATGTTTCCGGGGGAGGATTCACCGTCCGGCGCATATGTTTGGCGACGTGCGGGAAAAATTCCAGGTGAAGTCGGCGCGCAAGTTCAGGCGCCAATTCGTCGCCGAGTCGGACCAATCGCGGACGCACGCGGGCGTATATGCGTTCCATCCGTTCGTTGAAGCCTTCGACCTCGAAAACCTTGAAGTCCTCAGCGCTGAATCCCAGTGTTGCCACGACTCGCCCCTTGGTCCGGATTTGTGGCGCCATCTTATCGAAACGGGCGGTAACCCTGACCCGCGATCAATTCAAAGGCGTCGCTGTCGAAAGCTTAATACTTTTGGCCAGTCTCCGCATACGCACGCGGGGGCGCTTGCCGCCCGGCCTCGCTGATGGTTATCTCAGGCCGACTCGCGCGCGATGCGCGTCAATGCTCCGATGAGTTCATCCAGTTCATTCAATGCAGCCGATGAGTTGATGCGGCCAGCCGCCGAGCACGGGCTGGATGACCGTGCCGCCATGATCACCGATGGCCGCACGATTACCTATGGCGCCCTTGCCGCGATGATTAATCGGGCCGGCAACGCGATGGCATCAGCGGGAATAGCACGCGGCGAGCGCGTAATGATGCTGCTCCCCGACACTCCTGAGCTGGTGGCGTCATATCTCGGCGCGATAAAAATCGGCGCGGTCGCAATCGCGTTCAATACCCGATCTTCGCCCGCCGAGTTGGCCTTCGCGCTCGAAGACAGCGCTGCCAAGCTGCTGATAATCGATCACACCCTGATTGAAACTTACCGCGCGGCCGCCTCTGCTCGACTCGCGATCAAGCCGCGCGTCTTCGTTGTCGGCGGTTCGTGCGACGGCCACGAAGATTACGACTCCCTGGTCGGCTCGGCCAGCGTCGATCTCCGCGCCGAATCGATGTCGCCTTCCGACATGGCCTGCTGGATTTACACCTCAGGCACGACCGGATCGCCCAAGGCCGCCGTCCATCTCCATCGCGATGTCGCCGCGGCAGGTCCTTATCTCGCGCGATGCCTGGGCGTGCGCGACGGCGACAGGATGTTTTCGACTTCGAAGCTGTTCTTTGCCTACGCGCTCGGGAATTGCCTCTTCGGAGCGCTACGGATGTGCTGCACGGTCGTGCTTCATTCGCCGTGGCCGGAAGCCGGCGCGATTGCCGATGTGATCGAAAGCACTCGTCCCGACTTTGTGTTCAGCGTGCCGACAATGCTGCGCAATCTGCTTGCGTCGGGCCGCGCGGATGAATCTGGCTTCCGCGGCGCTCGCGCATTCGTATCGGCGGGCGAGCGCATGCCGGCGACTCTCGCCGCGCGATGGCGCGACGTGAGTGGCGTGCCGATAATCGAGGGAATGGGCACTTCGGAAACGATTTACATGATTTTTTCGAACTCGGTCGGCGGCTATCGCGATGGTTCTGCTGGCCGCGTCGCGCCTGACGCCGAGGTCAGATTGGTTGACGAACGCGGCGACACTATAACCGAACCCGGAATGCCCGGCGCGTTGTGGGTCAGGATGCCCTCCGTATGCGCCGGCTACTGGAACCGCGAGGAGCTGTCGCGTCGTCAGTTCAGCGGCTCCTGGTTTCGCACCGGCGATCTGTTCGCCTTCGACCCCGACGGCTTTTATTTTCATCACGGCCGATCCGATGAGATGCTTAAGATTGCCGGTCAGTGGGTTAGCCCGGCCGAAATTGAGGAGTGCGTGATGACGATAACCGGAATTGCCGATGCGGCCGTTGTCGGCGTCGGCGACGCCGACGGGCTGACGCGGCCCACGCTTTTCGTGGTGGCGCGCGACCCCGGCAGCGATCGCGGCGAGATGATTGACCGCATCCGGCACGCGCTCGACCGCGACCTGGCGGCTCATAAGCGTCCGCGCGATATCCGCTTTGTCGAGAATCTGCTGCGCACCGCCACCGGCAAGCTCAAGCGCTATCTGATTGCGGAATCGATTGCGACGCCCGCACCGGACCTACGTGACAGTGGCGAAAAATGATCAGGACATGACGCCCATTGAAGGAAATTGCGATGCGCGATTCGAACGAGTGAGGAGCGCATTTGCCGCGAATTTTTCCGATCGCGGCGAGGATGGTGCGGCAATCGCCGTGATGGTCGACGGCCGGCTAGTCGTCGATCTGTGGGCGGGCTTTACCGACCGCGCGCGATCGAAGCCGTGGCATCGCGACACGATCGTAAACGTCTTCTCCGTGACCAAGGGAATCGTCGCACTCGCGGCTAATCAGCTCAGAGATCGGGGACTGCTCGATTTCGACGCGCCCGTTGCGCGTTACTGGCCTGAATTTTCGCAAGCCGGCAAGGCGGACGTCACCGTGCGGCATCTGCTGAGCCATCGCGCCGGCTTGCCCGCAATCAGCAGGCGACTCGCAGCAGCCGACATTTACGATTGGCAGACGATGGTCGTGGCGCTCGAGAAGCAGCAGCCATTGTGGGAGCCCGGCGTCCTGCATGGCTACCACGCGCTGACTTTCGGATGGCTCGTTGGCGAGGTTATCCGTCGATGCAGCGGCATGGATGTCGGGAATTACGTGCGGGAGCATATCGCGGGACCCCTCAGGCTCGATTTCAAAATCGGCCTCGCGCCCGAAGACGAGGCGCGAGCCGCCGAAGTGATGGGTTCGCGGCCGCCGCCTCCGGGCTCGTTCAATATTTTTGCCGAGGCGATGCGCAATCCCGATTCCCTTACCGCCCGCACCTTCACCAACCCGCCGTCGCTGATGCGATCGACCACCGTCAACTCGCACGAATGGCGAGCCGCGGAGATTCCAGCCGCCAACGGACATTGCGACGCGCGATCGCTGGCGCGACTTTACGCGATGCTTGCCGGCCGCGGCACGCTCGACGGCGTTCGCACGATCAGCCTCGAGGGCGCCCGGTTGTGCGCCGTCGAACAGTCTCGGGGTGACGACCTGGTGCTGCTGGTACCGACACGATTTTCAGCGGGGTTCATGATGGCCACGCCTGACGCGCCGTGTGGACCGAATCCTGACGCCTTCGGCCATCCCGGTGCGGGTGGCGCGCTGGGGTTCGCGGACCCGATCGCGAACGTCGGTTTCGGCTACGTTATGAATCGGATGGGGCCGAACATTTTGGTCGACCCACGCGCGACGGCGCTTATCGACGCGTTCTACGAGTCACTCTAATCGCGTTTGATCGTGGACGGCTAGACGTCGTAGACCGGCGCCATCCCACGCGGACGGGTCCGGAAGCGGCGATGGGTCCACAGGAACTGCTCGGGATAGCGCCGAACGATATCTTCGATAATGCTGACGAAGCGCCGCGTGTTTTCCCATACGTCGGCCGCGGCGTCGCCGGTGTCCTGCAGAAGCAGCTCCCCGGTGATCTCGATTCGATGGTTCCGGTGATTCTTCTCGCGCACGATGAACACGGGCACGATCGCCGCGTGCGAGATTTGCGCCAGACGCGCAAGGCCGCTGCTGGTGGCGGCCGGCTCTCCAAAGAACGGCACAAAGATAGCCTCGCTGCGCTTGGCGTTCTGATCGAACGGGATGCCGATCATGCCGCCGGCCCGCAGCGTCTTCAGAACCGCGCGAGCGGCTGCGTGCTTGCGGATAATGCCGACGCCGGCGCGCTCGCGCACGAAGCTCATCAGGGCGTCACCGGCCATAAAGCGCTGCGTATGATGGACCAGGCTTATCGGATGGCCCTTCATCGCATGCGCCATGGAGAGCAACTCGAAGTTGCCGAAATGCGCGGTCAGCACGAGGATTCCGCGACCGGGATCGCGCGCCTTAAGATCTTCCCATAGCTTGAAATTCCGATAGGTTACCCGCCGTTTGAATCGCTTGTAGAAGAAACCGCCCAGCCTGATGTATTCGGCGGCAGAACGGCCCAGATTGATGTACGACGCGCGCAGGATACGTTGACGCTCTTGCTCGCTGCGATCGGGAAACGCGATCTCAAGATTCTTTTGACCGATCTGAACGTGCCGCCGGTCGAGCGAATATGCGAGCCATCCGCCGAACACGCCGATCGGATACAGGATAAAGTCGGGAACGAGACTGATCAGGTGAACGATACCGACGAGAATCCAGAAGATGACCCGGTCAGCCGGCCCGAGGTGTAGCTCGCCGCGATTTACCGTCGAATCGCGATCGGTTCGGACGACGCGGCGCCTTCGTGCTGCCGTCGCGGGACGTGGCGCCTTAACGCCGGTGGTAATCGGCGCGGCGGAAGTGGTTGAGTCGGCCTCCAACTAGAGCACCGACCTCTCGCGCTTGGGTCCCTTGGGAATTACGACCAGTCCCGAATCGGTGACGAAGAATCGCTCGCGATCGCGCTCGATGTCATAGCCAATCTCATCGCCCTCGGCCACGACCACGTTCTTGTCGAGAATCGCGCGGCGCACACGGGCGTGGCGGCCGATCTCGACATAGTCCATCAGTACGCAATCCTCGACCTGGCTGTACGAATGAACGAACACCGAGCGGCCGAGCACCGAGTTTCGCACCGAGCCGCCCGAGAGGATTCCGCCTTCCGACACGATCGTGTTCAAGGCGTAGCCGCGCCGTCCGTTTTCATCGAAGACAAATTTGGCCGGCGGCTGTCCGTAGTATGCGGTTCGCAGCGGCCAGTAGGGATTATAGAGATTCAGATGGGGCCGCGCGTCGCGCAGATCCATGTTGGCCTCGAAGTACGAGTCGAGCGTGCCGACGTCGCGCCAGTAGGCGAGGTTGACCTCCGAGTCGCCGCGAATCCGGTTGGTCATGAAATTGTAGGCGAAGACCGGCACTTCATGGATCAGCCGCGGAATCAAATCGCGGCCGAAATCATGATGGCTCGCTTCATTGCGCGAGTCGTCGGCCAGCGCCTCGAGAAGCAGCGACGGACTGAAAATGTAGTTGCCCATCGAGGCCAGGCATCGATCGTCCGAGCCCGGCATCGGACGCGCCAACGCGGGCTTCTCGTCGAAGGCCCGGACGCGCATCCCGGCGTCGACATCGAGGACGCCGAACTCGCTCGCTTCATCAATCGAGACGGGCAACGTCGCGATCGTCACGGCGGCCTTGTGCTCGACATGGAAGGCGATCATCTGCTGGACGTCCATCCGGTAAATGTGGTCGGCGCTGAAGACCGCCACCAGGTCGGGTGTGCTGTCCTCGATAAGATTGAGGTTCTGAAAGATCGCATCGGCGGTGCCTTGGTACCAGCTTTCGCCCATCCGCATCTGTGCCGGCACCGGCGTGATGAAGTGATCCGGCATCACGCTACCGAAGGCCCATCCGTCCTTGAGATGCTCGATCAGCGACTGTGAGCGCCATTGCACCAGGACGTAGATGGAGAAAATGCCCGAATTAACAAGGTTTGATAGGACAAAATCGATAATCCGGTACTTGCCGCCGAATGGAACCGCCGGCTTCGCGCGGTCGCGGGTCAACGGATAGAGCCGGGTACCCTGTCCGCCAGCCATCACGAGGGCGAGCGTTCTCATCGGAGGGCCTTTCGCGCGTTTTCCAAATTAGTGTCCCAGTTCCGGTCTGAATCAGGCTCCCGACAAGTATAGGGGGCTATGGATCGCACGGAAAGTCTTATTTCGCAATACGCCCAGAAGACCCGGCGAAAATTCGCAAAACCAGTGGAATGTAGCAAAACGTTCACGGTAATGAGTCGCGGGCGGCAATTTTTTGGCTGATATATCTTGCTTTTCCCAAGAGATTGCGTTCCTGAGCAATCGGCACGAGCTTTGCGTGAAACATTTGCAAGGCAATTACGTCTATTAAAAATAGCGAGCCCGGACGCCAAGGCAGTAAATTCCGGGCGCAACCCCGTAAACCGGGGGAGGGAGTGGACAGAATCATGGAAGAAGTCGCAACCAAGCCTCGAACCGAGACGGCTCCCAACGGAGTCGTCTATCGGACCAAATGCCAGAATCCAGGCTGCGGTTTTTCATTCGACCTGCGTATCACGGCGCAGAACGCCGGCCTGCTCGGCGGCACGATCGCGTGCCCGCGATGCAAGCGTCACGGCGGCATGCTCAAGCGCGAAGGACGGCTGGGCGATAGACTGTTCGGCGCCAAACTGGTCTTCAAGCCGACGGGCACGAACTACGGCGTCAGCGATGACAGCGAGCTTTTCGGCGAGGGCGCCGGCTACTAAGCGGCTGTCGAGGACGTCCTGTTTTATATCCGAATGAATGGCCGGGGCCCATTTTGACGGCCCCGGCTCTGGCAACTCCGCCGCGAGCCGCCGGCATATCCGCCAGGCGGCTCGCGAAGAATCTTTTCGTCAGGTTGGCGAATCTACGAGTCTGAGACGATTCGCAGTTGCCATGTTCAGACGCTTCAGACGCCTGCCAAGGGTTCGGCCGTGACGCCTTCGAGAGTCTGAATACTGGCGCGATCGTAAATCCTCTTCAGCCACTGCTCGATATTGGGACGATTCGCCGCCGCGTCGATCTCTAGCGCGGGCACCACCAGGATTCGCGGTATGAAGCCGATATCGGCCACCGAAAAATCGTTGGCCAGGTACTGCTGTCCCTGAAGCTCGTGATTGAGGTAGTCCAACACGCGCTCGATCGACTGGCGCAAGCGGGCCACGCGATTGGCGTCCCGCTCGGCTTCCGGCTTGAACATCTCCACCATCAACTGTCCGACCTGCGGCGTAAACGAGTTATCGGCAAAATCCTCGAACAGCCGCGCACGCGCACGCAGAGCGCTGGCACCGACGGCCGGAAGCAGCGACGGGTCTGGATATTCGTCTTCGAGATATTCGTCGATCACCGTCGAGTCATAGATCGTCGTATCTTCATCGACCAGCACGGGCACGCGCGCGTATGGGTTGAGCCGCATGAAGTCGGGCTTGCGATGCTCCCCCTGGCTGATATCGATATGCACCATTTCATAGCTGAGACCCTTCTCGGCCAGCACGATTCTGACCTTCTGACCGAACGGGCAAGGAGCGAAGTCGTACAATTTCATCATCGTCGGAGGGCCTCACTCAGCGCTTACGGTAAGCTTCAGGTTGGCTTCGATATCGGCTTCCAGACGGACCGGAACGACAAATTCGCCGAGCTGTTTAATCGGTTCGACCAGCAGGATCCGGCGCCGCTCGATCTGGACGCCGCGCTCGAGCAGGGCGCGTTCGATATCGATATTGGTGACCGAGCCAAACAGTTTGCCCTCTTCACCGGCGTGCGCTCCAATCGCAATCGTCAGCGCTTCGATCTGTTCCTTGAGCTTGAGCGCGCCGCCCCGCTTGGTCTCGCGGCGGGTCAGCGCAATTCGCTTCTGATTTTCGAAGGCGCGGATGTTTTTCGCATCGGCCATCACGGCGAGCTGCCGCGGCAGAAGGTAGTTGCGCGCAAAGCCTGCGCGAACCTTCACCACGTCGCCGGTGTGGCCAAGATTAAGGACGTCGTCGTTTAGTATTACCTGCACGTTCATAACTGCGCCTGCCTGGTTACTCCAATCTCATAGAAAATCGCCAAAATTTCCGGCCTCCTGGCTGGGGGGCTTGAGGCGGCGGAAGTCTATCCACATATCGAATACGCCGGCGGCGCATACGAGCGCCGTCAGTATCGGCTGGATGCCGGTTACGAGGTAAATCAGACCGCGCGCGAGCGACGGCATCGCGAGCATCTTGAAGTAAAACCTCATGATCGCGAGGCCCTGGCAAAAGTAGATCGCAGCGACAAAAATAAAGATGTCGAGCGCCACCGTGCGCACCGCCGGCATCGGCACGAACAGCGCGAATCCGGTCGCCAGCAGGATCCAGATGAGCCACTCAGGCGTCGACCAGCGCGCCAGGTCGCCGAACAGCCGGTAGCCTAGCCGTTCGCGATTGAACCAGCGCCAGAAGACCATCATGTTGATCAGCACTGCGAACGCCGCCGACAGCGCCACCAGCGCCGGGCTGATTCGCACAGTTATATTCAGCACATTGGCCTGGGCTTCCGGGCTGAGCCCGTTTTCCATCCCAAGCGTGCGGTAGAACTGCTCGCCGTGCATCATGCCGGCCGACAGTGCGTTGCGTAGCGTGTCGACCAGCGCGGCTGGTGAACCGGTGGCGATGAGCGCCACCAGACCGCCCGCGAGTAGCATCGCCGCCGTGCTGATCAGTACGACCAGCTCGAAGCGCACCTGCCGTTCGAGCAGCCAGCTCAGCAAGATGCTGGCGACTCCGAAGGTCACGAAGTAGGCCGCACCGGCAGGCCATCCGGCCGTCAGCGTGATAAGCCCGGCCGCGATTGCGACGGCCACCGCGGCGCGCGCGAACCATGCTGGCCGCCGTATCGAAAAATCCATCACGGGTAGCGGCGCGAAGATCATCAGAAAGGCTCCGGCAATGGGTACATAGCAACCGGCGAGAAACAGCGCCGCGGCCATCAAGGCCGCCCGCGCCATTCCTATTGCCATTGCCCGCGTCATTGTTGCCTCGGCTATCTAGCTTTCTCTCGGCTACTCGATCAAACGCCGAGCGTCGAGAAGGGCAGCAGTGCGAGAATCCGCGCCCGCTTGATTGCGATCGCGAGGCGCCGCTGATGGCGCGCGCAGTTGCCCGACGTGCGTGCCGGCACGATTTTGCCGCCCTCGGTAATGAAACTCTGCAACGTGCGGACGTCTTTGTAATCGACCTTGAGAGTCTTATCGACGCAGAACCGGCAGACCTTGCGCCGACCACCCGGCCGCCGGCGCATCTGGGGACGATCGCCACGGCCCTCGCCCCCCATATCGTCGCCGCCGCCACGCGATCGGCCGTGTCCATCCGACCTTTGCGGGCGATCCGACTCGCTTCTGAATTCCTCTGCCATTTGTTCTTCCCGTTATTCAGTCCGGCCGGGCACGAGCTCGACCGAATCAGCCATCACTTCGATTATAGGGCTTTCAGACCGCCCTTTGAGAGTTCGCAGACTTCCAGTTGCCCGCACTTCGGAATCCGGCTTGAGCGCGGCCGCCAACTCGCGGGCGCGGTCGCCGGCAAGCGTGATCGTCAGCGCGAGTTCGTCCCCGGCCGCTCCGCACTTTACCGCCATCCGGAGAACCGGCGTGCCCGACGGCGCCACGCGAAGCTGCGCGGCCCTTACCAGCCGCCCCCATAGCTCAATCCGATTTCCCGCCACTTTCTGATGCGGGCGGTTCGTCGGACGTGGTTGCCGGTGCTTCGGCCGCGTCCGCGGGAGCCTCATCGGCGGGAGCTTCAATGCCCTCGGTCAATTCTGCCGCCGCGGCCATTACCTCTTCCGGCGCATCTTCGACCACAGTTTTTGGCGTCTCGGCCGGCGCTTCGGGAGTGGTGCGCGCCAGCATCGCAGCGGCGCGGCGTTGGCGATGGGCCTCGACTTCGGCATGAGCCGCAGCGACGTCGGCATCGTCGTCGACCATCACGGAAAGGTAGCGGACGACACTGTCGGCCAGCTTCAGGTTGCGTTCGACTTCATTGGTGACCGCGCCGGGGGATACGTAGTCGAGGCGGACGTAATAGCCGCGGCGCTCGCCTTTAATCCGGTAGGCCAGCTCACGGACGCCCCATTCGTCGGTCTCGACGAGTTCGCCGCCGCCCGACGCTATAATTCCCTCGAAACGCTTGACCGTATCTTTGGTCTGAGCCTCGCCCAGATCAGGGCGCAGGATGAAAACCGTCTCGTAACGACGCACTAAAATCTCCTTATGGGTTCCAGCCCCCCTTCCTGGGGAGCAAGGAGTAAGCTCTTAACCCTACATTAGCGCAACAGGCGCCTCAAGAGAAAAACCCAAAAGAGTCGAATCCGGGGTGCCGGTGCCACGGATAGCCCGGCGGAAGAACCTGCAATTTCGCAACGATAAGTAATTTTCGGACGGTCTGCACGCCACCCTAACGGCGCGACCCACTTCGCCGTCTTGACCGGACGCGCGGTCTGCGCCATTAAACAGATACCGGATTCGACTGAAGTTATAACGCGGCAAATGCCATCGATGCTTACGCGTCGTGGCCTTCGAGCCGGACATTCCCGCGCTCGTCATAAGGAGAAGTTGCCATGCCGATTACCGATCGTTCCACCCGCGGACCCGTCCTCGATATCAAACGACTGGGCCACGGCACGCTCGAATGCGTCGATATCAAAAAGACTCGCCGCTTCTATGAGGAAGTCCTGGGCCTCGAAGTTATCCAGACCAGCCCGATCTCCCTGATGATCCATAAGGGCTACGACCATGCCTACGCCGTGGTCGAAACCGGCAAGGCCAGCAAAGAGCAGGAGATGATGAACCACAACGGGCTCGAGGTCGAAGGCGACGAAGCCGTTAATCGATGCTACGAGCAGTTGATGGCGGTCAAGGACGAATACAACCTGCGCAAGGTGCAGAAGCCCCATAAGCAGCATGGCAACTACGCCTTCTACTTCATGGACCTCGATGGCAACTGGTGGGAAGTCGTATCGGTGGGGCCCGGTGGCTATGCAGCCGCCTTCACCGATAAGAACTACGACATCACGGGCCGCCACGACCTCGATCTCGGCCGCTCCGGCCATGTCAACGACCCGGCGATTCGCGCGCGGGTCACTGGAGAACAATCGTGAAGTTGGTCAAATTCAGCACCTCTATGGGTGGCACGCGTGCCGGTGCGATGCTGCCAGACGGCGCGATCGTCGATCTAGCGGTCGGCTTTATCAAACGCGGGCGCCATCCCGTGGCGATCCAGGACATTCTCGGCGGTGACGGATTGGCGGCGGCGCGCGACGTGGTTGCCGAAGCCGTCCACGATCCGAAAAAGGCGATTGCCGACGGCCTCGTGATCCCGGCCGCCGAAGCGAAGCTGCTGCCGCCCGCCGCCGATCGTCCGTTTATCGTATGCGCCGGCTCGAACTATCGCGCGCATATCGAGGAGATGAAGGACACGCCGCCGCCGACTCCGATGGCCTTTATCAAGGCGCCGTCAGCCGTTATCGCCAGCGGTGATTCGATCAAGCTGCCGCCGAGCCAGAACTCGATGGTCGACTTCGAGGGCGAACTTTGCGTCGTCTTCGGCCGCGAATGCAGCAACGTGTCCGCCGCTGATGCGCTCAAGTACGTGGCCGGCTACACGATTCTGAACGACGTCTCGGCGCGCGACTGGGTGCCCAAGATGCGCGACCCGGAAATCTCCACGCTCATCTCGGTCGGCGTCATGCTGATGGGCAAGCAGTTCCCGGGCTTTTGTCCATTAGGCCCGGTCGTCGTCACCGCTGACGAGGTCAGCGATCTCAAGAGCTTCCATATCACCACCAAACTCAACGGCAAGGTGATGCAGGACGCGAACACCGATGACCTCTATTTCGACATTCCGACGCTAATCTCGACCTACTCGCGCTATTACACGTTCCAACCTGGCGATGTGATGAGCACGGGGTCACCTCCGGGAGTCGGGATGGGGCGCAAGCCTCCGGTCTTCATGAAGCCCGGCGATGAAGTCAGCGTGACCGTCGATGGAATCGGCACGCTGCGCAATCCGATCGTCGCCGGCTGATCGCGCAGAAGATCGAGCAGGGGGATCACGAGGCTCAGAAGTCGCGGCGGTAGGTGACGAAGTTGCCGCTTACGCGGGCGCCGAGGCTCTCGGCCGTCCGCCGCGACGCCCAGTTGTCGTCGTGGACGAGCGTGTAGCCCGCATAGCGCATCCCGGTGCGGGCCATTGTGAGGAATGATCGCGCGGCCATCGCCGACCCGAATCCCCGTCCGCGCGCCTGCTCGACAACCCCGATATTTATAAGCGCGCCGCGAGTGCCGCCGCCACGATGGGCCGGTATCAGGGTGCCCGGGCGGATTCGCGCCAGCGGATAGGTCAGATCCGGCACCGAAAAGACCGTGCCGACCGCCTCGCCGTCGAGCACCGCGACCATCGAGAGATCGATAACCGGCGTGTTGACCAGCGACGCCATCATGGCGCGGACTTCGGCGCGGCTAATCGGGTTCCATCCCCAATGGCTGGCGAAGGCGGCGTTGGTGACGTCGGCCCAGCTATCGACGGATCGCGCGAAGCCGTATTCACGCCAGCTCTTGATCGCCGCGCCATTGGCGGTCGCCTTCTCGATCAGACGGCTTAAGCTGCGCAGATTCTCCGCGTCGAGCGAGGCAGTGTAATCGACCTGGCCCTTTTCGGTGATAAAACCGGCGTTCTTGAAGTGCTGATGATAGTAAGGCGGATTTCCACGCAACAGGAACGACGGTAACTCGTCGTAGTTGTCGATCGTGTACGGATAATCCAGAAAGGCGGCAAATCCGCTCCGGCACGCCGTCATCCCCTGCTCGCTCAACCATTCGCAGGCCTTCTCGAAAAGCGCCGCCACCGCTTCGTTCTCGTCGGGCAGCGCCTCGAAATGGATCAATTGACCGATTTTTTCGGACCAGTGCGAATTGTAGCGATGATTGACGACGGCGCTTATTCGCGCAACCAGGTGGCCGTCGCGATAGGCCGCGTAGGGCGTCAGATCGAGATGCGCGCTCAGCGGGCCGTTGCCCGCTATCAGCGCGATTTCATTGTGGATGTCCGGCGGCCACCATGCCGTGCGATTGCGATAGACCTCGAACGGCAGCCGCGCGAAGCTATCGAGGGCCGTACGACCGCTCGGCGACTCAACGCGGATACTCATCGAGGCTGTTCAGCGCCGATTCATGCCGCGCCCGTCCGCGCGGCTTATGAATGGGCGATCTACTGAGCGCCGTTGCCGGTGCCGGCTCCGTTCGGAGTGATCGCATCGAGCAGGCCGGGATCTTCACCGGCAAAGTCGAGCTTGTCGGTTCCCGCATATGGATTCGGAAATGACGCGACGTGCTCCGGAGTGCCATCGATATAGAACTCGAGCTCGTTACCGTCGGGATCAGCAAAATAGATCCCCAGCGCCACGCCGTGGTCGGTCGTCGCGTTGAACTGGATGCCGTGCGCCTTAAGCTCCGCGTGCTTGGCCTTGAGCGCCTCATAGTTGGGTAAGCGGAACGCAACATGGAGCAGGCCGGGCCGACGGAACTCGGCGTCGGGTACATCGTCGCCGACTTCGAGCAGTCCGAGCTCATGATGGTCGCGGCGACCTGAAGCGAAGAACGCGATATGGAACGCATCGACCTGGCCCATCTGGTCCAATCCGATAACCTCGGTGTAGAACTTCTTCGAGCGCTCCAGGTTGCGAACCTTGATTACCACATGACCGATCCTTTCAGGCCGAACCATGTCCTATCCCTCCCGGCTCCGGAAAGTCCCCTTATCCGGCGCCACCCAATAGTGTGATAGTTCCTCTATAACAGAGCGTGCGGACGCCGGACAGGGTATCGCACGGGAACTTATTAGGTTCCTGATGCATTGTTAGTCTCTGGATGGTAGTGTCAGCGCGCTCGCGATATGGCTGGCAAATCGACGACGCCCGCGCAGTTTCGTGAAGTGTTCGAGACGGAGGTTTTCCCCCATCTTGGGACTCTTTTCAATGCGGCTCTGCGCCTGACCCGCAATCCGGACGACGCGGGCGACCTGACTCAGGAAACCGTTCTTCGAGCCTGGCGGTTTTTTGATCATTTCGAACCGGGCACCAATTGCCGCGGCTGGCTGCTCACCATCCTGCACAACGTGTTTCGCAATGGCTACCGACGCACCGGGAGGGAACGACCGACGACGACCGCGGAGGAATTCGATCGCCTCAGCGACATCCGGGGCGTGACGGCCGACGCTTCATCGGGACCGACTCCGGAATCGCTCACGATGGATCGCTCGCTCGACGAGCAAATCAAGAATGCGCTCGCGGCGCTGCCCGAGGAATTTCGCGTCGCTATCTTGATGGTCGATATAGATGAACTGAGCTATGAAGAGGTCGCTAACGCCCTGAATATCCCGGTCGGAACCGTCAAATCGCGCGTGTCGCGCGGCCGCGCCGATCTACGCCGCAAGCTAGGCGCCTTGGCCGTGTCGCGCGGATTGAAGAAACCGGACGCGTGAGGACTCGAGGGCGAGGATCACTGAACGAATAACTAAATTGGCGACAACCGAACCGACTATAACGATACTGAATGGATTGTAACGAATATATCGAGAGCTATCTGAGCGCCCATGCCGACGGCGAGCTGGCGCCCGATCAGTTGCGTGACGCCGAGGTGCATCTGGCCGGATGCCCGCGATGCACCGCCGAGCTCGAAGGCGAGCGCGCGCTGAAGGCTCTGCTGCGCGAGCATATCGGCGTCAAGCGGATTCCCGCGCCGATCGAAGAGCGCATCCGCACGGCGGTCGCCGCGGAGCCTGTTCGCACGAGGCCGCGCGCGACGACGCTCCATCGCGGGTCCACGATCCTCCGGCGCCGCGCCACAATTCTCGGCCGCCGCCCGTGGATTCCGATGGCGATCGCGGCCGCGTTGCTCGTCACGCTGATGACAGCCCACATGATGAATCGGCGCACCGCGGTGGCGATGTTCAACCTGGCGGATGACAAGCTCGATACCTTCACCAGCGAATTCGAGCCTAACATCCCGTCGGAAAGCCCAGCCGAAGTTGAAAGCGCCTACCGCACCGCGGGGATGCCGTCCCACATGTGGGATTTCACGGCAGCGGGCTACAAGATGGAAGGCGGCAGGATCGAAACGATGCCTGACGGCCGCCGCGTCACCTATACTCTCTATCGCGGGCCGTTTGGCGCATCGATTCTATGCATGAGGATGAACGGTATCGCGATGCGTCCACCGCCCGGCGCCGTCATGCAGTCTGACGACTATCAATGCTACCGATACAATAAGGCGAGCATCTGCCTGAGCTACGGCCCTAAGAAAAGCTTCACATGCATTCTGATCACGCACGAGCCGGTCGAGCATCTGATGAATATCGTCAGCGAATCGGAAGCAGCCAAGCACGACGACTGACGCGCGGGCCCGCCGTCTTGAGTTCAGCTCGCCGGAGAATCGCGCGCGACGCCGTTGCCGGATACGGCGGGGCGTTCGTCGTTCGTACTGATACCGTCGCGCGCATTGATACCGTCGCGATGCTCCCCAGCCTCAAACAGATGCAACTGATGGGGGCCGTGGCTGCGCGGAATCTCGACCGGATAACGGCCGGTGAAGCAGGCGTCGCAGAAGCCTTCGCGATTCTCACCCTGGAACGAATAGAGGCCGTCCCAGCTCAGATAGGATAGTGAATCGGCGGTGATCCAGCGCCGCACCTCGTCGATAGAATGACTCGACGCGATCAGCTCTTCGCGGGTCGGCGTGTCGATTCCGTAGAAGCACGAATTGGTGGTCGGCGGCGCCGCGATTCGCATATGCACTTCGCGCGCTCCCGCCTGCCGCAGCATCGGGATTACCTTGCGTAGCGTGGTGCCGCGCACCAGCGAATCTTCCACCAGCACTATCCGCTTGCCGCGCAGCATCTCGGCCACCGGATTGAATTTGATCTTCACGCCGAAATGGCGAATCGACTGGCGCGGCTCGATAAACGTGCGGCCGACGTAATGGCTGCGCACCAGCGCCATCTCGAACGGCAGCCCCGATTCCTCGGCGAAGCCAAGCGCCGCGGCGGTCCCCGAATCAGGCACCGGTACGACCAGGTCGGCCTCGGCGGGAGCTTGCCGGGCCAGCGCGCGGCCCTGCTCCTTGCGCACCTGGTAAACGTTGCGGCCGTAGAGCAGGCTGTCAGGGCGCGAAAAATAGACGTACTCGAAGATGCATCGGCGCAGCGGCGCGGTCAGAAACGGATGGAACGAGCGCATCCCTTCGTGGTTGATTAAAATCACCTCGCCCGGCTCGACCTCGCGGATATATTCGGCGCGGACCAGATCGAGGGCGCAGGTCTCCGAGGCGACGATAGTCGCGCCGTTGAGCTTGCCCAGCACGAGCGGGCGAAAGCCCTGCGGGTCGCGCGCGACGATCATCGCGCCTTCGGTCAGCACCGCCAGCGAATAGGCGCCGCGCACCTGCCCCAGCGCGTCGGCGACGCGTTCGGGCAAGGTCGGAGCCCGCGAGCTCGCGATCAGATGGATAATAATTTCGCTGTCGGACGACGACTGGAAAATCGATCCGCTGTCTTCGAGCCGCGCGCGCAGGTCCTCAAAATTGACCAGGTTGCCGTTGTGCGCGAGCGCCAGACCGCCGTGCGCATACTCGACGACCAGCGGCTGGCAGTTCTTGATCGTGGTCGAACCGGTAGTGGAGTAGCGGTTGTGGCCGATTGCCGCCGTACCCTCGAGGCGCGCGATTACCTCGGCGTTGAAAATATCGGCGACCAGACCCATCCCGCGATGGGATATCAGCGACTTGCCGTTTGACGAAACGATTCCCGCCGACTCCTGCCCGCGATGCTGCAGGGCATAGAGACCCAGGTATGCGAGTGCTGCCGCCTCCGGATGGCCGAAAACGCCGAAGACGCCGCATTCCTCGTGGAAACCGTCGAGCTTCGCCTCTTCGGCGGACAGCTCAACTTCAAGCTTCATCTGCAAACTTCATAGCTGACCGAGCCTTCCGGGAATCACCCGTTCGTACAATTCCTCGAGTCCGCTTAAGTCCTCATCGATAACCGAACCAATTATCAGCCTTGGCTCCGCGATAACGCGGCCGGCAAGAAACACTTCAAGACCTGCGGCCGCAAATCGCGCCCTCAGAGGGCCCACGCTCCGGTCAGGAGCCGAAATCACCAACGTCGAACGCCCTTCGCCGAACAGGTCCGTCAATTGGTCCAGCTTGTGACCAATCCCGTGATCGGGCCCGTTGGCGTCGAGTCCATCGGATGGAAGCTCAATGGCGGCGCCAAGCTTAACCTCGCCGAAACACGATTCGGCGATCCCAACCGCCAACCCGCCCTCCGCCACATCGTGAACCGATCTTATCAGGCCAGCGCCAGACGCACCAATCAGGGTATCGATCAGAAGCTTTTCGCGGGCAGGATCGATCGGTCGGAGGGACGCGGCGCCAGCCCCGAAAAGCGCCCCGTACTCACTGGCCGCAATACTTGGCCTAGCGCTGCGCACGATAACAATTGCGTCACCCGCCTGTTGAAAAAAGGGCCCGATTCGCGCCTCGACATCCTCGATCAGCCCAACCATCGCGATTGTCGGGGTGGGCGGAATCGCTCGTCCCTCGGTCTCGTTGTAGAAGCTGACGTTGCCGCTGACGACCGGCGTTTTCAGGGCGATAGCCGCGTCGCGGATACCTTCGACACCCCGGATAAACTGCCACATGATCGCCGGGCGCTCCGGGTTGCCATAGTTGAGGCAGTTGGTCAGCCCGATCGGCGTCCCGCCCGCGCAGGCGACGTTGACCGCGGATTCGCATACGGCCGCAATCGCGCCGAAATATGGATCAAGGGCACATGCGCGCGGATTGGAATCGACTTTCATCACCAGACCGCGCCGCGTTCCCTTGATTCGCAAAACGGCGGCGCCGCCGCCCGGACCGGTGACGGTGTTGCTCTGAACGAGCGAGTCGTATTGCCGATAGACCCATCGCCGCGAGCCGACGTTAGGACTCGCGATAAGCCGGCGCAGCACAGCCGCCGGATCCGGCCACTCGGGCGTCGCCGCGCTTTTGACGACGGTTGCGGCCGGAACTGGATCCGGCGGCGCCGCGGGCCGATCGTACATCGGGGCGTCCTCGGTGAGCGCGCCGACCGGAATATCGGCGGCGATTTTGCCCCCTGCTCGCACGCGCCAGCGCCCGTTGTCGGTTATCCGGCCAATCTCGACGGAGTGCAGGTCCCACTTGCCGAAAATCGAGGCCAACTCGGCGACGCGGTCCGGTTCGGCAACCAGCAGCATCCGCTCCTGCGACTCGGAGAGCAGAATTTCATAGGGCGTTAGACCCGGCTCGCGCAGCGGCACCCGATCGAGATCGATCTCGATACCGACGCCGCCGCGCGACGCCATCTCGCTCGACGACGACGTCAGCCCCGCCGCACCCATATCCTGAATCGCGACGATTGCGCCGGTATGCGCGGCTTCTAGACAGGCCTCGATCAGGAGCTTTTCGGTAAATGGGTCGCCGACCTGCACCGTCGGCCGCTTGGCCTGGCTTTCGGCGTCGAACTCCGCCGACGCCAGCAGGCTCGCGCCGTGGATACCGTCGCGTCCGGTGGCCGATCCGACGTAGAGCACGACGTTACCGACGCCGTGCGCCCGCGCGCTCAAAAGCTCGTCGCGGCGGACCAGACCGAGGCAAAACGCGTTCACGAGTATATTGCCGTCATAGGCCGCGTCGAACATCACCTCGCCGGCGACGGTCGGCACGCCGACGCAGTTGCCGTAGCCGCCGATTCCCGCGACGACGCCGCCGAGCAGCCACGGCGTCCGCGGATGGTCGAACGCGCCGAACTTCAGCGAGTTCATGCTCGCGATCGGCCGCGCGCCCATCGTGAAGATATCGCGCAGGATTCCGCCGACGCCGGTTGCTGCGCCCTGGTAGGGCTCGAGGAACGACGGATGGTTATGGCTCTCGATCTTGAATACGGCCAGGAGACCGTCGCCGATATCGAGCGCGCCGGCATTTTCGCCAGGACCCTGCGCGACCCGCTCGCCGCGCGACGGCAGCATCTTCAGATGACGCCGCGACGACTTATACGAGCAATGCTCCGACCACATGACCGAAAAGACGCCCAACTCGGTGAAAGTCGGCGTACGGCCGAGGATCCGCCTTATCGCCGCGTATTCATCGGGGCTCAGACCATGGGATGCGGCCTGCTCGGGTCCGACCACCGGATCGCCCGGCATCGCGACGGCGCCGCCACTCATACCGCTGATGCCTGCGAGCTATGCAAGCTCCGAATGATCGATTGGAAGATAATTCGGCCGTCCTCGCCGCCGAGAATCTTTTCGACGGCATGCTCCGGATGGGGCATCAGGCCGAAGACGTTGAACGTCTCGTTGGCGACGCCCGCGATCGAGCGCATCGAGCCATTAGGATTAGCGGCGTCCGCAGATTCGCCGTCAGCACTGGCATAACGCAGGATCACCTGACCGCGCCGTTCCATCCGGTCGAGTTCATCGTCGGGCGCGACGTAAAGACCCTCGCCGTGCTTTATCGGGATGCGCAGGATTTGCCCTTTGCGGGCGGCGCGCGTAAACGGCGTGGCGGCGTTTTCGACCCGCAACGAAGCCGTCTCGCAGATGAACGACAGCGAACGATTGCGGGTGAGAGCGCCCGGCAGCAGATGAGCCTCGCATAGGATTTGAAAGCCGTTGCAGATTCCCATCACGAGTCCGCCGTCGGCCGCGAAGCGCGCGATACTTTTCATGATCGGCGCGAAACGGGCGATCGCGCCGCAGCGCAGATAGTCGCCGTAGCTGAAGCCGCCGGGCAGGACGACGCAATCGACCGCACCGAGGCTTTCATCCCTGTGCCACAGCGCGACGGCGTCCTGCTCCATCACATCGCGCAGCGCGCCTAGCGCGTCGCGATCATCGAGGGAGCCGGGAAATGAAACGACGCCCCACTTCATTCACTGTCGACCTCGAGGCGGTAATCCTCGATAAGCGGGTTGGCGAGCAGGCGGTCGCACATCCGGGTGACGGCCACGCGGGCGTCTTCGGGACTAAGCGAATCATCCACATCCAGCACGATATAACGACCGACCTTGACGCCGCTGACGCCGTCGAAGCCGAGCGTCTTCAAGGCGTGTTCGACCGCGCGCCCCTGCGGGTCGAGAATTCCCTGTCTCGGCGTTACGAAAATTCTCGCGCGCAATTCAGCTAGCCCGCCGCCGAATCAAATGTAGTTTGGCGTTCAAGTGGAAACCCGCCGCAGCATTTCCTGGTAGGCCTCTTCGACGTTACCGAGGTCGCGGCGGAAACGATCCTTGTCGAGCTTCTCGCGGGTCGCCTTGTCCCAGAAACGGCAGGTGTCGGGACAGATCTCGTCGCCGAGGAGGATCTCGCCATGATGGCGTCCGAACTCGAGCTTGAAATCGACCAGGAGGATTCCGCGCTCATCGAGGAACCGGCGGAGAACATCGTTGACCTTGAGAGCGAGCGCGTCGATCCGCCGCAACTCGGCCGGAGTCGCCCAACCGAAGACCAGCGCATGGTCGGCGGTGATCAACGGATCGTCGAGTGGGTCGGACTTGTAGTAGTACTCGACCACCGGCCGCGGCAGCACTTCGCCTTCCTCGCGGCCCAGGCGCTTGGCCATCGATCCCGCGACGATATTGCGGACGACGGTTTCGATCGGAATGATGTCGAGCCGCTTGCACAGCATCTCGCGGTCGTTGAGGCGGCGGACAAAATGGGTCGGCACGCCGGAATGCTCGAGCAGAGTGAAAAACAGCTCGGACATCCGGTTGTTGATTATTCCCTTGTCCTCGATCGTGCCGCGCTTCTTGGCGTTGAAGGCGGTCGCGTCATCTTTGAAATAAGCGATTACGAGGTCAGGGTCCGAGGTGGCGTAAAGCTTCTTGGCCTTGCCCTCGTAGAACATTTCGAGTTTCTGCGGGGTGCTGCTTTCCATGGGGGAACTCCGTGCGACGCAATGCAACTGGCCGCTAACTTATTGTTACACGCGCCGGACCGACAAGCATCCGGCCCCAGCGACTATCCACAAACCGCGCGGTTATTCACACTTTGCCGGTCGGACGGCGGGGCGCGTAGCGCTCGACAAGGATATCGGCCAGCCCCAGGTACGATCGCGGCGACAGGGCCGCCAGCTTCTTGCGCGTGCGCGCATCGAGCGGCAGCTTGGCAACGAAATCATGCAACGCATGACGATCGAACGGGCGGCCGCGGGTAATCTCCTTGAGCCGTTCGTAGGGCTGATCGAGATTGTGGCGGCGCATCACGGTCTGGATAGCCTCCGAGACGACTTCGAGCGCGTGATCGTCGTCAATATCCAACGCCAGTCGCGCCTCATCGAGCTCGAGCCGTCTAAGCCCGCGCCGGATCGAATCAAGCGCTATCACGACGTGACCAAACGCCGTTCCAATCGAGCGCATCGCCGTCGAATCGCTCAAATCACGCTGCCATCGCGAGACCGGCAGCTTAGTGCCCAGATGGGCGAACAGCGCGCTGGCGACGCCAAGATTGCCCTCGGCATTCTCAAAGTCGATGGGATTGACCTTGTGCGGCATCGTCGACGATCCGACCTCGCCGGCGACCGGACGCTGGCGGAAATAGCCAAGCGACACGTAAGCCCATACGTCGCGCGTGAAGCCGAGCGTCACGGTGGCGATGCGGACCATCAGATCGCAAATCTCAGCGATAAAGTCGTGGCTTTCGATTTGCGTGGTCAGCGGATTCCACACAAGGCCGAAGCCTTCGACGAATCGGCGCGAAACTTCGATCCAGTCGATTTCCGGATAGGCGGCGACGTGGGCGTTGAAGTTGCCGACGGCGCCGCTGAACTTGCCGAGATACTCCTGGCGCTCGAGCCGGACGAGCTGGCGTTCGAGACGCGCCGCAAAGACGGCAAGCTCCTTACCCATCGTGGTCGGCGTCGCCGCCTGCCCATGGGTCCGCGCGATCATCGCCGCCGACTTGAAGCGCCGCGCCATCTCACCGAGCGTCCCGACTGTCGTGGCGAGCGCGGGTTGCAGAATATTTTCGACAAACTCGCGGATCATCAGGGCCCACGCGAGGTTGCTGATATCCTCCGAGGTGCAGGCGAAATGAATCGCCTCAAGCGGCAGGGCAGGATCGATCGCGGCGAACTTTTCCCGCAGGAAATACTCTACCGCCTTGACGTCGTGATTGGCGACCGCCTCGATCTCCTTGATCCGGCGCGCATCGGCGAGCGTGAAATTGCGATGGATCGCGCGCAGGTGATCGCGCGTGGTCTGGTCGATCGGCGCGAGCGCATCGAAGCCCGCGGTATCGGACAGAAAGAGATACCACTCGATTTCGATCCGGACGCGGTAGCGAATCAGCGCATACTCACTGAAATAATCGACGAGGGCGCGGGTGCGGGCGCGGTAGCGGCCATCGATCGGCCCGACCGCCGTCAGAGCCGCGTCAATGTCATCCGTCGGTGTGCTCATTGGTGATTCGGGCGATTCTGGCGATTCGGCCAATTCGGATGACGTCCCGGTCTTTTAACGTTACCGATAGTTCGGGAAAACACGGTGGCACCGCTTGGGTCAGCGGCCGGTGTGACCAAAGCCGCCATCGTTGCGTACGGTCTGTTCAAGTGCTTCCACTTCTATCAGTTCCGCCCGCGAGATCGGAGCGATAACCAGTTGG
>Ga0302326_10005249_pt1 | contig 29593 bp, 19 predicted proteins | sample Palsa_T0_3_FD_202264 | JGI IMG/M metagenome (GOLD analysis project Ga0302326, IMG submission 202264) | Peat permafrost microbial communities from Stordalen Mire near Abisko, Sweden - Palsa_T0_3 | ecosystem: Environmental > Terrestrial > Soil > Palsa > Peat permafrost | place: Sweden: Abisko... | reverse complement strand
CCTGCGAATAGGCTTCGGCCGCGCCGGTGATCCCGAAGCCGGCATTGTTGACGAGGACGTCTATTCTGCCAAATGCCTTTACCGCCTGATCGACGGCATTTTTGATCTGCGCCTGGTCGGTGACGTCGAGTTGAAGGGGCAGGATCTGATCGGGGTATTTTGTTTTAAGGTCGTCGAGTTGTTGCGGGTTGCGGGCCGTAGCTGCGACTTTTGCGCCGTTCTTGAGAACGGCTTCCGTCAGGCTGCGGCCGAGTCCGCGGGAGCTGCCTGTGATGAACCAAATTTTTTCCATTGTCTTTGAGATTTTTTACTCCACAAAGATCGGATGGTTTGGGCGCTTCGGGTTTGTTTAAAAGCTCATAGTTGTTTGTTGTGGGGCTCACGCGCCGGTTGGGAGCCTGGGGGCCTGTTGTGGGATCGGTCCTGTTTGGGGCCGCAAGCCGATGTCGATCAATAAACATGGTGCCCCTGATCGACGCGTTTGGCCAGGTCTTCTTTTTTTACGTTGACCTGCTGGCCGATCGGATGGCCGTCGCGGTAGGTGATGACGTTGATCTGGGCCGCGCCTACCGGGAATTTGACCGGGGTTCCGTCATATTTGGCGTAGGTGTTGTCGGGGTTGGTATCGTCAAAAGTGTAATAGATATCCAGGCCGCTGATCTCGGTTGCCATGGCGATGGCGAAGTCGTTATTGCCGCCGCCGGGGACTTTCTTTGGCAGGAGGATCACGTTGTAGGCGCTTCGGGCGTATTTGATATGATCGGCATCCATGCGCTGGAATTCCATCTCCATTCTCCTGGTGAAGTCATCCCAGTTGCGGGCCGACTTTTGGCTCCAGTAGACTTCGGCGAGGGCAAGGCCGCGGGGCCAGGTCATGTATTCGGCATGGCGGAAGGTGGGCACGGACTCGGACCAGAGGTTACCCTGGCCGCCGAGGATGAGTTTTTCGTCGACACTATCGGGGACGGGTTCGTAGGTGTAGGAGTCTTTGAGCCGGCAGATGCCATAGGTAGGTGGCTCTACGACGTTCTCGCCCTGGTAGAGGTCGAGATAGGTAAAGTCCCAGGGGGTCATGACAACGGCATGGCCCATGCGCGCTGCGGTGACGCCACCGGACATGCCGCGCCAGCTCATCACTGTTGCTTCGGGGGCGAGGCCGCCTTCGAGGATCTCGTCCCAGCCGATCATCTTCTTCCCTTTATCCTTGAGCATTTTTTCCAGGCGTTTGACGAAGTAGCTTTGGAGTTCATCGACATTGTTGAGGTGCTCGTCCTTCATGCGTTTGGCGCATTTGGGGCAGGTGGCCCAGAAACCTTTGTAGGCTTCGTCGCCGCCGATGTGGATATAGGAATTGGGAAAGAGTGCGGCGAGCTCGGTGAGTAATTCATCGAGCACCTGGAAGACGCTGTCGTTGCCAATGCAAAGCGCGTTGTCCTCGCGTACGGGGCCGCGGGCGCCGGGGTTAACGGCGTAACCCTGTTGGGTGCAGGAGAGATTTGGATAGGAGGAAATGAGGGCCAGGCTATGGGCGGGGATATCGATCTCGGGGAGGATGGCCACGTAACGTTTGGCGGCGTAGGCGATGATCTCGCGCATGTCGTCCTGGGTGTAGAAGCCGCCGTAGGGCGTGAGTTCGCCTACCTGTGCGGGCGGGAATTCGCCCCAGCGGCCGGTGCGGGAAACGCGCCATGCGCCGTGCTGTGTGAGGGCCGGCAGGCTTTTGATCTCGATGCGCCAGCCCTGGTCGTCGCTGAGGTGGAGGTGTAAGACATTGTATTTATAGCGGACCATGTCGTCGATATAGTGTTCGACCTCTTCTTTAGTAAAGAAGTGACGGCTTACGTCGAGCATGAGGCCGCGCCAGGCGAAGCGGGGGTAGTCGGTGATCTCGGCGCAGGGGATCTCTGTGCCTGATGCGGCTGTTGCCCCGGCGGGAATGAGTTGGAGCATAGTTTGAACGGCGTAGAATGCTCCGGCGGCGTTATTGGCGTAAATGCGGATGGTGCCCGGGGTGACATCGAGGGTATAGCCGTCGCGGTGGACGTTTTTATCGGCGTTTAGGCTGAGTATGATGCGTTGTTTGCCGCCTTTTCCTTGTTGGATATGGAGTTTGTCCACCAACCAGGCGGCGGTTGCTGCGAGGGAGTCGCCTTCGGTGACGATGGTGGTGGAGGCGCTGAGCGTGAAGTGGCCGGGCTTAGCGGTGACGGAGACCGGCTGCGGGATGATGTGTATTTGTGGTGGTGCGGCGAAGAGTGCGCCAGAGAAAAAGATGGTAAGAATGGCAGCGGACAGGCGAATTGCGATGGACATACCAGGGTGGTTTAGAAATGAGGCATGAATTTAATGATTATTGCCGTACGGCGGCTGGCATAGGGCAATTTATTAACTTTAGCCGTAAAAGCTATGCCGTTAAAGCCGCTGACCTTTGTTTGTCTTTTGCTGATCTCGTGCTATGCGTTTGGGCAACCCGATGAAAAGCTTACCCAGCGGATCGACAGCATCTTTAGCCGGTGGGACAGGACCAATTCGCCGGGATGTGCGCTCGCCATCGTAAAAGACGGCAAGATCTTCTATAAAAGAGGTTACGGCATGTCCAACCTGGAATACAATATTGCCATCACACCTGCTTCCCTATTTCACGTCGCCTCGATCTCCAAACAATTCACTGCGGCCGCCATACAAAAGCTGGCCCTCGAAGGAAAGTTGTCGCTGCACGACGATATCCGGAAGTATATTCCGGAGATGCCCGATCTTGGCCACCCCATCACTATTGCCAACCTGATCCACCATACCAGCGGCCTCCGCGACCAGTGGGATCTGCAGCGCCTCGCCGGATGGCGGGATGACGACGTCATCACGGAAGAAGACATCATGGATATGCTCAAGCGTCAGCAGGCATTGAACTTTGTGCCGGGCGATGACTATGTATACTGTAACACCGGCTTTACGTTACTCGGTGTCATCGTGAAGCGGGTGACGGGAGTCAGCCTGCGGAAATATGCCGACTCCGTTTTTTTTAAACCGCTGGGTATGAACAGCACTGTCTTTCACAGCGATCATACGGAGATCGTGATCAATCGTACTTCGGCATATGATAAACAGGATGGCGGGCGATGGGCGATCAGCATTCCTGTGTTTGACAATTATGGGGCCACGAGTTTGTTCACCACCGTGGAAGACCTGGCGAAGTGGGACGAGAACTTCTATTCCAAACAAGTGGGCGGCGATGCCTTTATCAAGGCGATGCTGGAACCGGGTGTGCTGAATGACGGCAAGTTGCAGACCTACGCCAGCGGCCTTCAGATCGGCGACTACCGCGGCAACAAGACCGTCGAACATTCCGGCGCCGATGCGGGTTATCGCGCCGATATCCTGCGTTTTCCGGACAGGCATTTTTCGGTGATCGTGCTGGCCAATCTGGCCAGTATCAATCCATCGGATTTATGCCGCAAGGTAGCCAATCTGTTGCTGCCGGGCAGGGCGAGTGACCTGATGATGATCACCGTGGCCGACAAATACACTGTGAAGGGGTATGCGGGTGAGTATTTTGATCCGGTGACCAAGGCCAGGGCGCAAATAAAGTATAGTGAGGGCAGCCTGGTGCAAAATGGCACGACCCTGGCGGTGGAGAATGACAGTGTCTTTTCGCTGCCCAATGGTCCGACCTATACTTTCCGGCAGGATGGCGCCCGGATGCGTTTTGTGTGGCGGTCGCCGGGGATAAAGGACAGGGTGTATGAGCAGGTGACGAAGGTCGTTCCGTCGAAGGCTGAGTTGGGGGAGTATGTCGGTACGTTTCATAGCCATGAGCTGGATGTCGATTATGTGATCGCGGTGAAGGACAGTGAGTTGACGGTAAAGGGGCCGCGGGTTGAGGCGATGGAGCTTGAGCCGTATATAAAGGATGCGTTTACCGGGCCTTTCCTGGTGGAGTTTGTGCGGGATAAGCGCAAGCGCGTGACGGGGTTTTTGTTGTCGACGGGGAGGTCGAGGAATTTGGTATTTACGAAATAAAGTAATTTTGTAAAAGCATATGCGCTCAAGCAAGTGATCGAATTGCTTGTAGAAAAAGGATACATAAAAAATGAATGACGTCTTAGAATACAAAGGATACTATGCTTCCGTTCATTTTAGTTCGGAGGACGATGTCTTTTATGGTAAGATCGTAGCCATCGACGACCTGGTGAACTTCGAAGGTGGATCCGTGAAGGAACTCAAGAAAGCCTTTCATGAAGCCGTTGACGATTACCTGGAGACTTGTGTATCCATCGGGAAAGAGCCGAACAAGACCTATAAGGGAACATTTAATGTCCGTATCTCTACTGACCTGCACAAGGCAGCTGCGGTCTATGCCGCGAGCGAGAACATCTCACTAAACGATTTCGTAAAGAAGGCCATCCGCTATGCGCTGACAAACCGGGATGACCTGGGAAAGAATAATTCCGCGCTTGGTTAATTCAAATATCCAGTCATGGCAAATTGGGACCTGAAAGGTAAACGGGCGTTGATCACGGGGGGAACGAAGGGGATCGGGAAGGCGATCGCGGAGGAATTTTTGGGGTTGGGTGCGGAGGTGATCGTTGTGGCAAGGAACAAGCATGAGCTCGATGAGTTGCTGCGCGTGTGGCGGGAGGAGGGAAAGCAGGTGTCGGGGGTCGCGGGTGACATTACGAAGCCGGCGGACCGGCAGCGGATCGGGGAAGCCATCGAGGAGCGCTGGGGTGCGCTGGATACGCTTGTCAACAATGCCGGAACCAATATCCGGCGCAAATTGGCTGACTATTCCGAGGAAGAAATACGGCAGGTAATAGAGCTCAATCTTTTTGGCGCGATAGAACTTTGCCGGCTTTGCCTTCCCTTCCTGATGCTGGGTACGGGTGCGGGCGTGGTCAATATTTCCAGTGTCGCGGGAAGCGTGGACGTCCAAACGGGGGCGCCTTATGGGGTGTCCAAAGCGGCGCTGATCCAATTGAGCCGCAGTCTGGCGGTCGAATGGGCGGAACACGGCATACGGGTCAACACCGTGTCGCCCTGGTATACCGATACGCCGCTGGTGGAATCGGTGCTGAAGCGGCCGGACAGGCTGCAGCGCATTATCGACGCCACACCTCTGAACAGGGTAGCCCAACCCGAAGAAGTGGCGAGCGCCGTGGCTTTTCTGGCGATGGACAAGGCTTCGTATATCACGGGGATAGACCTGCCGGTGGACGGCGGGATGCTGTCGAAGGGATTATAGCCGGGTTGATGAACTCCCTGCTGAGGTCGTCATAGAGATAGAGCAGGTCGTTCGCCTTGCCATCTTTTTCGAAGATTTGTTCCCAGGTATTGAGCGGTTCCCAGATACAGGTGCCTTTTCCCAGGCCATCGGGGGCGCCAAAGGCGATGTCATTGACCTCGCGTTTGAGCTGAGTATATTCCACCACTATAATATCCTTTCCATATTGACGGGCAAGGTCGTCGACGTTGTAACGGAGATCCGAGAGACTGCCGTGCCAGCGTGGATAGTACGACAGCCCGATCACATCGAAGGGCAGCTGACGTTCCAGCATATTATCCAGAAAGAAATGGGATTCGTCGTTTTGGCCGCCGAGGGCGATGTGGAGCATGATCGGACACGCGGGGTCCGCGGCTTTGACGCCCAGGATACCGGCATAGATGAGGGCCGCGAGGCTGTCGGGGTGACGGATGCTACCATCGGGCCAGATCATGCCATGGTTGATCTCATTGCCCACCTGCACCATATCCGGTAGCGTGCCCTGGTGCTTTAGTGCTTCTATGACACGACAACTATAGTCATAAACGGAATCGAGGAGGGTGGCGAAGTCCAGATTGCGCCAGGCCTCGGGTTTGAATTGTTTTCCCGGATCGGCCCAGTAGTCGCTGTAATGGAAATCGAGCAACAGCCGCAATCCCGCGGCCTTTACTCTTTTAGCCATCGCGAGGGTATGCGGCAGGTCACAGAAGCCTTTGCCCGGTGAATAGCCACTATCGCGGGCCGGGTCATTGAAGATACGGAGCCGGATATAGTTGAAGCCATGGTCTTTGAGGATGGCGATGGCGTCCCGTTCACCTTTGTTGTCGGAGAAGTGGACGCCGCGGTTCTCCAGTTCAGGAAGGAAGGAGACGTCGGCGCCTAGCATTTTTGTTATTTGTCTGTGTGTGGTTGGGGCCGGGGCGGTTTTGTTACGGGGATGCCAGGCCAGGACGGAATGCGGCGGCCCGGGGACGATCAGCGAGACATCCGTAGCGCCCGCGTACAGACTGTCGGCGGTTGCCTCGAAATGATACATACCCGGATGGGTACCCGACTGGAGGATGACCTGGCAATGGCCGTTGAAGAGGTGGCGGGATGCGATGCTATCTTGTCTTTTGGCGGGCTCGCCGCCGGTGGGTTTGTCGGCCTCGTGGCTGCTAGGGTCGCCATTGCCGACGCCGATGATATGCAAGTCACCCGAAGCCCGGAAGTGGATGAGGTTGCCCGCGTCCGGCACTTCCCTACCCAGCCGGTCGACGACGCTGATGTTGACGACAGTGGCTTCGCTGCCGTCGGCATCCATAGTTGTCTTATAGGGCGTGACGACGACCCCGCGTGGTTCGCCGGTGGTCTGCACCATGGCGGTCAATTTTTTTCCTTTCTTATACGCTATAGCCGAGAGCGTGCCCGGCTCATAGGGGACGGTCCATTCGAGGTGGCTGTTGCGGGGCATGGTCTTTTTGCCCAGGCTTTTCCCGTTGAGAAAGAGCTCGACGTCGTCGGCGTTCGTATTCACCCATACGGGGATGGGCTGCCCTTCCCTGCCCTTCCAGTTCCAATGTGGCGAGATGTGGAGGACATCTTCATCCGTCCACCAGGATTTATAATAATAGTAGATGTTCTTGGGGAAGCCGCACATGTCCATGACGCCGAAGTGGGAGTTGATGTTTGGCCACTTATAAGGTGTGGGCTCGCCGCGATAATCGAATCCGGTCCATACGAAGCCGCCGAGGAACCAGGCCTTCGTAGCGGCCAGGGGCCACCACTCTTCGGCTTTGTTGGCCCACCAGGGCGCCGTCAAGTCTTCATCCGGCAGATAGCCGTTGACGGTATCCTTTGTGTAGATGCCGCGGGTGGTGACGGTGCTGCCCATTTCGGTGCCTATTACCGGTTGGCCGGGATGATCGAGGTGGTAGGGTTCGACGCCTGCGACGCGGTAGTTGAAGCCGCGGACAGGAATGATCTGATTGATACCCTGGTAGACGTTTGCCAGGTCGGCGGCGTAGGTACAGGTACGGGTCGGATCCCATTCTTTAAGGTGTTGTATGAGGGTGGCGGCGATGAGCCGGCCGACGGGACGGGTCTGCACATATCCCTCTTCGTTACCCAGGCTCCAGCAAAAAACGCTGGCGCGGCTTCTGTCGCGAAGGACGAGGCGATGGAACTGGTCGAGGTATTCGGGGCTGCTGTTCAACAGGCGGTTCTCATCGAGGACGAGCAGCCCCAGGCTGTCGCAGGCGTCGAGCCATTCAGGCGTCGGCGGATTATGGCTGCTGCGGCAAGCGTTGGCACCCATCTGTTTGAGCAGCCGGGCGCGGTAGTATTGAAGATAGTCGGGTATCGCGCTGCCGACACCGGCGTGATCCTGGTGGTTGCAGACGCCTTTGATCTTGGTGTAGACGCCGTTTACGTATAATCCCGAAGCGTCGATCCGGATGGAACGGATACCGATACGCAGTTTTTCATCATCTATGACGGTAGTGCCTGACCGAAGGGTCGCACCGGCCCGATAGAGATAGGGTGTTTCGGGTGACCATAGCCTGGGATGGCTGATTGGGATGATCTGGCTGATCGTATGTTGTTCGCCGGGCTTTAGTGTCAGGGGTTCAGCGGGAGCCCGGCCGACGATTTTCCCTGTCCGGTCCGTGAGGTAAGCGGCGACGGTTGTGCTGGTGGGGTTGGCCAATTCGTTGATCACGGTCGTTTCGATGGTAACTGCCGTAGGCGTCGAATGAACGAAGAGGCCGTCTTCGGCGATATGGATGTTATTGTATTCGTTCAGCCAGACGTGACGGTAGATACCGGCACCTTCGTAGTACCAGCCTTCATATTGGGAGGCGTCTACGCGGACGACGAGGACATTATCCTGGTCATAGCGAAGATAGTCGGTGATGTCGCAGGAGAAGCCGCTGTAGCCGCTGAGGTTGGAAGCGAGGTAGAACCCGTTTATAAAGACTTTGCTGTCGCGGTAGATGCCGTCGAAACGGATCACGAAACGACGACCGCTGTCGGCGGAGGACACGCGGAAGTGTTTGCGGTACCAACCGATGCTTGTTGAGGGATAATGGCCGCCCACGGGTTTGTAGCCATGTGCCATGACGGCCGAGTCGGTGGAGTATTCGGCGGGCAGTCCTACTGCCCAGTCGTGCGGAAGGGAGAGCTTCTGCCAGTCTTTGTCGTCGAAACCGGAATCGATGGCGGTGCCGGTGGCCTTGCCGGATTTTACGAAGATGGATGAGGTCTTGAAGTTAAAATCCTTTGCGGGGTCGGCGGCATCGCCGAAATGGAATTTCCAATCGCTATCCATTGCCGTATGGAGACGTTCTTCCTGCGCATGCTGCGCAAGCGTGGCGAGCGGAAAAAGCAACAGTACAAGTATCGTTCTCAAGAGTATGAAATTAGTTAATTATTCAGAAATGCGTTCATGGCAACGGTTGGCTTGCCGGTATTATCGAAGGCCCCGAGACCATAGCCCTGCCAGTTGTTGTACGATTCGGGTTCCCAGTAAAAGACGCCCAGTCCTTTGCCGCCGGATACGGCTTTTACCTTATGGATAAGATCGGTGAGAAAGGACTGGCAGGTGGTAGCTTCGTCTTCGGGCATGCCCACTTCGCAGATCATCACCGATTTATTATAGCGGGAGACCATATCGTTCATGTTGGTCGCACAGGAGTCGTTGTACGAGGACCAGTTCGACGCGGTTGGATAGAGGGACATACCGATGATATCGTACTGGGCGTTGTTGGCCGTCAGGCCGTCGAACATCCAGCGGAAAGTGGTATTGTCATAGCCATTGGAGAGGTGGACGATGACCAGGGTGGTATCGCTGACCGATTTGACGGCTTTATAGCCCGCGGTGACCAGGGCGGCAAAATTTGCCATGTTGGTGCTGGCCTGGCCGTCGGGCCACAGCATGCCGTTGTCGGTCTCGTTGCCGATCTGCACCCAGGAGGGGACGACGCCTGCCGCCTTCAGGGTATCCAGCACCCCCATGGTATAGCTGGAAAGCGTCGAGGTGAGGGTAGGAAAGTCGAGGTTGGTCCAGGCGGCGGGCTTTGTCTGGTGGCCGGGGTCGGCCCAGGTATCGCTATAGTGAAAGTCGAGCAGGATGCGCAGCCCCAGGTTATGAGCGCGGACCGCCTTGGCTACGACATCGGCGGTGCCGCAAAAGCCATTGGCCGGGTTGACCCAAACGCGGAGACGGATGGCATTGATGGTGAGCGATTGCATCAGCTGGAAACAATCGGTGGCCGTACCGGCGGCATTGTAGAACTTATACCCTGAATCCTCCATCTGCGTCACCCAACTTATATCAGAGCCTTTGATAATTGGGGTATCGACGCCGGGAGATTTTTTTGTGGTGTCGCCCTCCGGCGACACCCCGCCCCCGCCTTTGCTGCAGGCCGAGAGTGCGATCAAGAGGCAAACGGTCGATATCAGTGCTGTAGTCTTCATATTCAATTAATGGAATAAGCGTAGTTGCCCTGGCCCTGGCTGAGGTCGAGGGTGATGGTAAAGGTACCCGCTTTCGCAGAAATGATATTGCCACTGCTGGTCCCAAGCAGGAGATTGCCATGCGAATCCAGGCCATAGCTGTTGTTCCAGTCGGAATTGCTGATGAATTTGAAGGTTCCGGCTGCGGCCATGGTGATGCCTGTAGCGGTCCACTGGTTGGTGGTCGTACTGAAGGTCATGGGGGTAGCGGTCGTGCTCCAGCCGTTGAAATCCCCTGCTACATACCACTGGGTGGGTGTATAGGAGATGGTAAGCGCCGACACATCGACGTTGACGCGGTCATAGGCCGGGCCGGCCGTCCAGCAGTTGCCTGCGGAGCCGCTGCCACTAATGGTAGTCCCTGATGTACCCCAGCCGTAGTTGGTACCATTCCAATCCAGCTCTGTGCATAATTTGAAGTTGTTGCCGGCATTGGTGAAGTTGACATAACCTTCATACGCGCTATTGCTCAGGACGGAGGTCAGGATCCAGCCCGGCTGGTTGATCTGGGTCCAGGTCGGCGTGAGGAAGTCGCCGGCGACAAAGAGTTTTGGATAGATGAGGATGACCTTGTACGGTGTAACGGTTAGGGTCAGGTCGGAAACGAGCGACGGGACGGTGGAGGCCAGTCCGTTGCTTTGGTTGACATCTACTTTCAGGCGAGCCACGATGTTGCTGGCCTGGCCATTGGGCAGGCTCAGTTGGTTGAGCAGGTGGTTGAAGTCGGTGCCCAGCCAGGACCTGGTGAGGCTGTCGCTGGTGATAGTGGTGCTGATAGCATTGGCCCAGCCGTTTGTTCCGCTGGTATCGGAGGGCTGGTCGATGAGCAGCGTATAAGTGACGGGAACAGAGAGGCCATAACTGGATGCCGGCCAACTGAAGACGGCCACCGTCACGGAATCGTTAGCCGATGAGAGCACAATGTTGTTGGCCGATACGGTGAACCCGGTGACGCTGGCAGGCGAATGGAGAACGGGCTCCGCGATATCCTTTTTACAGCCGGAGGCCAGGGCGAGGAGGGCGATGGCCAGGCATGCGGTGATTATTCTTTTCATACGCTATATATTTTGCGGACTAGTAGCCCGGGTTTTGTTTGAGGTTTGGGTTAGAGGAGATGTCGGTGCTGGGTATGGGGAAGAGATTGTATTTGTCGTCCACCGAAGTACCGCCCAGGACCCCGCCTTTCCAGGCCCAGAGGTAGGCGCCGGTGGTGAATTCCCCAAAGCGGACGAGGTCGGTACGACGGACGCATTCATAATACATTTCGCGACCGCGTTCATCGAGGATGAAGGGCAGGGTAAGCTGGCTTGACGTTATGTTGCCGGCGTTACTGCCACCATAAGCGCGGGTGAGGAGCGCATTGATATAGTTAAGGGCCGTTCCGGCGTCGCCGCCGGAGCCGCCACGAAGCACGGCTTCGGCGTAGGTGAGGTAGATCTCACCCAGGCGGAAGAGCGGGAATTTAATGCTGGAAAAATTGCCGTTTGGATCCTGGTCGGGGTCCGGGGCGCCGGTGCTGGTGACGTCGCGGTATTTGAATGTGGAGTACCCGGCGGTCGAGGTATAGAGTGCAGTCATGTCCTCGGTCTGGCCCGGGGTCCAGAACTGGGCGCGATGATCAGTGGCGCCGCTGGGGTCCGCGAAGAGTGAGATAAAGTTCTGTGTAAGCCGGAGGCCGGTCCAGCTGCCATTGCAACCCGAGATCGAATCCGGGATGCCGACGGGGCCATGGATGAGGTAGGTGGTGCCGCCGTAGTTCTGGATATAGGTGCCATCGTACTCGATGACGGCAATGTTCTCATCCGTGTTATTCGCATTATCCGCCAGCATCAGCTTGGTATAGTCCGGATGCAGGGAATAGCCGGCATTGATGAGCATATTGCAATAGGTGATGGCGTCGGTATAGCGGGCTGTGCCGGTGTATACATCCGCATTGAGGTAGAGGCGGGTCAGCAAGGCCCATGCCGCGGCCTGGTCCATCCGGCCGAATTGATTCTGGCGCGGGGCGACGAGCCCGCTGTCCGCAGCGCCTTTGAGTTCAGATTCGATATAGGTGAAGAGATTGGCGCGGCTGATCTGTTGGGGGATGAAGGTACCGATGGCCTGGGTCTCATTTACAAATGGGGGGCTGCCGAAGAGGTCCAGGAGCACCCAGTATTGATAGGCGCGGAGGAACCGGGCTTCGGCGCGATAGGCTTTTATGGTGTCGACGGTCGCGCTGCTGAAGCCTTTGCCGGCGAGGGCCGCGTCAGTGGAATGCACTATAAAATCATTGCATAGCGTGATCTGGAAGAAGCTGCGGTAGTACAACCCATCCACGATCGGGTTGATGGAAGACCAGCTCATTTCGTGGAGGCCCTGGATACCTGCATCGCTTTCCCAGGTCCATGCGGCCTCGTCGGTGGTGAGTTCCTGGAGGTTGAAATAGAGGCGGAGGAAATCCGAGTTACCCTCATGGGAGATGATCTGCGTAGGAAGGTCGGGGCTGCCCGTACCGCCGATATTGCCGGTGTTGGCGAAGGCGGCATAGACCTTGGCCATGGCCTGGGTATAGCCGAGCGGCGTACTATAAACGTCGGTGGCGACGACTGCATTGGAAGGCTGGCGATCCAGTTTTTTGGTGCAGGCGGCCGTCAGCAGGCAAAGGGCGATTGCGGTGAATATCTTGTTGTTCATGATTGCTTTTTTGGGGTGACCGTTAAAAGTCCAGGTTTACGCCGAGGTTATAGATCCTGGGTCTGGGATAGAGGTTGTTGTCGATGCCGGGATTGCCGAGGCCGGCGTCCGTACCGGCGCCGATCTCAGGATCGAGGCCTTTGTATTTGGTGATAACGAATACGTTCTGCACGCCGGCACTCAGGCGGAGATTAGCCTGCGTGTGCGGAAGTTTCCCGAAGTTATACCCAACATACAGGTTGTCCATCCGCAGGAAGGAGGCGTTCTGGATATAGTAGTCGCTGAGCAATTCCTGGGCGTTGGTGCCTTTGAATTGTGTGACGAGATAATTGGCCGAGGCGTTGTACAATACGGAACTACCAAGGATTTGGTTGAGGTTGCCGGTCTCGCTGAAGATATTGTTATAGTTGTAGTTGCCCAGGCTGACCCGCAACACGGTCCCTGCGCTCCATCGCCGGTAGTTGACGGAGGTCGTGAAGCCCATGAAGGTCTGTGGGTCGGCGGGCTTGCTCTTGTAGAGATCCTGCTGGTTGATGATGCCGTCACCGTTCTTGTCCACGAATACACCTTCGATAGGCTGGCCGCTGCTGTTATATACCTGTCTGTAGAGATAGAAGGTATTCTTTTGGCTGCCCACTGCGTTGATCTCCGCGAACTGCCCACCGATACCGCCGGCGATGGTGCCGCTGGGGAAACCGGTGTAGGCTGTGTCACCGGGAACAACGGTCAGGTTAGTGATCTTGTTTTTGTTATTGGTGATATTGAAGCCGACATTCCAGGTCAGGTCTTTGGTTCGGATGGGCTCGAAGTTGATGCTGAATTCCACGCCCTGGTTGGTCATCGATCCTACGTTCGCCACGATGAAGGCGGAGAAGTTACTACCCGCGGGTTGCGGGACATTGTTGAGCAGGTTGGTGGTCTTCTTGTAGTAGTAGTCGATGCTACCGGTGATACGGTTGTCGAAGAAGCCGTAGTCCAGGCCGATGTTGGAGGTTGCGGTCTGTTCCCACCTGCGGGTGGAATAGAAGCCCGCGGGCCGGTAGCCCTGGTAATAGTTATTGCCGAACTCATAAGCGGCATTGGAATCGCTGAGGGAATAGTAGGCTAAATAATCGTAGTTGCCGATGCCGTCCTGCTGGCCGGTGAGGCCATAGCCCAGGCGCAGTTTGAGCTCGGATACGTTGTCGACGTTGCGAAGAAAGGGTTCCGCCTTGATCTTCCAGGCGAAGGCGACGGAGGGAAACACTGCCCAGCGGTTCTGCGGGGCGAAGCGGGATGAGCCGTCATCGCGGATCGTAGCCGTGAGCAGGTATTTTTCGTCGAAGCTATAGTTGGCCCGGCCGAAGAATGAGATCAGGGTATGCTCCTGTTTGTTGGTGGGCGTGGCGGGCTGGCTGTTGGGCATCGCCGTCCCGTTAGCATAATAGTTGGCGTAGTTGTAGATAGTGGCCAGGTAGTTATTAAAGGAGTAGCCGCCGAGTACATCGAAATGGCTCTTGATCTTTGCCAGGTCTTTTGCATAACTAAGATAGAACTCGAAGAGGGTATTGGTGTTGGTGACCTTATACGGGTTATGCTCGCCGCTATTTATACCGCCGGCCACATAGGCTTCCGCGGCGCTGTCGGGAATAAAGGTATGACCCTTGCCGTTGGATACGTCGTAGCCGGCGTTCAGGTTGGCATGGAGGTCGGGGAGGAAATGAAATTTATAATCGAGTTGCAGGTTGCCGATGCTACGGGATGGGGTGGCCATGTTATAGTGGTCTTCCAGGAGGCCCAGCGGATTCCTGCCTGCCAGGTTTTTGAGGCCTGTGGCGGAGGTGGGGTCCAACCACTCCCAGTAACCGCCGAAGCGGCTGCTCTTGGAATAGATGGGCTGGGTCGGATCGAAAGTGGCTGCGCCGCCGATGGCAGCGGCATTGCCAAACCGGGCTGATTCCAGTGATCCCTGAAGGTGGAGGTCTACTTTGAGGTGGTTGTCAAAAAGAACGGGGCTGAGGGCCAGGGCGGCGGAGGTGCGTTGCAGGTCATCCGTTTTCAGGATACCGTTCTGGTCCTGGTAGCCGACCGAGATGCGGTAAGGAAGCTGTTTGAGGCCGCCGCTGATACTGATGTTGTTGTTGGTGCCCAGGGCGTTCTGAAAGATCTGGTCCTGCCAGTTGGTGTTGGAAGATCCGAGCATAGCGATCTGGTCGGCCGTCCCATATTTATTGACCACGGAGCGGAACTGCCCTGCGGTGAGTACAGGTTCCTGCTTGATGAGGTTGGAGACAGAGTTGTTGCTGTAGAAGTTGAGCTTGAGCGGACCGCCCCTACCCTTTTTCGTTGTAATAATGATAACCCCGCCGGCGGCCCGGGCGCCGTAGATAGCTGTGGCGGAAGCATCCTTGAGGACAGTGAAAGACTCGATATCGTTGGGATTGATGAAGCTGAGGGGGTTGCCGGCGCCGGGGATGACGCTGGTCTGGCCTGGCTGCACATCGTTGTTAAGGGGCACCCCGTCGATCACGATGAGGGGGTTGTTGCTGGCGCTGAGGGAGGAGCCGCCGCGGATGCGGATCGTGCTTCCTGCCCCCGGCTGGCCGCTGTTGGAAATGATGGACACTCCCGGCACTTTACCCGAGATCATTTGTTCCGGGGTAGTAATGGTCCCTTTTTGGAAGTCTTTTTCACTGATGACGGCGACGGCGCCGGTGAGGTCTTTTTTGCGGGTAGTGCCATACCCGATGACGACGATCTCGTTGAGACTCGATGAGCCTGCGGTCAGGGCGACATGTACCAGGCCTTGTCCGATGGGTTGCTCCTGAGAGGCGTACCCGATAAAGGAGTAGACCAGAATTTTGGTGCTGGGATCGACGGAGAGGGTGAAGGTGCCATCCGCGCCGGTAAGGGTGCCATTCTTGAGGCTGCCCTTTGGCTGGACCGAAACGCCCTGGAGGGGCGAGCCGTCTTTGGCGTCGGTGATCCTTCCCGTTATCGTCCTTTTTTGGGCGAAAAGGTCAGCGCCTATGCACAGTAGTAAAACAAGGATGTGCATCCTTGCAAGCAATCGTTTTTTCATATCACTGTTGGTTTTGATGGGGTAATTGGGATACCCGGGCACAAGGTAGGCGGAGCTACGATGGGGCTTTTGTCCAAACGTTCATTTCTATGGTCCAAACTGACCGATTCGCTGTTGCTGCACGATTTACCGGTGAAAATTGGCGGCTGGCGATTAAATTTGAATAACAATTGTTTGTTATGTGGAAAAGGGCCTGCATATATATTATAATGGTATTGGGGTTGGGAGTAGTGAGGGCGCAGGAACCGAAACTGCGGTTTACCCATTTAAGCGGCGAACAGGGTTTATCCAACAGTACCATCGAGGCGATCTGCCAGGACAGCCGGGGGTTTATGTGGATTGGCACCAGGGATGGGCTCAACCGCTATGACGGGCATGAGATGGTCGTCTACCGGAGCGATCCGACTGATAGCGGCGGGTTGAGTGACAGTTATATCCGTTGTATCTATGAAGATGGGGACAAGAACCTGTGGGTTGGTACGGTCAATGGTCTGAACAGGCTCGACAGGGCTACCAACAAGTTTACCCGGTGGAAACATAAGGAAGGCGACAGCGGGAGCCTGAGCAATAACGGGATAACAGCGGTATTGGAAGACCATGGCGGGCGATTCTGGGTGGCCACTTATGGCGGAGGGCTGAACCTGCTCGACAGGAAGACGGGCCGATGCCGTTCATTTCGAATGGGCGGCGGCCCCGGCAGTTTGCGGGATGACCGAATACTCTGTCTGCTGGAAGATAAGGATGGGCTTATCTGGATAGGCACGCAATCGGGTCTCGATCTTTTCAGCCCCCGGACTGCGACATTCACGGCGCTGGAGAACCAGTCGATCACGAATGCCAGCGGCAATACGATCATCGCCCTTCAGCAAGACTGGCAAGGCAATCTCTGGCTGGGGACGGAGGACGACGGGGTTTATCTTTTCGACCCGTTGCGGCGGTCCTTTACGCGATATGGCCATTCTGACAAGGATCCATCCAGCCTGGGTAATAATATGATCAAATGCATGCTCACAGACCACAAGGGGCAGCTCTGGGCGGGCAGCATCAACGGCGGCTTGAACCTGTTCCATGGGTCTTCGGGTGCTTTTTCTCATTATGCTTACGAGCCTGGTAACGGGAGCAGCCTTTCACAGCGGACCATATCGGCGCTGTATGAGGACCGGCAGGGCAACTTGTGGGTGGGCACCCATCGGGGCGGCATCAATATCTACTCTCCGGGTACGGCAAAATTCGATCTCTACCGGCAGGAGCCTTCGCCCAATAGCCTGAGCTATAACGACGTCAAGACCTTCTGCGAGGACAAAAGCGGGAATATCTGGGTAGGCACCGATGGCGGCGGCCTGGACCTGTTCCTCCGGGACCAGCATAGTTTCAGGCACTATCGCAACGATCCCTTTAATGACCGGAGCCTTGGCTCCAATGCCGTGCTGGACATTATGCAGGACCGCGAAGGGCAGCTCTGGGTGTCGACCTGGGGAGGTGGATTGAATTTCTTCGATCCGGTTGCGGGAGTTTTTACGAGATATCTTAACGATCCGAATGATCCGAATTCCATCACGTCCAATTTCGTGCAGAAGACATTTGAAGACTATGCCGGCAATCTGTGGGTGGCGACCTACTACGGAGGATTGAATATCTTCGACCGGAAGAAGCGGCAATTCAGGCGGATGATCGACGATCCAAGTGGCAAGACCAGTCTCGAGGGTAAGGATATTGTTTCCCTATTGGAAGATAAGGGAGGGCGGATATGGATCGGGACCGACGATGGCGGATTGAATTGCTATCATCCCGACACGAGACACTTTACGCATTATTTTGATTCGGGCGAAAGGATGCCAGATCTGCGGGTATTATTCTGCGATAGTAAAGGGCGGTTTTGGGTGGGACAGAAGGGGGTATATCTCCTCGATGCGGAAAAGGATAGTTTCCGGCTGTTCACCACCAAGGGTGGTCTGGCCAATGAATTCATCAAAGGGATGGCCGAGGACGGCGCGGGCAATCTTTGGATAGCCACTTCGAATGGGCTCACCGAGCTGAATCCCGAGAATTGTACTGTTAAAAAATACAATACGGGGGATGGCCTGCAGGACCTGGAATTCGAGACCAATGCCTTTTTGACCGCCAAGGACGGAGAGCTGTTCTTTGGGGGGATTAATGGGTTCAATTGTTTTTATCCCGGGACTATCCGGGCCAACTCCTTTGTCCCGCCGGTGTACATAACGGATTTGCAGTTGTCGAACCGCAAAATGGAACCGGGAGAGAAAGGGTCGCCGTTGCAAACGGATATCAGTCTCACTAAAGAGCTGCGGCTCTCGTACCGGCAGTCTACTTTTTCGTTGAACTTTGCTGCGCTGAACTTTACCACGCCGGAGAACAATCAATACGCCTATAAATTGGAAGGGTTGGATACCGCCTGGAATTATGTCGGCAAGGAGAACAAGGTCACGTATACGAACCTGCCTCCGGGGGACTATGTCTTCCGGGTGAAGGCCTCCAACAATGACGGCGTTTGGAATGAAGAGGGTGCGTCGCTCCGGGTGATCATTACGCCGCCCTTCTGGAAGACAAACTGGTTCATCTCTTTGTTGTCGGCGTTGGCGCTTTTCTGTCTGTATGTGTTATATCGATTCAGGACCAGGATGCGGCTAAGGCAATTGGAAGAAAGCAAGCGGGAGGAGATCCGTCAGGTGCAGTTGCAGTTCTTTACCAATGTGAGCCATGAGTTCAGGACGCCGTTGTCGCTGATCCTGGGTCCGCTGGAGAAGATGATAAAGGAATTTCACTATCCCGAACTGAGCAGGCATTTTCAGGCGATGCACCGGAATGCGCAGCGGCTGCTGAGTCTCATCAATGAGCTTATGGATTTTGGGAAATTAGAGAGTGGGTCTTTAAAATTGAATGTGCAAGCGGGGAATCTCGGGTCGTTCATGGAGGAGTTGTCGGAGGAGTTTCGGGATTGGGCGGTGCAGAAGGAGGTTGATTTTACGCTAGAGCTGGGGGCGGCCGGGTCGGGGCGGAAGCCGGACTGCGGGCAGTCATACTGCCCCCCAAGTCAGAGAGGTGCCGGCGGTCCGGCGGGAGGGTCGGATGCGGTCTGGTTTGACCGGCAGGTGATGGAGAAGATCGTGCTGAACCTCCTGCATAACGCATTTAAGTATACGAATGCGGGCGGGCAGATCGCCTTGCAGGTATTGCCTTCACTGGAGGCATTCTCCCCTTCTTTTGCCAACGAACTGGTGCTGAAAAACTCCTTTAGAGCCAGCCGGTACGCCTATATCCGCGTGGCCGATACGGGTATCGGCATCTCGGCTGCGTCTATCCATCATCTCTTCGAACGCTACTACCGGATCACCGAATCTCATCTGGGGTCGGGTGTTGGGCTGGCATTCGTGAAGAGTCTGGCGCTGCTGCATAAAGGTGATATATATGTGTACAGCGAGCGGTTGAAGGGGACCGAGATACTGATCGGCATACCTGTCGGCGAAAGCGATTACCGGAAGGAGGAAAAGCGGGCGATGAATGTGGAAGGTGGTGTCCAGTTGGAAGGGATCCCCTACCGTGGCGGGCAATTTCCTTATAGCGAGGCTTCGGTGGGTGTTGTGAAGACCGACCTTCCGCCGGTGGAGACGATATTGCTGGTCGAAGACAACGATGAGCTGCGTCATTTTCTTAAGGAGAGTCTTAGTCCCGCTTACCAGGTGATAGAAGCGGCAGATGGGCGGGAGGGTTTTTTGAAGGCCAGGGAGATGGCTCCGGGGATGATCATCAGCGATGTTATCATGCCGGGCATGAATGGGTTTGAATTCTGCCGGGCTGTCAAGCAGGATATTGATACCTGTCATATCCCTTTTTTGATCCTTACGGCGAGGACCGCTGCGGCGGCGCAGGTGGAGGGACTGGATGCGGGGGCTGATTATTATTTTTCCAAGCCGTTGAATATGGAGCTGCTGATGTTGTCGATCCGCAACCGGTTCGACCAGGACAGGAAGCTCAAAGAGCGGTATTCCAGGGAATCGCATGTAGAAGCTATGGAGCTTGTGCATTCGGAAAAGGACAGGGAATTTATGAGCAGGTTGCTGGAGACGATAGACTCGCAGTTGGCGAACCCGGAATTCGATATCGACTGGCTTTGCCAGGAAATGGGCATGAGCAGGACGCGGCTGTACCAGAAGATCAAGGGGATCAGTCGTCAGTCGATAGGTGATTTTATCCGGACGATACGGTTGAAGAAGGCAGTGCAGATCATGACGCATGAGGATGTGACGCTGACGGAGGTGATGATGCGGGTGGGGATACAGACGCAGTCATATTTTACCAAGGCGTTCAAGAAGGAGTTTGGGAAGACGCCGGGGCAGTTTTTGCAGGAGATGCGTAGGTAGGGGGCGGCAAGAAAGACCAACAATGGCTTTCATTGAATAGTAAGGACGGCTTAAATTAGCCTTTATTTATATGAACATGCTCCACCGCTTTCCACCGGCGCCTGCAGAAGCGACCGATCGCTCATTTCTAACAGGCAAATCGGAAACATTTGCGAAGCTAAAGATCGAATCCAAGACTGGGAAAAGGACCGTGCTTATGACCGAGCATACGCTGATATTTGTTATGAAGGGAGTGAAGCTGTTGCATTTTGCTGACAGGACGCTGAGGGTTTCCCCTGGCGAATTGATATTGCTGCGCAAGGGTATTTATGTAATGGCCGAATATATCGGGGATGGGCTGGATTTTGAGGCGATGATGCTCTTTTTGCCTGTGAAGTTTTTGAGGACCCTGGAGGTTGTTGGTGGGAGTGGGCGCAAGGAGCCGGACGAGCCCTGCCTGGTATTTCCAACGACGGAGCTGGTCCATGGGTTCAAGGAAGGTTTCAGGAAATACTTTGAGCATCTGCCATCCAATTTCGAAGCGTTGTTGCCGTTGAAGCAAAAAGAGATACTTCTCCTGTTGCTGTCGGGTGGGCAGGGTGAGGCAGTGAAAGGATTTATCCGCTCGGCCGTGAGTACCGATCCTACGGATATTGACTTTGTAGTCAATAGTTATTTGTTACAGCCAGTATCGGTGGCTGAGCTGGCCAACCTGTCGAACTGCAGCCTGGCTAAATTCAAACGGGATTTTCAACGGCTTTATCATTCCTCGCCGAGAATCTGGATCAACCGCAAGCGTTTGGGGCACGCCCGGATGTTGCTTCGGAATACAGACAGACCGGTTGGCGAAATTGCGCTGGACTGCGGATTTGAAAGCGCCTCATATTTTATCCGGCTTTTTAAAAAGGAATATCAGTGTACGCCGACGGAGCTAAGAGCTAAAATTGCTACTTTATGAGCCATTCCGACTACCGGGCAATGTGGCGTTGTGGCGACCTTTGGAAAAAAAATCATGAAGATCTTATTGGTCGGTGGTCATGGCACCATCGGAAAGAAAGTAGCCGCGGCATTCAAAGAGCGGCACGAGCTTATCCTTGCCGGGAGGACCGGCGGGGATGTACGGGTGGATATTGGTTCGGAGGTCTCTATCGCTGATATGTTCAAACAAGTTGGGAAGGTTGATGCCTGCATCTGTACAGCCGGAACGGGCTTCTACGGGCCCTTTGCAACTATGACGGCGGAGCATATGAGACCTGGTCTGGAAGGTAAGCTGATGGGGCAGGTCAACCTGGTACTGATTGGGAAGGAGTACCTGAATGAGGGCGGCTCTTTTACGTTGACGTCGGGGATTGCATCGGAGCGGCCGGCACGTAACGGTACATGTGTGGCTATGATCAACGGAGCTATCAATAGTTGGGTGCTCGGGTCTGCGCAGGAGTTAAAACAGGACAAACGGATCAACGTTGTCAGCCCGGGGTTGGTGGAAGATAGCTTTGAACGGTACGGAGCCTTTTTCCCGGGATATGACCTCGTGCCGATGAAGAGGGTGGTCAATGCCTATGTTCTTAGCGTAGAGGGGGCTATTACCGGGAAGATATTGAAGGTTTACATGTGAATGTTGAAATCCTGCTTCAGCAGCTCGCCCGGAGCAATACCAAATTGTTTTTTAAACGCCCGGTTAAAATGTTGCGGATGGGCATATCCCAGTTCATAGGCAATCATCGACACATTTTTTTCGCCTTCATATAGCAAGCGTTTCGCCATTTTTAGCCGTTCTTCCTGTAGTAGTTGAAAAACGCTGGTATGGAATGCCTGTTTAAAGTATTTCTTGAGCTTAAACTCATTCAATTGACAAAGCTGCGACAACTCGGCCAGTGACGGCGGGTCGGATAGCCGGCGAATATCGGATAACCTTACCGGTATATAGTATCGGCCCGCAGGCTGATCTGGTTTATACGGAAAAATCGATTAGCCGTCTGCTGGCAATATCGCAGTCAGGGGTGGTCTTGGTGCGACCGGATGGTTTTGTTGCCTGGCATATTGCCGCAGTGCCTGTTGATGCCAAGGGACAACTGCGTACCGCCCTTCAATCGATCCTCTATTCTCAGAAATCGTAAGAAATATCCACAGCAGCTAGACCTCATTGGAGACAGTGCCGGTGCCAGCTCTCCTGGCGGGCATTGGTCGAGATCGGGGAGTTCATTGGGGCATGAGTGTCTCAATAAGGGCTTCGCCAATTTTCCGCGGAGAGGGAGGGAAATGAACCTTACTCTCAATTGGTCCAGTCCTCTATTTTGATTCCTTCCATTCTTCCTAAATGATCCACATTGTTGGTTACCAAGGTCAGGCCGTTGGAGATGGCTGTGGCACCTATCAAAAGGTCAAAATCGTCAACTGGCTGTCCGGCCTTTCTTAGCCTTGCCTTTTCCTTCGCATAAATATCAAGAGAAGGAAACACGGGGATAATAATGACGCCGGTCAGGAAATTGGCTAGTGCAGCAGCGTTTTTTTCTTTTGCCTAGCTATTTTCAACACCAAACTTTAGTTCTGCCAACGTTATTTCCGATATGAAGCAATTTTCGGCGCCAGCCTTTAGGATCTTCGTTTTCAGATCATAGAGGCCTTTCATGAAAAAGATACAAATATTTGTATCCAAGAGATATTGCTTCACAGCCCTTCAATTTGCCTGTTGAACGTTCGGCTGTCCCTTATTCCTTTGGTAATTTCCTCAGCTGATTCATTTCCTGCCCAGGCACCAAATGAGCTTTCAAAAAGGTTCTCTTTTGATTTGACTTCTGACTTTAGGCTTTGGGTGAGCTTGGATATAATATCTAGCTTCGCTCCGGGACTTAAGGTCTCGAGGAATGCCATATAAGTGTTTAAAATGTGATTATTGATAGCGGCTTTCATATTATTTATTCCTCAAATTTAATACTTCTTTTTCAAAAACAGAAGGCGATTCGAGTAATGGATTATTAAAAAAAGCCTTCCTTTTCCCAAAGCCAGTGGCGCCCACAGCTTATTGAGGCATTTCTCGTCAATTTTTACTAGATTTAGTCAGGGCTTTATTGCATTGATTCTTTCTTCAATATTAGTACTATGCTGAAAAAATATTTCAAGATAGGCTGGAGAAACCTTGGCAACAGCAAGATCACCACCGCTATCAACATCCTGGGATTAGCCATTGGCATTTGCGCGTGCATGATGATTTGTCTTATCGCCCATTTTGAGCTGAGCTATGAAGCATTTCAGCCGGACAAGGACCGGATTTACCGACCGGTTATGGATATGAACACCGGAGGAGCGGTGCACCATATTGGCAACGTGCCTTATAGCGTCGGGGTTACGATTCGGGATCACTTTCCCGGAATAAATACAGTCGCCGGATTCTTCAATACTTATTTGTCGGTTACGGTCCCCGATGGAAGTAAAAGGCCGAAATACTTTGCCGCAGCTGGAAATGACCGTTCGGAAATGATCGTCACCGACCCGGATTACTTTAGCATCTTTCCTTACAAATGGCTCGCGGGAAATGCGGCTACGTCTTTGAATGAACCGTTTCAAGTAGTACTTGCTGAAAGCCAAGCCCATAAATACTTCGGAGCTATTCCGATTGAGGAGATGCTGGGTAAGGAACTGATTTATGACGACTCCCTGCATATGAGCGTATCGGGCATCGTTAAAGACTTACCGGCTAACAGCGACTTTATTTTCAAGGATTTCATCTCTATTTCTACGGGTTCCAGTAATAATAGCGGTCCTCTTCATAACATAACCCAAGGATACAGCGATTTGGGGCAAGTCTATGTCAAATTAATACAAGGGGCAAGAACAAGCCAATTTGATGCCCAAATCCCCACTATCAGGAAGGAAATGCCTTGGCCAAAGTTTTCGGGGAATCAAACCCAATATCATTTGCAACCTTTATCCGATATTCATTTTAACTCCGACTATGGTGATTTTTATTCAAGAAAAGCCCAATTACCGCTGCTCTATGGTTTAATGGGTATCGCTGCGTTCATTTTGATTATCGCCGTAGTCAATTTCGCCAATTTATCTACTGCACAGTCATTCAACAGAATGAAGGAAATAGGTATTCGAAAAGTGATGGGCAGCACCAGGTTGAGCCTGATGATCCAGTTCCTCTGCGAGGCGTTGCTAATGACCATTTTTGCTGCGGTACTCTCGTTGCTGCTCCTGAAGCCTGCTTTAACTTTCTTTCACGAAATAGTACCTGGAAAGATGGTGTTCAACTGGTGGAGCCCATCGCTGTTTTTTATTTTATTGGCCATGACGCTCATTACTTCGCTACTGGCCGGCATCTATCCCGCGAAGGTATTGTCAGCCTATCGGCCCGCATTATGTTTGAAAGGCCAGGGCGTTAGCCTGGGAGGCAGAAACAACTATGTTCGAAAGGCATTGATCGTCTTTCAATTTTCGGTATCGCTCCTATTCATCATCGGGACAATGGTTATCAACAACCAGATACATTTTATGCTTAATAAGGATCTTGGATTCAAAAAGGATGCGATTGTCGATTTTGAAGTAAATCCGAGATTGCCGGGAGACAAGAAGTATTTGCTGGCGAAGAAGATCAGAGGACTGGCGGGGGTCGATATGGTGAGCGTCGCCCAGGATCTTCCTCAAACTAACTACACCAGGGGCGCGGACATCTATTGTAAGGATAAGGGAACGGTGGTTCATGAAGCCATGTATCGCGCAGGTGACGAATTTTACGTTCCGCTATTCGGGTTAAAGATCCTTGCGGGTCGAAACCTGATCCCGCCGTCAGGCAAGGATTCCCTAACCGAGTTCCTGATCAATGAAACGGAAGCACGGCAGCTTGGTTATCAAATGCCGGAAGACGCCATCGGGCATACGATTCAGACAGGAGCTTTCGGTAATGGCCCTCCTTATGTTTTAAACAGCGGCCCGGTTGTGGGGATAGTGGCAGACTTTTACGCTCAACCCCTAAACACAGCTATCCCGCCGACGAGCATCATGGCGTCAAAAGATCTTGACGACGGGATGCTCCACATTAAATTGTCGACGAACGGACGGAAAGCAGGTGATTTAAAAAAGACGATTGCAGCCATAGAAAGGGAATACAAGGAAATATATCCGAATGATAGGTTTGAGTACATGTTCTTCGATGCCGTTATTTCCGGTTATTATGGAGATCAACAAAACATGCTTCGCACGATGAATTTGGCATCCACGATCGCCATATTTATCTCTTGTTTGGGTCTGTTCGGCATTTCCGCATTCATCATCGTGCAGCGTACCAAGGAGATAGGGATTCGGAAAGTCCTTGGCGCATCCGTGACCAGCATTGTAGGAATTATGGCTAAAGAGTTCGCAGTTTTGATCGGACTTTCAACGATCATTGCCGCTCCTATTTCATGGTATTTAATGCACAGTTGGCTTAATAATTTTGCCTACCGTGTAGACATGAGTATCTGGATATTTCTACTGGCGGGGCTTTCGGCGGTTGTTATTGCGCTAGTTACAGTAAGTTACCATACGATCAAGGCTGCGTTGGCAAATCCGATTAAAAGCCTCAATTCAGAATAAAGTCGATTTGGCCAGAGTATATTTCGTACATATTTTGCATTCAGGTTTGAGAGAATACGCGGGTGTTCCTTGTTGTTTACCTTGGTTTTCTACCCTTCTTATCCCATTCTTGTAATGCGGATTCCAGCAACTGGCGTCCTACGCCAGAAATATTGTGATCCCACGGGTGTGAAGAAACGTAAGCCATGAAGAGAGCATGCATTTCATCGCACAAATAGATATTGAGCCTGTGATTTCCATAAATACCCTTTCCTTTCGGCCTTCCTCCTTTGTCTTTTTGTTGGGCATTTTCACTGGCGGCGTCCGGGTTTGAGTGGGCTCCATCTTTGTTTTTGGGTGATACTATTGCAGGCATTTCCTGGCTTTTTTGGTTCCTTTTCGTTCTTTTGGCTTTAAACGCGCGACACTGAAGCGCGGAAGGTTATTTACCGTAAATAACCTCAATTGTGTGACAATTGTACATCTGGGCAGGAACACTACGAAATGGATACACTACCCAGGTTTGCGGCGGCCTTCTTTTAAAGCGGTAATCGGCTTTGCAAGAAGCTTCTCTTTTAGCGCCTGCATGTCCTGGCTGACCTTTCTATCGAGGATCTTGGCGTAGTGCTGGGTTGTTTTCAGATTACTATGCCCCAACATCTTGGAGACCGTCTCGATTGGGACCCCGTTACTCAAGGTGATGGTCGTGGCAAACGTATGCCGGGCGATATGGAAAGTCAACCGCTTGGTGATCCCGCAGCAATCGGCAATTTCCTTTAGGTAGGCATTCATCTTTTGGTTGCTGAGGATGGGCAGGGCCTTATCCTTTGCCTTGCATTGGGGATTGTCGGCATACCGATCTAATAGCTCCTGAGCCATTGGAAGAATGGGAATCCGGGATGCCGTATCGGTCTTTTGCCGCCGCGTAAAGATCCATTTCCCACCATCGATGCCGGTGCTGATCTCCGACCGCTTCAGCTTCTGCAGGTCGGCATAAGCCAGCCCAGTAAAGCAACTGAAAAGAAAGATATCCCGAACCTGGGCAAGCCTAACGGTTCCAAAGTTCTTACCCGCCATTGTTTCCAGTTCCTCCGCAGTCAGGGCTTCCCGCTCAACCTCCCGGAAAGCCAGGTTGAATCCTATGAACGGATCGCGCTGCAACCATCCGTTTCGCAATGCCCGGATCGCCATTTTTTTTACGCAAGCGATATACTTCATGGTCGTATTGTGGTCGCAATGCTGGATGCTTTTGTACCAAAATTCCAGTCCCGTAATGAATTCGTAATCTAGTTTTCGGATGTCGATATCGTCCGCCTTGTACTTCCATTGCAGGAATGTCCGGGTATGTCTCAGCACCGTACTGAACTTGGTCAGCGTCCCTTTGGCGTACTCCTTTCCGATAAGGGTCTTCACCTGATCATTATGGTATTGGAAGATTTCCAGCAGCAAATGCGGGCGTTCGCCACTGGATTCCCTGCCCTGAACAATGTTGCCCACGGCTTCGGCAGTGATCGATTTGCCGCCCATGAGCAGCTGATGACGAGCTTCATGGACCTTAGCCTGCAAGGTGTCGAGGTAAGCGTTCAAGGCCTGCGCCTCATCATCCGGGGTCGGCGGTCGCGTTTGATTGGATGCTGATCGACGACCAGCGGTGAACTTAGAAACAGTGGCTCTGCCGATCTTGGGATTCCACCGGGCTGGGTCCCAGCTTCGCTTGATTGACATTTCTTTCAATACGCCATCCACAGTTATGCGGAGGTAAATAGGACGGTTGACTTTCTTGTCACCGTGCTGCTTTTTGAGGTAAAAAAGCAAACCAAAACTCTTCGGGATCATACACAAATGCTTTTTGACTGTGAATAAATTAGCAATTGCATACGTTCTTGAGTTACGCTAATTCTGCGTAAGTCAACTCTGATCATGGAGTTGGCCTTTTCGCTTCGGGCGTCCAGTGAGCATTTTTCGAGTCCGGAAGGATAGGCACGAATTGCTCACTCCCAAAGGCGGCAAAATGGGGTAAAATGACCTTAAGTGACATAAACCCCAAAAAGCAAAAAGCCCGTTAACACAACGTTTAACAGGCCTTAAGCAAAATGTGATAAACTAACTGCGGAGAGAAAGGGACAAGTTTCGAACCTTTTTGTGAAAGATTTAAGAAGAATTTTCGATACAATCGAAAGATTTCGGCTCCTTCAGTAAGATTTATGGCGATTTTCGGATATCAATTGTATTAGCCACTACTTGACCTGACAAATAGGAGTTACAAGTCAAAAGTTAATCTTACAAATCTAAGGTCAAAATCCCTCACCCCGCAAAATTTTCACCGAATAGGCGCCTGCTGCGGTGGACAGCAGTAGCAGCAAAGTGTAAATAAAACGGAGTATGGCGGTTCATTTATTCAAACATAAGTCCTTAGATGCGGTAGGTATGTGCAATAATTCCTCCTGGGAATACTTTTGCATCCAACAACTTGAAGTCTAGTGGCTGTGCAACACCATTGAAGATCGCCTGACCCTCGCCTAAAACCAAGGGATGAGTAATTAAATGGTATTCATCTATCAGCCCCGTTGCTATCAGGCTCCGCATAAATCCGGCACCTCCAATCGCATAGATCGGTTTCCCTGGTTCGGATTTGAGTTTCTTTATCCCATCGGCAAGATCACCGTCGAAAACCCGCGCGTTCGCCCAAGACGCTGCGGCGGGCATCAGCTCTGCATTAGGCAAAATGTTTCCTTTAAATCCATTTTGGGTAAAGACTGCCTTGGGGATCTCGTTCATCGGCCCGGCAAAAGGACCTGTTGCAGTCGGCCAGTAGGTGCCAATCTTTTCAAAGGTCTTCCTGCCCAAGACAATCAGGCCAGCCTCCCGGATTCGTTCGACGGACCATGCTCTTGAAGCTTCATCCGAGCTCTTGAAAATCCAGTCGGACTCCGCATTGGGGCCACCGACAAAACCGTCGACAGAGATCGACATCTTCATTATTAACTTACGCATAGTTCAACAATTTGTTTCCCAAAACTAAGTCGCCATCTTCGATATAAAAGGGTCTAAAAGCGACAATTCAAGGTGGTGATTGTGCCTTACTCCTTTACCAATACATCGAATTGCCTTGCTGTCAAATAGCCCAGTCTTACAGCTATTTCGTTCAATGCCGTATTGACCCTATGTACCTTCTGCAATCCCGTCGGCCCTGTAGTAGCCGCTCTTCACATTGAGTGCGGGTACCAGCATGAACAAGTTTTCGACATGTTTGACCGGGTTGTCTTCTTTCGAAAAATGTGGTGTCCGATCCTTCTATGCCAGCCTATGTTGATGGATTGAATGTAAGATCAGAAGTTGCCTCGGTAATCAATAGTGTACGGTTAAATAATGACTATTACATCATTCGAAAGTTCATCCAATTCGAGCATATGTATTGACGCCGCCGAGGTCGCATTCGCCGTGCTCACGCCAAAGTCGACGGTGATTGCATTCCGGATGGGATATGTACCGCAAATAAGCATCTGAAAATATTTTAGGGTCTTTAGATAAAATGGACTACATTAGTTGTATATACATCTAACGATGAAGCCAAGTTCGCTCGACGACAATATTATATACCTGTGTGCGCAATTCTCTCATCATTTTAATCTGCTGTTACGATCAGAGTTTCAGCGCCACGGGACCGGGATCACACCGGAACAGCTTTCCATCCTGGTTTTTCTCTGGTATCGTGGCGCGGCCACCCAGCAGGACATCAGTGTGGGGCTGAACCGGGACAAGACCACGATCGCTCGTGTGCTTTACAATATGATCAGGCTAAAATTCGTGACAAAGACGATCCACCCGGAAGACAACAGGGCAAGGATAATCTCGCTGACGCCAAAGGGGAAACATTTGCAAGAGGCGGCCTTGCAGGTTTCCGGAAAATTGTATACCGATATGCTTAGCGGGGTAAAAGAGCAGGATCTAGCTGTAGGGATAGGTGTATTACAGAGACTGCTGCGGAATGTGCAGCAACACGCATGAATTACTACCAAACCAAAATTAACATTTCATGAAAAAACTGATCATCTTTATCTTAGCCGCAGGAGGGCTGTTGTCTGCCCCGGGCCAGGACACAAATTCTGCTTTGCTCGCAAGGAAATATGCGACAGGCGATCATTACCGGTATAAGCTTAGCTGTTTTTCTTATCAGAATGGCAAGTGGACATC
>Ga0302326_10005247_pt1 | contig 29594 bp, 26 predicted proteins | sample Palsa_T0_3_FD_202264 | JGI IMG/M metagenome (GOLD analysis project Ga0302326, IMG submission 202264) | Peat permafrost microbial communities from Stordalen Mire near Abisko, Sweden - Palsa_T0_3 | ecosystem: Environmental > Terrestrial > Soil > Palsa > Peat permafrost | place: Sweden: Abisko... | reverse complement strand
CCTGCAACTGCAAGTGCGGGCCGGCGAGCGCCTCTGAGGCGCGCTGGCAGATCGCGTCCGCACTGCCGGTCGAGAGCGTGACGCCGAACAGGTCTCGCGCGAGCTCTGCGATCCCGCGGCGCGAGACACGATGCCGGGCGGTCAACGTGACGACCGCCGCCTGCAACCGCGGCCCGAACGCGCAGGCGCCGATCTGCTCAGGCAACCGGGCGCTGGTCCGTGCCAGGCAGTGCCGACAGCGCAACTGATGCGTGCGATGCTCGCTCCAGATCACGCTGATCGGCGGCAACTCGGCGACCTGGTGGCGACCGAACCGCCGGCCTGGCCTGCGCTGCTCCTCGCCGAACCGATGCCCGCAGCCACCACACGCGTCCGGGTAGTGATCGACGATCTCATCAACCTGATCCTCGGGACGCATCTCGCGACCGGCACCCCGATGCCCGGGCTGCCCACCAGCCTTGCGCCCCTCACCCTCCCGGCGCATCAACTCCTTCGCCTTCGCGCGCGCCTGCGCCCGCCGCTCAGCGCGCGTCTTCGGCGGATCCATCGACGGCGGCCTCGAGCTCATGCGCGAGTCCTGGCGAGCCTGCTCCTCGAGCCGCTTCAGCCGATCCCCGTGCTGCTCAACCACAGCCGCGAGATCAAGAATGAACTCAACACACGCCTCACGCCCTGAGTCATAGATCGCCTCCGCCTCGGCGCGCTCCATGCCTGCAAGATTCGCTGCACCAACAAGAAACCCCTGCCCAAGGCCCCGACGACTGAACGCTTACCTAAAACTGCTCTATTGCAGGGATTTCGACAGTACCCCCAGCCGGATTCGAACCGGCGATTTCCTGCGTGAAAGGCAGGCGTCCTGACCGCTAGACCATGGGGGCGGGCCCGATAGTCATTGTAGGCGGCACCTTGAGACGCGCCGCGCTCAGTGGCGCCTTCGCCGGAGCCGGCAAACTGCGGCCACACCGACTCCAACCTCGACTCGTGGGCTCAGGGTTGAAGCATCCCTCTACTCACAATTCGGGATCGCTTTGAGCATCCAGCTCGGATAGTTGTTGTCGCCGCGCTCGATCAGCGCGCTTTCGGCTGCGAACGTCGATAGCGGCACGGTCAGCTCGATCGTCTTGACCACGCACTGACATTCAACATCTGAGAGAGCCGAGCCGCAAGCCCGGAGGAAGCCCGCCGTGACGGCCGTCGGATAGCTCGCTGGGGTCGGGGTTGTCGTGGTGGACGCAGGCGTCGCGGTGCGGCTGCTGACCTTGGGCTGGGGCGCCAGTGTGGTCTGCGTGGCCGTTTCGGTCGCCACCCGGGTCGATCCTCCGGGCGTCGTATGGGTCGTGCTTCCGCATGCGGCGATCACGACTGCTCCTGTGGCGAGCGTCGCTAACACTCGTTTGGTCATCCGTACCCTCCTTGGCGCCCGAACCGGCTCAGGGATTGCCTGCACTCATACGGTAGCGACCACACTCCGCCGACCCGCGCCACGCTCGTAGACGACTGCGGACCGCGACAGACCGATCGCTGGCTCGCGATCGATCCGCGCAGCCGTCCGTTCACCCGGGGGCGCTCAAGCTCTCGGCGCGTCAGGAGGCAAACCGGTTGACTCGCTCTCATCCCTCGGCGCGCAGGGTCCGCGTGGGCGCTGCTTGGAGATGGGTGTCGATGTACTGCTTGGCGAGCCGCTTGGGTGCCCGGGCAAGCCACGCCTCGACGATGAGCTCTTCGAGTTCGCCGACGGCGATCCTGTCGAGGCGCACGAGCACCGCTGGGTACCCGTCAAAGTGCGGCGTTGTGAAGTAGACGCTCGGGTCATCGGCGAGAAGCGCCTCCTTCGCGCCGAGGTGCTCGACACGAGCTCCCAGGATCGGCCCTGTCGGCGCGGCGTCGCCGAGGGCACGGAGGTCGGTCGAACGCAGCGGCCGCTCCCAGACGAACCCTTTGTCGCGTACGCGCCAGAAGGCCAGACCGCGCGAGGACTGCTCGCTGGTGTCCGGCAGATCGAGAGCGATTCGACGCACGTCGTCCCAGCTGCCCACGCGCTCACTCTAGCGGCCCTGTCCGCAACGATCGGGGCAAGCAGCCGGTCAGTTCTCAGTCACTCGGAACACTGGATGATCGGGCGCGATCCGGAGCAGCTCGTCATCAGAGGAGTCGGGCCCGACACCGGCGAAGAACGCCCCCACCTCGAATTTCCACTTCTTCAGGTAGGCGCGCAGCAGCGGTGGCTTTTCATCATCGGACAGCTCGACCGCCGTGAACGGCTGCGTCCGCTTGCCGACGCGCAGTCGTCCCTGAGCGCTCACGCGTAGGTTCTTGACCCACTGCGTGTGGCCGCGCGGCGAGACCAGGTAGTCGCCGTTGTCGTAGCGCAGGAGATTAACCGGCGTCTGTCGCCATTCGCCGGATGTCCGGCCCCTGACCTCGAGCACACGAGAGCCGTACACGCTCACGCCAACCCGCGTCAACGCGGCGACGAGCCGGTTGAACACATTGGTCGTAAACCATCCCGGACGCTGGTAGTGCTCGGGCAAGCAGATGATTCTGCCAGGACCGCGGCCGTGGACGCCGCTTAGGCGTGTGCGGCGGGCAACACCCAGCCGACCACCGCAGCGTATTGCGCGGCCGCGGCGGCGATCACGAGCGCGTGGAAGATCTCGTGGAAGCCGAACGTCCGCGGCCACGGGTCGGGACGCTGGCGGGTGTAGATGATCGCGCCGACCGAGTACAGCACGCCGCCGGCACCCAATAGCACGAGTGGGGCCACTCCGAGTTCGCCGAGCATTTGCGGCACGGCGATCACCGCCAGCCACCCGAGACTCAGGTAACTGCCGGCCCGCACGGCTCGCGGCGCATGGATCCACCCGAGCGAGAACGCCACCCCGGCTGCCGCCCCCGCCCACGCGATGGCGAGGACCACCCAGGCGAGCGTTCCGTGCAGGACCATCAGCGCGATCGGGGTATAGCTCGCGGCGATGAAGAGGAAGATCGTGCTGTGATCGATCCGCTGCAACAGCGGCTTGAACCGTGCCGGACCGGGCCAACGGTGATACAAGGCGCTGCCGCCGAACAACGCGGCCAGAGCGGCGCCATAGATCGCCACCGCCACGGTCGCCCGGCCGGTCGGCGCCAGGCTCACGATGACCGCCGCTGCGGCCAGGGCCAGGAAGAACGCCGCCGCGTGCGATACGCCACGCAGCCGCGGCACAATGATCTCTGAGCCGCGGGCGGCGCTGACCTGGAGTTGCGTGCGAGCACGCTCGACGGTTCTGGCGGGATTGAGTTCGCGCATTGTCGGCTGACCTTCGTCGTCTGCACGGCGGTCGGTTGGCCGCCTGAATGGTGTATCGGCCAGGAGGCGGCGCGGGAATAGGACCGGCCAGCCTCGTCGAACCAGCGTACCCGAGCCGCTCGAGGCCAGCTGACCCGATTGGATCTGCCTGCGTAGTCAAGCCCCGTGCTCGGCCCTGGCAGCCGAGCTGCCCCCGGTGGACCAATGTGTGTATGGAGGGGTTGTGTGTTGCCGGACTGGCGTCGATAGGTGTTTAAGCGACCGAAGGGAGCACGATGTGCACGAGAGCGATGTGGACGACCGTCGGCGGCGCGGTCTTCGTGGGCCGCACCATGGATTGGGAGCACGACATGCGCACCAACATTTGGGCGCTACCGGCGGGGATGAAGCGCGATGGCCTGGTCCCCGGCGGGCTGTCCTGGACGTCGCGGTTCGGTAGCGTGGTCGCGACCGCTTACGACATCGCCGCCTCTGACGGCATGAACGATGCGGGGCTCGGGGCGCACCTGCTGTGGTTGGCCGAGTCGGATTACGTCGAACGGGACCCGGCCCGGCCCGCGCTGGCGCCGTCGATCTGGATGCAGTACTTCGTGGACAACTTCGCCACGGTGGCCGAGGCGGTCACGTTCTTGGAGCAGACGCCGGTACAGATCGTGGCGCAGATCGATCCGGTCAGCGGCGAGGACATCACGGTTCACCTGGTCCTCGATGATGCCGGCGGAGACTCCGCCATCGTTGAATACATTGCTGGCCACACGCGCATCCACCATGACCCGTCGTTCAATGTGGTCACCAACTCGCCGCCGTTTGACCAGCAGCTGGAGAATCTGCGGCGGTTTGAGGGATTCGGCGGCCAGGCACCGCTGCCGGGCACCAACGAGGCGGCGGATCGGTTCGTACGGGCCGCCTACTACGTCGCGCGGCTGCCCGAACCGCGCTCGGACCGAGCAGCCGTCGCGGAGATCCTCAGCGTGATGCGCAATACCTCGCAGCCGTTCGGGATCAGCGATCCGAACCGCCCGAACATCGCGCCGACGCTCTGGCGCACGGTCTCAGACCTCACCTCAGGCGTGTATTTCTTTGAGTCCACGTCAGACCCCAACATCGTCTGGATCCACGTCGCTGATCTCGATCTTTCGGTTGGACGACCGGCGCTCAAGCTCGATCTCAGCGGTGAGCCCGACCTCGTCGGGGACGTCACGTCGCGATTGCGCGCCAGCGATCCGTTCGAGTTCGCAGTCCCTCACGCCGTCCCGACTGACCAAGCGAACGGCGAGCCGGCCGGCCCGCGGCTGGCTACGGCCGATGCGGTCGACTGAGCGGCGTGCGGTGCAGTTGTGGGCGGCCGCGTCCTGCCGACACGCGCCCGCGGAAAGGACCGGGCGGGCTAAGCCGGTGGGACTTGGTTATTGACCTGCGGTCCGTGGTACAGGTGGTCGTGGTCCGTGCAGGCGGCCGGGAAGGTGAACTGGACGCTATCGCTACGGACGCCGTTGTAGCTGGCGAACAGGGTCACGCGACCAAGGGTGCCCACGTTGCAGCGCGGATCGGTGCTGCTCTGCACGCGGACGATGATCTTCATGATGTTCCCGGGCACACCCCACATGACGGCTTCGTGTGAGTGGTAGACCAGGTGGTGTTCGACCGTCATGATGATCAGGCGGTCGGGCTGGTTGCGGACACGGTTGGCCTGGCAGAGGATCCCGGAGACGGTGTTGGCGGCCAGGTTGATGTCACCGTGGCCGCGGGCGTAGCTGCCGGTCGCTCCGGTGATCGGCGCACCCGAGTGAAAGCCCCAGGGCGGAATCCCGCCCACGATCGGAATCGGGGCGCAGTACTGAACCGGGGAGGCGGTGGCCGAGGCGGCCAGGCCGGCCAACGCGAGCAGCGGCGTCAGTACCAAAACCGCCAGTCCAATGCGCGGCCGCGGCCTCAAGCACATCCGCTTACGGAGGTCGTTCATAAGCTGGCCATCGGCCTGGGGAGCCGATAGCCTCAACCTCCGGGGCTCGGTCTCAACAGATGTGTGACCCGCCCGCCTCAGCGTGAAACACGAAGTGAGATCTTGACCCGGGCGTTTGTGATCGTGGCGATCGTGACATCCGTCGCCGGTTGGGCGGGATCGATCGTCGCCCGTGCCGCGCCGTTAGCGGCGCGCACGACTGCCGCGCGGACGACGCGTCGCAGCACCCAATTCGTGATCCCGGCCCGCGCGCGCGAGTTGATCGTCGTGTCGGGCCCGACGGACGACCCGCCGGCACCCGGGTACCTCGCCACCCTGCGCACGTTTGCCCGCGCGAACGCCCGGTCGCCGTGGCGGCCCGTGTTCGCCGCCTGGCCCGCCGAGACTGGATCCGGCCACCTGCTCGCTGCCGCGCTACGCCACGAAGGTGACCATGCCACCCCGGTCGGGGTGTTCGGAATCGGGCCCACCGTGTACGGCGACGATCCCAATCCGGGCGGCCTGCACGACGCCTATCACCACCTGGTCTGCGGCGACTGGTGGGACGAGGACCCGTTCTCACCGCAATACAACCGCTTCGTCCACGTGCCGTGCGGCGTCACTCCCGCATTCGCTGCCTGGTCCGAGCCACTCTGGACCGAGACAGTCGCCTACCCGTCCTTCGCCGTCATCCAGTTCAACGTGAATCCAATCGTCGGCGGCTCGCGCGCGCCCGGCTCGGGGATCTTCCTCCACAGCTGGCTGGGTGGAGCAACGGAGGGCTGCGTGGCGTTACCGTACCCGCGACTGCTCGAGGTCCTTCGCTGGCTCAGGCCGTCCGCGCACGCGGTCATCGAGATCGGGGTCAACGCTCAGGTCTCACCGGGCCTCCCCACGTCGGCGACCTCCTAGCTCCGGCTCGTGATCGGCCGCGGCGGTTCATTTGCTTCTCGCCGGCGGAAGGTGCGCAAGGTTGGGAGCGAACCTTGTCGAGCTCTTGGGGTGCGCACCCTTTAGGCGATTTGTGCGCACCCCGCGAGCTCAATCCCATCGGTTCCTGCTTGCCCCCGGTCTGCCTGCTTGCCCCTGGTCTGCACTTCGTTGCCCCATCTGTAATAACGATCCAGGAGCCGGAAGGTTGGTCGAGGGCGACAAAGTTCGGCAAGGCTCTCGCTTCCTTCTGAATACTGCTTCCGTTTGGCTGGCCCAAGGACGCGCCTGTCTGGAGCGGGCGCTGGTCCTGTGGGTGACGCCTGGAACGCCTAGGCGTTGGTGCTTCCACCGCGTTCGCGCGCCCGCCCGTTGCTCGTGCCCCCGCGTTCGCGCTTTCAGCTAGCCCGATCCCTCGAGCTTGCGTTCTTGCCACAGGCCCAGTAGAGCGACCCTACTCGCAGGACCGCCCGATCAGTGGTGCTCTAGCCGAAGGTTCTAGGGGCTTTACCGACCGACCGATGCCGCCGGTGGGGATCGAACCCACGACCTTCGGATTAAAAGTCCGCTGCTCTGCCAGTTGAGCTACGGCGGCCAAGCTTGATGCTCGCGCAGGCGCCCCGGACACGAAATGCCGTTAGCGCGCCGACCCCGGTCCAATACTCTACCCGTAGGCGACTGCCTCGATCTCGACCAGCATTCGCGGATCGATCAAGGCGGAGACCTCGACCATCGTCATCAGCGGTGCAACTGCCGCGAACACGTCGCCGTGGGCGCGTCCGACCTCATCCGAGCGGGAGATGTCGGTCACGTACACCCGGGTTTGGATCACATCGGCCATCCGGACCCCGGCTCGGGCCAGCTCGTGTTCGAGTTTTTCCAGGATCTCGACCGTCTGCTCGTACGGCGTCTCGCCCCTCACCACACCGTCGATGTCGACCGACGTCGTTCCGCCGATGAGCACGAACTGACCCGCTTTGACCACACGGCTGAAGCCGTACTTGCCCTCCCACGGAGACGGAGGATCGCCGCTGAGTCGCTCGGTCAATGCAGGAAGTGGCGTCGGCTTGTGAACACCATCGCGGCACCCGCCTTGTCGACCGCCTCGATCACCGCTTGATCGCGCACTGATCCTCCCGGCTGGATGATGGCGGTCGCGCCGGCGTCGAGCGCAAGCTGGGGTCCATCGGGGAACGGGAAGTACGCGTCCGAGGCCATCGCGGCTCCTTCGACCCCGGAGCGGGCCTTTTCCAGCGCGATCCTGACCGAGTCGACGCGGCTCATCTGACCGGCGCCAACCCCGATCGTCGCCATGTCGCGGGAGAACACGATCGCATTGGAGCGCACGTGCTTGCACACCTTCCAGGCAAACGCCAGCTCGTTCCACTCGGCCTCGGTCGGCTGACGCTCGCTCACGACCTGCATCTCGCTCCGCTCCTCGACGTGGTCATCGCGATCCTGGACGAGCATGCCGCCGACAACCTGGCGCAGCTGTGGCTCGACCATGTTCACATCGCGACGCTCGCGGTCGTCCAGAATCCTCATGTTGGGCTTGGTCTGAAGCACCTCGAGCGTGCCCTCGTCATATCCGCGCGCGAACAGAACCTCGACGAACTGCCCGACGAGCGCCTCCGCCAGCTCACGATCAACAGCGCGATTGAGACAGATCACGCCGCCGAAGGCGGACATCGGATCGCACGAGAAAGCGAGCTGGTAGGCCGCCAACGGAGTCGAAGCGACCGCCACGCCGCAGGGGTTGTTGTGCTTGATGATCACGCAAGCAGGACTCTGGAATTCACTGAGCAGACTGCGGCCAGCATCGAGGTCGAGCAGGTTGTTGAACGAGATCGGCTTGCCCCCGAGCTGGGAGACCATCGACAGGACGTGCGCGCGGGCGCCGACCTGCTCGTAATACGCCGCGCGCTGGTGGGGATTCTCGCCGTAGGGCAGCTCGAGCACCTTCTCGTAGGCGCGCACGAGCAGGGGCGGGAAGTCCTCACGCTTTTCCTGGAACCATCGGGCGATCGCGGTGTCGTAGCGGGCGGTGTACGCGAACGCCTCGGCGGCGAGGCTCTCACGCGTGGAGGGCGAGAGGCGACGGTCGGACTCGCGCAGCTCGGCCAGCACCGCGTCGTAGCTCTCGGGACTGACCACCGCCGCCGCGAAGGCGAAGTTCTTCGCCGCCGCGCGGATCATCGTCGGGCCGCCAATGTCGATGTTCTCGATCACCTCGCCCTCGCTCACGCCACGCTGCGCCGCCGTCCGCTCGAACGGATACAGATTGACGCACACCATGTCGATGAACTCAACGTCGTGCTCGTCAGCGGCCTGCATGTGCGTGGGGCGGTCACGGAGCGCGAGCAGCCCCGCGTACAGCTTCGGGTGAAGGGTTTTGACGCGCCCGTCCATGATCTCGGGGAATCCGGTCAGGTCGGAGATCGACCGCACCAGAACGCCCGCCTCGGCCAGCTCGCGTGACGTGCCGCCGGTCGAGATGATCTCGATCCCGAGCTCTCTCAGGCCCCGGGCAAACTCGACGATCCCGGTCTTGTCCGACACCGAAAGCAGCGCTCGTGCGACCTGCCTCCCGGGCGTGGCGGGCTCGAACGGATCCCCAGTCTGGACGCTTTGCTCCATCCTTGACAACGACTGTACCGCCCGATGGCGAACGTCGTAGGCCGAGCACCCGCCGCCGCCGGCGCGAGCTCCGATCAGTCCGGCGAGCGCAGTCGTCGGCCCTACCGCGTGATGACCACGCGTCGGGGATTGGAGGCGTCAAAGCTGACCGCCCCGCGCGCGATCAGGCGCACTGCCTCGGTCAACAGTTCGTGCTCGATGGGGTGCAGGTGCTCGAGCACCTCGGCGGGATGACGAGCGTCCGGCAGCACCACCGCGCGCTGGAGGATGACGGGGCCGCTGTCGATGCCCTCGTCGACGAAGTGGACGGTGACCCCGAACACCGTGACGCCGTAGGCGAGGGCCTGCTCGACCGCGTTCAGGCCGGGGAAGGCCGGCAGGAGCGCTGGATGGACATTGATCACGCGGTGCGGGAACCCGGCCAGGAAATCGGCGCTCAAGAGCTGCATGTAGCCCGCCAGCACAATCAGCTCGGCGCCCTGCTTCCTCAGCCACGCCGCCAGCGCGCGGTCACGCGCATCGCGGTCGGGGGGGCGGCCGAGTGGAAACGCTTGCGCGGGAACTCCCGCCGCGTGCGCTCGGTCCATCGCTCGCGCGCCCGGCTTGTCCGAGGCAACGGCCACGATCTCGACGCCGTCTCGCCCGTTGGCTCGGTCCAGCAGCGCCTGCAGGTTGGTGCCCGCGCCCGAGGCGAGCACCGCGACCCTCACGTCGCCGCCCCCGATCTGGCCGGCCCGAAGGCGATTTCAGCGAGCTTCATGCGGCCCGCAGCTTGGGAAACCGCCCGCCGGTGGAGCGTAACCTGCCCGCAGTGAGCAGTTGATCGACCCGGCCCAGCACGTCGGCCGAGCCGAGGTGGGCGAACGCGCCGTAGAGCGGGAGCCCGTCGTAGGCGTGTGCGGCGATCACCTTGGATCGCCCGCCGCGCAGGATCTCGACCGCCCGCGTGCGGCCCACCGGAGGCCGTGCAGACACCACAACCTCGATGATCGCCTGGTCAAGGTCCCCCGCCCGGCCGGGGACGCGCTCGCCCCGGGTCGGACTCTCGACCCCGTTTTGGACCGGCGGCGGGGACGTCGCGGCCCTCCTCCCCGATGGGGCCCGGCGATCCGATCGTGCCCGCGCCCGCGACCCACCACCGGTCCTGCGGGGCGAGGCCGCGGCGGGCCACGCTGCTGGGGTGGCCGGCGCCACCGCCGGAGCACACACGTCGCAACAAGGGACCGAGGGCGCCGGCGTCGATCGATCCCCAAAGTGCGCCAGCAGGGCGCCCCGTCGACACTGCGAGCGCTCGACGTATTCCCAGATCGCGCGGTACTGGCGCCAGCGCACCCGCTCGGCGTCGCGCGCGGAGCTGAGGCACAACGCCGCCGCGCGCCGATCCCAGTCCCCGATCTTCAGCCCGACGGCGCGATCAGGTGGAGCCGGCTGGGGGGCCACCACGCCGGCGCGCGCCAAGTGGCCGATGATCGCTCGCACCACATCCTCCTCGCCGCGCTCGGCCACGCTCCCGCGCCCGCCGCGGTCTCCGCGTCCGCCGCGCTCGCTCACCAACCCGACGAGCTCCGACAGGGCCAGGTCGTAACGTCCGTCGAGGCCGGCCCATTGCAGGCGCTCAGCCACGCGCTGCAGCGCGTCATCGCCGACACGCCCGCGCTGGATGAAGAACACGTGCAGGCCCTTGTCGCGCTGCTCCGCGAACAACAGGCAGCGGGCGGGGCGGCCATCACGCCCCGCCCGACCGGCTTCCTGGTAGTAGGCCTCGAGCGAGCCCGGGACCGACGCGTGACACACGGTCCGGACATCCGATTTGTCGATCCCCATCCCAAACGCGTTGGTGGCCACGATCACGCGCGCCGCGCCCGCCATGAAGCGCTCCTGCGTCGCCGCACGGCGACCGCGATCGAGCCCGGCGTGGTACGCGAGCACCTCCTCGCGCAGCGCGGGGGCCAGCGCCGCCGCGAGCTGCTCGCTCGCCCCCCGGGTGCCCGCGTAGACGATCGCGGGTAGCGCTCCGGGCTCCGACAGCGCGGCCGCGATCCGCCGCTCCTTGTCCACCCCGCCGCGACACGGCACCACCGCGAAGCTGAGGTTCGGGCGGTCAAAGCCGGTGGTGACCCGGACCGGGTCGCGCAAGGCCAGCCGCCGCGCCACATCATCGGCGACGCCAGGCGTCGCGGTGGCGGTCAGGGCGACCGTCGCCCGTGCCCCGACCCGGCGGGCCGCGTCGGCGAGGGAGAAATAATCGGGGCGGAAATCATGTCCCCATTGGGAGACGCAGTGGGCCTCGTCGACGACGAACAGGCCCACCCGGGCGCGCTGCATCGCGGCAGCGAACCCGGGCGCGGCGAACCGCTCCGGCGATACGTACAGAAGCCTCAGCTGACCCCCCGCGGCCCGCGCCATCGCCTCACCGTTGGCGGCGAAACCCCGCTGCGCATTGACCAGCTCGACGCGGCCCGGGGCGACCCGGGCGAGTGCCGATACCTGGTCCTGCATCAGCGAGACCAGGGGCGAGACGACCAGCGTCAGGTCATCGCGCATCAGCGCCGGCAGCTGGTAGCACAGCGACTTGCCCGAGCCGGTCGGCATCACGACCAGCGCGTCACGGTTGGCCAGCGCCGCCTCGACCGCCTCGGCCTGACCGGGGCGGAACTGCCCGAAGCCAAACGTCCGGCGTAACGCGTCACGAGCATCCATCGGGCGGCCGACGATACCGGTGCGCTCGGCGGCTCCCGGCCAACCTCAACGCCCAACGCAGCATCACGCGAACCTTGGCGTTTGCCGTCCACCCCTCGGACGCCAAACGCCAAAGTTCAGACATCCACTGGGCAGCGACGAGGTCTCGTTTCCACCTCCCCGCGGCGATGTGGGACTCGGGCCGCTCAGACCTTGAGCAACGGCAGCTCGGGCTCGAGCGCGTACTTCCCCATCGCGTCCTCGGTCCCGGCCAGCGGATAGTCGCCGCTGAAGCAGGCGTCGCAGTGAGTCTCGCGCGTGGCGCCCACCGCCTCGTACACGCCGGCGAGTGACAGGTAGTGCAGGGAGTCGGCGCCCAGCTCGGCGCAGACCTCCTCGACGGTGCGACCGTGAGCAATCATCTCCTCACGGGTGGACATGTCGATCCCGTAGTGGCAGGGATGCTTGATCGGCGGCGCCGAGATCCGCAGGTGCACCTCTGCCGCACCGGAGTCGCGGAGCATCTGCACGATCTGACGGGTGGTGTTGCCGCGCACGATCGAGTCGTCCACGACGACCAGCCGCTGACCCGCGACCACCTCTGGGAGCGGGTTGAACTTCAGCCGCAAGCCCTGGCGGCGCAGCTCCTGCCCGGGCTGGATGAAGGTTCGAGCCACATAGCGGTTCTTGATGAAGCCGTCGTCCTGGGGTAGCCCGGAGGCCCGGGCCAGACCTCGAGCGGCGGCGTTGCCCGAGTCGGGCACCGCGATCACCAGGTCGGCGTCGACCGGGGCCTCACGCCACAGGATCTCGCCCATTCGCGCCCGCGCGACCTGGAGCACGGTTCCGTTCATCCGCGAGTCCGGGCGGGCGAAGTAGATGTACTCAAACACGCAGAACGCCCGTCGCTCCGAGCCGGCGACGATCTGTGACTGGATGCCGCGCTCGGTCAGGGTCACCACCTCGCCCGGTTGCACGTCGCGCAGGTAGCGGGCGCCGATCAGGTCAAACGCGCACGACTCGCTGGCCACGCAGTACGCGGGCCGCGCGTCGCCCTCGCGGTCGATCATCCCGAGGGCCAGCGGCCGCAGCCCGTGGGGATCGCGGAACGCCACCACGGCATCCTCGGTCATGACCACGGTGGAGAAGGCGCCCTTGAGCCGCGGCAGCACGTCGGTCACGGCATCCTCGATCCGCTCCGCCGGATGCGTCGCCAACAGCGCTGCGATGATCTCTGAATCCGAGGTGGAGCGGAACGGGACGTCGCGCCCGCGCAGCTCAGCGTGCAGCTCGACCGCGTTGATCAGGTTGCCGTTGTGGGCCAAGGCGAGCGTCCGACGGTCGTCGCGGACGATCGGCTGGGCGTTCTCCCACTCCGAGGATCCGGTCGTCGAGTACCGCACGTGGCCGATCGCCATATCACCCACGAGCGAACGCAGCGTGTGCTCGTCGAACACCTGCGCCACGAGCCCCTGATCGCGGATCGCCATGATGTTGCCTCCGCGGGCCGCGGTGGCGATGCCGGCAGACTCCTGGCCACGATGCTGGAGTGCGAACAGGCCGAAGTACGCGAGTCGGGCAACGTCGTGCTCGGGAGCGTAGATCCCGAACACACCGCACTCGTCGCGGGGCCCGTCGCGCTGATCGTCGAGGGGTGGCATCCGCAAGGCCTCCTATCAGGCTAGCAACGGCCTAAAAGTACTCCGCGAGCCCGCGCTCGCGGACATCCCGGAGGACGGAAACGGCGACCTTCAAGGTGCCGGTGATCTCGAGTTCGCGGCCACCGACGGAGCCGATGATCTGACCGCCGGCGAGCGCCTGCTCTCGACCGGAGACGATGAAGGCGCGTCCCGGGGCCTCGGCGAACAGGTCGACGCCGCCGGGCACATGGATCCTCGCGCCGATCCCGCCGGCCACGCAGCATTCGGCCAGCGCGACCGCAAGCCCACCCTCGGCGATGTCGTGAGCACTCTTGAGCGCACCGGATCTGACCCCCAGCCGAACCGCGGCATGGGCGTCGCGAACCGCTTGCTCGTCCATCGGCGGGAGCGACCCGGCGGGGATCTGTCCCCGCAACTTGGCCAGCTCCGAGCCGGTCAGCGCCGGATCGAAGGGGCCCACGAGCGCAATCGCGTCGCCGTCATCGACGAACCCGAGTCGCCCCGCCCGGGCCGCGTCCGGCAGCCGCCCGACGATTCCCACCACGGGGGTGGGAAAGATTGGCCCGGTGGGGGCCTCGTTATAGAGCGACACGTTGCCGCCGACGACGGGTACCCCGAGCGCCTCACACGCCTGGGCCATGCCCCGCACCGCCTGCTGCAGCTGCCAGGCGACATGGGGCTTCTCCGGGTTGCCAAAGTTCAGGCAATTGGTCAGGCCGAGCGGTTCGGCCCCCACACACGCGAGGTTGGCCACGCATTCGTACACCGCCTCGACGGCGCCACGGTAAGGATCACAGGCGGCGCGGCGGCCGTTGCCGTCGATCGAGACGGCGATCGCCGAGCCGTCGGGTAGGGCGAGCACGGCGGCGTCGGCGTCGTCGGGCCGGCGGATCGTGCGCGACTGGACGATCGGGTCGTACTGCTCGAACACGGGCCGGCGCGAGGCGAGGTTGGGGGACCGCAGCAGCGCCAGCAGGATCTCCTCCGGGGTCTCGCTCCCGCTCAGCACCCGAGGCGACGCGCCGTACAGTGGCGCAGGCGCCGGCGCGGGCTCGAGGTCGTAGAGCGGACACTCGTCCACCAACACGCCGACAGGCAGATCGGCCACGACGACACCGTCATCGAGCACGACCACGCGGTCGCTCGTGCTGACGCGCCCGATCGGCGTCGCCAGCGTCTCCCAGTGCTCGCACACGGCGATCACCTCGCCGACCCGGCCGGGCTCGACCACGCACAGCATCCGCTCCTGGGACTCCGAGACCATGACCTCGCACGGCTCCAGATCGGCTTCACGTAGCGGCACCAGCGCCACGTCGATCTCAAGCCCGACGCCGCCTTTGCTGGCCATCTCGGACGCGGACGAGGTGATACCGGCCGCGCCCAGGTCCTGCAAGGAGACGAGCAGCTCTCGATCGAGCAGCTCCAGGCAGCACTCCATCAGCTTCTTCTCGGCAAACGGGTCGCCGATCTGGACTGACGGACGCTTGGCCTCATCGGCCTCTCCAAGCTCCGCGCTGGCCAGCACCGATGCCCCTCCGATCCCATCGCGGCCGGTGAGCGACCCGATCAGCACGAGCACGTTGCCGGGCCCGGCGGCAGCGGCACGAATCAACCGCTCGCGCGGCGCCAGGCCCAGGCACATCGCGTTGACCAGGCAGTTCTGCTCGTAGCTGGACTCGAAGTAGATCTCGCCCCCGACCGTGGGCACGCCGATCGAGTTGCCGTAGTGGCCGATCCCGGCCACGACCCGCTCAAGCAGGTAGCGCGACCGCTCAGAGGTCGCCGGCTCGCCGAAGCGCAGCGAGTCGAGCACCGCGATCGGACGCGCGCCGACCGCGAAGACGTCTCGGAGGATCCCCCCGACCCCGGTCGCCGCCCCCTGGAACGGCTCGACCGCGCTGGGGTGATTGTGCGACTCGACCTTGAACGCCACCGCCAGCCCGCCGCCGACGTCGACCACGCCCGCGTTCTCACCCGGTCCCATCAGCACGTGCGGCCCGGCCGTGGGCAGCCCGCGCAGCAGTTTCTTGGAGTGCTTGTAGGCGCAGTGCTCGGACCACATCAACGACAGCATCGCCAGCTCGACGTCGCCGGGCTCACGACCGAGGCGCGCGATGATCAACTCGTACTCGAAATCGGTTAGCCCGAGCCGACGGTGCCGATCGGTGTCAGACAACGACGCGGTCGGCAACCTGGGCTCGAATCGACTCGAACATCGCCATCCCGTCAGTCGAGCCGGTCAGCGGATCCACCGCGTGCTCGGGGTGGGGCATCAGGCCGAAGACGTTCCCGCGCCCGTTGCACACCCCGGCGATGTCGCGCAGCGAGCCGTTGGGGTTCTGGCCGGGCGCGTAACGCAACAGCACCTGTCCGGCCGCCTCGAGCCGGTCGAGTTCCGGCTCCGGCGCGTAGTAGCGCCCGGTCGTGTGCTTGACCGGAATCGATAGCCGCCGGGCGGGCTCACACGCCCGCGTGAACGCGCTGTCGCGATGCACGACATCGAGTTCGACCTGGCGAGAGACGAACCGCAAGGAGACGTTTGGCAGCAGCGCACCGGGCAGCAGATGCGCCTCGCAGAGGACCTGGAAGCCATTGCAGATCCCCACGACCAGCCCACCGTCCGCGGCAAACTCGGCGACCTCCTCCATGACCGGCGCGAACCGGGCAATCGCCCCCGCGCGCAGGTAGTCCCCATACGAGAAACCACCGGGCACGATCACGGCATCCACGCCCTGAAGGTCCCGATCCCCATGCCACAGGATCACCGCCTCCCCCACCCGGCGCGCGGCCATCAGCGCGTCGACCTCGTCACAACTCCCCGGGAAACGGATGATGCCGAACTTCATGCCGGGCGGCCTTTCATGCGGGCATCATCCGTTTCCTTAAGAGTTTCGCACCGGCAGCGAGCATCTCGCGAACGCTTTGCATGGCGAAACTCTCGGCCTCGGAGGGTCCGGGGAGTTCCCCATCCCGCGGCCAACCCGGGAGTTCCGCCCCTCATCCGCGTCCTCATCCCGCCACCACTCCTGCGGAACTCCCAATGGAATCCGCGCCAGCGGATTCCACGAATTCCACAACATAATCCTCGATCAGGGGATTCGTGAGCAGCTGTTCGCAGATGGCCGGCAGCCGGGCCGGGTCCTCGACGTCGAGCTCGATCAGACGGCCAATGTGGACGTTGCGCACACCGGTGAATCCAAGCGCGGGGAGCGCTCGCTCGACCGCCTGACCCTGCGGATCGAGGATCCCCGCCTTGGGCTTGACCAGCACCCGGGCCCGCATCAGGCCTCGGTGCGGCGCAGCCACGCGTCGAATGGCTCGCCGGCGATGAGCTGGTAAGCCTCGATGTACTTCTCGCGCGTACGCGCCACGACCTCGTCGGGGATCGGCGGCGCCGGAGGAGTCCGATCCCAGCCTGTCGAGGATGCCCAATCGCGCACGAATTGCTTGTCGAAGCTGGGTTGCGAGCGACCGGGCTCGTACCGGTCCGCGGGCCAGAACCGCGAGGAGTCCGGGGTGCAGACCTCGTCTCCCAGCGTCAGCGTCCCGTGCTGGTCGAGTCCGAACTCGAACTTCGTGTCGGCGAGGATGATCCCGTTCGCGCGGGCGTGCTCGGCGGCGTAGCGGTACAGCGCGATCGACACATCCCGGACCCGCTCCGCCAGCGCTCGATCACCGATCAGCGCCGCCGCGCCGGCGAAGTCGATCGCCTCGTCGTGTCCGACGTTCGCCTTCGTGCTGGGCGTGAAAATCGGCTCGGGCAATTGCTCTGACTCGCGCAGGCCCGGCGGCAGCTCGATGCCCGACACGGTTCCGGTGTTCTGGTAGTCCTTCCAGCCCGACCCGCTCAGGTAGCCGCGCACGACACATTCCACTGACAGCATCTGGAGCCTGCGGACCACCATCGCGCGCCCGCGCGCCTCCGGCGGGACACCCGCGGCGACCGAGACCAGATGGTTGGGGATGATCTCCCCGGTCCGCTCGAACCAGAAGGTCGAGAGCCCCGTGAGCACGCTGCCCTTGTCCGGAATCGGTGTTGGATGGATCACGTCGTAGGTCGAGATCCGATCAGACGCGACGATCAGCAGCGCATCGTCGAGCGCATAGATCTCGCGGACCTTGCCCGAGGCGAGGAGGGGCAGGTCGGCGAGAGCATTCACGACCGCGATGCTAGCGCCTGCATCCGACGGCTCACCGGGTCCCGCACCGGTCAATTGATGGTGCCCGGCGGCCCGAGGAGCCCGCCCGGCGGCCCGGCGATCGTGCCCGGCGGCCCGGCGATCGTGCCCAGCCGCCCTACGATCTCGCCCGCGTAGCGGACGAACACGCTGTAGTCGAAGATCGCGTCGAGGTCCAGACCCTGACCGGCGGGGTCTGCCGCCAGCAACTGGCGCAGCTGCGTGCGCTCATCCAGCGCGCGTTGCGCGAGGCGCTGAACCACGCGGTACGCGTCATCCCGCGCCACGCCAGTCTCCACCAAGGCCAGCAGGACACGCTGGGAGAACAGGCCTCCATAGGTCAACTCGAGGTTCTGGCGCATCCGCTCCACATCCACGACCATGCCCTGCACCAGGGCGAGCACCCGGCGCTGGAGGTGATCGAGCAGGGTGGTGGAGTCGGGCAGGATGATCCGCTCGACCGAGGAGTGGGAGATGTCGCGCTCGTGCCAGAGCGCGACGTTCTCGAGTCCGGCCTGGGCGTTCCCGCGCAGCACGCGAGCCAGGCCGGCGACCTGCTCTGACTTGATCGGGTTGCGCTTGTGGGGCATCGCGCTCGATCCCTTCTGACCCGCCGTGAACGGTTCGCGCACTTCGCCCACCTCGGTGCGCGCGAGGTGGCGCAGCTCGGTGGCGAAGCGCTCGAGGCCGGCTCCGGCCAGGGCGATCGCCTGGAGCAGCTCGGCGTGCCGGTCGCGCGCGACCACCTGGGTCGAGACCGGTTCAGGCTCGAGGCCCAGGCGCGCCAGCACGCGCTGCTCGAACTCGGGCGAGGTCGCGGCGTAGGTGCCCACCGCGCCCGAGATCACACCCACCGCCACCTGCGCGAACGCCGACTCGAGCCGGCGCGCGTTGCGGTCAGCCTCGAAGGCAAATCCGGCCAGCTTGATCCCGAACGTGGTCGGCTCGGCGTGAATCCCGTGCGTACGCCCAACGCACAGCGTGTCCGTATGCTCGCGCGCCCGCTCGGACAGGGCGACGACGAGCCGTCGAGCGTCGGGCAGAATGAGCTCGCCCACCCGCCTGAGCTGGATCGCCAACCCGGTATCGAGGACGTCGCTCGAGGTCAGGCCGTGGTGGATCCAGCGTCCGGCCGGCCCCGCGGACGCCGACAGCACGTCGACGAACGCCGCGGTGTCGTGATCGGTGACTCGCTCGCGCTCGGCGATCGCCTCGACGGTGAACGTCGCGCCCCGGATCGCCTCCACCTCCGCGGGGCTGGGCCCCTCCATCTCCTCACAGGCGGCGACCTCGACCTCCCGCATCGCCTCGAAGTGGGCGTGATCCGACCAGATCTCGGCCAGCTCGGACCGGGTATAGCGCGGGATCACCGGCGGCAGGCCACCAGGCGCGTTGGCAAGACCACTAGGCCACGCGCGGCTCGGGGGCCAGCGCGATCCGGGCGGTCCCGGCGGCCTGCAGGATCGTCTCCAGCAGGCCGGGGAAACGCGCCTCGAGGTCCTCGCGCCGCAGCGTGTTGACGCGGGCGGTGCCCTGCTGGCGCTGACGGATCACGCCGGCCTCGCGCAGAACCTTGAAGTGATGCGTGCAGGTCGACTTGGTCACCGGGAGCGCGAAGCTCCCACAGGTGTATTCGCGCTCGCCGCGCGCCAGCTCCGCCACGATCATCAGCCGCACCGGGTCGCTCAGCGCGTGCAACACCGAACCCAGTTCGAGCTCCGCGCGGGACGGGTGGGCGATCGGGTCAGTGGCCTGGAGAGACATCCTGAGCTTCAGGATAGTACGACGATCATCGTACGTTTGCTATCGTACGGTATCCATCGTACAACGGATGACCACCGAGGAGCCCACATGACTCACACACTCGGGACTCCCAAGTCCCCATCTCCTCCGCAGCCGCGCGCTCAGCGGAGCGCCACGGCGGTGGTGGCTCAGTACATCCACGAGCTGGCTGCGGGAGCCAAGACATCCCCAGCTTTGTCACGGCCAACCGCGCTCGGGCAGTGCTTCGGCTGCGCGTAGACGTCTGAGCTGGCGGCTGCGCGGCCGCCGGCGAGCCCGGCGCGCCGCGAGCCCACGGGGCGCCGTCAGGCGGACAAGATTCGGGCGGCCAGGACGGCGGCATTGCGGGCGTTGTCGACCCCGACGCAGGCCACCGGTACGCCGGGAGGCATCTGGGCGATGGAGAGCAGGGCATCGAGCCCGCCTGCCACCGAGGTCCGGCTGGTGAGCGGAACCCCGATCACCGGTAGGTCGCAGTGCGCCGCCACGACACCCGGCAGCGCCGCCGACAGACCCGCGCCGGCGATCACCACACGCAGCCCGCGGAGCTTGGCGTTGCGCGCGTATTCGGCTACCTGGTCAGGCTCACGGTGGGCGGACATGACCCGCACTTCAGAGCGGATACCGCGATCGTTGAGTTCCTTCTCGGCCGCTTCCATCACCGGCAGATCGCTCTTGGAGCCCATCAGGATCCCGACCAGCGGTGGGTCGACGTCGAGGCCCTCGAAGGCGGCTTCCGCCGCGGCCACCGCCTGCGGCTGCTCGCCGGCCGCCGACGCGTCGGGCACAACCTCCGGCGCGTCCGGCAGAGCCACAGGCGGCGCCTCGGGCAGAACCTGAGGGGTCTCTTCACTCACGCTGGCCCCCGACCAACCGCTCGCAGGGCGATGTCGCGGCGCAGCTGCTTGCCGGAGAAATCGATCATGTCGGCTGCAGCATAGGCGGCGGCGCGGGCGGCGGCCGGATCCTCACCCAGCCCGGTCACGCTGAGCACGCGCCCGCCGGCGGTCACGATCTCGCCGTCGGGCGAGCGCGCCGTCCCGGCGTGGGTCACAGACACCCCGGGCCCGATCGCGTCGAGGCCGCTGATCACGTCGCCGCTCGACGAGGAGGCCGGGTACCCCCGGCTGGCCAACACCACGCTGACCGCGGTCTGCGGCCGCCACTGCAGCTGCACGCCGTCCAGGCCGCCGGGCACGATCGCGGCCTCGAGCAAGGCCAGCAGGTCGGACCGCAGCCGGGGCAGGATCGCCTGCGTCTCCGGGTCCCCGAAGCGCACGTTGAACTCCAACACCTTGGGCCCCGCAGCAGTCATCATCAACCCCGCGTAGAGCACGCCGTGAAAGGGGATCCCGCGACGGCCGAGCTCGTCGAGCACCGGTTGGTGCACGGCCGCACAGATCTCCTGCGCCCGCGCCGCGTCGACGGCGGGCACCGGGGAGTAGGAGCCCATGCCACCGGTGTTCGGGCCCTGATCGCCGTCGAAGATCCGTTTGTAGTCCTGGGCGGACGCCAGCGCAACGGCAGCGTGGCCGTCGCACAGTGCCAGCAGGGACAGCTCCTCGCCTTCCAGATGCTCCTCGATCAACACCCGCTCGGTGCCAAACCGCCGCTCCACCAGTAGCTCTCCGAGCGCCTGACGGGCCTGCTCCTCGTTCAGCGCGATCACCACCCCCTTCCCGGCCGCGAGCCCATCCGCCTTGATCACGGTGGGGTAGCGCTCGATCGCGTCGAGCCCCGCCCGCGGATCGGTCACGACGGTGTAGGCGGCCGTCGGCACGCCGGCCGCGGTCATGATCTCCTTGCAGAACTCCTTCGAGCCCTCCAACGCGGCGGCGGCAGCGGTCGGACCGAAGCAGCGAATCCCGGCGCCCGCAAGCGCGTCGGCGACCCCGGCCACGAGCGGAGCCTCGGGGCCGACCACGACGAGATCCACCGCCGCCTCGCTCGCCGCTCGCACGACGCCGTCCACATCCTCGGCGGCGACGTCGAGCAGGGAAGCGTCCCGCGCTATCCCAGCGTTACCCGGCGCGCACAGGATGTCCGGTCTGCGCGGCGAGCGCGCGAGGGCATGGACGATCGCGTGCTCACGGGCGCCGGCGCCGAGCACGAGGACGCGCGAGTCGCCGTCCGAGCCCTCCCCGCGGGCCGCGTGATCCGGGCGCGGGTCAGATCGCGCCAATGAAATCGTCGATCGGGATCGCGACCAGCGTCTCGTACTTGCCCGTCCCGCGCGAACCGAGCTCCAGCGAGACACGCGCGATCGTCTTCTCGTCGGGAGCCTCGATCACGTTGACGAAGTCGAAGTGGCCGAGCGTCGCCCATTGCGCCTTGACCGTGGCGCCGAGCTGCTCGACCTCGCGATTGACCTCGCGGATCCGGCCCGGGTTGTTCTTGATCGTCTGCACCCCTTCCGGAGTGAGCGTCGTCAGCATGATGTACGTCGGCACCTGCACCCTCCTTCGTGTGGTTGGTCGCGATGCTGCCCGACTTGTACCTGATCTTGACCCCCCGGTGGCGCTCAGGCGACGGCCGGTGTGGCCGTCGCCTCACACCAGTTATCGCTACGGGAGTTTCGCGCCTGCGAAACTCCCAATTGAATCTGCGCCAGCAGATTCAACAGATTCAACCCGTTCAAGCGTCAGTTCGCCGTGCGCCGCGTCGACCCGGACGGTGTCCCCGGCCACGAAGCGCCCCTCGAGAATCGCCAGCGCGAGCGGGTCCACCAGACGCTTCTGGATCACCCGCTTGAGCGGCCGGGCGCCGTAGGTCGGGTCATAGCCCAGGTTGCCCAGCAGCGTCCGCGCGTCGTCGGTCAGCTCCAGCTCGATCTCCCGGCCGCGCACGAGCGTCACGACCCGGGCGACCTGAAGATCGACGATCTCGCCGATCTGCTCGCGGGTCAGGGGCTCGAACTCGACGATGTCGTCGAGCCGGTTGATGAACTCCGGCTTGAAGCTGGCCTCGACTCCCGCCCGGCCGCCGGGAATGTTCGAGGTCATGATCAGCACGGCATTCTTGAACGAGACCGTCCGGCCCTGGCCGTCGGTCAGCCGTCCGTCGTCCATGACCTGGAGCAGGGTGTTGAAGACGTCGGGGTGGGCCTTCTCGATCTCATCGAGCAGAACCACGGAGTAGGGCCGGCGTCGAATCGCCTCGGTCAGCTGACCGCCCTCCTCGTAACCGACGTATCCGGGCGGCGCGCCCACGAGCCGCGATACGGCGTGCTTCTCCATGTACTCCGACATGTCGATCCTCACCATCGCGTCCTGGGTGTCGAACATGAACTCCGCCAGCGCTCGCGCCAGCTCGGTCTTGCCAACGCCCGTAGGGCCGAGGAACAGGAACGTGCCGATCGGGCGATCGGGGTCCTGCAACCCCGCCCGCGAGCGTCGCAGCGCACTGGCCACCGCGCTGACCGCTTCGTCCTGGCCGATCACGCGCTGGTGCAGACGCTCTTCCATGTGCACCAGCTTCTCGATCTCGCCCTCCATCAGCCGTGAGACAGGGACGCCGGTCCACTTGGACACGATCTCGGCCACGTCCTCGGCGTCGACGACGTCCTTCAGGAACGTCGGCGTGGCTCCGGCCACCCGTTGCTCAGCCGACTCGGCGGCCGCCAAGTCCTTCTCGAGCTCGGGGATCGTCCCGTACTGAAGCTCGGCCGCTCGGCCGAGGTCGGCCTCGCGCTGAGCGCGCTCGAGCTCGATGCGGGCCTGCTCGAGCCGCTCCTGCAACTCGGCGACGGCACCGAGCGTCTCCTTCTCCCGCTGCCATTCGGCGTGCATGGCCGACGAGCGCTCCTGCTCCTCAGCCAGTGCGCGCTCCAGCTGCTCGCGGCGCGAGACGGTCCCCGGGTCGTCGTCGTCGCCCAGCGACTGCAACTCGATTTCCAGCTGCATGATGTGCCGGTCGACCTCGTCGATCTCGGTCGGCTTGGAGTCGATCTCCATCCGGATCCGCGAGGCGGCCTCGTCGACCAGGTCGATCGCCTTGTCGGGCAGGAAGCGGTCAGCGATGTAGCGGTGGCTCAATGTGGCCGCCGCGACCAGCGCCGAATCCTGGATCCGGACCTTGTGATGCACCTGATAGCGCTCTTTGAGCCCGCGCAGGATCGCGATCGTGTCCTCGACACTCGGTTCGCCCACGTACACGGGCTGGAACCGCCGCTCCAGCGCGGCATCCTTCTCGATGTGCTTGCGGTACTCGTCGAGCGTGGTGGCGCCGATCGCCCGCAACTCTCCGCGCGCCAGCATCGGCTTGAGCAGGTTGGCCGCATCGACGGCTCCCTCTGCCGCGCCGGCACCGACGATCGTGTGCAGCTCGTCGATGAACAGCACGACGGTTCCGGCCGCGTCGGCGATCTCCTTCAGCACCGCCTTCAGGCGGTCCTCAAATTCTCCCCGGTACTTCGACCCGGCGACGAGAGCGCCGATGTCGAGCGAGATCACGCGACGGTCCCGCAGACCCTCGGGGACGTCGCCGGAGACGATCCGCTGAGCCAGACCCTCGGCGATCGCGGTCTTACCGACCCCGGGCTCGCCGATCAGGACGGGATTGTTCTTGGTCCGCCGGGACAGAACCTGGATCACGCGACGGATCTCATCGTCGCGCCCGATCACCGGATCGAGCTTGCCCTGCGCAGCGGCCTCGGTGAGGTCGCGCCCGTACTTCTCCAGGGCCTGGAACTTCTCCTCGGGGTTCTGGTCGGTCACGCGATGAGAGCCGCGCACCTCGCCGAGCGCCTTGAGCAGCTCGTCGTGAGTGGCGCCGCTGGATCGCAGGGCGTCCCCGGCCTTGCCCGGATGGGCCGAGAGCGCCAGCATCAGATGCTCGGTCGAGACGTACTCGTCCTTGAGGTTGCGCATCTCGTTTTCCGCCGCGCGGAGGATCTGGGCCAGCTCGCCTGAGCCGCCGGCGGGCTCCTCACGGCCAGCCGTGGTCAGCGTTGGCAGGGCGTCAAGCGCAACGCCGAGGAGCTGGCGCACCGCGCCCGGCTCGACCCCGAGCTTGCGCAGGACCGGAGCCACGACCCCGGCATCCTGTTCGAGCAGCACCGCGAGCAGGTGCTCGGGTGTGGTCTGTGGGTTGCGGCGCTCATCGGCGAGCCGCTGAGCGGCTGCGAGCGCCTCTTGGGACTTAATCGTAAAGCGGTCTGGTTGCAATTGAGCTCCTCTAAAATCTCAGTCGATGTGACTAAGATTATCGCACAATATGCTTGCGTGCGCAAGCGTGCCGGGCCGTTCATGGCGCTCAATTTTCCCCCGGTGATGGGCGCTGTGTGAAGCCCCGACGGTAAGTCGCCGGCGGTCCGAGCCAAGGTCAGCCGCTGATCGTCAGCCGCCGGGTGGCGCTGCGCTTTTCGATGTTGCCGCCGGCATCGAGAATCACGCCCTGCACGCTCGCGACAATCTGCTGGTGGGCCGCCAGCGCCGCCCGCAGGGTCCCGCGGTCCCGGCTGGAGAACTTCAGCGCGATTGTCTTGTGGCCCGGGGAACGCAGGAGGTAGACGTTCGACTGCACCTCCAGCGGGCGCGCGTGGCCGACCGCCACCTGGGCGAAGGACGCCATCAGGCAGCGCCCGGTACACGAGACGGTGGCGAGCAGCTCGCGGTGGCCGATCGGGCTCTGGCGCGCCGGCAGCGACAGCGCCACATTGACGATCTTCGGCTCCATCCCGGTGGCGAGCTGGGCAAAGTTCGACACGTTGACGCTTCCCCACCCGGAGGCCTCGTCGTAGCCGACTGCGGCCGTGCAGCAGCCGAGTGGCTGGCCATCGCCACCGGCCAGGTAGGCACCGAGGTCGTCATTGCCCTGGGTCACATCGTCGAACACCGTGCTGGCCCGGCTCGAGGAGCCGAGCGAGTAGAGCAGCGAGTTGGCCAGGCCGACGTCCTGGCGCCCGTGCAGGCGCAGGTCCTGATCGACCAAAGCGATCCCTCCGGCGAGCAGCGGCGTCGCCGCACTCGTCCCGCCCACCGGAAGCCAGGGATTGGCGTTGCCGCTGTTGATGCAGTCCCCCGGGGCCGAACAGAAGATGGTGTATCCGGGAGCCACGTCCGCCAGCATCGACACATCGGGCACAGCCCGGCGGTTCGGCAGGACCACTGCCTTCTGGTAGGTCGGCCGTCGGAACAGGAGGCTCAGCCCCCCGCCGCCGGCGCCGACCTGAACGGGCGCGTCGTTCCACACCGTCTGGCCGAGGATCTGGTTGCCGGGATTGAGCGCAATGTTCGTGCCCCCGACGCCCGTCACCCACCAGGACGAGGCCGGGTAGCTGACCGCCAGCGCGGGCAGGGGCCCACTCGGCTCATCACAAGCCGACGAGCCGGAGTCGCCGCTGGAGGCGAGGACCGAGATCCCGCTGGCCGCCGCGAGCGCGAGCGTGCCCTCCGCGGCATTGATGCCGGGCACTCCGACCGCCTCATAGAGCGCCGGTTCGCACACTCCGAGCGAGGCCGAGATGACCTGCGGCTTGTCGCGTCCGTTTTGCAGCGGGGCGGTCAGCGACCTGAGCACGTCGGCCGATCCGGAGGCGGATTCGTACACGTCGATCGCCTTCAGCTTCGGGGCCGCCGCGTCGAGCACCTCGAGGTCAAGCGTCGATTCTCCCCCCGGAGCCAACGCGGTGGAAATGCCCACGCCGAAGGCATTGATCGCCGGCACGGGCAGGCCGAAGCAGCGCGCGAACGCGCGGACGTCCGCGGTGCGGAAACCGTCGATCTCGATCAAGGCCACCCGTTCGCCCTGACCGTCGAGTCCAGCCTGACGGAGGGGGGCGTAGTTGAACGCGTTGAGGTACTGGTTCGGGGTGAAGCCGACTGTCGCCACCGCCGCCGGGCAGCCGCTCGGCGTTCCGGTGCGCGGCATATACCCCGAGGCCGTTTGGGGACCTGGGGCGGCGGTCGTGCTGGCGCTGCGCCAATTGGCGCCCAGCAGCGGCCGGGCGGGCGCCGCCAGCGGCTGGGCGGGCGCGGCCAGCGGCTGGGCGGGCGCGGCCAGCGGCTGAGTGTCGAGCCCGACCACGCCGGTGACCAGCCCGCTGATCGGGGCGGGCACCCTCGCGGCAGCGGTGGGGGCGATGAATCGCGTGCTGTGCGCGGCGCGGAACCGGGCCAGCCGAGTGCCGAACAGCCGCTGGGCGAGGCCGACGGTCATCGTCGCGTCGGCGAACAGGCCGGTGGCGTCAATCTTCACATCGGTGGCCCCGTGGCTGCGGAGATAGGCGGTCACCTGCCTGCGCGCGCTCGGCCGGGCGCCGAACTGGCGGGCCAGAGCGGCAATCGATTCGTACTGTCCGTACTGCGGCGAGCCGATCGTGGTCACCGCCAGCGCGTGGCGCTGGAGCCCCGCCTCGTCGGCCTTGAGCGGAAGCACGAGCGCGATCGTTTGCGACACTGGCGCCGCGCCCTCGCGCCGGCCATGCACAAGCGCCCCGGCGGCGCTCAGCTGCGCGGTGGGCGTCGCGGCGACCGGCGCGGGGGGCGGCTGCGGCCCGGCGCCCAGCGCGCTGGGAGCGGCGAGAGCGGTGCCCCCCAGCGCCAGCGCTCCGAGCCCGCATGCGAGCAGCGCAAGACGGCGGGCCGTCCGTCCCTCGTCCCTGCGTCCCATGCCTGCCACCTCTTTTTTGGCGGTCATCAGTGACCGAATACCTAGAAACAACGAGCACGGATCGTTGCACATGCGGGCAACCAAGCCCCACGGCTCGCGCCGGCCACGATCCCTCAGGTGACGCGCCGGCCCGCGATCCCGAGCCCACGCACCTCCGCCCGGCGGACGAGCGCGCCACCGCGTGCATACGGGACAATCTCGGCGCGCAGCTCGCTGCGCAGCGCCTCGAGTCGCTGGACCTCGGCCTTCAGCTCACCGGCGCGCTTCTCCAGGGACGCCACCTTGCGCGACATCGACTCGAGCTGCTCCTCGAGTTCAAACACGCGCTCGACGCCGGCCAGGTTCATCCCCAGCTCGGCCGTCATCGCCTGGATGCGCCGCAGACGCTCGACGTCCTGGTGGGAGTACAGGCGCGTCCCCTTCGGGGAGCGCTTGGGTTCGATCAGGCCCCGCGACTCGTACATCCGCAGCGTCTGCGGGTGCATCGCCGCCAGCTCGGCCGCGACCGAGATCATGAACACGCCGCGATCGGTCGAGACCTCAACCCGAGTGCTGGAGATGCGCATGCGCTGAGAGGCCATCAGGCCGCGTCCTGCGCCGTGCCGGCCGTCCCGGCGGGGGCGAACAGCTTCGCCCGTGGATCGCCGTTCATGACCTCCGAGAGCTTGTCGACCGCCTCGGTCTGCTCGGGCGACAGCGAGGCCGGGACGTCGATCACGAACCGGTAGCGAATGTCGCCGCGACCCTTGCCACCGAGCCGAGGCGGGCCTTCGCCTCGGAGCCGCTGCACGGTGCCGTGCTTGGTACCCGGGGCAACGCGCAGCCGTTTGGTACCGCTGAGCGTCGGAACCTCGATCACGGCGCCGCGGATCGCCTCGGGGATCGTGAGCGGGACCTCGACTTCCAGGTTGTCGCCGACCCGCTTGAACACCGGCGAGTCAGCGACGCGGGTGATCACAAACAGATCGCCAGGCTCACCGGCATCGCCGCCGGCGCTCGGTGGGCGGGTGCCCGGCTCGCCCTTCCCAGCCAGCCGGATCCGGCTGCCCTCACGAACCCCGGCGGGAATATTCACGCGTAGCCGCCGAACGCTCCGCTGAGCGCCCGTCCCGTCGCAGGTGGGACACGGATCCTCAATCACGGTGCCCGAACCGTGGCAGTTCGAGCACGGCTGAGAGATCGAGAAGATGCCCTCGTTCTGAGACTCGACCCCGCGGCCGTTGCAGACCGGACACACCTTCGGTGCCGTTCCGGGCTTTGCCCCTGAGCCATGGCAGGTCGGACACGGCTGCGACGTCGGGACCGCCAGCGGAACCTGGGCGCCGTTGACGGCCTGGTCGAAGCTGAGCGAGACCTCGGTCTCGAGGTCCCGTCCGCGAGCCGGACGCGCCCGCCCGCCCCGCACACCGCCGCTGGTTCGGCCACCCGACCCGCCTCCGGACGCACCTCCGAACAGGTTCGAGAGGATGTCGCCGACGCCGCCGAACGCGCCCGGATCGAAGCCACCGGGCGCGCTGAAGCCACCGAACGGGCCGGTGCCGCGGTCATAGGCCTTGCGCTTGTCGGGATCAGACAGCACGTCGTGGGCCTGCGAGACCTGCTTGAAGCGCTCCTCGGCCTGCTTGTCGCCGGCGTTGCGGTCAGGGTGGTACTTGCGCGCCAGCTTGCGGTAGGCCTTCTTGATCTCGTCCTCGGAGGCGTTCTTGCCCACCCCGAGCACCTTGTAGTAGTCAGATCGGTCAGCCATCGCCTGGACCCGCTATCCCGCCACGAGCACGCGGGCCGGACGCAGCACGCTGTCGCCGAGTCGGTATCCGCGCTGATAAACCTCGGCGACCGTGCCGGGCGTGGCCCCGGCCACGATCTGCTGGGCGACCGCCTCGTGATGCTGGGGATCGAACGGCTCACCCACGGGTGAGAACGGCTCGATGCCGACCCGCGCCAGCGCGGCGATCACGTCAGCATGCACCAGCTTGATCCCGGACACCAGCGTGTCGACGCCGTCCACAGCCCCGGTCGCTGGTCCGCCCGCCTGGGAATCCGCCGCCGCCACCGCCCGGTCGAGATTGTCGACGGCCGGCAGCAGCGCCAGGGCAAGCTTGGCCACCCCACGATCCTGCGCCGCCGCGGACTCGCGCGCCGCCCGCTTGCGGTAGTTCTCAAAGTCAGCCTTCGTCCGCCGGGCCAGTTCCAGATACGCGTCAGCCTGCTCAGCCTTCGCTACCAGCGCTTCGAGATCAAACTCAAGCTCGGGCTCAGGCTCAGGCTCAGGCTCAGGCTGACCATCCCGGCCAGCGCCATCAACCTCAGGCTGGTATCGGTGAGGCGAGTCAGCGGCTTCGGGCTCCCGCTCCTCGCTAAGCACAGACGTGGTTGCGGGCTCCTGCGCCTCGTTACCGACAGAGTCCGGGGTCGGACCCGTGGCCGAGGCCATTCGCGAAGCGGCCTCGGCCGCGGGTGCAGCCCCGGGCTTACCCGCGGGACCGCGCGAAGCGGCCTCGGCCGCGGGTGCGGCCCCGGGCGCATACCGCCCGGGACCGCCTGCCGCATAAACCGGAAAGCCGTAATTGCGTTTTGCCGTCATCGATTTATCGTCCCTCGTCCACTACCTCGGCGTCCACGACATCCTCCTCGGCGTCCTCGCTGCCCGCACCGTTGGTCGAAGAACCGGCTCCATCGGCGCTCGCCTGCTCCTGGGCGCGCTGGTACATGGCCTCAGAGACCTTGTGGAAGGACGACTGCAGTGCCTCGGTCTTGGCGTTGATGTCAGCGACATCCTCGGAGGTGAGCACGTCGCGCACCGCCTTGATCGCCGCCTCGATCTCCTCCTTGGAGGAGGCATCCACCGTGTCGCCGAGATCCTTCAGCTGGCGCTCGGCCTGATA
>Ga0302326_10005246_pt1 | contig 29594 bp, 24 predicted proteins | sample Palsa_T0_3_FD_202264 | JGI IMG/M metagenome (GOLD analysis project Ga0302326, IMG submission 202264) | Peat permafrost microbial communities from Stordalen Mire near Abisko, Sweden - Palsa_T0_3 | ecosystem: Environmental > Terrestrial > Soil > Palsa > Peat permafrost | place: Sweden: Abisko... | reverse complement strand
CTCGATCCGACGACAGGGCACGGCGTAGCCATAGCGCGTGATCACGAGTCCCTCGAGCGGGGCGTCCCAGTTGCGCTCTAACGCGGCGGCCATCGATGCCGCAGCCTTGCCCGCGCCTACCACGATCGTGCGGCCTTTGGGCCGCGCGGGCAGCCAGCGGGGTATCAAAGCGCCCGGATCTGCAGCGGATACCGCAGCCTGGAATAGCTTGCGCAGCAGCTGCTGTTCTGGACCTTCTGGCGCGCGCGGCTGAGCGTTCATACGGGCGATACATTGGTTGCGGGCTGAGCCAGACGTTCGTATTCGGCAATCACCTGGGCGCCCAGCAGCAACAGGATGGCAGCGACATCAAAGCTCGTCAGCACCACGATAGCCGTTGTCAGTGAACCGTAGACCACAGTGACACTCGAGAGGGTACGAAAGTACCAGATCAGCACGAGCCGCGTGATTTCCCACAGCAGCGCCGCGGCGCTGGCTCCGATCAGGGCGTGGCGCCAGGCCGGACGACCCATCGGCATGATGACGTAGATCGAAGTGAGTACGGCGATTTCCGCAACCATCCCGAGCACGGACAACAACGTGCCCGACAAACCCTGCAGCGACCAGCTGTGACCCAACAGATGCAGGCTTTGTGCGCCGATAGCTTCCAGCGATCCGGTGATCAGCGTCATACCAAGCAGCCCAAACCCCAGCACGAGAATGTAGAGGTAGGGAATGATGGCGGAGATCATGAAGTGCCGGTGCCGCACTGTAATCCGGTGCAGGAAAATCACCGACATCGCTTTTTCAAGCACGGTGAAGGCCTGTGAACTGAAGTAGACCAGAGAGCCCAACAGGACCCAGCCGATAGCACTGTGATTCTCGGAGAAGCGTGCCAGTTCATCCAGCAGCAGCGCGGACTGCCCGGGGACAATCCGCTCCAGATTGGCACCGAGCGTCGTCATCAGCTGCTGCCGATCGATTACCCGGGACAATGCCCACAAAATCAGGATCAGTAGCGGCACAATGGAGAGCAGCAGGTAGTAGGCCAGCGCAGCTGCCAGTAGCAGGCCCTGATTCGCGCGAAAGGAGCGCAGAACCCGCCAGGCAAAGTCCGCGGGTACCACCACCACATCGGACAAGCGCGAACGCGAGATCGGCATCAGGCGTGCTCGGCTGCTGTGTGCCCCTGGACTGTAATGCGGTGTCGGCTCAAGCGGCTCCTCCTTGCAGGGATCGCTACCGGATCCTAAGTGAGTTGCCCAGGATTCGCACGCACCGCTCCAAGATCAGGAAGCCCACAGCTGTCATCGCTAGCGGGCGTACTTTCCGCAAAATTCACTCGCCGTGGGTTGGTCAAACCGAGTTGCAATGTGTCGATTCATGAATCCGTGCGCGGGCGGCCCTGGCCCGAGCTGCTGCTACGATCCTCCTGGAGTGGCACGGGCGCTCTCTCGCCCCATAGTAAATGGCACTACAATGAGCAGGGCGTCAGGCCAGAGGGTGCCGTGGGAGCTATGCCAGGTGAATGAGCGCCAGAACAGCGCCCGGTTGGCGCTGCGAGTGCACCCATTGTGGCTGATTGCGCCGCTCGCCAGCGCAGCGCTATGGCCCGCCCTTATCCGAGCCGCCACCGAGGATACGGGTGGCGCCCCTGATGAGCTCTCGCTCGTCGTGGTCTCTGCCACCCGCACACCCGAGCGGAGCCTGGATCTGCCGGTGTCGATCGATCGGGTGGATCGCGAGCAGATCCAGCAGGGGCAACTTGAAGAGAATCTGTCGGAATCCCTGGGCGGCGTACCTGGCGCGTCGGTTGAGATGCGGCAAAACTATGCCCAGGATCTGCAGATCTCCGTGCGTGGGTTCGGCGCTCGCTCGAGCTTCGGCGTCCGGGGCGTGCGTCTGTATGCTGATGGAATTCCGGGCACGATGCCCGATGGCCAGGGGCAATTCTCCCAGTTTGATCTGGGTTCGGCCGATCACATCGAAGTCCTGCGCGGCCCCTTCTCCGCTCTGTATGGCAACTCCTCCGGTGGCGTGATCAGCCTCTATAGCGAGGATGGTCCGCCCGGCGGTGCCGTGACGGCCACTGCCGCATGGGGCGATTACGACCAGCATCGCTATGCCCTCAAGGCCGCGGGCACCGCCGCGGAGCTGAATTATCTCGTCGACCTCGCGCACTTTGACACCGACGGTTACCGTGATCACAGCGCCGCCGAGCGCAACAACTTCAATTCCAAGCTGCGGCTGGATCTGGCCGACGGCGCACGCCTTACGCTGGTGGCCAACATGGTGGAGACACCGTTTGTGGAGGACCCGCTCGGTCTGACGCAGGCCCAGCTGGATGCCAATCCCCGCCAGGCGGGCACCAATGCGAATGCCTACAACACGCGCAAGGATCTGGGTCAGGAACAGGTGGGCCTGATTTATGAGCGCGCGCTGCTGACAGACCTGGATCTGACCGCCACTCTGTATGGCGGCCACCGCTCGACGATCCAGTTCCAGGCCATTCCGATGGCGAGCGAAACCAATCCGCTCAATCCCGGCGGCGTGATTGATCTGGGGCGCGGTTTTGGCGGCGCCGACATACATGCAACCGATAGGCTCGGCGTGACCAGCACGCCGTTGGTGGTGACCGCTGGCGTGAGCTATGACGATCTGGATGAGGCGCGCAAGGGCTTCCTGAACTTCGTTGGCACGGCACTCGGTGTCGAGGGCGAGCTGCGCCGCGACCAGAGCAATCGCGTTTTTGACATGGATGAGTACCTGCAGGCGCAGTGGGATCCTGCCACGCGCTGGCGGCTGCTGGCGGGCCTCAGGCACAGCCTGGTCGATGTGAGCTCCGATGATCACCTGGCCGCACCGGGCACTTACCCGATCAGCGCCGTACATTACCTGGCTACCGATCCGGTCGCGGGCGTGACTTTTCACGCGCTGCCCGACCTGTCGCTCTATGCGGCCTACGGCCGTGGTTTCGAGACCCCGACGCTCAATGATCTGGCCTACCGCTCGGTCAACGGCAATCCTCCGGGCCTGAACCTCGGACTGCTGCCGGCACGCAGTGATAACTACGAGATCGGGTTCAAGAGCACGGGCACGCATCTGGCCGCCGATCTCACTGGATTTTTTACCGATACCCACGATGAACTGGCGGTCGAGCAGAGTAGTTTCGGGCGCGCCGTCTACCAGAACATACCCGAGACCCAGCGACGTGGCGCCGAAGTGGGGCTGACGGGTCTGTGGGGCCCGGCCTTCAGTACGCGCATTTCCTATACCTGGATACGTGCCGAAGTGGCCCAAGCTTATCGCACTTGCATCACGCAACCGTGTGTCGATATGACGGTGGCAACCGGATCGCGCCTGCCGGCGGTCCCCGAGAATGCGCTCTATGCCGCACTCACGTGGACTCCGCAATGGCGGGGTTTCACGGCAACGCTTGAAGCCATCGGCCGGGCGCAGATTTATGCCAATGATCTCAATACCGCCGCCGCTTCGGGTTATTGGGTCGAGAATCTGAAGAGTGGGCTCACCCAGTCACAGCCGCAGTGGCTCTACAGTGAGTTCCTGCGCGTGGATAATCTGGCCAACCGTCACTACGTCGACTCGGTGATCGTCAATGAAAGCAATGGCCGCTACTTTGAGCCCGAGCCCGGGCGCAGCGTGTACCTGATGTTTACAGTGACGCATCGCTGAGGATGATCGCCCAGCGCTGTACCGGCTAGGAGGGCACCGGGATCGCTTCGGGCTTTAGATAACCGGGGAAGCGATTTTGCGGGTCATAGCGGTGCCGCAGCTTCTCGAGGCGCTTGGCGGCCTCGGCCGACAGGTAGCGGGCAGGATGGTGCTGGATGTTTTCATCGTTCATCTGGGCGCCGATCGAGATTGCATCCAGATTGCGCATCGCCTGCACCGCCCAGGCTTCGCAACGCGCGTCATCGGCCGGATCGTAGTACACGGCATTGCTCGAGATGTAGATATCACCCTGCACCGAGTAAGCCATGTCGGGCAATTTTCGAACCGGCCCCCACACCTGTATGAACACGTAGGAGGCGGGCGTTGGAAAATTGCTGAACAATGGACGTACCAGTGGCAGCAGCGCGGCGCTCGAGGCGTTGGTCCAGATATTATCGACCGCAAAGCGGGCGCCGGTCGGGTTCGAGTCGGTCGGCGGCTCCACATCGAGCGGCACGATAAAATCACGCAGCCAGCTGCTCTTGGCTCGCGGGACGGCGGGACAGGCATCGAGAATCGCCAGCGCCGCGCTGACCTCGGCCTCGCTGTTGCCCAGACAGTTACCAATCAGCGTGAATACCGGCTCGCCATCCTTCTGCCGTCCAATCATGACCACTTCAAGGATCAGCGGGAAACTTCCCATTGTGTCGCGCACCCAGCCAACGACGGTCTCAAGCTCTTCCCCGCCAAAGACGAATCCGCGCGTGCGCATGAGCTGCGGGCGCGGATGCAGACGCACGTAATAGCGAGTTGCGGTGCCGAAGAAACCCGGACCGGAGCCGCGGGCCGCCCACAGGTAGTCGCTGTTCTCGCTCTCGCTGGCGTGGATCAGATCCCCGCGTGAATCCACCAGATCGAGTGCCACCAGATTTTCACAGCCCAGACCGAATACGCGCGAGTTCCATCCGTGTCCGCCGCACATCGCAAAGCCACCCATACCGACATTAACGCCATGCGCCGAGGGCGTGAACAACTGATATTGCTCGCGTAGCTGCTTGTTGAGGACGTTGCCGTAAGTCGAGGGACTGATACGCGCGATCATCGCATCCGGATCCACTTCGAGCTGCTTCATGCGCGCAAGATTGATCTGTACGGAATTATCGCGGGTATGGGAGGTCGACCAGCTGTGACCACCCGAACGCGTGCTGACCTGCCAGTTACGCTCGGCCGCGAGTTTCACCGCGGCAATCACATCACCATCGCTTTCGGCCAGAACGATGGCGTTGGGGAAGCGGTTGGGCTTGCGCGCATTCCAGGATGCCGCCTGACGCAGCGCCTCATAGCGCGCTTCACCCCGGAACGTGATGCGGCCCGCCAGAGGATCGGTTGCGGCGGCATGGCCAACAGCCGCAGGCGCACTCTGCGCCTGAGCGAGGCTCTGGCCCGCAGCAGTTGCTGCCAGCGCACCGGCGCTCGCCAGCGTGTCGAGGAACTCGCGACGTGTGACCATGATTACCCCCGGGCCGGCGAACGCATTCAAGTGGCCCTTATTGAAACCGGCAGCTCCATGAACGATATTACCACCATGAGGAATAGATTGACCTTGGCCGGGCTGGCGGTGATGTTTGGTATCTGCGCCATCGCTTCGGCTCAAGCACCGCCGCCGGCACCAGGACGCGGTGCGCTCCTGTTTCAGACCTGTTCGGCGTGTCACAACGTACTGGGCGATGGGATTGGCCCCGATCTGACCGGAATCTACGGGCAGAAGGCGGCAGGAAGACCGAACTTCAGCTACTCCGAGGCACTGCGCAACAGCAATCTGGTCTGGGATGAGGCGACGTTGCGTACGTTCATTCGCGATCCTCAGGCACTCGTCAAAGGCACGAAGATGGTGTTCCCGGGCTATTCCGACGACGCCGATGTCGAAGCCGTTATTGACTACCTCAAGACTTACCGTTAGGCCACGCTGGAGAGCGTTGCTGCGCGACACCGCGCAAGCGAGCCACGGATTGCGCTAGCGACCGAGCATGGAAAGCAACTGCCGATAGGCAGAGGGCTCGGTCAGCGCGACAAATGCCAGTCCCGCGAGGGCGCCGAAGATGTGCGCATCATGATTGATGTGACCGCGTGATTGACGTGACTGATAGTAGCTGTACACGAGATAGCCAACCGCAAAGAGCGGCGCTGGGATAGGCACCGGCAGCGGCATGATGTACATGCGCATGGTCGGAAAATAGACGACGGCCGCGAACAGTACCGCGAGGACGGCGCCCGAGGCACCGAGCGAGGCGTAGTCCCGATCGTTGCGATGCTTGAAATAGGTGCCCACATTGCCCACCAGCATCCCGATCAGGTAGAGCACCAGAAGGCTTGCGGTGCCAATGCGCCGCTCGAGCTTAAAGGCGAAGAAGCAGAAGCTGATCAGGTTGAGCGCCAGATGTCCGAACGTCGCATGCACTAACCCGCTGCTGAGCAATCGCCAGTACTCCGATTGTCTGACCAGCCAGTACGGCCGGAGCATCATCTGCCCGATAAGCGCCGGACTCACATACAGCGCGAGCAGGCTGACCATCGCAGTCAGCACGAGAATCAGCCAGGAACCTAATTCAATGCTTATATCCATCGTTCACTCACCGAGCAATTCTTCAAACGTTCAACCAGAACATGCAATGGACCCGTGCGGGGCAAGCAGCTCACTCTGCTACTGACCGCCTCAATCTCCGGCTGCAGTCCGTGCCGGCTCACGACTGTAGGAAAGCGCTTATTGTAAAACCATCGGCGGCAGCGCAGGTTCTCAGCCGGCTGGAGGCATATGTAAGAGTTGTGCAGGATGTGGCGGCATCAACGTCACAATACTGACACGGGGGCAGGCGATGCGAGAGTGTGGTTAACCGCACCGACGAGAGGCATGGCGCAGCGTTAAGTTCCCTTCACGTCGGTATCCCACTGCCCCAGCGGCAACGTTCGCGTTTATAGTTACGGGACTGTCTCGTGACCGATCCTCAACATTTATAAGGTGAGTCATATGTTGTTACCCTCGAAGCGACTGCCTGCCGCGCTCAGCGCCGCGGTAGCCCGGGTTCTAGTAGTTTCGGCCGCGGCGCTGATCTCAGCGTGCGCCGTTCAGACCCGGGTTTATGCACCAGCGCCCGTGGTCAGCGCCGAAGTGGCGGTGCCCGGCGCCGCTGTGGCTGTCACTGCGCAGGAAGCACCGCCGCCGCTGCCTGACTATGAGCAGCCGCCTGCTCCGGCTGACGGCTATCTGTGGACTCCTGGCTACTGGGGCTATGGTGGCGGGGGCTATTACTGGGTGCCAGGCACCTGGGTGCAGCCGCCGACGGTTGGCGTACTGTGGACGCCTGGATACTGGGGCTTTGCTGCTGGCGTCTACGGCTTCCATGCCGGCTACTGGGGACCCCATGTTGGATTTTACGGCGGCGTGAATTACGGCTTCGGCTACGTGGGCGTGGGCTTCGCGGGCGGTCGCTGGGATGGCGGACATTTCGCCTACAACACGGCCGTCAGCAATGTGAATGTCACAGTCATTCACAACACGTATAACCAGACGGTCATCAACAATAACGTCACAGTGAACCGCACCAGCTTCAACGGTGGCGCAGGTGGCGTGGTAGCGGCCCCGACCCCGCAGGAGCGCGCCGCAGCCTCTGAGCCGCATACGCCTCCGACGCCGGCGCAGACGGCTCACGTGCAGGCGGCAAGCCAGAATCCGGCGCTCTCGGCCAAGGCGAATGGCGGGCACCCGGCAATCGCGGCGACCGCGCGCCCGGGCGCCTTTACCGGTCCTGGCGTCGTGGGCGCCCGCGGTACAACGCCGCCGGCGGCAGCACGTCCGCAAGGTGCGAATGAACTCTCGCATCAGCCGAACGCGCCCGAAACAGCTCGCCCGGCCGCGGAGCCGCCGCGTCCGACTCCGGAAGCTGATGTTGCACGCCCGGCCGCAACACCGCCGCCGGTTTCGAAGCCCGCGGTAACGACGCCGGTCAACAAGCCAGCTGCGACCAAGCCAGCCGTGACGAAACCCGCGGCGACCAAGCCTGCGGTGACCAAGCCGAAGCCAAAGCCGAAGACTCCGCCGAAGCCTGAGGATAAGCAGGACAAATAGGCCGGGCCACCGACGGCTCGACGCGCTTCGCGTTGAACGACGCCGGCCTCAACTGAGGCCGGCGTTTTTCGTTTGCGGGTTTGGCTGGGCTGCAAAGAATTGCTGATGCCGGCCCGAGTGGCAGCGCCTTCAACCGGCGGCGCGCACTGGCCGCTGCGGCGCCGGCGTGAGCGGCGCCATGCATAGCATCGCGAGGCAACCCGATAGCGCCACACAGGTGAGCCATTCCCACAACGCAAAGCTCAGGTAGAGCGGAATGTTCTGCGCACGCCAGGCCAGCGTCACCCAGGGCAGCTCCGGTCGTACGAGAGCAAGGTAGGCTTGCGTCAACGCAGCGCCCACGACTGGCCACAGCACGGTGCAGGCCAGCACAAGGGCACGACGTCTGCGATGAGCGGCGGGCGCGGGGAAGCGCTGCAGAATGGATTGCACCCAGGCCTGCACGAGACCACTGCACAGCGCGAGGAAGGCGATCACGGCCAGCCAGTCGTGGCCCTTGGCAATGAGCCAGTCGCTCGGCAGCGCCGCCGCCAGCGTCATGCAGGGAAATCCCACCACCAGAAGTGGGGATTGTTGGAAACTCAGGCGCCAAGCTGTCGTCGGCGCCGTCCGCATCCCCAGCACTACCCAGCACATGCCCATGACGCCGCATAGGATGACACCAGCGGCTCCCCACAGATGTCCGGTCGGATTGTGTTTGGCGGAAAACAGGTTGGACACTGTCATGTAGCGCCAGTCGTACTCGCCTGGGAAGAGTCGACACGCCATCGCCAGCCCGGCCCAGAAGCCGCACAGACCCAAGAGCATGGTGCTCCGCGCGAGCGCGCTCCGGAAAGCGGCCATCAGCCGTGGGCTTGCGGATCAGCCTGCTCGAGCGGATCTGCAACCAACAGCGGGATCTCGACCCGAAATTCAGTACCCTGACCGACTCCGGTTTGAAAGCTCACGCTGCCACCGACCATGTCAGCCCGCTCACTGATGCTGTGCAAACCGACCGAACCCGAGCGCTCGCGCAATTCCGGATCAAAGCCCTGACCGTCATCGTGAATAACCAGTCGCACGCAGTGCAGATCCAGCTGCAGCTCGGCCCGCACATGCTGGGCCATGGCATGCTTGAGCACGTTGGTCAGAGCCTCCTGCGCGATACGGTAGAGGTGGGCGCTCGCCTCCGTGCCGAGGGCCCCATCGACATTGTCCAGGCGCTTCTCCACTTGCAGCGAGCTGCCCTCGGCAAGCTGGTCGATCAGCACCCCGATGGATTCGGTCAGGCCCAGTTCCTCAACGCGAAAGGGACGCAGGTTGCGCGCGAGCGCGCGCACTTCCCGAATTGCATCCTGCACAATCTGCAGGATCGCCTCAAGCTGCGAGCGCAATTGCGCGGCCTCCTGGCTGCCGCTGAGCCCCATCTGCGCGCGGTTGCTGATCAGTGCCAGGTTCTGCCCAAGACTGTCGTGCAGCTCATTGGCGATGCGCTGTCGTTCGCGCTCCTGGGCGGTCAGTAGATCGTGGGTGAACTGCCGCTGCGCCTGCAGTTCACGCTCCTGCGCGAGTCGCAGCGATTCCTGCGTCTGGCGCTGTTCGTGGGTGTCGCTGATCGAGCCTGCGATGCGTGTTGCCGTGCCGGCTTCGTCCCAGATTGATTGCGCGCGTACGCGAAACCAGCGGTAGGCACCGCCGCCGGTGCGCAGCCGGACTTCGAGCTGCAGCGGCTCATGCGAGTGCAGGTGCTGTTGGATCGCCTGCTCGGCCAGCTGCCGGTCCTCCGGATGCAGGCGGCTCATCAACTGTGGCAGGCTCTCGGGGACTTTATCCCACGGGTTTAGCGCGAGCAGGATCGCAAATCGGGGCGAAAAGTAGCTTTCGCCGCTGAGCAGGTCCGCATCCCAGATCGCATCGTGAGCGCCAGCTACGGCCAGCGCGTAGCGCAGCTCCGTGCTCTGCCGTGCCGCGCCGGCTGCATCGCGCTCAGCCAGCAGCGCAGTGAGAATCAGGGTCGCCCCAAAAAGGGCGCCCATGTAGGACCACACCACGAGCTCGCCAGACAGGACGCTTAAGCCGCCAAAGGAGCCCAGGTTAAAATCAAAGCACAGTGCCTCGGCGATCGAAAGCGCGAGCGCCACCGAAGCCGCCGGCACCAGGCCGAAGTGCAGACATACGATGACCACCAGTGCAACGGAGAGCACCAGCAGCGGGAGCTGCGCGATCCCCGGATCGATGGTCACGGGCATCAGCCGGACCATGCCAAGGATCAGCAGCCCGATCAGTGCCAGGCCGAGCCACGCTTCACGCGGATGGAGTCGTACCGTCACAAAGCTGTTGGGGCGGAATGCGATCAGGAGCGGTCCCAGCGCAACAACGCCCGCGAGGCCGTTGAGCCACCAGCGCACGGCATCGACTGGACGCCAGCGCAGGTTATCGCTGAGATCGATATCAGCAAATAGGGCGTGAATCCCAACGCCTACAATCGCGGCGAGCGCCGTGCCGATGACAGCGGCGGTCAGAAACAGCGGGACGTCGCCGCGCCGGGCAAAGTTCAAATTGAATCGGGCGCGCTCGAGGATCCAGGCCGCAAGCCACGCGCCGGCGGGCAAGCCAGTGGCCACGAGCAAAGCGGGAAGCAGGGACGTGCCGGAAATCAGCTCCAGCACCCATCCGGCCAGCAGGATCGCGCACCACTGGTTGCGTCCCCAACGAACCATCGCTGCCGTGGCAGGGCCGCTGGGCAGGATCCACAGCACCACGCGGCCTCCCCAATGCGGCAGAGCGATGCCCAGCGCGCCGCCCGCTACGATCACGCTGAACAGCATCAGCTGACGACGAAGCCACAGACTAAGCGTGGCCGGTGCGGACAATCCGCTGACCATACCGGGCTCTAGTTCCTGCCTGCTCACCGCCGCCGGCCGCCTCTGGGACGCTCCCTGACTGCCATCATAGCGCCGGGCGTCCAACGGGCCATCGGTATTACAGATTCGGAGGCGGCAATGAAAGCAAAGCTCGGCTCATATCGTTAAATGCTGCCGCCCTGGGCTGGGGTTTCCCACGGAAACTGCGGCAGTTTCTCGAAGGCCGCGTGCATGGCGGTATCCCAACTGCGGCTGATTTGACTGAACAGCGCCGAACCTTCATCGAGCTTGAGCTGCTGGGAGAGCTTCAGGGCATTGGTGGGCAGGATCGCAAGCTCGATCGGCGCTCCGACCGACAGGTTTGACTTGAGCGCAGCATCAAAGGATATCAGCGCCAGGCGGGCCGCATCATTGAGCGACAGCGTCGCACTGGCGATGCGTGACAGGATCGGCTTGCCGTACTTGAATTCACCGAGCTGCAGGAACGGGGTCTCGGGGCTGGCCGCCACGTAATTGCCTTCCGGATGGATGAGAAACAATTCCGGTGCGCGACCGGCGATCTGGCCGCCGAGGATCAGGGTTGCACTGCCACTGACGCCGCCACTGCGAAAGGCCACATCGTGCGCCTGCTCGATCGAGAACAGCGTCTGGCCCACGTAGTGCGCCGCTTCGAACATGTAGCCGACCGAGCGCAGGCTGATCTGCTCGGGTCCCCGATCCAGATCGCGCCGCAGGCTGTCGAGCAGCTCCTGGCTCGTGCCCAGATTTCCCGAGCTCAGGATGATAAACATGCGATCGGCAGCAGGCTGGAAAGCGTGGAGCTTGCGATAGGTACTGATGTAGTCGATGCCCGCCGTAATGCGCGAGTCGCATGCGAATACCAGACCTGCATCAAGCTTGATCCCGAGGCAATAGGTCATGAGTGCTCCTGTTTCAGATCCACGCTGTACAGCCCGTTGCCGGGCGGGGCGAACGGGTCGCCTGATAACTCATCCCTGCCGCCACTTAAATAGCATCGCACCGAGCACCAGGTAGATCACACTCATCGCAGCCAGTGCCAGCAGGTGCGGCGCAATCTGCGCCAGCGTCGCGCCATCGAGCATGATCGCACGCGCCCCTTCAATCAAATGTGTCAGTGGAAAGAGCTGCGCCGTAAGTTGCAGCAGGCGCGGGGCGCCATCGATGGAAAAGAACACCCCACACAGCACCATCATAGGCGTTGCGATCACATTCAGAATGCCGCCGGCCAGCTCCTCGCTGCTGATGCGCGCGGACACGACCAGCCCCATGGCGATCATCGAGAAGATTGCCAGCACCACCAGCAGCAGCAGATTCCAGTACGAGCCTTCCATGCGCAGGTGCAGCAGCAGGCGGCAAGCCGTGAAGACGGCTGAATTAATGACCACGATCAGCACCAGCCGCGAGACCAGCTGTGCGAGCAGGAATTCAAAGGCCCGCAGGGGTGTTGCATTGAGCCGCTTCAGGTAGCCGCTCTTTCGATAGCGCACGATCACATAGCCAATACCGAATAGACACGCAAACATGATGTTCATGCCAAGCACGCCCGGCGTCACCCAGTCCACATAGCGTGTTTCGGCGCCGCTGGTGACCTGGCGCGCGAGCGGCGGACCTCCGGCGCCACGGAGCAGTTGCTCAAGCACCTTACCTCGCGGGGACTGGGTGTTGATCCAGTAGCGGCCATCGGCGCTCGTCAGATCGATCAGCATGTCGATGCGCTGCAGCTGCACCTTGTGAATTGCCGCCTCGCGCTCAGGTTCAAGGTAGAACTGGACCTGCGAGGTGCCAAGCATCGGGTGCAGACGCGAATCGAGCACGGTGCCCGCGGGAGCCAGTACTGCCACCTTGAACAGCGGCTGTCCGGGCCCTGAGAACACATAGCCCAGGCCGAGTACCAGGAATACCGGGAAGATGACATTCCAGGAGACCGCGGAGCGATCACGCATGAACTCCAGGCTCCGTGCCCAGGCTGCCGCGCGCAGTCGCCGCCATGAGGCGCTGATCGGATTGCTCATGCCCGTAGCTCCTGCCCGGTCAGATCAAGGAACAGGTCCTCAAGCGTGGGCTGGCGGATGCGCAGCCGCGCCAGTGATGCGCCCGCCTGCAGTAGCCGGGCGATAGCGGCATTGACATCCTGGGTGTGCAGCTCCGCGATCTCGCCCTTTTCCTTGTAGGCGCTCGAATCTCCGAGCTTGCGGGCCTCGGCCGCCGGCAGCTCGAGCACCGCCTCATCGAAGTGGCCGGCCAGCAGTGCTGTTGGACTGCCACTGGCAATGATCTTGCCGTGATCGATAATCATCAGCGCATCGCACAACAGGTGCGCTTCCTCCATGTAGTGGGTGGTCAGGACGATCGTCTTGCCCTGGGCTTTGGCGCCTTGCACCAGGTCCCAGAAGTTACGCCGCGCCTGCGGATCCAGGCCCGTGGTCGGTTCATCGAGAAACAGCACCTCCGGATCGTTCACCAGTGCGATGGCCAGCAGCAGGCGCTGACGCTGGCCGCCCGAGAGCTTGCTCGCATCGCGATTGAGAAATTCCTCCAGACGGCACAGTGCAATCAGCTCCGGCAACGGCCGCCGGCGCGGGTAGAGCGCGCTGAAGAATTGCAGGTTCTCGCGCGTGGTCAGATGCTCCTGCAGCGAGGTGCTCTGAAACTGGATCCCCACGCGCTCGCGGTAGTGACTGCCGAGCGGTGCGCCACGAAACAGCACCTGGCCGGAGCTCGGGCTGAGCAGGCCCTCGAGCATTTCAATCGTCGTACTCTTGCCGGCACCATTGGGGCCGAGCAGCCCGAAGCAGCTGCCTTCCTCGACTCTGAAGCTCACGCCACCGACCGCACAGACGCGTGGGTACTGCTTGATGAGATCGCGGGCTTCCAGGACTGTAGCCATGTCAATCGCTCGGTTCGCGTGGGGAGGATCAGCTGGCGCCGAAGCATAGCAAAACAATTGCTGCCTATCGGCGTGCCGCGGCTGCGAGTCCGCGGCAAATGCGCCGGCACTGTTGAACTTCGTAAGTGCTTACCTATATGCTTGGCATATGCCCAGCAAGCTGCCATCACTGCACGACTATGGTGAACTGCTGCTGGCTTCGCGTATGCGGCGGCTGAGCGAGATGCTGTACGCCGGGGTGGATGCGGTATACCGCGAGGCGGGCATCACGCTTTCCTCCAGCTGCTTTCCGATACTGTTCTTGCTGCGCGATTGCGGCCGCCTTGGAATCTCGGAGCTGGCAGTGCAACTGGGACAGAGCCACCCGGCGGTGAGCCAGATGAGCCGCAAGCTGCTCAAGGCCCGCGTGGTGCGCGAATGGCCTGATCCGGCCGATGAGCGCCGACGCCTGCTCAGCCTCTCAGCACGGGGCAGCGCGCTGATGAAGCGTCTGGTGCCGGTGTGGCGCGCGGTGAGTGCGGCCGTAAAGACGCTCGAAGCCGAGTTTCCGTTGTCGGCGGCATTGACCGGAATCGATCAAGCGCTTGCGCAGCGCTCCGTCGCACGGCGCATCCGCGAGCAACTGCATGGGGGCGAGGCCGCTGCGGTCAGAATCGTGCCCTTCGAGCCGCGCCACGCCAGCGCATTCAAGCGGCTGAACCTTGAGTGGCTACGCAAGTACTTCCGGGTCGAGCCGATCGATGAGCGGGTGCTCTCGCGCCCCGCGGCGATCCAGCGGCGGGGCGGTGTGGTGCTGCTGGCGCAGAAGGGCAGGGAAATTATCGGCACCTGTGCGCTGCTCAAGGCCGGCGAGTCGCGCTTCGAACTGTCCAAGATGGCGATTACCGAAGCCTACCAGGGACTCGGTGTCGGCCGGCGTCTGCTGCTGGCGGCCCTCGGGGCCTTCGAGGATCTGGGCGGGGGCGAACTGTTTCTCGAGACCAACAGCATTTTGGCGCCGGCGATCCGACTGTATGAGTCGGCAGGCTTTGTCCACGCACCACGACCTGCCGGACCTTCGCACTACGTGCGCGCTGACGTCTACATGCGCTATAAAGGCGCACCATGAAATCGGCACCCACCATCAATCGCCCGGCACACGTGCTGTTTGCGAGCCTCGTGGGCACGACGATCGAATTCTTCGACTTCTATATCTATGCCACTGCGGCCGTGCTGGTATTCCCCAAGCTCTTTTTCCCCAAGAGCGATCCGGCCTCCGCAATCCTGCAATCCTTTGCGACCTTCGCCATCGCCTTCTATGCGCGCCCGATCGGCTCAGCCCTGTTCGGTCACTTCGGCGATCGCGTGGGACGCAAGACAACGCTGGTCGCAGCGCTGGCGACCATGGGCCTGTCGACCTTTGCGATCGGCGCGCTGCCCGACTACGCGCATATCGGACTCGCCGCGCCGCTGCTGCTGGCACTGTGCCGCTTCGGACAGGGCCTCGGCCTCGGCGGTGAGTGGGGCGGGGCAGTGCTGTTGGCGGTTGAGAACGCACCGCATGGCAAACGCGCCTGGTATGGGATCTTCCCGCAGCTCGGAGCGCCGATCGGATTCCTGATGTCCGGCGGAACTTTCCTGCTGCTGTCCGAGAACCTGAGCAATGCGCAGTTCCTGAGCTTCGGCTGGCGTATTCCGTTCCTGGCGAGCGCAGTGCTGGTCATCATCGGCCTGTACGTGCGCCTGAAGATCAGCGAGACACCGGTGTTTCAGGCTGCGCTCGAGCAGGCCACGCGCGTGCGCGCACCGATGTTCACGGTTTTCCGGGAGCAGCCGCGCGCGCTGCTGATCGGCACCTTAAGCTCGCTGGCGACCTTCGTGCTGTTTTACCTGATGGCGGTGTTCGCACTCTCCTGGGGAACGACGGCACTGCATTTTGCGCGCAGCAAATTCCTCATGCTGCAGCTGGTGTGCATGCTGTTCTTTGCCGCCGCGATCTTGATCAGTGGTCCGCTCGCCGAGCGGGGCAGGCGCCGCACGCTGATCGGCGTGACGCTTGGCATCGCGCTCTTCGGACTGGTGTTCGCGCCAATCTTCAGCGCTGGCACGGCGGGCGCGTTTGCGGCGCTCGCCATCGGGCTGACGCTGATGGGCCTGACCTACGGGCCGCTCGGTACGGTGCTCTCGGAGCTTTTCCCGACGCGCATCCGCTACACCGGCAGCTCACTGGCATTCAATCTGGCCGGAATTTTCGGTGCATCGCTTGCCCCGTATGTCGCGACCTGGCTGGCCAACAACTACGGGCTTCAATACGTGGGCTACTATCTCACGAGTGCTGCAGTGCTGACGCTGGCTGGCGTGTTGGCGCTGCGCGAGAGCAAGGATCAGCCGCTGTAGCGGCTCAACAATGAGCGCGGCAACCGCGCTCGCTCGCCTTACCCCGTGCTGCTCAGGCCGCTATTCCCGGCAGCCGGCGCTCGATGGCGGCGGCCGCGAGCTTCAGTTCACCGGCCAGCACCTTGATACGCGCCGGCTTCATACGCTCGTGAATGGCCGCGATGGTGACCGAGGCCACCGGCGCGCCGAGTGAATTCATCACGGCGATGCCGACCGCCGAGACGCCACGCGTCACGCGGTCGTGCACGATGGCATAGCCGCGCTTGCGCGCCTCTATCACTGAAGCGCGGACCTCTTCAGTCCGGTTGGGCAGGAATCCCGGATCTTCGGCGATGCGTGTCAGTACTTCAGTCAATTCCTCATCCCGCACGACCGAGAGGATTGCCAGACCGCCGGCGCCCAGACCCAGCGGACGACGACTGCCCACATCGATCTCCAGCACGCGGATCGGTGACTGGCCTTCATAGCGATCCAGACACACCGCTTCAAAGCCGCTGCGTCCGATCAGGTAGACCGTGTCGTCGACGGTTTCTGCCAGTGCCGCGAGCACCGGACGACAGATCGGGCGGATATCAAACTGTGCCGAGGCGGCCAGGCCCAGTTCAAAGGCGAGCACGCCGAGCGTGTAGCGACGCGTTGCGCTGAGCTGCAGGACCATGCGCTCGGCAATGAGTTTGCGCAGCAGGCGATGGACCGTCCCATGCGGCATTGCGGTGGCCGCTGCCAGATCAGTCAGCGCCAGGCCGCGGGCGCCGGAACGTGCGAGCAGCCGAATGAGCAACATGGCCCGGCCGACCGGGCCGTGCGCGCGCGTGCCTGACTTCGAGGACGTATTGGTGTTCATTCAATGAACATTCATAGCGTTTCCTACTATCAACGGATGAAACATAGCTGTTTAATCTGGCCCAGACAAGGATCTGACTTGTCCATTAAACGAACATAGATCTGGGGCATCTGGACGGGACGGCAGAGCGGGCACATCGGTTCACCGGCAAGGTGCTCCCTGATGAGGCTCCCAAGCGATGGATGGTGCAGAGGCGCCACGCCGTCGGCCAGGTTCCGATCAGCGCCAAGGGGGGATCAGAATGTTGCGCCATAAACCTCTGCATGCAGCCGACGGCGAGCCCTCGCCGCGGCGTTCGCGCTGCGAGCTGCCGACGCCATGATCTTCGCAACGCTTGCAGGCCACGGTCGCGACGGCACGCTGCTCGTCGTGAGTGCTGACCGACAACGCGGCGTCAGGGCAGGCGCCGAGTGCCCAACGCTGCAGTACCTGCTCGATCACTGGGATGCGCTGGCTCCGCGATTGCGACAACTGGCCGCGGATCTGGAAGCCGATCGCGCACCGGGAGCCTTCAGGATTGAGCTCGAGGCGCTGCTCGCGCCTTTGCCTCGGGCGTATGCCTTCCTGGATGGCAGCGCCTATCCGCACCACATGTCGGTGATCCGCCAGGTTCGCGGCGCCCGCATGCCGGATAACTTCCTTGAAAAGCCACTGATGTATCAGGGCTGCTCAGATCCTTTCCTGGCACCCACCGCACCGATCGTGCTGCGCGAGGATGCCTCGTACGGCATCGACATCGAGGCCGAAGTGGTCGTGATCACTGGCGATGTCCCACAGGGCATCTCGGCTGAAGAAGCGCCTGGCTATGTGCGATTGCTCGGACTCCTTAATGATGTGTCGCTGCGCGGCCTGATTCCCGATGAGATCGGACGGGGCTTTGGCTTCCTGCAGGGCAAGTCACCCAGCGCTCTGGGTCCATTTGTCGTGACGCCCGATGAAGTGGGTGCACTGTGGGATGGCAAGCTACTCTCCGGCCGCTATCAGTGTGACATCCGCGGCCTGCGCATCGGGGATCTGGAACCAGGTGAAGATGCGGTCTTCGACTATGCCGACCTGATAGCGCACGCCGCCAAGACCCGCGAGCTGCCCGCTGGCACGGTCATCGGCGCTGGCGCACTGGCGAACGCCGATCGCGAGCGCGGCTGTGGTTGCATCGCCGAGCTGCGGGCCCGCGAACATTTGGCCACCGGGGCACCCAAGACCGATTACCTGCACTTCGGCGACACGCTGCGGCTGGAGATGTTCGATCGAGAAGGCCGTTCGATTTTCGGGGCCATCGAGCAGGTGGTGGAACGCTGGCCCGGCCGGCCGCGATTGATCACGAAGCCAGCGGCGGCCAGAACCGATGACAGCCTTGCGGCCACGGCTGCCAGGACCTAGGGGGTAAGGCAATGAAGCGAATGATTAGTAGGGCAGGCGCGCTGCTGCTGAGCGGTGTCTTGGCACTCGCCGCCTGTAGCCCCGCCGCGCCTCCGCAGGGGGACACCTGGGCATCGATTGCCAAGCTTCCCGACTGGTCAGGCGTCTGGGTGCTTGCCGCGGACAGCGGTGGCAAAGAAGCCTCCGAGGACAGCTTCGGCACGGACAACGGCCGCGTGCCGCTGACGCCGAAGTACAAGGAGCTGCGCGATGCCGCGCGCGCGGCACGGGCGCAAAACAGTCTCTCCAACTGCCTGCCCGCGGGCACGCCGGGCGTCCTGCAGCATGGCTTCCTGCACGAATACCTGTTCACGCCAGGGCGCGTCACGGTGCTCATCGAGGACGGTGAGGTCCGCCGCATCTACACCGATGGCCGCGCGCACCAGAGTCTGGATGAGATGCGTGACAGCTACATGGGTGACTCGGTCGGCCACTGGGAAGGCGCCACGCTGGTGGTCGACACCATCGGCTTTCCCAAGGGCTCGCTGTTTCAGAATCACGGCATGCTCGCGACCCGCAACTCGCATCTGATCGAGCGCATCACGCGCAAGGATGCGGATCATCTCGAGATCGACAGTACCCTCACGGATCCGGAGATCTTTGCCCGGCCCTACGTCTACACACGCGTGTACCTGCGCTCGACGCTGCCGCTGGGGGAGCCGGCCTGTGCACAGAACAACCGCGATAACGGCGAGACGATCGATCTGACGCCGCCGCCGGAGAATTAACATGATGGCAACCGCAACCCGCAAGGCCGCCCCGATCGCGCTCGCAGCGCTGCTCGCACTGGCCGCCAGCGCCAGCACCCAGGCGCATCACTCGCAGGTGCTGTTCGACATGACCAAGTGCCTGACGCTGACCGGCACGGTGCGCGATTGGCAGTTCCAGTCGCCCCACTCGTGGCTATGGATCGTCGCGAGCAATGCCCAGGGCACGACCGATGTCTGGGGCTTTGAGGCCTCCTCGCCACCGCAGATGGTGGAGGCCGAGCATCGCTGGAACCGCGATGTCGTCAAGAAAGGCGACAAGGTGACAGTGAAATACAGCCCGCTCAAGGACGGCCGCACCGGTGGCGCACTGAACATGCTGACGCTCCCGGACGGCACTGCGCTGCGTGCCGCGACGCCCGCCTGCCAGCCGGCCCAACCGGCTGGCGCACCGGCGAAGTAACGGGTGATCGTTTACTGAGTATTGCGATGTTTTCAGAGACTGCGGCCAGGCGGAGGACGCTTACCGCGAATAACAACCTTGAGACGTGGGGAGAACACTGTGAGAAGCAAACATTGGCTGTTGGGTCTACCAGGACTCGGTGCCGCAAGCCTGATCTGTGCAACGGCGCTGGCCCAGACGGCGGCACCGACAGTTGGCACGAGCAACGATCTCGAAGAGGTTGTCGTGACTGCCGAGCACCGTAGTGTCGACCTGCAAAAGCTCGCGCTGTCGGTATCGGTCATCAGCGGTGATGAGATTGCCAACCAGGGCATGACCGACATCAGCCAGGTACTGCAGGATGTACCGGGCGTCGTGATGCAGGGCGGCGAAGGCGGCCCCTCGCAACTGAGTGTGCAGGGCGGCGGCGGGCCCCCCAACATTGCAATCCGCGGTCTGGGTACTCCGACACCGAACACGACCGGCGCTGTCGCCGTCTACGAGGATGGCGTACTTGACACCGGCGGCGGCCTGAATTTCTATGACATGACGCGCGTTGAAGTATTGCGCGGCCCACAGGGAACCCTCTACGGGCGAGGCGCCACGGCGGGCGCCGTCAATCTGGTCAGTAATGATCCGACGCAGACCTTCGAGGCCTCTGGCCGGGTGCAGTTTGGCAACTACGACATGGTCGGGACGCAGGGCGTCCTTAACATACCGTTGTCCAGTGACTGGTCGGTGCGCGCTGCCTTCAATGAAGCCCACCACAGCGGCTACTTCGACAACGGCATGAGCAACGAGGATGACTACTCCGCCCGGCTCAAGCTCCTGTTCAGTCCCAATGAGAATTTCTCTGCGCTTGCGACCTATGAAACGTATGAATCCAATGGCACGGGCAACGGACAGATCTATGTCGGGCACGGCGCCGTCGACGGTGCTGTCTGTATTGCACCGGCGCAGGTGGCCACGGTAGGGCCGGGCCTCCCCGGCGGCACGTGTACGGTGCTTGCCTCCAACCCGAATCCGAGCAAGTGGAACAGCAACGTGCCCGCCGCAAACAGCCTGCTGCCCGCTCCTAGCAGCCTCGATCCAAGCCTGAACGCCGTCGGCTACGATCCGATCTCCTATCGCAAGACTGCGCTGACTATGAACTGGAACCTTGGCTTTGCCAGGCTGACTTATATCGGTGGCTACCAGACCGAGAACAGCACCTTCGGTACGCCCTGCATTTGCTTTGGACCGGGACCGGGCGCCGCCAACATGACCTACCAGGTCGTCAGCCAGCCCTTTGACCGCACCTGGACGCAGGAGGCACGACTGGCAAGCGAAGGAAACTCGGCCCTAAGCTGGCAGGTCGGCGCTTACTACTACAGCAATCGCATGCAAAGTACCTTCAGTCCTGGCTACTACCCGGCCACGCCAGGCGTTGCCTACACCCCGGCGCTGGCGGTGACCCAGCCATTCTCCCCGGAGTCCGAAGGCTTCTTCGGCGAAGCCAACTACGCGCTCAGCTCAACGACCCGCCTCACTGCCGGTTTGCGCGAAACGCTTGATCACGTCAGTCAGTCCCTGATCATCCCGGCCTTTGGCACCGATAACGTCAACAGCGAGAATCTTACTCACTTAGACTGGAAGGCCCGCGTGGATACGGACCTGAGCGCCGCGAACCTGCTGTATGCGAGCATCGCGACCGGTTACCGGCCCGGCGCCTTCGTCAATGGTGTGGCTGGCCAGAATGAGCGTGTCACCGCTTACGAGGTGGGTTCGAAGAACCGGATGGCCGGGCCGATCACGCTGAATGGCGATGTCTATTACCTGGACTACAGCGGTTTCCAGAACGTGGAGACCGTAACCGTCGACGGTGTCCCCGTCACCGAACTGATCCCGCTGCCTGCGAAGCTTTATGGCGCCGAGCTCGAAGCCAGCCTGCAGTTTGATGCCTTTGACAAGCTCACGCTCTCGCCCGCCCTGGAGCATGCCACCTACACGGCGAATCTGGGTGTCAACGAGACCGATGGCGGGACGTTGCCCAATGCACCGAAGTTCTCAGTGTCGGCGCGCTATGAGCATGTGTTTCCGCTCGCAGCAGGTGCGCACCTGAATCTGGAGGCTGACGCGCACTACCAGAGCAGCGTGTTCACGGATTTCAGCACGACGGATTATCCGTCAGGGGATCCGGCGTTCACGCAAAAGGCTTACGCAATCTACAACGCCTCACTGAGGTTCGAGCCTGCAGATGGCAAGTACTGGGTGTCGCTGTATGGAAAGAACCTGGGCGATACGCTGGTCAAGCTGACGGTTTACAACCCCAACCCGCCGTTTGCTTACGTTGGCGATCCGCTCACGTTCGGCGTGATGCTCAACGCCCGGCTGTAGCGCATGCAGTGTGCAGCCGCCGTGGGTGCTTTAGTAGCGGAAGGGTTGCGCTCATCGCACCCGCAGCCCTTCCGCGTCCTGAATGCCTCAACGTGTTGAACGACTGCCGCGTCGCTGTGCCCGCGACCACGAGGCGGCCTCGTTTGTCTTGATCCTGAACAGGATGGAGTCCCATGCGATTACTCTACGTCTGGCTGACGACAACGCTCGCACTGCTGGTGCTGAGTCCAACAACTGGGGCGGTTGGTGGCGGTGCCTGCGATCGCAGTTGCCTGCAGGGCTTCGCCGATCAGACACTGGCATCGATGATCGCGCACGATGCTGGCAGCTTGCCCCTGGCGCAGGAGTATCTGGCAACTGAAAACTCTGCGCCCTCGGCGCCTGGACTGATGGTGGTATGGCGTACGGCCAGCGCCGTCAAGAACCGTTTCTACGTGATCGATCCGACCTCCGAGCAGATTTTCCTGATTGGCACGCTGAGCGAGGGCAGCACCGATGCGCTGCTCTACGGACGCATCAAGGTTCACAAAGCGCATATCAGCGAACTGGAGCTGTATACCAGTCACTCGCGCGGGCAGGGCGGCTTCCAGTTCAGTGCCGACGGCGCCGCCAATTTTCCCAAAGCCTGGACCGATGTGCTTGCGCCCGAACGCAGGGCTTCGCGTGCCGAGCTCCTGCAAGCCGGACGCAGCATTTTCGACACGACCGTGCCGGCACCGGATATCGGTGCCGCCTGTGTAATCATGGAGGATGGCAAGATCGTGGGCGAGAACGCGGACGTTGCCAAGTCTGTCGCGCCGAGCGCTGGCGGCAGCGCGCCGCCCGCGATGCTGAATCCGGATGGCACGGTACAGATCCCCTGCGGCAATCCCCCCATACGCCCGGTCGATAAGAAAGCACGCACGACCATCATTGATGAAGAGCAGGGCATCGTCGTGAGTCTCGCGGTAGTCCACGGCATGGTCGAGCCCTATGTGATCACCGAGCCGACCGAGTCCGCATTCGTCCCAAACTCTCTGCTCCAGCCCTATACGGATCTGCTCAAGACCCAGCTCGCTTCGGGCAAGTACCACGCCCCGGCGCTGCGACCGACGCCAGCCACTCAGTCCGTTGCCGAGCTGCACCGTATCTACGACGGCAAGCTCCAGGGTCTGCTGATGCTCCATAGCACCGGCGCACCCGGATCTCACTCCCCGTGGGTCAGTCCTTGATCTGTCACGCGCTAGTTACGCCCACTCATTTCACAAGGCCTTCGCTATGAAGAACCCCCCTGCATCACTGCTGCTGCTGAGTGTAGCCGTCGCGCTTAGCGCCCAGGGCGAAGCACCAACGCTGGTTTCTGGCTCAAGCTGGACGGTCGAGCAGACCACAACGATCAAAGATCTGAGGATCCCGCAGGGCGCAACGATCGTGCCCGCCGCCGGCCACAGCCTGACGATGACGGTCGATGGCGTGGAGACAGCGATTGCGCCGGGCAGTTATCCGGGCACCGTAGTGCTGACGCCGACCGAGGAAGTGCTGGTGAAATCCGCAAGCGTCGCGCCGCATCCGTTCCGGGCCGCCCTGTACGTGGATGACGGGCAGGTGGTGGCCGACAAGTCGGTGCGCGCCGCGATCGTTGGCGGCACGATCAGCGATACCAGCGCCGATCATGTCTCGATCAGCTCCCAGGGCGAGGATTTCAACGGCATCATCGTGACCGGTAACTCGCACTACCTGATCAGCAGTCCGCAGATCTCACTGACGGGCAACGGTGGCGATGACACCGACGGCTTTGGCGATGCCATTCTCTCGAGCGGCCACGCCGATGTGACCGTCAACGATGCCCGGATCTTCACCAAAGGCGCCATCCGTGCCGCCCTCTTCGTCGCCGGCGACAGCACCATGCATGTCAACCGGGCCCACATCGAAGTCTACCCCGGCACGCTGCCGCCCGATTACCAGACCAACATCGGCGATGGCCGCGTGATGATGGAAGTGCCGTGGATGCTTGGCTTGAGCGGCAACGTGCGCGCGACCAACGTGACCGAGCACGGTACCGTCTACTACAGCCACTCCCACATCAAGGCCCATGGCTGGGGTGCGCTGTCCACCGATGGGGTACAGAAGGTGCGCATGGCGGTGGATCATTCGCTGATCGAGACGGAGGGCGCCGGGTACGGCGCCTACGCACTTGGGGATGCGATCGACGCTTTCAGCCACTGCACCTTCAATGTCGATGACTACGGGCTCATCATCGGCGGCAACGGCACGGGTATCTTTACCGACGGCACCCGCGTCAACTCACGCCGCTTCGGCATCATGCTGCATCAGGGCGGCGGTGGCAGCATCACGATCAACAAGGGCAGCAGCTTCCACACCGGATCGACGCTGATCGAGATCAAGGGTCGCGGCACCAGTATTGTCGTTGATCATGCCAAGCTGCGTGCCGACAACGGCATCCTGCTCCAGACCATGGACAACGATGATCCGTTCATGAAGGCGATGATGGCCAAGGGCGGCATGGCACCGGGCGCCGGCCTGGATCCGGCCGCGAAGAAACCCAAGAATGATGTCACCGCGACCTTCAGCAATGTGCGACTGGACGGTGATCTGGTGCACGCGATGAGCGATCTGGGGAGCCTGACCGTGACGCTCGAGAAGCATGCGGTACTCAAGGGCGCTATCACCACGGCAACTACCGAGCCGATCACGGGGCAGGAGCCAACGCAGCAGACCTACCTGCTGATTGGCCAGGTGCGTAATACCTTCGGGCCCGCGGCCGGAGCGCACGGGCTCACCGTCGTGCTCAAGAGTGGTTCGGAATGGGCCGTGCGCAGCACCTCGTACCTGGGCGCGCTGAAGCTGGCCGCGGGTGCGGCGCTGCGTGCCACCCAGGGCAACGGGATCGCCCTGATCATCAACGGAGTTGAGACGCCGATCAGACCCGGCAGTTACAGCGGCCAGATCGTGCTCAAGGTGCTGCCCGCCGCGTCACCGGCCGCGTAGCCCACTCAGGCGAAGGGCGCCAGCATCTCCTGGATGAACCGATCCTGCTCGCGCGCCGCGAGCGGTGAGGGCCACTGCGGCACGCCCAGCTGCGCCACCAGCGTTGCGATCAGCGTGCGGCTCGCGGGTTTGCGAAGATAACGATCCGCATTGAGCGTCCAGGTGACAAACAGCTGCGCTGCACTGTTGGAGATGCGCCCCTCGGGACACAAGCGCTCGAACTGCTCGCTCACCCGCTGACACAAACCTGCAAAGCCGCTCAAGCCAGCGGCCTGCGCGGCGATCGCGAGCCTCTGCAGGGATGCGAGCACATCGGGCAGCTCGTGGGCGCAATGATCGGGCGTGGTGCCGCGCGCATGCCAGCCGTGCGTCTGACCACGCAGATACTGCAGGCCGAGCAGCACCGGCAGCGCCGGAAGATGGCTCGGCACCTGCTCCTCGGTAGCCAGTGGCGGGCGGGAACCGTTGTGATGCAGGGGCATGTGCACAATTCCGCGGCCGCTCACGGCGTGGGCGCGGGTTTCATGGACAGGCTCACGATCAGAGCGCGCATGATCGAGGCGCAACGCGAGCTCGCTATCGTCCCGAACGCTTGTAGTTTCCAACATAAAGCACGCCTCCAGACCAATCGGTACGAGTCCGATGCCGGCCGATTATCGCCCGCCGGCTATTGCGCAATGGCGTCAATCACATGACGTTTGGGTAATGCAGTTCTTGCCAGCGTGTGGCGATGGGCCAACAACAACGGCCACAGGATCGCGCTCAGGCGTGTGCGTCGGCGTCAGGCGCGCTCGAAGCGCGCCAGGGTCTCCACATGGGTCGTGAACGGGAGCAGGTTGAAGGCGGTGAGGGCGCTGAGGCGCACCTGCCCGGCAGCAGTCAGCTGCGCCGTATCGCGCAGCAGCGAGTCGAGCGCGCAGCTGACATAGAGAAAGCGCTCCGGTGGCTGGTTCACCAGTTGCTGTATCAGCGCCTCATCCAGGCCCTTGCGCGGCGGGTCGGCGATGACGACCTGCGCGCCGCTGGCCATGCCGCTGGCGCTGCCGGCTGACCCGGGCACGACGCTGATGCGCGAGCGGCGCGCCTCATCGAGCGCGGCGAGCCCGAGCGCGAGCCCATAGAGGGAGTGGGGCCCGAGTTCGTTCATCGCAATGGCACTCGCCTGCTCGAGCACCGAGAGACCGATCGCCCCCACCCCGGCATAGAACTCGGCCAGCCGTGCACCGGCCGGAATCTGTGCGCGCAGCTCATCGATCAGCAGCTGGGCGATCTCAAGATTGCTCTGGCCGAAGGCGCCCGGTGGGTAATGCACCTCGCTGCCACCGAACTGCTCAATGAGACTTTCAGGTCCGTGCCAGTGCTCGAAGTGCGGGCCAAGAATCGCGTTGGTGGGTTCAAGATTCGCGTTGAACCACAGGCTGTGCAGCGCTGGCCCGAGACGAGCGCGAATCAGCTCCAGGCACTCGGCCAGTGGCGCGGCCGTGGGACAGTGGCCGACCAGCACCACCTGGGCGGTCTGCGAACGGCGCTCGATGACCACCTGCAGGTAGCGTGCGAGCCCGAGCTGCGCTTTATCGGAGTAGCAGCTGATCCTCGCATCCACCAGTGCGCCGCGCACGATCGCGGCCACCTGGTTGATCAGCGGATGCTGCACGCGGCAACTGGGGATATGCACCACGTGGTGCGTGCCCAGCTCAAAGAGTCCGAGTTTGGGTGAACCGAGCCGGCCGCGGATCGCAAGTCGCGCGCGCAGCCGAAAGCCGCTCATCGCGCCACTGATTACGCGCACCGGGCCAAGGCCGTGGCTTTGCGCCAGTGCATCCAGTGTGCTGCGCGCCTCCGGCGCGATGCCATGCTCACCAAAGCGTGGACATCCGGGACACGGGGGTCGATGCGGGCAGGCTAGTTCTGGCAGTCGCCGGCGTGCGGAACGCGGCAAGTGCAGGGGTATGTCAGCGTTCACGGCAGGCACGCTAACAGACCGGGCGCTGGCCGGGCCAGCAGGCGCCGCAGCGCTCCCGACCGGGACGGCGCCGTAGCCCCGCTCTCTAATATGTCTTCTCGAGCAGCGGTTTCGGCCCCAAATATCGACTTCTTATTGCGAATAAGAACGATTCGCATTACCATTTATGCAGTGCTGATCGGGACGGACTGGGCGGCACTCCGGCAAGGTCACCGAGGGAGTGCATGAAGACATTGAATCCGATTTCAGGCCGCAGGGGCGGCCTGCTGACAGTGGCACTTGCAGCCACCTTCGGGTTTTTCGCGCTCGCGCCGGTTTCATTTGCAGTAGCAGCGCCGCCACCGATCTCGGTGCCGATCAGCTCTGAACAGGGGGCGGATGGACAGAGCACTGACCTGGCAGGCTTTCTTGCCAATCTCAAGCGCAGCAACTTCCTGCTGGGCGACCTGTTTGGCCTGCGCAGCGAACTCAGCAAGTACGGCATCTCACTGGCAGTGCAGGAGACCAGTGAAGTGCTGGGCAATGCCAGCGGCGGCACCCAGCGCGGCGCTGATTATGATGGCCTGACGCAGGCGATCATGCAGCTGGATACCAATCGGAGCTTCGGCCACTACGGCGGCCTCTTTAACATCAGCGCCCTCCAGATCCACGGCACAAGTCTCAGCGCCGACAATCTCGACACGATACAAACCGCCAGCGGCATCGAGGCCGATCGGGCGCTGCGCCTGTGGGAACTGTGGTACGACCAGAAGTTCCTGCAGGAGGACCGGCTGGATATCCGCATCGGCCAGCAAAGTGCCGATCAGGAATTCATTGTCAGCCAGAACGCGCTCTACTTCGTGAATACGATGTTCGGCTGGCCGGCACTGCCCTCCTATGACATGCCCGGTGGCGGACCGGCCTATCCGCTCTCGGCGCCGGCCATACGTTTCAAGGTGCGCCCCGTCGATTCGATCAACGTGCTGCTCGGTCTCTTCAACGGCAGTCCGGTCAAGTCCAACCTCGGTGACTCGCAGCAGCAGAATCCCTCCGGCACCACCTTCCCGCTGCACGGGGGCGTACTGGCTTTGGCTGAAATCCAGTACGCCTATCCCTCGCTCGGCAGCATGGTGTACCCGGGTGAAGCGGCACCGCTGGCACACACCTACCGCTTCGGGGCCTGGTTTGACAGCGAGCGCTTCGCCGATCAGCGCTTCGATATCAATGGCGTCTCACTGGCCGATCCGCAAAGTGTCGGCATACCGGCTACACACAAGGGCGACTTCTCGTTGTACGCCGTGGCCGACCAGATGCTGTGGCGCAATCAGGCTGATCCCAACAACACGCTCAGCGGTTTTGTACGCGTCATGGGCGCACCGCAGAGCGATCGCAATCTGATCGCCTTCAGCGCCAATGCCGGCATGGTCTATCACGAACCGTTCCGCTACCGGCCCGATGATACCTTCGGCCTCGGTATGGGTTACGTGCGCGTCAGCAGCACGGTGCAGGCTTATGATCGCGATTTCGCCGTGTACGCAGCGCTCGCCAATCCGGGCAGCTACAATCCGGTCCGTGGCTCAGAAACCTATGTGGAAGCCACCTACCAGTATCAGGTGCGCCCGTGGATGCAGCTGCAGCCGGATCTGCAGTATGTCTTCAGTCCCGGTGCCGGCATCGCCAACCCCAACTTGACCACGCAACGCCTGCAGAATGAATTCGTTCTGGGTGTGCGCGCCAATGTCCTGTTCTAATGGAGCCGCTGATGATTGCTGAACATTTCACACCGCGCGCCGTATGCGCCGGGCTGCTGGCACTGCTGCTGCTTGCGAGCGCCAGCATCGCTGCCGCTGCCGAGCCCAAGGGACTGCTCGAGACGATCCACCGCCACGTGACCCTGACCTCCTCGGTCACCGACAACGGGGATCTGAACCCGTACGCGATCGTTGTCGCGCCGGTCTCGGCCGGCAAGATCATGCAGGGCGACGTGCTGGTCGATAACTTTAACGACCTCTCGAACTTGCAGGGCACCGGCACCACGATTATTGATTACCGTCCCTCGAGCAAGCAGACCAGCTTGTTTGCCAAGCTGCCGCAGCACCTGGCTGAATGTCCCGGCGGCGTCGGCCTGACCACGGCAATGACCATGCTCAGCAGCGGCTGGGTCATTGTCGGCAGTACGCCGAGCACCGATGGCACGACCGCCACCAAGGGCGATGGCTGCATCATCGTGCTCGATGCCAACGGCCAGATGGTTGCGGCCTGGTCCGGGCCGACGATCAACGATCCGTGGGGCAACATGGCGGTCGTGGACCACGGTGCGAGCGCGACGCTGTTCATCAGCATGGCCGGTTTCGGACTGCCCAGTCCCGATGTGATCGATCCGGCCACAGGCTTTCCGGTGATCAAGCACCAATCGACCGTGCTGCGCCTGGAGCTGCAGATTCCGGAGGGCAAGCCGCCGGTGCTGCTCAACCAGACCGTGGTTGCCGATGGCCTCTCGCAGCGTGCCGATCGCGATAACTTCCTGCTCGGACCCACGGGTCTGGCGCTCGCGCCCGATGGCACCTTGTACGTCACCGATGGCCTCGATAATCTGATCGTTGCGATTCCCGAGGCGTTGACGCGCACCACCAGCGCCGCTACCGGCCGCGTTGTGACGCAGGGCGGACTGCTCAGCTGGCCGTTGGCGATGGTCTACACTCCGGCCGGGCATCTGCTGGTGTGCAATGGCAAGGACGGACAGGTGGTGGAGATCGATCCGGTCGCGGGCCGGCAGATCTACAGCCAGTGGATCGATTCGGATCAGGCGCAATCGCCGCCCGGCAACGGGGATCTGTTCGGCATCGCTCTGACGCCCGATGGCGAGGGCTTCTACTATGTTGAGGATGATATGAATACGCTGGTACGCGCCGGACGATGAGCAATACGGACGATCCGCAGCGGCCCAGCCGCCGGCAGTTCTTTGCGCAGGCCGC
>Ga0302326_10005245_pt1 | contig 29598 bp, 53 predicted proteins | sample Palsa_T0_3_FD_202264 | JGI IMG/M metagenome (GOLD analysis project Ga0302326, IMG submission 202264) | Peat permafrost microbial communities from Stordalen Mire near Abisko, Sweden - Palsa_T0_3 | ecosystem: Environmental > Terrestrial > Soil > Palsa > Peat permafrost | place: Sweden: Abisko... | reverse complement strand
TTTATGCGACTGATAATCTCGGGGTTAATGACGGCAAGACTACGGCTCTGCGCGCCGATCTGTTTGCGCATCTCGTCAGTGAGAGGAACGACCGCCTCGACTTCTTCCAAATAGCGGCAGGCTTCGAGGAAGCCGCGGTACTCTGCGCGCTTGTCCGACACCCGTTTGGCGCGCGCCTCAACCATTTTTTCCCACGTGTCCGCCAGCTTCTCAAAATCGGCATCGACTGGAAAAACATCATTGTTGTGACAACCGCCCCGGCAAGGAACATCAGCCAGGCGCTTGTCAATGTCGGTCTGGCCTCCAAAGCGGAGATAAAATAGCCGCCCTGTCTCGTTGCGGTTGAATCTCAGGCACGTATCGACCAGAGCAAGGTTATATTTGCGGAGCGTCGGCATGTCAGCCTCGGGATATTTCGCGCGCAGAATTCCGTTTGTCGCCTGCAGGAGCCGCTCGAATGTTGCGCGAAGCTCGGTATCGTCGATGCGGGAATCGAATTGCTGCTCCATGTGGGTGAGGAGCAATTCTTTGGTTGTCTTATTGAGGCGGGTTTTCGGGGCTTTCACCGGAGTCGGAGCAGGTTTGCGCTTTGCAGTTGATTTGGTAGCCATGGATGTTTCCTTTCAGTTCAAGTTGTTGGCGAGTGCCGGAGGGCAGGGCGCGGCGCGGCCGCAAGATGAGTTCGCGGGGAACCGGCTGCACAAGCGAAGCGCGGAAGCCGGGCGGAACGAATTTGCGGCGATGGCGCGGCGTTCTGCCAGGCACCGGGAGCCAACAACGGACGGGAAAGCAGTGGACTTAGGTACATCCGGACACTATTTGATAAGGGCTTGAATAAAAGGACCGATGAGAGACGTTATGACGGCAGCAGCGGATGCCGTAAGATTCCAGCCTGGGATGGGATCGAGATCCGTAATCGCTGAGATCTTGGCTTCGAGATTCTCGGTTGGCTTTTCGGTTTCATTTATGAGAGCCGTGATAGCACTTAGCTTTTGTTGATGCCAAGCGCGCCACGTGGCGACTAATGGCCCCACAGTGATCACTATGGTTGCAATCCACAATACGTGCGCCACTATGGCCTCAAAGTAGAATCGCGCATCCCTGTGTCTCACAATCTGGTTCCAGAAAATTGCAGTGTAGAGAATGAAACCGCCAGAAATTGAAATGAAGGTTATCTGCCAGCGGTACAGCAGCCGGGTAAGATTGCTAAGTAGGTTGATGTCAATCGTGGCAGTTTGGACCTGGTGGTTAGCAACGACACGATTGCTTTCTGTAAACGAGGACCACTGACTCCAGATGAAGGCGAGGCACAAGGAAAACACCACGAAGTTACCAAGCTGCATCAAAAAGCAAGCGGGCGATAGATCGAAATTTGTCCACGCGTAAACAGTTCGACCGCTCGATAGCTGTGTAGCCAACAAGACGCGACACATCAATGGTCCTGCGCTAAACACGAAGATACCTAATGATAGCCAAAGCACAGATCCACGGATGTCTTGCCTGAGGGCATAATCGTCGGAAGGGCGGATCACGATTATCGAAGTGGCAAGGCCGAAATACATGATCGGCCAGAAATAATCGATTAGATGAAAGCTGTAGGGTTGGATGCTGATGGGCGCGGGCTTCGCGAGTTCTTGCTCATAGGCCTGGCGCAGGGCCGTGACGCTGGCAAGAGGGCCTGAGGTTCCTGCGATCACCTGGGCATCTAGCGATGCGAGCGCTTTTTTGGTCTGGGCCTGGGAGTTCTCGTACTGAGACAAGAGCGCCGCGGCATCGGGGTAACGTGATAGTACACGTTGCCGCAACGAAGCTGTGTCGAACACATGAGCCTCGTACGCAACAATGCCAGGAAGAACTGCACCCCAAAAGATGGAGATCGAGGCTAACAGCGCCAGCAAATGAATGGTTTGCAGCGGCGTTCGGTGCTTGGAGCCAGCCGGATGTAGTGGTTTCATGGTTGCGGCGCTTTGTACGGTGCGATCTATTTTACTGCGGAACGGGGTTGATCTGATTCCCCGCCGACCTGTCGATGGACTCCGGATTAGAGGCTCCGCGCTGCTCATACCCGCATCTCCCCCTGAGCCGTTTCTCTGTACCGCCGAACCGGCTGCTTCGCCGCTTTCGGCTCCGGAGCCTTCCGCACATCCTCCGGCCACAAAATCTTCCCCCGTTCCTCCCACGCTGCCTTTGCCGCCATGGCGTCCTTGCGCGTGCGGTATTCGCATTTGAAGCGGGAATGCCAGCGCACGGTGGCGATCTTCGTATCGCGGCTGAAAAACTGAACGAATCTGCCGGTCACTTCGGCCCGGCGGCGGGAAGGGTTCATGCCGGAAACCTCCTTGTAGCTGTCGTGGGTTTGTTCATTTGAGCCACGCGTCAACGATGGGATCAATTACTTGGGCGGCCCACGGGGCGGCGACAAAAGAACCCCACAGAAAGCCTTCATACCAAGCGTCTTTGCCGAAAATCTTTCTGGTAGCCCAGATCAAAACTGGCATTATCGCTACAGACATGATGAGCCCGGTTATGCAGGCTGCAATTGCTTCAGATGGATAGCTTGAGGGAATAATCATGCTGCCGCCTCCCGCGTCTTAAGAAAGGTGTCGATGTTGACCTGGTGGGTAGAAAAATGGAGAACCCAGAGCCAAGGGTTCTTTCCGACCACGTCGTCACCATGCAGCAATCTGAAAAGGCTGTGGTAGGAATCAATCGGATTCGGGAAATAGCCTACGCCCTCCCCGACATGCTGATAATCGAGCCATCCGCAGTGTTCATTGGCGCCGGTGAGGACCGGCTCTATGCCTTCGGCAATGGCGTCATCCTCCGTTATGTCCTGAAGGCGCTCCACGCGCACGCCGGTCAGCTCAAGTGTGAGGCGAGATGCACGGCGCGGCATGTGGATCGACGGCTTCCACTTCATGAGTCCGAACGCGTGGTTTGCGGTCATGGCATCAGAAGGGTCAACTGGTAGATCGGCTCGGTAGTGGACCGGCATACCTTCCATCGATGTATAGTGGCGCGCCCATGTCTCGCGCACCCATAGGAATGACTCGCCGGACTCTCCGTAGGGGCATCCTCGTTGGTTCGGGAAGCGCGCGATAATGGCGTCTTTTCCTTCAAACAGTGTTTGAGGTTTTACAATCCTGCGCGTTTGCGTCTTCCGACCTTCCAGAAGAGCGCGAACCATGGGCGCGCTCATGATAATTGGCGTGACCTTCATGTCGGACTCGCCAGCTTGGAGTGGCGCCGCTGCTGACGATGGATGGCCTTCACAGCCTCGTCAAGGTCATCGCTGGTGAGGATGAAATCCGTGTCGCCCGGAACGGTGGGATTCCGGACGACAACGGTTATCTTCGCTCCCGGCTTGAACAGGGCCAAGATGTCATCCATGTAACCCGAAGCCCGCCGTTCCGTGAACTCAAGGTGAAAGCTCATGCCGCCGCTCCTTCCGCCTTCTTCTTGAACATGGTTTTGCCGGTGGGCTTTTCATCCGCTGGCGGCCCGTCGAGCTGCTCCGGCGGAAGCACGATACCAAGCGCCTCGATCTTCTTGATGTCGAGCGCAAGGCCGTGCGTCCGCATGGCCTCCACCACCATCACGCCGGAGCTGCCAAGGAACACGCCGGGGCGGTCTTCCTGTGGATATGCGGAGAGGACGGCTATGAGCGCGTGCGCTGCGGCTTTAACTCCCTCAGCATTTTGGATGTTGTAGCCGTTGATGTCGAACGTGGGGAGGATGGGCTTGGGTTCCGATGGCTTCACTTCGGGAGGGGAGGAATTGCCTGCGCCCTGGCTGGCCGGTGCAGGTGCCTCACCTGCTTTGGCCTTCAGCTTTTCCTTCACGGCGTCCGTCTTGCTGGCCGGTGCGGGCTTTTCGTCGGCGAATACTTCATCAACCGTGGTATCGCCTTCCTTCAGAGCAGTGGCGATTCCACGTAGAACAACAAGATGATCGAGTGTAATTTCCTCGACGCCTTTCACGGCGAGCTTCTTGAATACCATATCCGCGGTCGCCCCGAATTTCTGAAGATGCTCAAGCGCTTTGGCGCGCCGGTTTGCAAGCGTGCTTGCGTCTCCGACGACAACCTTGCGGGCTTCCTCGTAAATCGGGCTCCATAGCGCCTTCGGAATTACTTTGGTGATGGCATTTCGCAGGGCGATGGAGCTGGCAGCATTGCCGGTGACGCCCACCATATCGTCGGAATACTTGTTTCCGTTGCTTTTGGTGATGCGGCGGCGGACCTCATAGGCGATCAACGTATTGCTCTGCAAGTCGTGGCAGACACCTTGGGCAGTTATGAAGCGGCTGTCCTCGTTCACGATGCGGGCACCTGCGCGGGTGTGGCCCCAGGCATGGAGAATGAGTTCCGCGAAGCGTGCACTCGGCCCCTCAATGGTCTTCCCGTCACGTGGAAGAGCATAAATGCAATCGTCGGCGACGGTTTCATTGAGCGTCACCATTTCGGTTGCACGGTTGATGAACTCTTTAATCGAGCGTGGATATTTCCGGGCGGTTGCTATCTGCACGTCATATTCGGCGCGCGTCACCAACTCGGCAAGCGCGGTATCGACGTTCTGAACCTGGACTTCATGTTGATCAGGGTGTGGCATTGGACTCTCCTTTGATGAGAAACTTCCTGCTGTCCGCGCTTTGTGTCAGGTATTGGGCGTACAGGGCAGGATGGTCAGACTGGAAGCGCTTTACATCCATGCGGCGGCCTCCATTTGCCGTTTTCCATGACACCACCGGCGCGGCGTCCACAATCAGAGCCTCCCGATCGAGCATGAATAACTTGATATCGTCGATGAGCTTCGATTCGCGGGCCTTCAGCGGCGACATGGCGCGGCGTACCTCAAGCAACTCCCGAAATGCCGTCATCGTGGCTTCATCTGCCTCAACAGGGTTCGGAACGGATTTGCGATACAGCCGCTCCACTTCCTCGCCCGTTGTTGGCTCGGGCGGCTCTTGGTTCTCGACACGCTGCCAGAAAAGCCGCAAACCCTCGATGATCATTCCGGCAAGCTCAGGATCGATGGTTATTGTGTATTTTCGGAAGTCGTCCAGAGTCAGGAGGGCTGGAAGATCGGCGTACTCATTTTTGACGACGATGGCCTGATGCGTGACCTGTATGAGATACTCTTGCGGAATATCATCGGTTTCTGCCTCTCCCCACTGATACGCCACAAACTTGCCCGCCGTCTTCGCCTCGACCGGGCGGCCGTCATCTACTCGCGCGGCGTCGAGGCTTGCAAACATAAACGGATATTCTTCGGAAGTGACCTGCGGGGGATTGCGATGGATGGCGCCGTACTGCTCCTCGTACATATCCAAGACCACGGGTTCGAGCCTCCTGCCGCGCTTGCTGGCAGCAGAATCGGGCCGGGGAGAAATGATTTCTTTCGTCTTATCGACATAGACATCTATCGCAGATTTATAGCGGGAAAGGCCGAGGATGGCGGCAGTCTCGCTTGCACCAATTCCGTGCTTTCGAGCGTTAAGCCATTCGGGTGATCCGGGTGGCGGATTGCTGAGCATCGGAGCGGTGAGCGTCATATAAGCCCTTTCTCCAGCGCAACCCATTCGGCCATCTGCATGGTTTTGGGATTGTTGCTCCTTTGAGCGCGCAATGTTTTGTGCCGTTCGCGCCGCCTTGCATTGATCTCATCTCTTAACTTGTAGTAGTAGGCACTTTGCTTATCGGCTCTACATCTGCGACATGTCCGCTTCCCATGAATATTGAGAGAGTGAGTAACAAGGTTGTCGCCCGTGAGTGGATGTCCTTTAGGGCATGCTGTTCGCTTCATTTGAGCGGCTATAAAACCGATCCCGCGCCGCATATTCTCTAGTTGGGTAACCGGGTCTAAATGCTCTGGATTAATGCAACAGCGGTTGCGGCAGAGATGGTCGAGAACGCAGCCGGTAGGTATCGGTCCAATAAACAGTTGATAGGAGATTCGATGGACTGCCTGCCGCCTCCCAAAACACGTTGTCCAGCCGTACCCATTACTGGAAATATGGCCTGTCCAGTTCCAGCACCCGGTCGGGCCTAAGATTACTTTTTCCGCCAAGCGCACTATTGCCATCTCCCGGAGCAGTCGATCTTTGCGACGAAGTAAAGCCGTGAGTAGGGCGGTGAAATCCGTTTCGTGGCGCAGCTCTCCGGCGATCTCGATAATGTCGTGGTTCTTCTTCATGGCGCCTTCCCGAATATCCCGGTAAGATGCATCAAGCCCTGCCTCATCCGAAGACGCCCGAGCAATAGCGCGAGGCTTCTTGCGCACCCTTCGAGCTTCCCTATCGTCTCCGCGCTGGCGGAAATGGAGTTGCCCTGATGGTCCAGACCCTCCATGGCCGCGGTGAACGCCTCAATGGCGACGATGGCGCGCTGCTCCACCGTCATATCGGGACGTAATGACACGACGCGGCGGTGAGCGATGATCTCCGCGCGCACCTGGGCCTGGCAGTCGTCGAAATCCTTCCAGAATTTGTCGGCGTCGGTCATGCCTCGCCTCCCTGATAAGCCAGCTTCCTTATGTAGTCGATGAGGGCGCTGCGCTGTTTTTCATCCGGGATGCGAGATACATACCGGGCGGCGAGGAAGGCATCATTATCGGTGGCGGACGGCTCTCTATACTCCTGCATCCCGGCAAGCTCGTAAAAGGCCGCAATGGAAATTCCGAACAGTGTGGCGTATTTTGCTGCCAGATGCGCCGTGCAGGCATTTTGCCCGTGTTCGTATTTACCTTGCTGTTGGTGGGTGAAGCCGAGCTGCTGCGCAATGGCCTCCATTGTAAGACCGCGCACGAGGCGTTGCTCCCGGATTGCCGCTCCCAAGGCACGGTTGAACTTTTTGGGCGTCATGCTCACTCTCCGTGTTGGTCGGGTTCGCGGGTTTCATAGGGCTTTATGCAGTCGTCAATCCTCGCGCCCTGAGCGAGAGGGGCGACAATCCTGACACGGCGCCGCTTGCTTGCCATATAGCGCTCGCCGGCGCTTTCGCGCTCCTCCCATTCGCGCCAGCAATCTGGGCAGCGGCCATCGGCATCAAGCGGCGTAAATGGGCACATCGGGCACATGAGGGGCTCAGTCATCGCCGTCTCCATCGTCAAGGTCATATCCGACCGCATCGAACGCAGCGTCAATCACCGCGTCCACCGGAGCGGACAGCACGGCCACAATACCATCGCCGTCCACTCCATCGGCGCGTGCCGATCGGCAGAGGGCGAGCAGGCCAAGAAGCAGGCTAAGCCTCAACATGGCAAGCCTCCTTCCTGGCATTGCGCCACCATGCAACGTATGCGGCCACGTAAACGACACCGGCCCAGTAAGGCGAAACGCTGAAATACAGGCACAGCTTCACCAGGGCGTAGAAGATGCCGAAGGCTAAGGCGATGGAGCCGTTGATAAGGAGGAGGGTGCTGAGGAACGGGCGGATCATTTATCGCTCCACCCAAAAGCCACCGCCCACAGCACGAACAGCGCAGGGATGGCGAATACGGCTAAGGCACCGGCGAGGTCCGTCAGGATCTCGCGCCACGATGGCGTATACGAAAGATCGAGTAAGTTTCTGATGGTTTCACGCATAGCGGTTCACCTCTTCAAAGCCAGTCTCATTGTGTCGATATTCCGCGAGCCACTCCTTGAAAGTAGGAACGCCCCCATATTCAGCTTCGATGGATGACAGATCGCGCTTGATGTCCTGGCAAAACTGATGGTACTCTGCCCGCAGTTCGGATTCATCCATCGCTGCGGATTCGGCATCCTCACGGACGCGGGCATCGCGTTCGATGACGTCCATCATTTCGTCGGTGGATGAATGTGCGAGCTTGGTCATGGCTACTTACCTCCCTGCCTGCGCAGCTCGTAATGCTTGCACGTGCCGGGATTGAGGCTGCCGGTTTCCGTGTCGGTATCAGGCATGCGGGCATAGCCGCTCAATGTCCCGTAGATGTCGCAGGACAAAATGAAATGGCCATCCTTGCCGACCGCCAGCCTTTCAGGCTCAAGCTCGCCTTTCTCGACTTTGCGGATCATGGCGCGAACCTCATGGAGCATCAGCGCCATGCGAAGGTGGTCAACGATGAGCTTATTGCCGGTCCACGGCAGGCAGTCATTGCAGTACCAGGTGCGGTCAATCAGACAGCGGATGACTTCCTGCGTGGTGACGCCCTCGGCTTCCGTACCGGCCTCGCGGTTGCAGAATTGCAAGAGCTGCTTGCCGTCGCCGTCGAGGTGGTCGAGTTCGTATTTGTGGCCTTTGTCGAGGACTTTCATGATTGGTCTCCATTGGTTGTTGTGGCTTTGGTGATGGCGGCGCGGGCTTGTACGAAGACACAATCTTCGGCGTGTTGAGGGCGAACATCATCTTGAAAATTGCAGCCGGAACAGAGGATATATACTCGACCGTCATACTCGGACTCGTACTCGCCAGCAGTCGGACTGCTCGCTATGGCCTTCAGGGCGATCAGCAAATCCGGCGCAGCATCGAATAACGCACGATTCGCCTGGTACTCTTCATTGCGATCAGGGCCAGTGCTGTAATCGGCTTGGCAGATGACGACTTCGCCATTGGCATCGCGACCATTCTTCCAAGGAGCGGGAGAGTGCTTTGCTTGCGCCATGTTATGCCGCCTCCCCGTTGATGACCCGATACGTGCCGTTGTCCTCGCTTACCTCGCGACGGCTCCAGTTCTCGGCCTTGTGCTGGTCGCGGCGGTCGCGCTGCTCTTCTTCCGTCACGGCAGACTGGAAACCGGCCTTACGGTTCTGCTCTATCTGCCACGCGGCCTTCCATTGCGCCTCGAAGTGGTCATCCCACTTCTGAAGCTCCGCACGCTTCACCGGATCGGTGCAGGCGAGTATCTCCGTCTTGCGATTCGCCGAGATGCGAGCGTAAAACTGCTCGAAGGTTTCAGGTTGGGTGGGTAACATGGGGGCCTCACTGGTTATGTGAGGTGTAACGTTGCATAATCTGAAACATCCCGCAAGGGAAATGTTTCACTTAATGCAACATATTTATAAGCCGCTGTTTTAGTTGCGGAGTTTAACCGTACAACATGGCCTGCTTGAGTTACATGGTACTTGTAAGGCGGTTAGGCCCAAATCATCCAGCCGATGAGAATGCCGGCGAAAACGCCAGTCGCCATGGCCATGGCGAGAATGACCGCGAGCGCCGCAGAGCCACTTTCCGGAGAATAGTCGGGTTCGCTTGGCTCGGGCTCGACCAGGCGCAAGTGGACGGCGATGCCCCTGCTATTGCTCATCGTCGTCGTCATCATCTTCATCGCGGTGATGCTTCTTCTTCTGCTTCGGTTGTTCATCCGGGAACGGCTTGTGTGAGGGGAGAACGCGCTGATACTGGCCGGAAGTCTGGACCATGCACCGCTCTCCGACGCTAAGCGGCTTGTCTTCTTTCTTGATGTTCTGGACAATCGTGATGGTTTTGCTTAGGTCGAGGTCTATCGTATATTCGATGCCCTTGCGGTCAGCCAACGCCTGTTCCGCAGCAGCGCCAGCCAAACCGCCGACGATAGCGCCGACAAGCATGGTGCCTAGCGTTCCGCGCCCCTGTCCGAATGCCGAACCCGCGAGCGCCCCGGCGCCTACGCCCGCCATTGCCCCCGTTCCGCTATTTTGTCCGGTGATATCCACCGGTCGCTCATCCGAGATGATGCCGTACTCGACAACCGTCGTCTTGCCGACATCCTGATAGCCGTACTGGCTCTGGCCTGGCTGGTGGCATGCCGAAAGAAAGAGGAGCAGCGCACATGCGCCGGCGATAACGGATCTCATAAAGTTTGCCTCAGAAATGGCTTGATGAATATGACCGGCGCGCACCATGCAAGCTCAACGTCTGTAATCATTTCCATGTTGTAGCTCTGCAGATCGAACTTTCCATGTGATTGGCCCTTGCGGACCATCTTAAGAAGGGTCTTGCCGTCCCGGAGCTGTACCACGCAAAGGGTGGAAAGGCAATGGTCGGGTGCTCCGCCGTCGAACCGTTCCGCGTAGTATACGATGGTTCCTGGCGGCATGAACGGCATCATAGAATTGCCTTTCACGCGCACGGCGACAATGCCAGTGGGGTAGATTCCGGGTGGCGCATCAACCCATTCACAGTTTACGTAATCTTGTTCAGCGGGATTAATATTGCGTGGCAACAGCGGAAGATCATCGATCGGGTAAACCTCACCACCCGCCCCGACTTCGCCGATGATGGGCACCCGCAAATGCCCCAGAAGCTCCGATGGAGTCCAGCCGAATCGTCCGCCAAGCTTTCGTATCCACTCCTCATTCATACCGATCTTGCCCGCCTCCAGCTTTGAAATATGGCCCCTGTTAGTATTCGTCGCATCCGCTATGGCCTGTTGAGTCAATCCATTTTGCACGCGCAGCTTCTGCAAGTTGTTGGCGTAAGGACCCTGAGTTCTTGGCATGACAGTGAAAGTTTCATTTTTCGAAACGCATTGTGAGTGCATAGTTTGAAACATTTCCCTTGACGCATGTTGCATTATGTGAAACATAGTCGTTTATGACGAAATTGAATGACTGGATGATCGCCAATCATAAATCGACCACTGACCTGGCGGAAGTCATTTGCCGTGATCGGACACGCGCTCATCGCATCCGGAAAGGCGCGCTTCCAAATAAAGAAGAAGCTCCGCGCATCTGTGAATGGACTGAGGGCGCAATCATCATGGGTGACTTCTACCCGGCCTCCGCAACCGCGGTTGTGCCGAAACGGGAGTGTAAAGGCAATTCCAATCACATGGGGCGTTTGGGATGAAGCAACGGTGTCCTCATAGCCCCGGTGGCGCATTCAGCCGAGTCAAGGACATCCTCACTGCAAAGGTGTGCGCAGAATTCTTAGGCGTGAGTGTCTGGACGATTTATGACCGCTGCGATGCGGCAACGCCTGACGAGTTGAACATTACCTATGGCCAAGCTGCGGAATTAGATGCCATGTGCGCCGAGAAGGTTGGAGAAACGCCGCTGGCTGATCATGCCAAGATGTCATCGTCGCGCCGCGACCCAGAAGATGACGAAGACTTGAATCGTAAGCTACACATGATGACCGCAGCGCATGGCGAGCTGTGCAGAATTGTATCCGAAATAGACGACCCGGCAGCGCTGGCGGAGGCGAGCAGGCTTTCAGAAAAGTGCCGCGTCATGATCCTGCATAGAATCGAGCCGATTCGCAGGGTGCTTGCACAGATGGAAAAGACACTCACGCCCCGGAAAGCGAGGGCGGCATGAACGGTCGCAACACTCCAATCCTTACGAGCCGGCATCCAGTGCTCAAGATTAGCGAACTGAAGGCGATGGCGACCCAATTCCACCGCAAGGAAGTGATCGGCGTTTACGCAGTTACTTGCGTCCCGGCCAACATGGTTTATGTCGGATCTTCTGAGAACGTCTATCGGCGGATGTGGTGTCATGCGCGCGGAATGCGCGGCGAATACCACCGCCGAATTGAGATGATAAATGATTTCGTGCGGTTTGGCGACGAAGCATTTGTCTTCCAGATAATAGAGTTGTGCGACTCAATCGAAATCGCTAAAGCGCGGGAGCTGGAAATTATCGCACTTCTGTGGAAGGAGGAACGGTCCTACAACCGCATCGGCCTTCCGATACAGCGAGTCCGGAAAAAGCCGATCCCGCCCGACAGAGGCGTAGTGCTTCGCCAGTGGATGACAGCCCATGGCAAAGATATCGAAGACCTTGCCGCAGTCTTGAAAGTTAATGTCAATCGGGCCCAGCGAATCATGCGCGGAAGTCTACCGTTCCTGCCAGAATTGCGTCGTATCCGTGCCTGGACAAAAGGCGCGGTGCATCAACGGCATTTCTTCGAAATCTCCAGTAAGACCCCCTCAACAGAACAAGCCGCCGCATGACCTCCGCATCCCTCACCCCTGACCAACTTTTGCGGATTGAAGCGCTTAAGGCCGCTAATGAGTTCTATAAGCCGGTTCCCGGCCAAGGTGTGCTTGTTGACGAATCTGAGTGGGTGACGGCGCGCGCCGATGCGTACCTTGCTTTCCTGAAGGCGCTCCCAGCGCCGACAAACAAGGCAGATGAGTGTGATTCCAATAAGGCACCACTTTGGCCAGATATCGCGAATCCTACCCCGATGGGGAGGAAGAAATGACCCCCTCCACAGATGCCCCCCACCGTGTTTCCACAGAAGCTGCTGCTGAGCGCCTGCGGGCGATGGCTGAAGAGGATGCCCCTGGCTCCGCCGTCAAATGCACCATCAAAATCGGTGATGGCCCGGAGATGCCGTTTGACAAGGCAGCTGAGAAGAAACTGAAGGAACACTTCAAGAAGGCTGCTGAAGGTGGGCACCGCACTTCACCACAACCCAAAGCGAATGAGGATTCCATGACTGCTGCCGCCGAAAAACTCCCTCCCGAAGAAGAAGGCCGGAGCTACCCCCTCATCAAGCTGGACGGCAAAGACTTCAAGGCCCGTCTGAAGAAGATGAAACCGTTTATGAGTACGGAAGTAGAGCGCTATTACCTGAATGGCATTTTCATCCGGTACGACAATCAGCGCGTCACGATTTGCGCCACAAACGGCCATATCCTGCAAGAACAGATATTCGATGTCGAGGCGGAGCTATCTGAAAACCTCGAACCCTTTACCGTGATCTGCCCGCGTAATGCAATCGATCATCTCATCAAGGTGATTCCGGGCACGAAGGATGCGCCATTCCTCACCATGCAGGTAATTGATGACGGCGGCAACATCCGATTCGATTTCTTCGAATTCGAATACATCACGACAACCGTCGATGGGGACTTCCCGGATTACGAAAAGCTGATTCCCAAGGGCACCGTAAGGCTGCAAACCGGCCTGAATGCCGGGTATCTGATCGATGCACTCAAGGCGCTGAACAATTCCGCGGTGGATATCTGCATCGATAGCAAGACGAACGCGGAGAACCAGCCGCACCTGCTGACATCATCTGAGGCTGATGGCGTGCGCTGCGTGATCATGCCGATGCGCGTCTGATAAATACTCACAAGCGTGCCGTGCCTCAACCCAAAACAGGGATTTTCAATGAAACACAAACACAGGAGAACCGATATGTCCGCACTCGTAGACGCCCTCACCGCCCTCGGCCAGCAGCTCGCTGCCGCCACCGCTGCCAACAGCACCAACAACGCCGCGCACCTGGCTACCATCGACGCGCACCTCACCAAGCTCGATTCCGAAGAGGGAGCGGATGAGGCGACGATTGCCGATACCTCTGCTGCACTGCAGGCATTTATCACTGCCGCACAGGGAACGCCGGCTGCACCCGCCGGAACTGCTCCCGGCTCTACGGCGGCATCGTCCTGACGAAAGCCCCGCCCAGGCTAAGGGGCAACGCGCGGCACCCGACGCGTAAGTAAATATCGGGCATCGTGCCTATCAACCCAAACGAAAGGAGCCGTGCCTTATGGAAACAACAAAGAAACATTTCAAGATCACGGCTCGTTGGTCGGATCGGATCATTTTTGAAGGTGAGTATGCTTCCCACAGGGAATGCGTGCTTGATGCGATAGCGAAAAAGGCCGACCTGAGCGGCTCCAACCTGAGCGGCTCCAACCTGAGCGGCTCCGACCTGAGCGGCTCCGACCTGCGCGACTCCAACCTGCGCGGCTCCGACCTGCGCGACTCCAACCTGAGCGGCTCCAACCTGAGCGGCTCCAACCTGAGCGGCTCCGACCTGAGCGGCTCCGACCTGAGCGGCTCCAACCTGAGCGGCTCCGACCTGAGCGGCTCCGACCTGCGCGGCTCCGACCTGAGCGGCTCCAACCTGAGCGGCTCCAACCTGAGCGGCTCCGACCTGCGCGACTCCAACCTGCGCGGATTTAAAGCTGACCTCATTGCGGAGGTTCTCAAGCTTCCAGATGAGCTTGAGAACCTACGCGATATGCTCAACGCGGGGAAAATTGACGGCTCGACTTACTCTGGAGAATGCGCCTGTCTCGCTGGCACTATTGCAAAGCATCGCGGCGTTGAAATCTCCAGCGGCGGCAAGATTCAGGAAAATGGGTGCGCCTTTATCGCTGATTCCGGCTCATTGCGCGAGCAATGGTTCATGCAAATTCGCCCTGGCCACACACCGGAAACCAGTCCGTTTGCGAAAGCCGCGCTGGATTGGATCGATGAAGCAATTGCCATTCGTGACCATATCCGGGGAAATAAGCCGGAACCGGCGAAGGAGGCCGCATAACGAATGCCCGGAAGGGCGTGGAGACTGCGGAAAGCTGAAGCGCTAGTGGCGCATCACACGCCGCGTGAGCCGATGCCGAGGGGTTAAGCCTTCGGGTTCCGGTGAAGAAAGGGTGATGCCCGCAGTCTTTGAGTGCCGTGCCTGCTTTAACTGAATCAGTGAAGGAATCAGCAATGTATGACCCCATGACCGTCGCGCACGAAATCCGATATCCGTGGGCCTCAGAACCCCCGAGCAAGCTATGGCCTATGGGATACCGCAGATCGTTCATTACAATCTGGCATAGAGATCCGGAACACGACGGAACCGATGATTCGTGTGGCTGGTTTAAGCGCGCCAAACATGGCGACAAGGCCGTCCTCGCAAAAATCATCAAGGATTTTCAGTTTGAATGGAAAGACTGGTTTAAGGAGGATGGCCAGCCCATCCTTTCCGTCATTGGCACAACTCTCTCAATGTTTCAACGCGCCCTGTGGAGTCACTTGGGGGGAGAAGGCTGGGAGCGCCCGCGCAACTTTATGCGGAAACACCTTTATGAAATTATCATGTTTGCCGAGAATCCCACGGATTCGCTCTTCGAGTTGATGACCTGCAAATATGGCCAGGAGAGACAAGAGGATAGGATAGAGCGGTTCGCTTCTATCATCTATGGCTGGATACTCCGGGCCGATCTGCCTTGGTACAGGCATCCGCGCTGGCACGTATGGCATTGGCGGCTTCAGATTCATCCTTGGCAAGCCCTCAAGCGCCGTTATTGGGATAAATGCGGTAAATGCGGCAAGCGCGGCTTTCCCAAGGGAATTGATGCAATTGGGGATTGGGAAGGCACGCGCATATGGCATTCCAACTGTGACGATCAAAGCCGAGTGGGACAAGCAGCATGAAACCGACCGTCCAAGAGATTGCCAGCAAGCTCACGAAGGATTTGAGCGACGCCGGAAAGGTTATCGAAGGTGGCTTCGCCGGGTTTCGCCTGCTGGTCATCCCGAGGGACGCGCCGCAGATACAGGTTGATGAGATGCGGATGGCTTTCTTCGGCGGCGCGCAACACCTTTTTGCCAGCATCATGAATATTCTCGATCCGGGTCTGGAACCCAGTGATGCCGATCTGCGCCGGATGGATCTGATTGATGCCGAGTTGCGGAGTTTTGAGAAGGAATTTGCCCTCAAGCATGTGCCCACCGATGGAAACGCCTAAGAAAGTCAACGAATAAAACACCGGCAAAGACCGGGCCTACCGCCAGAACAAATAATAACGGGTCAATAACGGGGAGTGCCTGCATGGTTTCCGAGAAATCATGGCAAGACGCTGTAGCTGCGAGCCGTGGAAGATCGGCGCTGTCGGCTCGCGAACTCTACAAAGCTGAAATGGACGCTTATGCCGCCCATGACGCTCGCGCGCGCGAGCTGGCGAAGCACGGTGGGGGCGTTATCGCCCACGATGGCCGCAATAACCGCATGGTTCTCAGCAATGCCATCGCCCTGTTGGCGATCGGTGATTCCGCGGGCTTCGGCGAGGAAGTGACGGCCTATGCCGAGAAGGCCGCCTGGGACCCTTCGTATTCCGCACTCTCCTACGGTCTTCAGGCCGTGGATGGATTCTTAAAAACAAAAGCAATGAGAAGGGCAAGCTGATGCGCGCAAGTGCTTATGAAGAGGCGCTGTTTGGAAAGTTCGCCAATGACGATGACAGGGTGCCACGCCCGAATGTCGTCCATCAGGCCATCGAAGCGTTCGGCGGCAAGGGGCATTACCGCCATACGTGGAAGGGTCATGAGTTCTGGGACATGGGCAGATGGAATGGCCCATACAAGCTTCCGGAATTCATCAGGCAGGCCAACATCAGGTTGAAGGCAAAGGGGAAGTCGCAAATCAACGCAAATCCATCATGGGTCGTCCAATGACAGAGCGCGTCCGCATAAGCCCGGCTCTTGCCGCCGCGTACCAAGGCGCGGGCACCCTCACGGTAGATGAGGCGCGCGAGGCGATGGGGCTTGGCAAGATCAAGCGGCAGAAATACGGAAACGTGCGCTGTGAGCTGGACGGCTTCTGGTTCGATAGTAAACACGAGCGCGACTACTATGCCGGCAATCTAAAGCTCCGCGTGATGGCGGGCGAAATCAGCGAACTCAAGGTGCATCCAAAGTTTCCGATCGAGATCAAGGGCGTGAAGGTCTGCGATGTAGAGATGGACTTCTCCTATAGGGACATATCCGAAGCCAGATATCACCTAATCGATGTCAAGGGCCGCGACAACCCTCTGTCACGCTTAAAGAGGAAACTTCTGGAGGCATACACGGGCCTGAAGGTGGAGATTATCCGATGACCCAACCCACTTCCCGAAAACCAAAATCCGCCAGCTACCAAACGCTGCATCTGCCCCATAAAGCGGGTTGCGGGCTGACGAAGCTCGCGGACGGGAAAGTGACGCTGCACCGGCTCGGGCTGTTTCCGGTGCAGTGCGTTACATGCAGAGAGATGCTGCCACCGCAGGAAGGCATCGCTCTTCCGGAGGAGATATGGCCGCAATGACGCTCTCCCTCGCCAAACCAGCACGAAAAAAGCTCGGCACCGTCGCCAAGCGCACCAAGGGCGTTCCGCTCAACGAAATCGATGTGACCCAGTACGCGCTGGAGCAGCTTCAGAAGCGGCTGCGAAAGCTTGAGAATTCTCACAACGCCAACGACAAGGAAATGCGGGAAGTGCACATCAAGCTGAACCAGCAGGACATTAAGCTCAAGCGCCTGCAGGAGCGGGCGCAGAGGAGCGATTCAGAATGAAATCTCTCCAGACGCTTATAAACGCTGCGACGCTCAAGGGCTACTTGAAGGCCATGGGCGCCGATGCCGACATAACCGGTGTGGCGCAGGCCATTATCGATGCCGAAATTGCGTGCGCGTGCGAGCGGATAGAGCCAGTGATCACCGGCGACCGAAAGGCGGTAGTAGATGTGTCGAATCTCTCCGGGATGATTCGGAAACTTCCCGCCGAAGCGCTATCCCATGATGAATCCCGCTTTGCTGGCCCGGAAATGGCCCAAGCAGAAGAGAATGGCACCCCGGCCGGGGAAGAGGACCCAAGCGGTAAAAATGATTCGGTGAGGACGGGGGGGGGCCGCGCTGAAGGAAAAGCCCGCATCCAGAAAGGGGTCCTGGATGCCTAAACAAAAGCAACAGCTCCTATCCATGCGAGCCGCCGGCAAACGGTGGATAGAAATTGCTTCCGTGTTGGGAAAGACTGGAACGCAGGTTCAAGCCATGCATATCAAGCTGGTCAAAAATGGGTATCCATCAGACGAGGATGGCTGGCCGATGCCAGTGAAGCCGGAGAAGAAACAGGCGACTGCCGTAGAGGTAGCACCGGCGGCGCAACAGCCCAAGATGAAATTCCGCAAGCAGACCGTGCGCAATACCTGGGGCCATGAACAGGAGATTGACGTACCCGTTCCCACCGGAAAATACAAAGACCCAGAAACCGGCGCCAAGGTGACGAAATATCCACCTGGCTATGCCATCGGCACACATCCGCCACGGAACGTGACCGTGAAAGGAGGCGCATGATGCCCCCCACCGTGTTTCGCGCGCAAGTTATCCGCATGCAAGATTTCCCCCGCACTTCTCGCCACGAGTGGGAGGAGGATCTTAGGCTGCAGGGATTCAGAAAGGGCATGGAATTAGTTCTGAGGCTGGAACGGTGCACGCCGGCCGAAAGACGCTTTGCCATTGAAAATTGGGTTGCATGTGAGGGTCTGACCGCCGCAGAACGCGACGCGGCCTATGCGGCGTATGGGTGGGAGAGAGCGCCATGAGCCAAGATCCATTCCACTGCCTCATTTGCGGGAAGTCCCAGACAGCCCAATTCATGTACCAGTTTCGGCTACATGTTTGCGATAGTTGCGCCGAGGGCGTGGCTAATCTTTGGTACGAAGCGCATAGCGGCGAATTTCTGACGTGGCCGAATCCACAGAAATCGGCCAAGTCTCCGACTAGGAAGCAGCTTTCGGCTACCACGATGCTGGCCGTCTGGAGGCGTGACGGATTCAGATGCGTAAAGTGTGACGCCACAGAGGACCTTACGGTCGATCACATAAAGGCTCGGGCTAATGGCGGCGCGGATGATATGCAGAATCTTCAGACCCTGTGCCGCACTTGCAATTGCCGGAAGGGGAAACGTTTGGAGGTCGCCGCATGAAGCGCCCTTCCTTCCAATTTTATGTCGGTGACTGGCAGAGTAATTCGAATCTTCGGCGCTGTACCCATGAAGAAAAGGGTATTTGGATAGACGTTATGTGTCTCCTCCATGACCAGGAAGAGTATGGGGTAGTCAGATGGACATTAAAAGAAATAGCTCAAGCGGTTGGGTGTAAGGTGGCACAACTGCGTGCCATCGTCGCTAAGGGTGTAATGAAGGGCGCAGATATCGATGAGCAGGTCGAGCCGTTTGGCTTTCGCCCGAGACACGCCGGTTCAGAAGGGGCCGAAGTCATTCTCGTTGCCAATCAGCCGGGGCCACTCTGGTATTCAAGCCGAATGGTTCGTGATGAATACATCAAAGCTAATGCTGGCGTAGCCACTCGTTTTACCGCCGAGAAAAAGAAACAATCACCGTATGGCCTGCACAGGCCTGCATTGCGAAAGAAAGTCCACGCGAAAACCGGGGGAACCTGTTTCTACTGCGAAACTTCACTTCAATATGATTGGGAGATGGACCACTACATTCCCGTCAGTAAGGGCGGTAAGAATGCCATCGAAAATCTTGTGCCCGCGTGCAGGCCTTGTAATCAAGCAAAAAAGGACACCTTGCCGCATGAGTTTGTTTCACCATGCCGCCGGGTTGGTGAAAACCACGCTAGCGGGAAGGAAATAACATCCCATCGGCAAGATGACGGCCCTTCTATCTTCGATCTTCAGTCTTCTACTTCAGAAAGCAAGAAAGAAACAACGGATAGTGCAGTGTCTGAAGACGCCGCGCCACCTGACCCGGTGCTTTTGGTAATCCGTGCGTTCGATGCGGCAAGGGTGGAGGTTTTTGGGAAGGAACACCAGCGCGCTTTCCCAGCTGCCGATGACCGGGTGTATGCCGAGCGTTTCCTTGGCATCGGCGCAGACATTCCCTTCCTGAAAGCGCTGTTTCTGGAACGAATGGCCGGAATGCTGAAGGACGGCGGCAAGAAGCCGAAATCCCTTAAATATTTCGATGACGCTGTTCCAGAGGCGTATAGCCGGTTCTTGGGCGCGAAGACGAAACCACTGGCGAAACCTGCTGTGTCCGCTCCCAGCCCGTATGCCGGAATGACCAGAGAAGAGGTTATCGAGCAGAAGCTTAACCAAAACAAGCGGGTAGCCAGCAAATGACGGACATCGAGGAATTCAGGAAAGGGCAGGCGGCATGACTGGTGAGCAATACTGGATGATTTTGGCCGCCATCGCGTATTTCGGCTGGCTTGGCGCTGTGAGTGCCAATGATCGCTTCGGGGCATACGTCGCTGCAGTAATATTTTTCGTATTCTCCTTCGTGGAGCACAAGTGAAATGACCGATGCCGCCTTCCGCTCCTGGATCGAAACTCTCGCAAGCTGCCTCAGTGGTAAATTCTCCGAATGGATGCCGGACCTCGGGGAATGGCGAAATATCGCCTGCCATGTCCGGCGGGCGGCGACGTTCGGAACGGGTTACAAAGCGCCGTTTTCCTGTGTTCCGATGACGTTCCACGAACACGCCTATCAACACAACCACGGCGAACTCGCCTGCCTGCGCAAATTCAGCCGCGACCCGCAGTTGCTCTGCACACTTCAGAACGCCTCACCGTTCGAAGCGGAGCGTATCTCCGGTGAATGGTTCGATGCTCAGGTTGAAAAATACCGCCAGATGTGGCGCGAGAAGACCGGTGAAATCATCCGCGTGCGCGGGCCGGAGCGGAAACTGAACTGGGAAACGCTTGCATGAAAAACAAACAGGAGGACAAGCCTATGGGGATAGCCGCGGCCGTGGAGGAAACGGGTTTCATCGACATGCGTGAGCAACTGGCGCCGAAGCAGGTGAAGGCATATGCGGACCCGCTGGTAGCGCGCGGCAGCGTGGAATACAACAACGGCAGCATCCTTGTGAAGAGCAAGCACCCGCTCGACCAGTGCCTTCGAAGGGGGATCATCGAGCAGCAGCACCACGACAGCGGCAAACGCATCATGACGATACGCGATTGCGCGTTTTCGCGAACGGCGGGCAGAATCTACAACGATATTGGCGAGGGAGACAGCGGTATAGACGCCATGACGCTGTTCATCAACACGGAGCGGGTGATAAAGCGGCACAGCACGTCCTGGAAGCTGGTAAGCCTCGTATGTTTCTGCGAGCCGGATATCGACGGCAATTTCTTGGGCGAAGCAGATTACAGCGCGCTGTATGGCCTCGGGCCGAGGATTCAATATGCGTTCGAAGAGTTGGATAAGGCGGTATCGGAGGCGAGGGAGGCGATTCTTGTGCGAATACGCGCGGCAAAATGAGTCTGAGAGTAGAGCTACGACCAGCCTTCGATAAGGTCCGGGCGGAGCGGGAAACCTACCATGTTATGGTACGTCTGCATCCAAAGTGCGATTGCACGATCGTTAGTGTTGCCTTGGTAAAAGACTCCGAGGGCACAGTGCTGGGGGTCGTTCGGCTTGAATTCTAGCTGGGAAAAAATAAAGCTAACACCACCCTTAGCCGTATCTATGATGTGCTGTGCGTCTCTGGTTCCTCTGAAGTCGTTATATGCGTTAGTTAGAAGCTCCCAGAGGCCCACGGCCCCAGTCGCGAACCCAACTACTGGCTCCAGCTCAGTGCTCACGATCCAAGTAGCAAATAGTAGTGCGGCGTCAACCGAATAATGTGGAAGCCAGTCCGCCTTGTCGCGATACTTAATGAACACACCCCGCCAAAAATCTGCTTGGTCGTGTGTAAGAGGGCGCCTTTTGAAGTAAAACGTGTGCGTGCCGTCTTTTGCGACCCGAACATACCGGCGATCAATGTCGTGGATGTTCGCTGACACATGGAGCATATCTGACAAGAGTGCAATCCGCTTGCCTTGATAGAAATAGTCGTGTTCGACTATTGGGAAGCGCTTCCGACAGAGCTTAAAACGATCGGGATCGTTTGGACTAGCGGAGAAGAAGGACAGGTCCTCTGAGAACGTGTTGACTCCTTCGGTTTCCTGCGCGTGAGCCAGCGTCGGAATGAGGCTCATGTAGCCCAAAAAGCTACGGCGATTCATTGAGTCAGCCTCCGTCAATAACGTAGATGCCGAAAGACTATGGAAAGTTGCTACTTTTTTAAAGATGCAGAAAATGTGTTGCAAATTACAGATGGGTGAGCTAGAGTGCTTTCACTGACACGCACTTCGTGTCTCAAAAATATGGCCGCCCTTAGGCGGCTTTTTTATTGCCTTTGCGCTGGCCTCCGGTAAGATTCCGTGATGGCCTTCCTGAAATCCAGTGTCTCGCCGCCCTCTGTTCTCGACCCCGGCTCCTGCCAGGCGGTACGCATCTCGGCGACCCTTGATAAGCCCGTGGTGCGCACGACCATGACCCGCGAGGAATCCGAGATGAAGCAGCTTGCCTATGAGCGCAAGCTCGCGGCGTGGCGCAAGCTGAACGGGATCGTCGATTCGAAGTAGTGCGGGAAAAACTTCAGGCCGCGAGGACGCCGGCTCCAACCGCCCAGATGGTTTCTACCACCCCAGCTGCGAACGATTTAACATTTGCCATCATGTCGACCTCCTGAGACCGTAGTTCGGTCATCGCGTTGGAAACTGCCTTTACCGCTGCGAAAAACAGAAAAACAAGCAACCAGGCGGCGGAGTCGACTTCACCTTGCGCGGGGTTAGTCGCCCAAACCACCATTTTAATTCATTTCAGAGATTTCGTGTGATCAAGTGGACCGAGAAGACGGTTAAGGTCAAAGACCTCACGCCGTTTGAACGGAATCCACGCAGGATCTCGACGGAAGCTTATGAGCGCCTGAAGAAAAGCATCACGGAAAACGGCTACCATCAGCGCGTCCTTGCAACGAAGGACTTGCGCATCATCGGCGGCCATCAGCGCCTGAAGATATTTCAGGAACTGAAAATCAGGGAAGTGCCGGTCCTGGTTCCCAATCGCGACCTCACGGATGACCAATTCCGACGCCTGCTGATCCAGGATAATCTCCCGTTCGGGGAATGGGATTTCGAGTTGCTGAGTGCGGATTTCAGCATCGAGGAGCTTACGGACTTCGGCATGCCGGAGAAGTGGTTGGGGCTGGGCGAAGAGACCGGGCCGGAGGACGACAAGGCCGGAGCCGGGGCGGATGAGGAAGACTCACGCATCGTGCACTGCCCGAAGTGCAATCACGAATTCAGTATTCTTACCGAGAAGAACCCCAAGAAGAAATGAACGGGCGTTCAGTCATTAATACCAGAACATCAACTTATTAAGTATTGAGTACGACCGATGGGAAAGAGAGGCCACAACCTGACAGCCGATGCATCGAAAGGGCATCGCTTCGGCGATCCCGATGGTCCCGACCCACGCAAGGCGACAAAGAAGGGTCCGGCCAAATGGTCCATCCGTCAGTCAGTGAAATATCTCGCCAATCACAGCATCGAGGAAATCAACGCACTCGGCAAGAACGAGCCCACGGTGGCGCAGTTAATCGCCGCAGTGGCACTTAAGAAGGCGCTGAAAGGCGACATGCAGGCCATTGGATATGCGACGGAGAACATCGACGGCAAACTGCCGCAGGAAAACCAATTCACTGGCAAGGACGGCAAGGACCTGCAGGCGCCCGTGATTTACCTGCCGTCCAATGGACGCGACGGAAATTAGGCCGCAGGAAGGGCCGCAAGAGACCTTCCTGTCCACTCCGGCCGACATCGTTATTTTTGGTGGTGCTGCGGGTGGCGGCAAATCATACGGGCTGCTTCTTGAAGCGCTCCGCCACATGGCGAACCCCAAGTTCGGCGCAGTAATCTTTCGGCGCGAATCGGTCGAAATCCGCAAGCAGGGCGGTTTGTGGGATGAAAGCTCAGGCCTCTATGGACAGATTCCGGGGGCTGTTCCGAGAGAACAGAATCTCGACTGGCGATTTCCTTCCGGCGCGCGGGTCAGCTTCTCGCATCTGGAAAAGGAATCCACAAAATACGCTTGGAAGGGCGCACAGATACCGTTCATCGGCTTTGACGAGTTGACCGGTTTCACGAAAACGCAGTTCTTCTACATGCTGAGCCGCAATCGCACGACATGCGGCGTCAAGCCTTATATCCGCGCAACGACGAATCCCGATGCAGATAGCTGGGTGGCGGAGTTCATCGCTTGGTGGATTGACCCGGATACCGGATATGCGATACAGGAACGCAGCGGCGTGGTCCGGTGGTTTATCCGCCGTGGCGACGACCTTGTATGGGGCGATAGCAAAGAAGAACTGATCGCGGGAAGTCCGGGCACCAAGGCCAACGAGCCTAAATCGGTTACCTTTATTCTCTCGAAGCTTGAGGACAACAAAATCCTCATGGAGAAGGACCCGGATTATGAGGCGAATCTTAAAGCCCAGACCCTGGTCGAGCGTGAGAGGCTTCTTAAGGGCAACTGGAAAATCAGGCCGAGCGCCGGTCTATATTTCAAGCGCAGCTATTTCGAGGTGATAGACGCCGCACCTGCCGGGCTTCCAGCTATCAGAAGCTGGGACCTGGCAGCGACGGAAAAGAAAGAGGGCAGCGATCCCGACTGGACCGTGGGCCTTAAGCTTTCGAGGGATGGCAGGGGAATCTTCTATGTCGAGCACGTCGAGCGGTTCCAGGGCAGCCCTCGTACCGTGGAGACCGCGATAAGTAATATCGCTGCGGGTGACGGCAAGGTCGTAAGGATACGAATCCCCCAAGATCCCGGACAGGCCGGAAAGTCGCAGTCAACATACCTGACGACGCAGCTTGCGGGCTACATAGTCCACTCAGAGCGCGAGACCGGCGATAAAGTAACGCGTGCCGGTCCGGCATCTTCGCAGGCTGAAGTCGGCAATATCAAGGTCGTGCGGGGCGCGTGGAACGAAACATTCTTCAGCGAGCTGGAGAATTTTCCTCCCACGAAAGGCCACGACGATCAGGTCGATGCGCTCGCCGGTGCCGTAAACGCAATCCTGCAGCCCATTCCCGGTGCCGGCTGGCTCGGCTACGCGGAGTCGCAGGCGAAGGCCGCACAGAAATCTACCGAAAAGACGAAACAACCATAAACCTCACGCAAGGAGTTCTTATGACGGCAACTACGACCCTACAGGCCCCCACGGGCCAGCCCAATTACACCCAGCAGTGTCAGAGCGGGAACACGTACACCGCCGTCAATGGCGTTGTTACGCCGGTTAATGTCGGCACTGACGTAACCGACCTGTTGAAGGGCGGCTGCTCGCTGATCCCCAGCCCCGAAAATGCTCCGGTGCTCCCGTGGGTAAAAGGCCGCTTCTACGGCCTGCCGCCCGGCGCGACGCTTGAGCCCGTGCTGACGGTGACGGGCACGCTCTATGCTTACCCGATCTATGTTCCGAATGCTGTCTCCGTCGCCACGCTGAATCTTAGCGTCACGACCGGCCAGACCGGTGGCGCGGCGCATCTGGGTATCTATGCCGACAGCAACGGCTATCCCGGCGCGCTTATTTATGATTCCGGCGCGGTAACGGGATTGACCGGCACGGCTGTCTCCACCACCACACCTACCGTTCCTCCGACCCTCACCCCCGGTTGGTACTGGATTGCCTCGATCTTTACGGCTTCCAGCACGTTCCCGAGCGTAGAGGGTGTGAAGACGCTTTACACCGGAACGATCTCGAACGAGCTGGGCTACGACACCGCGGCGCATGCTCTTGTGGCATCGGGCGAGGCGGTCACGGGTATCTCGGTCGCAGCCACCTACGGCGCATTGCCCGCAACATTCCCGGCAAGCGCGACGCTCACGCTTAACGCGGATACGCCCGCCGTCTCGCTCGGCGTCTAGCCACTACACGAGGTAGGTCATGCCGGAAGGGGGAAAGGTAACGCCGATCTCCCCCGGCATCGTCAGGCGCGTGACGCAGGCTGCGCGCTACGTTGTCTCCGGCGTCGCACCAAACGGGTGGTTTTCGCCGTTGCAGCCTCTGCCGCCCGTGGCCCCTGCGGATGTCAAGGGCCGCACGTGGGACTATCCCACCGGACTGAATCTTAACTACAGCCCGCGCGGCAATGAGGGTGTTTCCTTCGCGGACATGCGAGGACTTGCCGATAACTGCGACATCCTGCGCGCCGTCATCGAAACCCGCAAGGATCAGATCGAAGCACTGGACTGGGGGGTAAAGGTCAAGCCGATTGACGGCGACAAAAAGCGTGTGACGGCTACTGCAGACCAGCAGAAGCGTATCGAAAAGATTACCGCGTTCATGGAGAGTCCCGATAAGGAACGGGGCTTCGATCAGTGGATGCGGATGTTACTCGAAGACGCGTTCGTTATCGACGCAGCGAGCGTGTATCGCTGGCCGGACCGGAAGGGTGATCTCTACGCGCTTAGGATAATCGACGGCGCGAGGATAAAGCCTCTTATTAACGATTATGGCTTCCGGCCCTCACCTCCCGATCCGGCTTATCAGGAAGTGCTGAAAGGCGTTCCGGCTGTCGATTACACTTCGGACGAGCTGCTCTACCTGATGCGGAATCCACGCAGTCACAAGCTGTACGGCTACTCCCATGTTGAGCAGATAATCATCACGGTAAACACTGCCATCCGGCGGGCGCTGTCCCAGCTGGAATACTACCGCGAAGGCAGTCAACCCGATGCCTTCCTTGGGCTCCCGAAGGATTGGACGCAAGAACAGATCACGGATTTCCAGAAGTGGTGGGATTCGATGATGTCCGGGAATCTCGGGCAGCGCCGTCATCTTAAGTTTCTTCCCGGTGAGTTCAAGTACCAGGCCACGAAAGAGCCGGTACTGAAGGATGAATATGACGATTACCTGACACGGGTTATTTGTTTCGTCTTCTCGATATCGCCCACTGCTCTGGTGAAAGCGAATAACCGTGCGGTAGCGGAAAACCAGCACGATCAGGCGCGCGAGGAAGGCCTTGCGCCGCTGATGAAGTTCATCCGGAAATTCTGGAATCGTATCATCGCCGAAGATTTCAAGTCTCCTGATCTGGTATTTGACTATCAGGACGACCGCGAAATGGACCCAGAGGTGGCGGCGACCATCCGGCAGGGCGATGTTAAAGCAGGAATTATCTCCATCGATGAAGCGCGCGATGGTATGGGCGAAGATGCTTTAGGGGGTGCTTTCGCAGTGCCGATGGCACTCACCGCAACCGGATATGTTGCCATCAAATCACCGGAAGAGCAGGACGCCGACAATCAGGCACAGCAGCAGGCTATGTCAGATGCCGCAGCGGCGCGCATGGGTCACAATGGCGGTCGTCAGATAGACGATGAACACAGCGGGGGTGATGGTGGCGGCCAGAAAGCGCCTAATAACCCAAAATCTAAACAAAAGCAGCCGGATGACCATGCTGACACAAACAGCAAAATGGCCAAGGGCTTAAAAAAAAAGCCCAATCCATATCTCCTCATGACAGGTTACAGGCACGGAAATCGCGCGGAGCCATAAAGCGGCTTGCCGCGAAGGTTCTGGCGAAAACCGGCAGGTCGGTAGCCAAGCAGCTAAAAACAGCGCTGGGAAAACTCGCCAAGGCCGATAGCGATGATGAATCCGATGGAATAGTCACCGATCTTGACCTTGAATTACTTGCTGGCCTCACAGCCGTTCATCCGTGGCTTGAAAATGTGGCGGCAGACCGAGCAGGTGATGAATTGGTTTCCCTTGGAATCTCCGAGGAAACAGATTTCTTCAGCCATGCGAATGAGCGCGCGGCGGCGTATGCAAAACAACGCGCCGCCGAGTTGGTGACCGATATCGACGACTCGACGCGCGACATGCTGCGCACGATCGTCGGTGACGGCCTTGAAGCCGGAGCGATGCGGGAGGATATCATCGACCAGATTATGGCGTCTGGCATTTTCGGCCAAGAACGCGCCACGCTGATCGCCGATACGGAAGTAGCGATGGCGACCGGGCAGGGGGCCTTGGCGGGGTACAAGGAAGCGAAAGCGGCTGGCGTGAAGCTGAAGAAGATTTGGGTATGCGATTCAGACCCTTGTCCTATCTGCGAAGAAAATCAGGATGCTGGCGAAATCGACGTCGAAGACTCCTTTCCAAGCGGAGATGACTGCGAAACCGCCCATCCAAATTGCGAATGCCATACGGAGTCGGTGGTCGATGACGAGAAGGATTCAAACGATGACGAAGATGAATGACTGGTGGTTTGACGGCGGTCGGGTGCCGGAAGTGAGAACGGTACTCGAACAGGATAAGCCGCAACAACCGGTCGTCTACGACCATACAGGTCTGCCTTTCGTCAAGTCAAGACAGCCAATGGGTTTCGATCTATCTGGCAAAAAAGACGGATGACGCAGACGAGTAGCGTCGTGCAGAACATCATCGCCATCCTCAACTCGAACAACCCAAACATCCTCTCCGTGCAGAAGTTCATGCTGCTGGCGCGTATTCAGCGCGCGGCAAAGCTGGGCGATGTCGATGCGCAACGGTTTGTGCAGTTATGCGAGCTAAACGTGCACACCGCTACGAGACACTGATTTCCTTTCGTTGCTGGTTCCCTGAGGGCCGCTCTTAACCGGGCAGCCCTTTTGTTTTTTAACCCACTCCATGAGTCGCCCCGATGTCCGAGCTTCGTCTCTTTCTTCCGATCACGAAGATCGACGAGGAAAAACGCTTGGTATATGGCGTTCTGACTGAGGAATGCCCGGATAAGTCGGGAGAGATTTTTGATTACGCATCCGGCAAGCCTGCCGTTCAGGCATGGTCCGACGAGATTAAGGCCGCCTCGGGTGGAAAATCGCTGGGCAATGTACGTGCCATGCACGATAAGGTGGCCGCTGGCAAGTTCACAGATATTTCCTTCGATGACGACAACAAACGCATCGAAGGCGTGGCCAAGATCATCGACGAGGATGAGTGGGAAAAGTGCCGTGAAGGTGTCTATACGGGCTTTTCCATCGGCGGTTCTTACACGAAGCGCTGGCAGGACAAGGATAACCCCAGTTTTTGGCGTTTCACTCCCGAGCTGAGCGAAATATCGCTCGTCGATAACCCCTGTGTTCCAACGGCCACTTTCACCGCGATCAAAATGGACGGCTCACACGAGCTGCGCAAATTCATCACCCCTTCACACAACGAGGATTCCATGGACCCCAAGGCACTCACTGCCGCCAAAGAGGCGCTGGCAAAAGGCACTGCAACTGACGAACAGAAGGCGCTCATTGCGCAGGCCGATGCGGAATTGCTGAAAGCCGCTCAGGATGCGGATGCCAAAGGCGAGGCGACGGACGAGCAGAAGGCGTTGCTGGCGAAGGTTGCCACTGATGCGAAGCCCGCGCTCGTGAAGGACGGCAAGGCAGTAAAGCCCAAGTCTGCGCCGGTGCAGAAGTGGCTCGCCAATGACAGCACTCCGTTCGACAGCAAGCGCGAAGCCGAAGTCCATAATCTCCACCTCGAAAAGCAAGCCGAGCTTGCACCCGCGCTGTCCCAAATGGATCAGCTACTGAAAGCCGCTAAGAAGCCCGAGGACGATGAGGACAAGGACGGCGACTCGGAAGACGAGAAAAAGGCCAAGAAGGAGCGCCGCGAGGAGAAGGCCAAAAAGGCGAAGGAAAAGGCCGAGAAAGACGATGCCGAAATGGCCGCGAAGGAAAAAGCCGCCAAGGAAGAGGCCGACAAAGCAGCTGCTGATGCGCTCGGGAAAAAGGATTATTCCGACAAGGAGCACAAGGAAATGGCCGGCAAGGAAGCCATGGAAGATGGCTCATTCCCAATTAAGACGAAGAAGGATGTGGAGAATGCAGTTCATGATTGGGGCCGTGCCGGTTCTAAGCCGGAAGTGAAAGCGCACATCATTGCGCGCGCCAAGGCGATTGGGGCCGAGGATGCCCTTCCCGATGACTGGAAAGGCAAGAAGAAGGACAAGAAAGAAAAGGCCGCGCCCGCAACTGATCTCCAGAAGGGGCTTCATCAAGTGGGTTGGATGGCCAATCTACTCAATGAGCTTCAGAGTCTGCAAAGCACCGTCGCCTTCGAGCAGTTCATGGAGGATGATAAAGCCACTGAAATACCAGCAAAGCTGAAGGCGCTTGTCATTCAGATGTGCGGAATACTCGTGACTCTGGTCCAAGAAGAGACGGCGGAGCTGACGGACGGAAAAGATGAGGACGTCCTTGAGATGGCTGCTGGTCTTCCTGCGGGTCACCCCGAAGCCATAGCCAAGGCGGCGCGCGCGAAAGCC